>Ga0187867_10001267_pt1 | contig 21787 bp, 22 predicted proteins | sample June2016WEW_13_1_FD_132976 | JGI IMG/M metagenome (GOLD analysis project Ga0187867, IMG submission 132976) | Peatland microbial communities from SPRUCE experiment site at the Marcell Experimental Forest, Minnesota, USA - June2016WEW_13_10 | ecosystem: Environmental > Terrestrial > Soil >...
ATGAAAACCATTTCTTCGTGTGCACCCGTCTGGTGACGGAAGAGATCGAAGATCCGGCAGACGTTGGGATGGGTAACCTTCCTAGCCAGGTGAACTTCACGCTTGAAGCGCGTTACTGCATTGGGCTGACGCACAATTTCCGGCCGAATAATCTTCACTGCTACACGCTCGCGCAGTTCCAGATCTTCGGCCTCATACACTTCGCCCATCCCGCCCCCGGCGATGAACCGGACTATACGGAATCGCTTGGCAAGCACTTCACCTTCGGAGAGTCTCTGGTTCGCTGTCGGACCATCGGCCTCAAGCGGGAAGCCTCCCAGCACGGGCGTGGACAGAAACGATCCCGCCTGATCGTGTTCAGCCAGAAGCCGCTCCACCTCGGCGCGCAGGCCGGCATCCTGACACCGTTCTTTCAAGAATGAGGAACGGTTCGCGGCATTTTCCCCCAGAGCGGCTTCAAACAGCTCCTTCACTGTCTCCCATTTATCGTGTTGGGTCGCCATGGCTTACTTTTGGCTCTCCTTGAAGCCGAGCCTCACTCCAGATCGCGTCCCCAAGCAGGTCGGGGCCATCGCTCCAGTTTTTCATTCCAACTCCGCCCGGCATCATGCTAACTGGTCCGCCATTCTACCCTAGTTCCTGAGGTACAACCGAATTCGGAGGCAACGTTACACAAGGCCGTCGCTCGGGCACATACGCCAGCAAGACTAAGCCATGCACTCCGGGGAACTCACCGCACCGCCCCTCGGTGCATTCTCGTCTGCTTACGCCTTTTCCGCGCTAATGCACGCAAGCAGGTGTGGGGCAGGGATTAAAAAGCGTTCCCGGGGAGATCTACGATGAAAAAACTCGAAGTTGACGGTTGATGTCGTTAGTCCTAACGGGGTGTTGGATGTGATTGGTTGGCAATTCTACGTCAGCTCAAGGCAAAAGGGATAGCTCAAGTTCGTCGAACGCCCACGAGGGGACAGGGGATTCATGACACCCGAGAACTTACCTAAAAAGGTGAGCATTTTGATTTGTCACACTTTGGGGACAGGGAAATGACCCCAATTTCAAACCCAAATCGCATTAGTAGGTGAAGGCTTTAACAACCAATCCAAAGATCAAGGAGATGGCGATGAAAAACTTAATTTCCAGTAAAGTGTTGGCTCGCAACGTTCTGTCAGTATTGCTGGTCGTATCCACAACTCTTACTGTCGAAAAGCTGGCGACAGCCACGGATGCGAACGATCAGCCCCCGAAAGGCGCGCTCCGTCAGGATTCGGCAAGTCTGAGTCATGCCGATTACCACGAATCCAGCCTCTGGGAGCGCAACCTTCGGATGGATGGTTTCGATGGAGCTCAACTGGTCCGGGCTCAATTCATTCCCGCCCCATATTGCTACACGTTCGCGGGTCCGGTTTGTTCGATGATCGTTGCTATTCCTCAAGGATCTCCGTGCATGTGTCCTACTCCTTTGGGCTACTTGACGGGGACGTCGGGACTCTAACATTACAAACATTAAAGATGCATCCAGGGCCGTGCGCATGGCGCGGCCCTCATCACTTGTAAGAGCTTGGCGAAGCACGCGCAGTTTGCAGCTCGTGGTTACACAATTGAGTATCAGTTTGAAGTAATATCCCTGGAGGCGATGATGACAGCTCATGCGAAATCTAACTGGAACTGGCGTAATGAAGGCTTCAAGTTTGAACCACAACCTGTTCAATTGTCCCGACTTGTCACTGCTTATCGCGTGTGGGGCGGTACCGCAAACGAAATTGGAAGCCCTTCGCGTCCTGGCGTCTGCTTTTCTTTTGAACAGCCCCAAAGTCGCAAGGAGGCGGAAGGTCTATCGGCTACTTGGGAGTGGGGAAATACAAGCCGTTTCATTACTCAGTTTCAGATTCAGAGGGGCGCAAGAATTTTTGTCGGCAAGGTTCATCCTGGGGACTTCTACGATCATGGTCTGGGCATACCCGGTTCACAGATCTTCGTCGAGACAGACCAGGTTAGGTCGTTTGTTCGAAAAACTGGTTTTGCCCATACATTGAGAGACGATCTAGGTTCAAAGGTGGTTGTTTCAAACCGAGATCCCGGTCGTAGCAGATCATCATAACGCCGCCGGCTGCGGGAGCTTCGAGGTTTTGAAATCATCCAGGCGAAGTTTGCCCGAGAACTCGGGATCAGTCAGGGGCAACTTTCCAGTTACGAGCAGGGAGAGAGCGAGATCGGAGCAGAGATACTTCTTCGGCTTTCACGAAGATCAGGAAAAACGATCGAGTGGCTACTAACCGGAAGGGACAGGTTGTAGCGGACGGCCAGGTTCCTGGTGCTCGTGAGCTGGTCATTGCGAATACGCCTTTATCGCAGCGTACGCGTCCTTCAAAACCGCGTAGTCATCCTAGCCTCTACCACGGTGCACAACAATGGCCGGACCTTTATAACGATGGCGGGCGGTAGCTCTTTGGCGAACCTGCTCGCTTTCACGCCCCTGAGTTTCGGGGTGCGGTCCAACCTGAAAAAAGAAATCGAAGCAATTGCGGAACGCGAAGGACAAAGCGCGGCTCGGATTTGCGAGGCTTTTCTTTTCGCTGGATCCGAAGCGTACAAGAAACAAGGTCGAAAGTTCCTGGAGCGAATGATTGGGCGCTGACAGAAAGTGATGGTTTTTTTCAGATTTTAAAAGTATACGGAGCTGACGGTCTCTCGTTAACAAATCTGCTCATTTGAAGCCTTCCAAATTTGTCATCCTTCTGGATCGCTTCCCCGCCCGGAAATAGTCGGCGCCGATCTCTTCAACCCTCATTACTAAGTGCTTTCGTAACCTTTTCAACTCGCATCAAACGGGCCTTAAATCCAAATAAAGGCACGGTTAGCAGTAGTCGTTGCCCTTACACCACATTCTATGGGGGGTTAAATGGTATATCGATCTTTAGCCGAAAATGAAACCTCGTTGCGTGAAAACGAAAAAATAACTTCGCAAAGGAGGATTGAAGCGAATCACCGGAATGCTCAACGCTCGACCGGACCGACGTCCGCGGAAGGCAAAAGGAACAGCTCGCGCAATGCTTTGAAACATGGGCTTCTAACCAGGGACGTTGTCATCACTAATGGCGCCTTAAGAGAGAATCAAGGTGAGTTTGATGCACTTCTGGCAGCCCTGCATGACTCTTACAGACCAAGTGACATTGTGGAAGATCTGCTGGTGGAGGAGATAGCAGTATCTTATTGGCGGAGTGCGCGTGCTCTCAGATGCGAGAGAGGGGACGTAACGTGGAATAAATCAATGCCGGATGAACCGGAACTTGCCGCATGGGAATTATGGACCCTAAATAGGAGGTCTGGTACCGAGGCGCACCGCTGGCTTCTCGAGAGTTCTAGCGGTATTAAATTCCTGTTCGGGATAGTGGAACAGGCAAAAGAAGACGTCAAGAACAACGGTTTCGTCTCGACGAAGTTACACCGATGGCTCAACCCATCCAAACATTGGAGCAGCGCTGCCTTCTCGAGCAAAGATCTCCTGCTCGCTGCCTTGGATAAGGAAACCGAAAGGCTGAAAGCCATAAAATTCCTGATCCAAATGGACGAACCACAAAATAGGAACGGCCGGCGCGATCGTTGGGCAATTCCGTCGAAGGAAGTGCTGGACAGCATAAATCGATACGAGACCAGCAACGTACGTCACCGCTATAAAGTGGAGGCCAGACTCGAAAGATTACAAGCGCGGCGGAGGGAAAACGCAGAAGCAAATTTCAGAAGGGATAGTCATGCTGAGAGCGCGCAGACTGAGGAATGTTACGAAACAAAAGCCAACTGTCTCCGCGGACGCCGAATGGCGTAACGTCAGGGATGATGTTGCTGAGAGCACACAGGAGACCCAAGTTTGCGAGACGAGCCCAACTGGTTTCGAGGACGATTTGGGCCGGCATCCTCGAAGCGACGCGGACAGAGAAGAATTCGCGGACGCGGTAATCGTAGCTAACGAGATATTTGCGCGCCATTCCGGGGATCATCCCGCGAAGCCGGGCGGGGATGATTCTGCCAGTACCGCGGCTTCAGATCTTTTCACAATGCGGGAGACGGGCGCGCACGCATTTGCAACGACGCGCAACCATGACGTGACGCCAGTCATTGACAAGTAATGTGAGGATGAACATGCTATGCTAGAAAATGTCGCTGTGGGTGCTGGCATTCACGCCGAGGCCGGGATGGTCGACCCAGCTCCGGGTAGCACCGAAGCACCCGAACCCCTGCCCGACGGTCATGGATGAATTGCAATTACGAAACGAACGCAAGACCGTCTTATTGTCCTGATCCCGGGAGGATGCTCTTCAGTCCTCCCATTTCGGAGGGGATTCCCGTGCCGGCCCGCTGCCTGCTCGGGACGATTCTGCCGGCGGTAATTGTTTGAAATAGATCACCTCCCACGGCTCGGGTTCCTTTCCAGTCAGTTCCCTTTCGACTTCCTGCTTGAACTGCTCTTTGGGCATCTCCCGTGCCCGGTGCAACCAGGTTGCACAATCGAAGTGCTGCCGGTCCCTCCTGGCCAGCTTGGCTAGCTCCAGTCCGTTCGCCCATCCCACTTCCTTCAGTTGTTTCCTTGCCCGTGGCGGCAGGTGTTCGTGAATTGACATCAGATAGTAAGCCTTCCTTCGTGACCCGCAAACCGCCTCTCAAGGAACTCGTTGAAAGACTTGAGATCTTCCATGCGTTTGACAACTTGATTTGGCCACTTTGATACTCACATTTGGCCCCACCTGTATTAATAAGGGTGCCTGTCCGGGTCATGCGGTCCCAACGAGGATGGGGTCGCAGGGGAAGAAACGGCGTTTGAGTTCCTTCCCTTGCCCAGCGCTATAGAAAGCCCGCCTACGATTTCGCTGCGAGCCTCGGGAACGACCGGATGCCCGGCCAAACGGCTTCTGGACCGCGTCAAGTCTGCCCTCCGGCTACGATGCCCAGAAGGCAGGTGTCCACGCAATCTCTACGTGATCGACAGAAAACCTACAAAATTCGGAACCGTCGACAAGTTTCATCCATACGATCTCCCTTTCAAACCGCTAAAATGCCGGTGAGGACTCTATCGTGGTACTTTACCGTGAGGAGTTCTGAGCTCGATTTGAGAGGAAGGAATCGCCGCGGGCTCTGAGGGGAAGTCGAATCTGGGGAGAAGTCAAAATGGTGATTGCCCAAATTCGCCCGGGGACTCAGGGTACGATCCCTGAACTCGATGTCCTCTGGATCACCGCTGGCTTGGGCTGTGACGGGGACACGATCGCGATGACTGCCGCCACCCAGCCCAGCATCGAAGATATACTGCTCGGACAGATTCCCTGGATTCCGAAAGTGACCCTGCACAATCCCTTCCTCGCCCTGGCCAACGGGGACGACTTCATGAAGCCCTTCCATCAAGCCGCCGAAGGGAAGATGGAAAACTTCATTCTGGTCGTCGAAGGCTCCATTCCGAACGAGGATAATAAGGAGGAGGGTTATTGGGCCTCCTTGGGCACGGACCCGAAGACCGGTCAGCCGATCACCACCTGTGAATGGATCGATCGCCTCGCTCCCCACGCTTGGGCTGTGGTGGCAGCCGGAACCTGCGCTACTTATGGCGGCATTCACGCCATGGAAGGCAACCCGACGGGATGCATGGGCCTTCCCGACTACCTGGGATGGAAATGGACGTCGAAGGGAGAGATTCCCACCGTGTGTGTGCCGGGGTGTCCGGTGCAGCCGGATAACTTCATGGAGACACTTTTGTATTTGCTCTACATGGCATCGGGACGCGCACCGATGATTCCGCTCGATGAGGCCTTGCGGCCAACGTGGCTTTTTGGCAATACCGTGCATGAAGGTTGTGACCGCGGCGGATTCTACGAACAGGCGCAGTTTGCGGAGGAGTACGGATCTCCGCTGTGCATTGTGAAGCTGGGATGCTGGGGGCCGGTGGTGCAGTGCAACGTTGGAAAACGTGGATGGATGGGCGGGATTGGCGGATGTCCCAACGTTGGCGGCATCTGCATCGGTTGTACGATGCCGGGCTTTCCTGACAAGTTCATGCCTTTCATGAATCAGCCGCCGGGTTCTCTTTTGTCGTCGGCTGCGGTGCAAACTTACGGACGCGCTATTCATGCCTTGCGCCGGTTCACGCAGTCGTCGCTGAACAAGGAGCCCAGTTGGCGGAGGCGGACTCGCTAGTGTGGAGCGGAGCGGACACTGTTATCCGTCGCTTTTGACGTCGTTTTGAGTTTGGGAGCTTTGATGCTTTGGAATTCATAAGGTCGGAATGCGTATTGCGATGAAAGAGCCGGGATCAAACGCGGAAAGGAGTAGTGCATTAACGGTTGCCGAGCCCGACCTGAATCCGTCGCAGGCTGAGGAGATCCTTCAGGGCCTTGCCGCAGTCTTCAGCCAACACCACCATCCCGCAACGGCCAGACGCGTAGTGTATCCGCCGGAACGGCCGGACCAGGCATGGTCATCGGACTCACAACTCCCAGATGAAGGGCAACTACCGAATCTTGAAGCTCGGTATCGCGCGCTGGTCGAGCAGATCCCCGCAGTTGTGTTCATGGCTTATCTAGATCGCGGCATCGGCGAGGCCTATGTCAGCCCGCAGATTGAAGCCGCCCTCGGTTTCTCCCAGGAAGAGTGGCTGGAGGATCCGATCCGGTGGTACAGCCACATTCATCCTGAAGACAAGCAGCGCTGGAGCACGGAAGCAGCCGAGATGTTTCTTACCGGCAACCCACTCCGGTCTGCCTATCGTGTGGTTGCGCGCGATGGCCGAATTTTGTGGTTTCATTGCGAGGCGAAGATGATCCGCAAGGAGGACGGCGAGCCCTGGTTTATTCACGGTGTGGGTTTTGATATCACCGATTTGAAGCGAACCGAAGAAGCGTTGCAGGAAGAACGCAACGTCAGCAAACAGGCGGAGGCCAAGTTCCGCGGATTGCTGGAAGCCGCGCCCGACGCGGTCGTGGTCGTCAATCGGGATGGCAGGATTGTCCTCGTCAACGCGCAGGTAGAAAAATTGTTTGGCTACCGGCGCGAAGAGCTACTGGGGCAGCCACTGGAAATGCTGGTGCCGGCGCGTCTGCGCCACAAGCATCCCGAACACCGCAAGCGTTTCTTTCATGAGCCACGAGTGCGTCCCATGGGAGCTGCCGGCGAAGAGCTCTACGGCTTGCATAAGGACGGGCATGAATTCCCCGTCGAAATCAGCCTCAGCCCGCTCGAAACGGAAGAGGGCGTGCTGGTTTCAAGCGCAATTCGCGACATCACGGAGCGCAAACAGCTGGAGAAAACAATTCTGGAGATCAGCGCGCGGGAGCAGCGCCGCATTGGGCAGGATCTGCACGATGGATTGGGCCAGCATCTAACCGGCATCGCTTTCATGAGCAAAGTGCAGGAACAAAAGCTGATGGAAAAAAATCTGCCTGAGGCTGGCGACGCGGCTAAGATCGTGAGCCTGGTGAATGAGGCGATTAACAAGACGCGAGAACTGGCGCGCGGATTGCTTCCCGTGGTATCGGACGCGCAGGGGTTGATGTCGGCTTTGCAGCAGTGGGCATGCGAGGTGGAGGATTTATTCGGGATAAGCTGCCGGTTCCAGTGTTTCACTCCAGTGCTGATCCACGACGACACGGTGGCCACGCATCTGTATCATGTTGCCCGGGAAGCGGTGAACAACGCGATCAAGCACGGTCACGCCCACCAGATCGTCATTCGCCTGGCTGCCGACGAACATCAGGGAGCGCTTACAATTCAGGATGACGGTTGCGGCATCGGCAGCATTGTTCCCGGCAACAAGGGAATGGGGCTTCACCTGATGAATTACCGGGCCAGGGTGGTCGGAGGCTCGCTTGAGGTACAGCGCCTCCCAACCGGCGGAACGATAGTGACCTGTTTATTTCCGGTGTTGCCTCGGGCTGTGAGGAAGGAATGAAGTGAAGCATGAGCGCGACCTCCAAAGCGCAGAACCAGCAGAATCAGGCCGTTCCCAGGAAAAGAATCCTGGTGGTCGACGACCACCCCATTGTGCGTCAGGGCCTGGCGCTGCTCATCAACCGGGAGCCCGATCTGGTGGTCTGTGGCGAAGCTGAAGAAGCGATGGGTGCCATGCACGTGCTGGCCTCGGCGCGGCCCGATGTGCTGATCGTGGACATCTCGTTGAATGGCCCCGATGGCCTCGACCTGCTGAAAACGATTCGCACGACTCATCCCACTCTACCGGTGTTGATCCTCTCGATGCACGATGAATCGATCTACGCGGAGCGAGCCCTCCGAGCCGGCGCCAACGGCTACATCATGAAGCAGGAGGCCACCGAAAAAGTGCTGGTCGCGGTGCGCCGCATTCTGAGCCGTGAGATTTATGTGAGCGACCGCATCGCCAACAAGATGCTCAAGCACTACATCACCGGCTCCGGCACTCTGCGGAACTCTTCCATCGCCGATCTCAGCGACCGCGAACTGGAAGTGTTCCGGTTGATCGGAGAGGGGCACGGAACCCGGCAGATAGCCGAAGAACTTCATCTCAGCATCAAGACCGTCGAATCCTATCAGGCCCACATCAAGGAAAAGTTGTCGCTGCGCAGCTCCCGCGAACTCATGCAGCACGCCATTCAGTGGAATATGAACGAAAACATCGCGTAGAAGTATCTGCCTAACCACAACTCTTTCCTCCGCCCCGTGCACTCTCGCTAGTCATTCCACGAAGCTCACTCAGGGATTCCCCGATAGAAAAAATAGTGATACCACGGAACTGAAAAAGTGGTGCTCCCGCTTGTAGGCTCACCCGAGATTGATTGATTCTAACGCCGCACAAAGTTCCGATTCGGGCAGCGATTCGGAGAACGCAGAGAACTGCTTCTCAGAGGTCGTTCTCCCTGTGCGATTTCTGTTGCGGCGAATTCAGCCTCCGTTCCTGGCGAGGCGAGTGTGAGAGGAGAACGCAGTTATGGCAGCGGAAACAGTTCCGTACGGTCGGGTTACGCAAAAACCATCGCCTGTCGCGGAGGTACACATACTCTGGATCACCGCCGGTCTGGGCTGTGATGGAGACTCGGTTTCGGTCACTGCAGCTACTCAACCCAGCATCGAGGACGTTCTATTGGGAGCAATCCCGGGGCTTCCCAAGGTGCACCTTCACAATCCAGTGCTTGCCTATGAGAACGGCGACGATTTTCTGAAATTCTGGTACATGGCCGAGAAGGGACAGCTCGAGCCATTCGTGCTGGTCGTCGAAGGTTCGATTCCAAACGAAAAGATAAAGAAGGAAGGCTATTGGGCCGGCCTCGGAACCGATCCAAAAACCGGACAGCCAATTACCACCAACGAGTGGATTGATCGCCTTGCGCCTAAAGCGCTGGCGGTGGTCGCCTGCGGCACCTGCGCCACCTACGGTGGAATTCACGCCATGGAAGGCAATCCCACCGGCGCTATGGGTCTCGCGGACTACCTTGGTTGGGACTGGAAATCAAAAGCGGGCCTGCCCATCGTGAATGTTCCAGGATGCCCGGTGCAACCTGACAACTTTATGGAGACCGTGCTGTACCTGCTTTACCAGGTAGCAGGACTCGCGCCCATGATTCCGCTCGATGATCAGTTGCGTCCGACGTGGCTGTTCGGCAAGACCGTACACGAAGGCTGCGATCGCGCTGGCTACTACGAGCAGGGCGATTTCGCCGAAGTATACGGCTCTCCGAAGTGCATCGTGAAGCTTGGATGCTGGGGCCCGGTGGTGAACTGCAACGTTCCCAAACGCGGGTGGATGGCGGGAATCGGCGGCTGCCCGAACGTAGGCGGCATCTGCATCGGCTGCACCATGCCCGGCTTTCCGGATAAGTTCATGCCATTCATGGATGAACCACCGGGGGCGAAGGTCTCCAGCGCAGCCGTTGGAGCCTATGGCCGCGCGATTCGCGCCTTGCGCTCCATGACTCAGGCCACCGTCAACAAAGAGCCCAAGTGGCGTCATCCTCGCCCGGAACTGAGCACCGGGTACCATCCACGATCTTATTAAGTTGAGAGTTAGTTGAAAGATTTCCACTGAGAAGACAAAAAGGAGCGATCGAATGAGCACGATTACCGCACCGACAAAAGATATTCCCGGCAAAAAGGGAAATCTGGTGGAAATGAACTGGGACCCGATCACTCGGATCGTGGGCAGCCTAGGCATCTTTACCAAGATCGACTTTGAGAATCGCCACGTGGTCGAGTGCCACAGCACCTCGTCCATCTTTCGCGGGTACAGCATTTTCATGAAAGGCAAAGACCCGCGCGACGCTCACTTCATCACCAGCCGCATCTGCGGAATTTGCGGCGACAACCATGCCACCTGCGCCACCTACGCACAGAACATGGCGTTCGGCGTCAAACCGCCTCCGATTGCGGAATGGATCGTCAATCTCGGAGAAGCGGCCGAGTACATGTTCGATCACAACATTTTCCAGGACAATCTGGTCGGCGTGGATTTCTGCGAGCAGATGGTCAAGGAGACGAACCCCACGGTCTGGGCGAAAGCGCAATCGACGGCGGCTCCGCACTCCAATCTGCACGGTTTCCGCACTGTCGCCGACATCATGACCGCGCTGAATCCGTTTACCGGATCGTTCTATCGCGAAGCGTTGGTCATGAGCCGCATGACGCGCGAGATGTTCTGCTTGATGGAAGGCCGCCACGTTCATCCGTCTACGTTGTATCCGGGCGGCGTCGGCACCGTACCCACTGTCCAGCTCTTTACGGACTACCTGGTCCGGCTGATGAAATACGTCGAGTTCATGAAGAAAGTAGTCCCGCTCCACGACGATCTGTTCGACTTCTTCTACCAGGCCCTTCCCGGCTACGAAGAGGTCGGACGCCGTCGTGTGCTGCTGGCCTGTTGGGGCTCGTTTAACGATCCCGATGTCTGCGACTACACCTACAAAAACATGACGAACTGGGGCCGCTCGATGTTCGTCACTCCCGGCATCGTGGTGGACGGCAAGCTGGTGACCACGGATCTCGTGGACATCAACCTGAACATCCGCATTTTGCTCGGCAGTTCGTATTACGACGAGTGGAAGAATTCGCAGGTCTTCGTCAAGACAGATCCTCTCGGAAACCCAGTGGACAAGAATCATCCCTGGAACCAGACCACGATACCCCGCCCGCAGAAGCGCGACTTCGGCGGCAAGTACACCTGGGTGATGTCGCCGCGCTGGCTCGACAAGCGGACGGGCGATCATCTGGCGATGGACACCGGGGGCGGTCCGATCGCGCGCCTCTGGGCAACCGCGCTGGCCGGCTTGGTGGATATCGGATACATCAAAGCTACTGGTACCAGCGTCAAGATGTATTTGCCGAAGACCACCTCGCTGCCTGAGGTCGAGTTCGAATGGAAGATTCCCAAGTGGAGCAATGCCATCGAGCGCGACCGGGCACGGACCTACTTCCAGGTGTATGCTGCTTGCGCCGCTTTGACCTTCATGGAAAAGGCGCTGGCGGAGTTACACGCTGGACACACCAAAACCTGGACGGAGTTCAAAGTACCGGAGGAAGCGATTGGCTGTGGCTTCCACGAAGCGGTTCGCGGCGTGCTCTCGCATCACGTAGTAATTAAGGAAGGCAAGATCGCAAATTACCATCCGTATCCACCGACGCCCTGGAATGCCAATCCACGCGATATTTACGGCACTCCGGGCCCGTACGAGGACGCGGTGCAGAACACGCCCATTTTTGAGGAGAACGGGCCGGACAAATTCAAGGGAATTGATATCATGCGCGCAGTGCGCAGCTTCGATCCTTGTTTGCCGTGCGGCGTGCATATGTATCTAGGGAACGGCAAGGTGCTGGAGACGCATCATTCTCCCATGTTTGGTCTCCAACCTTGAACCTGATTTGCGTTTGATTAGGAGTGAGAGGGGTAGCTGTTAGAAATCGCCACTGATGCTCGATGTGACGCATCTGGCGTCTTGAAACTGCGCTCTCACTCCTTTTTAATCGTTTGAGATTGTCCGGCGAAAACGAGTTTGACGATAAGAGTTTGACAAGGAGCGTTGTGACCGAAGGTAAAGACTTTCGTAAAGACATCCAGCGGATCGGCGGGCTAGTTCAGAAAATAGAATCGATTGCCGATCCCGTGGTGCGTGCTGCTACTAAAAATCTGGTGCAGTCGCTGATGGATTTGCACGGTGCGGCGCTGGAGAAGGCGCTCGACATCGTCGCCGAGGCCGGAGAGCCGGGCATGAACATTATCGACCGACTGGGGCGCGATTCGCTGGTGAGCAGCGTTCTGATTCTTTACGGCCTGCATCCCGAAGATCTCGAAAGCCGCGTGGTGAAGGCGGTAGACCGGATTGGACCGCAATTGCGTAAACAAGGTTGTGAAGTCGAACTGCTCGGCGTGAACGATGGTGCGATCCGGTTGCGCGTTGAAACTGGTTCGCATACCTGCGGCTCGACCGCGAAAACCGTGCAAGCCACGCTGGAGGGAGCCATGTACGACGCCGCGCCGGACTTGACATCCTTGGCCATTGAGGGACCTGAAGAGAAGCCGGCGTCTGGGTTTGTCGGTTTGGATAAGTTGATGAGCGCATCGCCGATGGCCATGGAACCACGCGGCACGGATTAAAAAGATGCGGCGGGAAGATATTGGGATTTTGAAATCATGAGTTCTGGACAATTCACAGAACCGGCCGACGGCTTTGGAACGCTGCGCCAGTTTGCGCGCCGCGAGAGGCCGCTTGAACGTTGCGAGTTGTGCAGCCTGGGTTTGCGCACCGATCATCCGCACTTAATCGAAGTGGCGCAGCGCAAACTTCTGTGCACCTGCGACGCTTGCGCGCTTTTGTTCAGCGGACAGGGAGTGAAGTTCAAGCGCGTGCCGCGGCGAGTGCGCTCGCTTCCCGGCTTCAATCTCACCGACGCCGAGTGGAATGGCTTAATGGTTCCCATCAATATGGCCTTCTTCTTCCGGAGCAGTCTTGAGGATCGCGTCATCGCGCTTTATCCGAGTCCCGCGGGAGCCACCGAGTCTCTACTAGCGCTGGAATCCTGGAACGCCATCGTAGCTCGCAACCCGGTTCTGAACGAAATAGAGTCCGACGTGGAGGGACTGCTGGTCAACCGTCTGGGCTATTCGCGAGGATATTCGGCAGCGGAGTACTACCTGCTTCCCATCGACGAATGCTACAAGCTCGTCGGCCTGATTCGCCTGCATTGGAAAGGTCTCTCCGGTGGCGCGGAAGTGTGGAAGGAACTGGGCGAGTTCTTCAAGAGCATGAAGGAGCGATCAGTCGAGGTCTCCGCTGATCACAAAGAGCTCTCCGGCGTGGGAGAGGAATTTCATGCCTGATCTGGGCTTTAAAGTTGAGGGAGCCGAAGTTGTCGCCAATGCGGCAACACCTCTACTGGCCTTTAAACTTCGTTTGAATTGTGCAGATCCAGAGCAGACCATCCACACGGTAGCTTTGCGCTGCCAGATCCAACTCGAAGTGACGCGTCGCAAATATACGGCAGAGGATCAGGAGCGATTGCTCGACCTGTTTGGCGAGCCCAGCCGCTGGGGCCAGACCCTGCGAAGTCTTTTGTGGACTCACGCGAATCTCGTTGTGCCTTCCTTTAAGGGAGCGACTCTCTTCGATCTTCCCGTGCCGTGCACCTTCGATTTCAATGTGGCGGCTACGAAGTACTTCAATGGCCTGTCGGAAGGAGAAGTCCCGGTCTGCGTTCAGTTCAGCGGCACTGTCTTTTATGCTTGCCCCGACGGCGGACTGCAAGTCGCGCCCATTTCCTGGGATAAGGAAGCCCGCTTCAAGTTTCCGGTAAAAATCTGGCGCGACATGATGGAGTCCTACTATCCCAACAGCGCCTGGCTGTGCTTGCAGAAGGAAGCCTTCGACCACCTTTATCAATACAAAGTGCAGCACGGCATCCCCACCTGGGAAGAAGTGCTGGAGAGCATACTGCCGGTTGAAGAGAAGGTGATGTGATGAATCTCGCGACCGTCGACAAGATCGCGAAAGCTGTGCTGTATGAGGGATACATGCTCTATCCCTACCGTCCATCGTCGGTGAAAAATCAGCAGCGCTGGAACTTCGGCGTACTCTGCCCGCAGTCTTACAGCGAAGCGCAGAACGGCACCGAGGCCTGGACCATGCAGACCGAGTGCCTGGTCGAGGGCAGTTCGCTGACCGGGCTTGAACTTCGAGTGCGTTTTCTTCAACTAGTGGCGCGCTCGGTGGGCGAGCTAGTCTGTCCTGTGAGCGAATTGTCGCCGGATGAAACACCAGAATTCCGCAGGGTGGAGAAGTTCGCGGTGAATGGCCGCGTCTACCAGCACTGGCAGGAAGCGGTGGAGCGCGAAGTAATTTCGCCAGTATGCAATCTTGACGCACTTATTCAGGCGCCGGTGTCCCAGTCGTTCATATTTCCCGTAGGCAAGGAATTTGAATATCTGCGGGGTGGAAAAGGGCCGGTCACAGGCGTGATTATCCGAGAGCAAAGCGCGCTGCAAGGAATGATCGAAACGAGAGTCGAGCGCGTCGGAGATGACTTATTCAAGCTCAGCATATGCATCCGTAACCGAACGCCTTTTGCCTCCGCCCAGCAGGCCAGTCGCGAGGACGCGTTGTTGATCTCTCTCGTCTCGACGCACACCGTCCTCGGCGTCCAAGATGGAAGATTTGTTTCGCTGCTTGCGCCTCCGGAGGCCCTTACCGAGATGGCCGCCAGCTGCAAGAACATCGGCGCTTGGCCCGTCCTCGTCGGAGAAGAAGGACAATGCGACACCATGCTTTCTTCCCCGATCATTCTCTACGACTATCCGCAGATCGCACCGGAAAGCGCCGGAGACCTGTTCGACGGCACGGAGATTGACGAGATTCTCTCCTTGCGAATCATGACTCTCACCGACGATGAGAAACGCGAGATGAGCCAGTCGGACGAGCGCGCCCGGCAAATGCTGGAGCGCACAGAGACCATGCCAGTGGAACATCTGATGAAGCTGCACGGAGTTCTGCGCGGACTGCGCCCGGTTGGGAAGGAGAGCCAATGAACGAATGGGAATGGCAACTCCTCGAAGAAAAAACTCCTCTCGATCATCTGGAAATTTCCGGAGTCGAAGTGAGAACTGGAAGTCGCGTCCGCCTGCGTCCGCGCCCAGGCGGCGATGTGATGGACATCGCGCTCACCGGACAGATCGCGACCATCGAGTGCATCGAACAGGATTACGAGGGCAAGCAGCACGTTTGCGTAGTTCTGGATAACGATCCCGGCAAGGATATGGGTTTGCTCCGCCAACCGGGTCATCGCTTCTTCTTCGACGCGCAAGAAGTTGAGCCGCTCTCACTTGACGAGTTCCCGCAGATTTCTGTCGTGCAGAAACCAACAATTCTAGTCGCCGGTATCGGCAACATTTTTCTGGGTGATGATGCGTTTGGGGTGGAGGTGGTTCGCCGCCTCGCGAACGTGAAGCTGCCGGAAGCCGTGCGCGTGGCCGACTTTGGCATTCGCGGCTTCGACTTGGCCTATGCGCTGCAAGACGGGTATAAGACCACGATCCTGGTCGACGCTTGTCCGCGCGGCGCGGCGCCGGGAACGCTGTACGTCATTGAGCCGGATTTAAAAGCGTTGGACGATCCGGAAGCTCCGCAGGCCGTGGTTGAGGCCCATGCGATGAATCCGGTAAGCGTGCTGCGCATGGCCCGTGCGATGAACATCGAAGTGAAGAATGTGCTGCTCGTCGGCTGCGAACCGGAAACTCTCGGAGGCGAAGAAGGTCAGATGGGACTCAGTGCGCCAGTCGAGGCTGCCGTGGATGAGGCGGTCAAGCTGGTGGAGTCGGCAATCAGCAAGATTCTAGACAAACGTAGGCCGGCTTCAACCCAGTAAATATCCTGCGATCAAAAGGAGACTACCGTGGCAATGGAAAATGGTAATGGAACGGGTGACAGAGACACGCTATTCATGCTCAGCGGTGTGGCGCTTATCGTTTTCGGAGCGGGGCTGATTCTTTCCAATCCGATCGCGAAGAAGTATCTCGGACAGTTCGGAGTCGGCGATCTGGCGACCGCCGCCCTGCCGGATCTGGACCGCTATTTGAAATTGCGGGCAATGTGAAGGCGGCATTAAAGGCGGAATTAGAGGACCTTAGTTGAGCACACGCAGATCTGCATCAGAGTGAGGGGGGCATCCGTTTGTCTATAGCAGAAACGCCGCCGGCGACGACGGCTCGATATTTGATTGATGCCAAGGGGAGTACTTTTACTGTCCGGGCTTTTGCCACCGGCGTGCTTTCGGTGCTTGGCCATAGCCCGACGATTGCAATTCCGGACTTCCAGGGCGAGGTGCAGTTTTCTTCCAGCACTCTCGAAGATGCATCTTTGCGGCTCGTGATCCAGGCAGCTTCGTCAACGGTTACCGACGATATCAGCAACAAGGACCGCCGGGAAATGGAACGCCAAATGCACGACGACGTTCTGGAGGTTGATAGCTATCCCGAAATCATTTACGAGTGCCCTCGAGTCTCCTCGGTGCAGAAAATAAGCGAGGGGTCATATTCGGTTCCGTTGGACGGAGAATTGACTTTGCGCGGGGTCACGCGCAGCCAGCCGGTCGCGGCCACGGTGACGCTCAAGGGTGACGTTCTACGGGCCACTGGAGACTTTTCCATTCTCCAGAGCGACTACGAGATTCGCCCGGTTTCCGCGGTTGGGGGAACCATTAAGCTGAAGGATGAGCTCAAGTTGTCGTTTATTATTTCCGCCCGTAGGCAGGCGTGACTTGCTCAGTGGTGCGCAGGACCGTCGAAGATGGATCCAGATGGACCAAATCATGACGCCGCCGGAGGATGCACAATGTGCCTAGCCATACCAGGGAGGATCGTCGAGATTTCTCCCGACAATCAGGATTCCGCGCTCGTGGATGTAGTCGGCGTGAGGCGCAAGGTTGATCTGGGCCTGTTGCTGGAAGACAAGCCGGTGCCCGGCGACTGGGTGCTGATTCACGTTGGATTTGCGATGAGCAAGATCAGCGAGCAGGATGCCGCCGACCAGATGAGTACGCTTAGGATGCTGGGAGAGATCGACGGCGCGATGCAGGAAGTCCAGGGATATGGACTGGAGGACGTGAGTTGACGCCCACCTCCTCAAGACTAAGCTCAAGCCAAAGAAACGGAGCCGCATGAAATTCGTCGATGAGTTCCGCGAACCCGAACTGATTTCGAAGACGGCTGATGAAATTCGCCGCCTCGCCGGGACGGAACGTCACTATCGCATGATGGAAGTCTGCGGCGGACACACTCACGCCATCTATCGCTTCGGCTTGAAAGATATACTTCCCGAAAACATCGAATTGATTCACGGCCCAGGCTGCCCGGTATGCGTGCTCCCGATGGGAAGAATCGATGACGGTCTATCGATCGCGCAGGACACGAGTGTTATCTTCGCCGCCTTTGGCGACATGATGCGCGTCCCTGGAACTCAGGGAAGCCCGCTCGAACACAAGGCCCGGGGCATGGACGTTCGTATCGTGTATTCGCCTTCGGACGCTTTGAAGCTGGCCCGGCTCAATCCCGACAAGCACGTAATGTTTTTTGCTATCGGCTTTGAAACGACCGCGCCGTCTACAGCGCTCACCATGATGCGTGCCAAGGCCGAAGGCATCCGCAACTTCTCGGTCTTCTGCAATCACGTTACGATTATTCCCGCGATCCGCGCGATTCTGGATTCTCCCGACATGCGGCTCGATGCTTTCATTGGGCCGGGACACGTTTCGACGGTCATCGGTTGCCGTCCGTACGAGTGGATCGCGCAGAACGAACAAAAGCCGATCGTCGTTTCTGGCTTCGAGCCGCTGGACATGCTGCAATCCATCGTCATGCTGTTGCGCCAACTGAAGGCGGGCGAAGCCAAAGTTGAGAATCAATACAAGCGCGTAGTTCCGTTGGAAGGCAACCGCGCCGCCCTTCGTGCGATGGCCGAGGTGTTCGAGTTGCGTCCTTATTTTGAGTGGCGCGGTCTGGGTTTCATCTCGCAGTCGGCGCTGCGCGTCAACGACAAGTACGCCGAATTTGACGCTGAGCAACGCTTCGAAGTGCCCGGCATTCGGGTTACCGATCCGAAAGCGGCGCAGTGTGGAGAAGTGCTGAAGGGCGTGCTGAAACCGCATCAATGTAAACTGTTTGGCCGGGAGTGCACGCCGGAGCATCCTATCGGCGCACTCATGGTCTCATCGGAAGGATCATGCGCGGCTTATCACAATTACGAACACCGCAAGGCGGCAATGGTAAGTCTGAGCCTGAGCGCGTAAGCGCTCCGGCCGCCGTGCTTGCCGAATCTGCGCCCACGCGGTTCCGCGACCCGCAAATCGAGATGGCACACGGCGCCGGAGGCAAAGCCAGCCGCAAGCTCGTTGAAGGCCTTTTTGCTCCCCTGCTTTTTGGCGCCAGGCCAGGCCCACTCGGAGATGCTGCGCACGTCGACATCAGCGGCACCAAGGTTGCGATCACGACGGATGGTTTTGTGGTAAATCCGTTGAGTTTTCCTGGCGGTTCCATTGGTGAACTCGCTGTGAACGGTACCGTGAACGACCTCGCGGTGTCTGGCGCGCGGGCGGAAGCCCTGGTGGTCACCTACGTTCTCGAAGCGGGACTGCCAACACCGATTCTCGAAGCGGAAGTTAGAGCCATGGCAAAAGCCGCGCGGGACGCCGGTGTGCGGATCGCGGCCGGCGACACCAAGGTCGTCGAGCACGGCAAAGCAGATCAGATGTACGTGACGACTACCGGCATCGGCCGATTGCTTCCGGGAGTGAGGGTCGACCCATGCTCAGTGCGTGTTGGCGACAGGATTTTGCTGTCTGGCCCCATCGGCGATCACGGTATCACCATCCTGCTGGCGCGTGGTGAACTCGATCTCGAAGCCGACCTTCGTTCCGACACGCGTTCTGTGCTTCCCCTGGTCGAAGCCCTCATTCGGGCCGCCGGTCCGGGCATCCGCTGGATGCGCGATCCAACTCGCGGCGGTGCTGCGACATCTCTAAATGAATTGGCGCGCGATTGCGGACTGGGTATGGTGCTTTTTGAAGACCAGATTCCAGTGCGCGATGCCGTGCGCGGCGCGTGTGAGTTGCTCGGACTTGACCCGCTGCACATTGCGAATGAAGGCCAGTTCCTGGCGGTTGTCTCCCCGGAGTACGCCGATGCCGCGTTCAATGCCTTGAGCCTGGCGCCGGGAGGAAGCGAAGCGCAGGTGATCGGCGAAGTTCGCGAACAGCCAGCAGGTACGGTGCTAGTGACTACCCTCTACGGAGGAAGTCGAATCGTAGATATGCTCGTGGGTGATCCCTTGCCGCGAATTTGTTAGACGCTTATTTGCCAGACACAGACGCTATGCCAACAGCATATAAACTCGCGAGCCACGTCGAAGAGCGCCTGCTGGAGCGCAACCAGCTATTCGAGAGCTTCTTCTCGCGCGAGGCGCCGCGCCTCGCGGAAGCTTGCCGGGAAATGTCCGAACGATTTCTGCGGGGAGGCCGGCTGCTGGCCTTCGGTCGCGGGCCTTACGCTACCGACGCCCAGCACGTGTCTGTCGAGTTCGTTCACCCGGTGATCGTCGGCAAACGCGCACTGCCCGCGCTCGACGTATCGGTACTCTTTCGCCCGTGGCTCGAAGCTATCCTTCACTCGGAAGACATCGTCATGGGCTTTGGTCCTCCGGAGGGCGACCACGAGGTCTGGGCGGCGCTGCAGGAAGCACACTGTCGGGACGCAATGACGTTCGCTCTTCCGGGCATCGATGGCTCCTATGCGGTGGATGCGGCCACGCAAGATCCCTTCATGCATCAGGAGATGATCGAAATCCTTTATCACACGCTTTGGGAAACAGTACACGTCTTTTTTGAGCATCGGGAACTTGGTCATAACGTCGGGGCGTCAGGATTTCTCTATCCGTTTCTCGGAACGGAAAAGCAAGCCACAACGGGCCTGGTTGCTGAAGTGGCATCTTCTATCTTGATGAAGGTCCACGATGACACCGAACTCCGCCAGCAATTGGCGCGGGGAAAAGCTGAGCAAATCGGTGCTACCGCGCAAGCGATTCACGAGCGTCTGCGTCTCGGCGGCAAGATCATCGTTTTCGGCAATGGCGGCTCGGCCACGGACGCCAATGATTTCGCCATCGATTGTGTGCTTCCGCCGCCTGGATATCAATCGATCCCTGCGGTTTCGCTTTCTCTAGAACCGGCAAACATTACTGCCGTCGCGAATGATATAGGCACCGATGCAATTTTTCTTCGTCAATTGATCGCGCAGGCTCGCCCAGAAGATGTTGCGATTGGCATTTCCACCAGCGGCGGATCGCGCAACATCATCATGGCACTGGAGGAAGCGCGGAAGCGGAACATGTTGACCGTGGCGCTGCTCGGCTACGACGGTGGCGAGATCAAACGCAAGCGACTGGCTGACTTTCCGGTGGTGGTGAACTGCGACTACATTCCGCGCATTCAGGAAGTTCAGGCGTCGATCTATCACGTCATTCGCGAATCATTGCAGGCGCTGAACCAGGAGGCATTGGTCCGTGGCCAAGCTTGAACTTTACGGAACTGTGCGCTGTCCGCACACCGGAGAAATGCGCGACTGGCTGGAGTGGAAGCGCAGCGAATTTGTCGAATATGACGTCGAAGCTGACCCGGTAGCGCGCGCACGCATGCGCGAGATCTCAGGGGGGCAGCGCACGGTGCCAATCTTGGTCGAGGACGGCAGAGTAGTTCAGGTGGGGTGGCAAGGTCGCGGTTGCATCGTTGACTAATGGAGCTGATGAGTAGAGCTGACGAGTGGTGCGAGGAGTGGACAGCCTAGAAGACACAATGGCCGGTGCTTGTTCCATCCGAGTTCAGGGAGTAGTGCAGGGCGTGGGATTCCGTCCTTTCGTCTATCGCCCCACCTGCGCTAATACTTTGAATGGATGGGTGCTGAACGCGGAGGAAGGAGTTGAAATTCATCTCGAAGGCGCCGAGCCGGCCTGCAAGCGTTTGTCCGGGACTTGAAAGCGCAGCCGCCTCCTGCCGCCAGTATCGCGGAGATCGATGTGCAGCCTGCGGTAGCCAAGCGAAGGTCCGTTCGACCACCCAGCGCCATCGCCCGAGTCCGCTGCCATGTTCGGTGTTTGCGCTTCGCAAGAAAAGGGATGATGCCTCTGTCACGCAAAACTTGCCGATTGACTCCGCGTCATAACCACGGTCGCCCAATACGCAAGCAGGACGATGGCGCGGTCGTCCTCGCGCTCCCTGCAAGCTCGGGATGGCATCAACGAGTGCGAGGGCTTGCTGCGAGTCGTTTACGATTGGCTCCGGTCAGTTGAATGGCGAGCGGAACCCCGCGAGCGTCGCAGATTAGATGGCGCTTGCTTCCCCGCCGGCCTCTTGCCAGTCGCGTAACCGCCACCAGCAAGTCATGCCCGAACCGCAGTCCAGTTCCTGCGGCAGCATCTCCCACGGTATTCCGCTACGCAGAACGAACAGAATTCCGGTGAGACAAGCACGGTCTGCTAAGCGCGGTCTTCCACCTTTGGGCTTCGCCTTGGCAACTGGGATAAACGGTTCGACCAGTTCCCACAACCCGCCAGGCAAGAGTTCGATGGCCATTGGACAGCCCCCTCCGTAGGGATGTTCTGAGCCTTTCCACGGGTTGCCGGAGAAATGGAAATGAGGTTTTGTTAGATGTTCTTAGGAATTTCTTTCGTTTTCTGCATACGCAACCGACGAGAATCATGAGTCCGGACGCTCCTGAGACGTGCGATCGGATTCTCGGCGAACCTAGAAGGAC
>Ga0187867_10001269_pt1 | contig 21778 bp, 23 predicted proteins | sample June2016WEW_13_1_FD_132976 | JGI IMG/M metagenome (GOLD analysis project Ga0187867, IMG submission 132976) | Peatland microbial communities from SPRUCE experiment site at the Marcell Experimental Forest, Minnesota, USA - June2016WEW_13_10 | ecosystem: Environmental > Terrestrial > Soil >...
ATCAAGGCATTCACCCTGGGTTCGGCCGGGCAGGCCAGGCCCGTGGAGATCGGGAACACCGGCGGCATCAACCTGACCGCCTACTGGGTCAGCGGAGACGGCGGGGACTACGTCACCGTCATCAACAAGACCCAGGGGGCGGAGGCTGTGGATGCCGCCGTCGCCATCGCACCGCCCGGACCGGGGCGCCACGGCGCGGAGGCCATGGTGCTCGCCGGCGGGGGACCGGGGGATGCCACCGGGACCACGGTCACGCTCGGCGGCGCGGCCCTCACCGGCGACAGCCCCCGGGACGGTGAGTGGAGCGCGCTGCCCGCCGATCCCGGTGCCGGAATCAGCGTGACCGTCCCGGCTGCCACCGCCGCCGTGGTCAGGATCCGCCCCGCGGGCTAACGGCGGTGCGTAGCCGCGAGCACCTCGCGGGCCGCCCGCTCGCCCGACCGCAGCGCTCCTTCCATCAGGCCGGCCCAGTCGCCCGCGGTGTGCTCGCCGGCGAAGTGGACCCGGCCGGCCGGGGTGGCCAGCACCTCGTCGTCACCCTCGGCCATGGCGATCGTTAGGGCGGAATACGACTCACCGGCCCAGGGGTCGTCGTTCCAGGTGGTGAGCAGGGCCCGGCCGGTGTCCAGGGCCAGCTCGCGGCGGAGGGTGGCGACCCGGGACGCCCAGGCCGCTGGCCCGCCGGAGACGGCCAGGGCGGCCAGGCCCTCCTCGGTACCGCCGAAGGCGTGCACGACCGGCTGGACCTGGCCCGTCGCGTCGGCCGCGGTCCAGCTCCAGAACTTCCCCGGCACGCTCTGCACGGCGGAGGGAACCGCCGCGCGGGTGAGCGGCACGTGGAGCTTGGCGTTGTGGGCCAGGCCCGCGCGCTGCCATGCGCGCCGGGCCTGGCCGGGTACCGGCGGTGCGAACCTGAGGCCGCGCAGGACGGCCATGGGGACCGCCACGATCGCCGCATCGCCCGCGGCCTCGCCGTCATCCGTGATGACCCGCACACCCGCGTGATCATGCTGGATGGACCGCACCGGGCTGTTCAGCCTCACCGAGGTCCCCAGGCACCTGGCCAGTTCCTGTGCCACCCGCTGGTTACCGCCGGCCACCCGCCAGGACGGCCGGCGCTCGAACCCCGCGGTGACGTCGCTCACCGCCGCGGCGGCGAGCACGCCAGCGCCGACGCCGTTGGTGACCTCGACCCGCGACAGGTACGCGGCCAGAGCCGGGGAGCCCTCCCAGCCCGCCACCACCTCCGCCAGCGACGTGCCCGGCGCCGCCGTGGCCGCAGCGGCCGCCACCGCGGCCGCGCAGCGGGCCACGCCCTCGCCCGTGGCCTGGGCCGTGGCCTGGGCCGTGGCCACAGGCCCGCCGCGGTACTCCCGCTGGTAGTACGACATGGCCGTGTCCGCCAGGCCCAGGCCCAGGTCGTCCAGCACCGTCCGCATCACGTCGTACCCGTCCAGCACGAACTCCGCACCCCGCTCGATCACGGTCCGGGGGTCACCAGGGACGAGTTCCTGCGACCACACGCGGCCGCCGACCCGGTCGCGGGCCTCCAGCACGACGACCTCATGGCCCGCCTGGACCACCCGGTACGCCGCCATCAGGCCGGCGAAGCCGGCTCCCGCCACCACGACCCGCATCCCTGCTCCCGCCCCGTGCCCGCCCATCCATCACATCCCAGCATCGCCGGGTGCCATCACCAGTGACTCCCGCACACGGCGGAGGACGGCCAGCCAGGCCAGCGATCGCGTCCAGCAGCAGGCCGACAAGTTCGGTGAGGCGGGTGTCCGGGTCGCCGAAGATCACCGGGCCGGCCGCAGCGGCGAGCGGTGCAGTCTGCGGCCCGACCACCCAGGGGCACTGCCGGGTCCTGCCGGCCCAGTGGCGATCAGGACCTGGCCATGGGTGCGCGTGCGGTCAGCGGATGCGGAGCGGCAGGCGGCGCGGCCCGCGGATCTGGCCGGCGGCCCAGGTCACCGCCGAGGGGTCTTCAAGGGTGAACACCGGGATCCGCTCGAGCCAGACTTCGAGTGCGACCCGGAGTTCCATGCGGGCCAGATGCGACCCCACGCAGCGGTGGATGCCCAGGCCGAACGCGGCATGCCGGTTGATTTCGCGGTCGATGACGACCTCGCCGGCCCGGTCGAACTGCGCCGGGTCACGGTTGGCGGCCGGGAATGACAGCAGGACCCAGTCGTCGGCCTTCATATCGACGCCATGCCAGCGCATGTCTTCCTTCACCAGCCGGGCCATGGTGACAGGCGCGTAGGCGCGGAGGAACTCCTCCATCGCGGCCGGGAGCATTCCGGCCTCGGCGACGAGCCGTTCGCGGTCCTCCGGGGTCTTGGCGAGGTGCCACAGGGATGCGCCGATCGCGCTCCAGGTCGTGTCGATGCCGGCGATGAGCAGCAGGGCCATCGTGCCGACGACGTGGTCCGGATCGAGCTTGCGGCCGTGGAGCTCCGCGTTGAGTAGGTAGGTGGTGAGGTCCTCGCGCGGGTTCTCGAGGTGCTCGTTGACCTGGTCGAGCAGGTAGTCGAAGATCCTGCCGACGCGGTCGAAGCGCTCCTCGGGCGGCAGGTTGATGCCTTCGAGCAGGTTCTCGACGAACTCACCGAACTGGGGTCCGTCCTCCGGCGGAAGCCGAGCATGTCCGCGATGACCCGCATCGGGATGTGCTGGGCGTAGTCCCGGGCCGCATCGACGACGTCCCGCCGCTCGAACCCGTCGATGAGTGAGTGGCAGAACACCCGGGTGGCCGGCTCCTGCCTCCCGACGGCGGTCTTGGTGAACGCGGGGAGGAGCAGCCTGCGCGCGTCGTGGTGGAACGGCGGATCGGAGGAAATCGGGGGCGAGCCGCCGACCAGCGCGAACTCCCGGGGCGGCCGGAAGTTGCTCAGAATGATCGATCGCGAGGAGAAGCGCTCGGTGTCGTAGGCGATCGCCGCGACATCCTCGTACCGGGTCGGCAGCCATGCGCCGCCGAACCGCCCCGTGTGGGCGATGGGACATCGCTGCCGCAAGTCATCCTGGATGGGGTAGGGATCAGCGGACCACTCAGGCTCGAGATGGGAGAAGTCGGTCGCCCAGTCTGCGACCGGGCCGGTGATGATCTCGCTGCGCGTTCCGAGGGGCCGGTCGTCGCCTGGCTCCCTGGAGGCCGGACCGAAGCGATCATCGACGGTCATGTCACGCCCCCTCAACGAGGGTGATCGCCTGCTCTGGACAGTTGGCGACCGCGAGGCGTGCCTCGTGCCCTTGGCCGGGCGGCACGAGGCCGTCCGCCAGGACTTTCCCGTAGCCCTCGTCGTCGTCGCCGAACACGCCAGGGGCGAGGTCGTAGCAACGGCCGTGCCCCTGGCAGCGCCCGGAGTCGATCTGCACCTTCACTGTGCTGTTCCTGATCTGTGCCGCGAGGCGGTCCCGGGTGCGGCTCTCTTGGCTGAGGCTCCTCTGGCTGAGGACGGTGCGGGCGGCGGCGTCAGGGGAGGAGGCGTCTGGGGCGAGGCCAGCGGCCACCCGGGTGAGCAGCGCGGCCCACTCCTCGGCCGCCACCAGTGCCTCGACGATGAGGTAGCCACGGGAGTCCCGGCCGCGGGTCGTCAAGGGCCAGCGCCGGCACGCCCGCCAGATGCGACCCTCCCGCTACGCCTCGACGAGGATCACCAGGGTCTCGGGCAGCACGCCGTCATACGCCATGGCCTCGGCCATCTTGTCGGTTTGCATCGCGGCCATGACGGTGTCCATGTCGGCCACGTCCATGAGAACCGCGACCCGGTTCGGATTCTGCGGGTCAGCGAACGTGCGGATGTTGGTCACCCCGAGCGGCCCGAATACTTCCTCACGCCGCGGCGAGGCAAGCCAGTGATCCTTGTCCTTCACGTCGTGGTGGGCGATTACGGTCGGCATGGTTTCCCCCGGATGTCTCATGGACAGTTGTTTTGTCCATCGCAGCCGACCATACACCCGGGGGCCTCATTCTCATACTGGCAAGATCATTCGTCCAGGCGGATAATCCCCCCGCAATCCACGGAGTCATTAGTGATTGGGTGCGTGTGGAAAATTCCTTGATTCGCGTTGAGTGGGCGCCAGGAGGCTGATGCCATGCTGTCATGTGGCCACTCAGGACACTTGGCTCCCGCACTGAGGCAGGGTCGTCGGGGGGGCGGGCAGTGATCGGGAGATGCCGCATCAGGACTGTGCTGAGGGCGGCGACCGCAGTGGGTGGCCTGGCCACGCCCGGCGGAAGGCTCCCGTGGCCAGTGGGACACGGGAGCAGTTATTGCCCTGATCAGGAACACACAACCCAGCCGGGCCGTATCCCGGCAGACGGGCACGGAGGTATCGTCTTGTAGAAGAACGGGGGAAAGGTGACCGGATCGCGTCTCTTCTCTGAGGAGGCTCTGAGAATTACCGGATTGCCTTGAAAGGAGTTTCCCAGATTAGCGAGGAAGCGCAATGAGCCAGCCCCGTTCTGCTGATGCCGCCCCTCCCGTCACCTTGCCCGCGTGGCGTGGTGCGGACCCGGCTCCGGCCCCTCGGAACTGGCGGATGGCCTTCGGCCTGATCATCCTGGTGGCGATTCCGACGCTGCTGGGCCTGGCGCTGACCGGGTTGCGGGTCACCGCCGCGACGCGCAGCGCGGCGGCATATGGCCAGGTCAGCCGACTCGCAGTGTTCGGCCAGGAGGTCGCCGGATTAACGCGGGCGATGGAGGATGAGCGGGCTGACACGGCCGCGTTCATCGCAGCCGGCCGCCCGGCCGCGGGCCTCCTGACCTTGCACCGCCAGTACGTGATCACCGATGGCTGGGCGGTCACAGTGCGCCGCCTGTTCCGCCAGGCTGACCACGGATACCCGGCCCGGACGCAGGCCAGCACGGCCACGGTCCTGGCTAGCATCGCCGAACTGCCTGGCCTGCGCAGGAAGGCAGTGCAGAGCCAGGTTTCCGCGCTGGCCGTGATCAACGGCTATTCCGCGGCGACGGCTGGCTTGCTTCCGGCCGTCGACGGCATCGCGGACCTGACCGGCAACTCCACGCTGATCTCTAGTGTGCGTGCGCTCGGCTCCCTGTCCAGGATGACGGACCAGGTGTCGCGGCAGCAGGCCATCCTGGGCGCGGCGCTCGCCGAAGGCCAGTTCGGGCCGGGGGCGCGCACTGCGCTGATCACCGCCCAGGCGGAGCAGGCCAGTGACCTCGCCTGGTTCCGGATGTCGGCGACCAGAGAGGAGAACTGGGCCCTCACCAAGACCCTGGCCAGCCCGCTGGCTGCCCAGGCCGGGACGGTGGAACGGCGCGCGGCGGCGGCCGGCGGTGGATCGCTGGATCTCGGCGCGGCCGCCAGCCAGCGGTGGCGGGCCGGGATGTCGTTCACGGTGGGCTGGATGCGTCATGCCGATCAGCAGCTGTCGGCCTGGATCGGCGCCCGCGCCCAGGCCCTGCAGCGGTCCGCGATGCGGTCCGCGGTCATCACCGGCGGCGCCGCGCTGGCCGTGCTCGGCCTGGTCCTGCTGGCCACCATTGTCATGACCCGGTCCTTGGTGCGCGTGCACCGGGAGGCCGTGCGCCTCGCTGGTGAAGAGGCCCGGCAGCGGCGCAGTATCAGCGCTATATCCGCCAGTTTCTTCCGGCGCAGCCATTCCCTGCTGGAACGGTTGCTGCGGCTGATCGACAGCCTGGAACGGGGTGAGGACGACCCGGGGCGGCTGGCCAGCCTGTTCCAGATAGATCATCTGGTTACCCGGATGCGGCGCAACTCCGACAGCGCGCTCATCCTCGCGGGCCACGAGACATCAAGCCAGTGGACCGAGCCGGTCACCCTGGTGGACGTGCTCCGGGCCGCAGTATCGGAGATCGAGCAATACAACCGGGTCGTTCTGGACGTCCAGGTGGGTGACTCAGTGAGTGGGAGCGCTGTAGCTGACATCGCCCACCTGCTCGCCGAACTGATGGAGAATGCCACCACGTTTTCGCCCAAGACGACCCAGGTAATCGTGACCGGGCACGTCGCGAGCGGTGGCGGCTTGCTGGTCAATATCGCCGACGCTGGCATGGGCGTGCCGGAAGACCATCTGAGGCAGCTCAACTGGGACCTGGCCCACCCGGTGGCCGCGGATGTGGCGGTCACCCGGCACATGGGCTTGTTCGCGGTCGCGCACCTGGCGGCGCGGCACGGCATCACGGTGACGCTGGGGCTGCCGCCGGACGGTGGCACGAACGCCGAGGTGTACCTGCCCACCACACTGATCGCGCGGGACCCTGCGGACGGCGGCCGGCCGCGCCAGGCTGGCGAAGTCCTCCCGGTCGGGGCGACCGGGAGCCCCGACAACGGGCCCGCGGATCCGCCGTTCTTAGCTCCTGCGGCCTCCTCCTCCCGGGCCTCCGCCGCCGAACCGGCGGAGAGTACCCGGGCACGCCTGGCCAGCTTCCAGCGTGGCTCCAGCCGGGCGCGGGCCGTGGCCCAGACGGAGCGCGAGGCCAAGCAGCGGGTCCAGGATCGCTGAGCGGGGAGCACGTGGATCCGGCCCTCGGTGCGCAGGACCGCAACCGGCTCATTACTGACTTCACCACACGTGTTCCGGGTGTGCTGCACGCCGTCGTCGTGGCCTCGGATGGTGTCCCGGTGGCAGTCTCAGAGCGGCTACAGGGCGAGCACCTGGAGCAGCTTTCCGCGATCACCTCCGGCTTGATCAGCCTGGCCGGCGCCGCAGCCCGGGTATTCGACGAAGATGCGGTCACCCAGGCCCTGGTCACCATGAAACTGGCCACCCTCGTGATCATGTCGATCGATGACGGAACCAGCCTCGCCGTGCTTACCACTGCCACCGCCGACCTTGACCTGGTCGCTTACGAGATGACGATGCTGGTGGAACGGGCGGGCAGTATCTTCACGCTGCCCGCCCGCGGCGCGGTACGCGACACGGGCGGCACGGCGTGATCCTGCATGGCTCCGCGTCTCAGCGGTTCCTGATGACCCTTCTGCGGTAGGCGATGCTTCCCGCTCCGGCCAGGATCGCCGCTCCGCCGAGGCTCAGGAGCAGGGTGTCCTGGAATCCGGCCGTGCCACCGCCGCCAGTGGCTGGGGCGGCGGCGGGGAAGGGGCTGGCTGACGGACTCGGAGTCGGTGAGGGTGACGGTGAGGGTGACGGTGACGGGCTCCCGGTCGCCGACGCGCTCGCTGAGGGGGTGGCCGTGGGGGTGGCCGTGGGAGTGGCGGTCTCACTCGTCGGGGTGACGGTAGCTGTACCGCTAGGCCGGGCCGTCGACGTGGGCAAGCCGGTTCTTGTCGGTGTGCCCCCGGGTGAGATTGACGGCGGTGTCGCCGAGGGCGAGCTTCCCGAGCAAGCCGAGACCGACACGGATGCGAGTACGGTCACGGTGGCGCAGCCGAAGGCCGTTAATCTCCCGCCGAGCCGCGTCCCCGCGATGGTTGTGCGCATCTTAATGGGACCTCCTCGTGCGTCGGCAGGTGCCTGGCCCGTTCCCGGTGCCGTCATCAGAAACCGGCCCCGGAACGGAAATCGCGTAGCCCGCCCGAGTACTGCTCGGGCCGGGCAGGTCCCAGAAAGCGCCGTCGGCCATAAAGGCAAAGGCCGCGGGCCGCACACACGGGCAATGGCTCGTTCATCACTGGGATATTAGGCTACGCGTGTAGGGCACCCTGGGGAAGACGGGGGAGGGAAGGCATTGGGGGAGGCGGAGCGGCAGCGTATAGCCGGGTTTCGCGTGGTCGTGTCGTGGCCGCAGAGCAGGTTTGCCCCTCCGCCCAGTACGTCAGGAAGCCTCCGTGCCCGCGTTGCCGGGGTGATCGGCGTCCTTCTCATCGTGGTGGGGGCCGCGGCTGTCGGCGTCGCGATCGGTGCTCAGGAGCATGCGCCCCAGCCTTCCCTGGGAGCAGCGGGCGCTATCGGGTCCGCAGGCCGGGGCCCATCGCTGCGCCGCTCAATGCCGGTCTCGGTGGATATCCCGGCCATCGGCGTGCACTCGGATCTGCTGCGCCTCGGCGTCAACCCTGACGGCACGATACAGGTGCCATCACTTTTCGGGCGGGCCGATGAGGCGGCGTGGTACAAGTACTCGGTCACGCCGGGCCAGATCGGGGCGTCGGTCATTGAGGGGCACGTCGACAGTTATCAGGGGCCTGCCGTCTTCTTCCGGCTGGGGGCCCTCCGCCCGGGGAACCGCGTCGACGTGAGGCTCGCCGACGGGATCACCGCCGTTTTCCGGGTCACTGGGGTACGTCAGTACCCGAAATCAAATTTCCCCTCGAAAATTGTTTACGGCGCGAGCGGGCATGCGACCCTGCATCTGATAACGTGCGGCGGCGCATTCGACTACGCCACACATCATTATCTCAGTTCTACTGTTGTATTCGCGTCCCTGTCTTCATCGCGGTCCGCCTTACGTAAGCGCGGATGACTGTGCGCAGCGTGATCTGGCGCGGCATCGAGCTGGCTGAGTTCCGGGCGGTGGATGTGCGCATCATAGGCACGGCCCTGACCGGCATCCTGAACTGGGCCTACGTCTGGTACTCGCCGTCGGGCGATGAAAATGGTCGACACGATTCGCACCAGCGCTGTGGCCGCGCAGCATTCACCGGATCCGCCGAATGTTGCATCAGATGCAATTCTTCTCATTTCGAGGGCGGTGCCGAAGGTATGCCGCAGCGCGTGCGGATTCCCAGCCGGATTCCCAGCCGGAACCCGGCGGTCTCCCGGTGGCAGCGGAAGATACGGCGCAGCCCGCCGCCGTCAGCTGCTGCCCCCGGTGCGGCCGTTTGGCCACGATGAACAGCCGGGCACTGGCTGTCCCGGGCCGCTCGGCGGGCAGGTACGCCTGGATGACCGAGGCGACCGGAAGCTAGCCAGCAGCTCCGCTGCCTGCCGCTGACCCAGCGCAAAGACGCCGGCTACCTGCACGTCCCCGAAGGCCGGCGCGACCACACCACCCCGCCGAAGCCCTCTGCCTCCACGGCCTCGATTAAGACAGAAGCAGACATTCACGGAACACGCCAGAGCCCTGGGGCCTGCCCCCGCGCTGATTCCGTCCGCGCCCTGGATTCTGGGTCTGTGACAGTGGGAGGATGGGACTGTGAGTGATGACCGGGACCAGCTCGCCGATAACTTCGCCGAGGTCGGCCGGCGAGTAGGGCAGGCCTTGTCTGATGCGCTGGAGCGCATGCGGCCGGCCTTGGATGCGCTCGCGGAGGTGGCGAACCGGCCTGAGGTCCGCACGGTGATCGAGCGCGCCGAGAAGGTGATGCGGCGCCGGCCCTGCCTTTGCTTCTGTTCGAGGGCTCATCCGGCGGACCGTGGCGTCTGCGAGGTATTCGACGCGGTGATTACGGCCCAGTACAGCTCGGACTGGCTGGGAGACGTCGACGTGCCGTTGTGCGCCCCGTGCGCGGCGGCCCGGGCTGCTCACGACTTCACGGGTGCCCGGCCTTAACTGGATCCGTGGTCTTATCCGGCCCTCGTCGGCTGCCTGTGCCCCAGCACGGCGATGGTGTGCCATCGCCGGGGGGGGAATTACACGCGCTCCCGAGCTCAGCCGTCGTGAGCATCTTGCTGCGGTCCGTGAAGCACCGGATGGGGTGGTGGCAGCCGGCTGGTTGCGGGCACCATGGGGAAGGTGACCGACCGCGCGATGGTGAGCCGGTGGCTGGCAGGCTATGAGGCCAGCTGGCGGGCATCTGGGACAGACGGCCTCGCCGGCCTGTTCGCCGGTGATGCCACCTACCTTCAATCCCCTTACGAACAGCCGGTTACCGGCCTGGACGCGATCAAGCGGATGTGGGACGAACAACGGGAAGGGCCCGGCGAGGTCTTCACCGTGGCCACGGAGATCCTTGCCGTCGACGGTCCCACGGCGGTGGTCCGGGCCGAGGACTGTTACGGGAACCCGCTGCGGCAGGAATACCGCGATCTGTGGGTCATCCGGCTCGGTAACGATGGCCGGTGCACCTGGTTCGAAGAGTGGCCTTACTGGCCGGGGCGTCCCTATTCTGCCCGCGACGATATTCCCTAGACGGCCGCCGTACTACGGCGCTGCCTGGGGCAAGCCTGGGACGCGGAGAGCCCGTGGCTGAGGCGGAAAGTGGCTGCTGCCATTCCGGTCGTGCCGCGATGACGGTCGTTCGAGTGTCCATGATGAGCGGGTGTCGTGGCCGGGCTAATCGGACGGTTTTGCACGGTGGGCCCGTGCTAACCCCGGCGGCAGTCCGTAGAGTCGGGTCGACTGACAGCCCGCGGCCGCCTGGGAGCGATGTTGACCGAACCCATCACCGTCGAGCGCGATGGATTCGTGCTGCTCATCGGGATCAACCGCCCGGCGAAGCGCAACGCCTTCGACCTCGCGACCATCGAGGCGCTGGGCGCCGCGTACGAAGCCCTCGGCACCGACGATGAGCTCCGCGTTGGCGTCCTCTTCGCGCACGGCGATCACTTCTCGGCGGGCCTCGATCTGGCCGAGGTCGGGCCGGCCGTGGCCGACTCCGGTCCCGGCGCGATTGCCGGCTCGCACCGCTTCGACCCGTTCGCGGTCTGGGGTGAGCCGGTACCCAAGCCGGTCGTGCTGGCGGTCAATGGCATTGCTTACACCTTGTCTATCGAGCTCGCCCTCGCCGCCGATATCGTGGTCGCCGCTGATGACGTGCGCTTCCGCCAGCTGGAGATTGGCCGCGGGATCATGCCGTTCGGCGGCGCCACCTTCCGTGCGCCCGCGCAGCTCGGCTGGGGTAACGCGATGCGCTTCCTGCTCACCGCGGACGAATTCGGCGCCGCGGAGGCGCTGCGGATCGGGCTGGTGCAGGAGGTCGTCCCGGCCGGGGCGCACACCGGGCGGGCGCGGGAACTGGCCCAGCTGATCGCCCGGCAGGCGCCCCTCGGGGTACAGGGCACGCTCGCCAACGCGCGCGTCGGACGGGGCCAGGGCCCGGACGCGGCGCGTGAGCACATCGCGTCGCTGCTACCCCGGATCCTGCGCAGCCAGGACGCGGCTGAGGGACTGCGCAGCTTCACCGAGCGGCGCGAGGCCCGCTTCACTGGCCGCTGACCGGTGACGCAGAATGACCTGATACGACTGACCACGGATTCGCGGGTACTCGTGCTGGGCCCCTGCCGGTGCTGATCACCGAGCGCGATCGGGCCCGGTTACTGACGTAGCGTCCGCGGTGCCGGCTGGCTCACCGGCCAGGCGATCGGCGGGCTGCCCACTCGTGGTCGAGGATAGACATCAGCACCTCGTCGTACCAGCGTCCGTCGTGCAGCACGCGCTCACGCAGGCGGCCCTCCTCCACGAACCCCGCCTTCTCATAGGCGCGGATCCCGGCAGGGTTGAACGGGGCGACGCCGAGCTGGATGCGGTGCAGGCCCATCTCGCGGAACCCGTAGCCGACGATGATCCGCACCGCGTCCGTGCCGTAGCCACGGCCGGTGTACTCGCGGCCCAGGGCGATCCCGAGCGTCGCGCACCGGTCCTTGGGGCGCGCGCCCCACAGCCCGATGTTGCCGATCAGCACCGGCGGATCCTCGAGCGTCTCGATGGCGAAGCCGAGGTCGTCGTGGTCGTTCGCGCCCCACTTCGCGATGCGTTCCTTCGCCGCGGCCTCCGACTGAGGGGCCACCAAGCTTGTCAGCGTGGCCATCCGCCCGGGATCCATCTCCCAGTTCGCGAGTGCAGGCAGGTCGCCGTCCCGCACACCGCGCAGCCGCACCCGCTCCCCGGCCAGGATCGAGTCGCCGTAGCCGAAAGCGCCGGAAACATCGGTCAGTTCGCTCATCTGGCCGATACTGCCATGCCAGTCCCGCGACGCGACCCGGTCCCCGCAGCGCGAGGACCCTCAAGTACCCCCATCGCCGGGCAGCAGCACATCGTAGGGCTCGTCCGCGTCCCGTTCGAACGCGTCCGTTGGAGACCGCGTCTCGGGGCGATGGTGCTAGTGCGGCTGGATTATTCCTGGCCGGAAACCGCCGGCCCACCCGGGGATTCCGGCGCCCGGGGCATGGTCAGCAGCCGCTGCTCAAGCTCTGCCCAGGTGCTGCTCCACGCAGCGAGCGGGCTGAGGATCTGCTCCAGCATTGCCAGCTGCTCATCGAACGCGGATAGCTGGGCCTGCAGGGCTTCGATGCTGCTCCGCTGCGCAGCGACGCTCTGAGCGATCGACCTCAGCTGCATCGCCGACAAGCCACCAGGCAGCGGGAACGGGCCAGGCGTCGGCGGCAGGTGCGCACCGGATCCGGCCAGGCCCTCCAGCCCGGCGGTGATGGTGCGCAGTTGAGCGACGAACGCCTCAACCAAGCCGGGAACCATGCCCGATGTGCCCTGCTCATCATTGGTCATCAGCTGAGTCCCCTCCCGGCGCCGCGCACTAGTCCTTCTACTATGACGTCCTTCCCCGCCCCCGGCAGGTAACGCCCGCCGGGGCCAGCCAGCTCTCCGGCGCCGAGACGGCCGGACGCAGCGGAACACGGACGGATTGCCGAGCGAGGATCGCCCACGCATCGCCCCCAGCAGCGGGTACGTCCGCGTGCACAAGGTGCCAGGCAGCCGCCAGTTCAGGTGCTGAGCAGGCGGCCGGCGAGCCGCTCTTCCTCAGGCCGGAACTCAGATTGCCCTCGGGCAATGACCGTCCAATGACTGGAACGTAGCTCACGGGGTCAGTCGTGGCCTGCTTGGCGTTCCTGCAGGCGCGGTGGGTAGGGATAGTCCGGTGAACGGTGCTGGAAGGACAGGATGCGCGGGTTGTGGATGACGCCGTCGCGGATTTCGATGGCCCGCCGGATCGTCTCGTTCGCGTCCCACCCCCGGGGGCCGGTGAGCACCGGGCGAAGATTCGGGAGCAGAGCCTCGCTTATCTCCCAGGTAGCGGAGTTCCACAGGTGTGACGGGCTGTGGTCCACGGCGTAATAGGAGACGTTGTTGCCGACCGTGAGCATGGGCTCGGCGAAGGTGGTGGGGCGCGCCCAGCTGAAGCCCATGCCCTCGTCGCAGGACACGTCCACGATGAGGCTGCCACGCGCGAAGGAGCCCAGGTCGCTGGTGGTGACGAACATCAGTGGCGCGTCGGTGTCCTGCAGCACGCAGTTGACCACGATGTCGTGCTCGGCGAGAAAGGCCGCCAGCGGTGTCGGGCCGGTTCCGAGCAGCGCGTGGCAGCGGCTGGGGTCGTCGGTGTCCCGGTCGAAGTGGACCATGCGCGCCGAGTGGATGGGGGAGGCGACCGCGTTGATGTCACGATGGGTCAGGACATCGACGTCGTTCACGCCGTGCGCGTTAAGGGCTGTCACCGCGCCCCGGCCGGTAGCCCCGAAGCTGATGACGGCCGCCCGGAGCCGGCGGCCATATTCACCAGTCGTCCCGATGAGTTCCAGGGCATGCAGCACCGAGCAGTAGCCGGCCAGTTCGTTGTTCTTGTGAAAGACATGCAGGCTGAACGAACCGTCAGCATTCCAGTAGTTCATCGCCTCAAAGGCGATCAGGGTGAGCCGCCGCTCGATGCCCAGCTGGGTGATCTCCTCGTCCTGGACACAATGCGGCCAGCCCCACAGGACCTGCCCGACCCGCATCTGCGCCAGGTCCTGGGGCTGCGGCTTGGGCAGCAGGATGACATCGCATTCCGCGAGGAGCTCTTCGCGGGTACGGAGCCCGGCCACACGCGATGCGAGTTGGTCATCGGGTACGCCGAACTGCTCGCCGTAGCCGCGCTCAAGATAGACGCGTTCCCGCAGGTCAGCATCGACCCGTTCGAGGTGCAGCGGATGGATCGCGAGCCGCCTCTCGTGCTCCTTCCGCGACCGCGATATCACTCCGAGGCTGAGCAGATCCACACGCGCTCCCTTGCCCGAGGCCGACCCCACGAAACGATCCGCGATTCCCGTGAGCCGGGATCGCCCAGAATCTCATGCGCCAAGTCTGTCACTTGGGCAGCCAGGCGATGAGCTGTGAAGGGCATACATCCCGTCGGCCGCGCCCGGCAGGATGTAGTGATGGTTAGCGAGTTCCTCAGTCGGCACGTGGCCAGGGTGAGCCACAGCCGTTCACGCACCTGAGTGTCCCGAACGCCGACCTTTACCGGAGCCTGCTGCGTACCTTCGCGCAGGCGAAGGAACGCTTCATCGTGCACTTGCGGCCGGAGGACCGTCTGGCCGGAGCGTTCTGGTACCTAAACGTGGTGAGCGCTCCCCGGGTGCCGTACCCTGGGACCGAAGCGGAACGCTCTTCCGGAAGAAGATGGAACGACTTTCCGTTTAGCAAGCGGAGGAGTTCGTGACGGAGAACACCGCGCCGGCCGGGGCTGCCCTGGCGGGCCCGGGTGCGGGCGCGCCGCGCCGGCTGCGCGCCGACGCGCAGCGCAACATCGGCTCCCTGCTTGAAGCAGCGAAGGCTGTTTTCGGCACGTCAGGCGTGGACGCGCCCGCGAAGGAGATCGCTGATCTGGCTGGCGTCGGGGTCGGAACGCTGTACCGGCATTTCCCGCAGCGCTCGGACCTGGTCAAGGCCGTATTTCAGCGCGAGGTGGATGCCTGCGCCGACGCGGCCCCGGCGCTGGCCGCCGCGCACGAGCCAGGAGTAGCACTCGCGAAGTGGCTCCACCGCTACACCGAGTTCCTCGCGACCAAACGAGGACTCGCTGCAGCCCTTCACTCGGGCGACCCGGCGTACGGCGCCCTGCCCGGCTACTTCAGGCAGCGACTCGGACCCGCCCTCGGGTCACTGCTCGAAGCCGCGATAGCCAGTGGCGAGATCCGTGCCGGCATCAGCGCCAAGGATCTCCTGCACGCCGTCGCCAACCTGTGCCTGCCCGTGGCGGACGAGGGATCCGCCTACAGCCAGCGGATGGTCGCGCTCCTCATCGACGGACTACGCTACGGCGCCAGTTCGAGCCAGTCCCGCTCCTGAACTCGTGCGCGGACCGGTTCACTCCTTCCCGGGGGCATGGCCGACCCTGGCCATGTCGCCGGCTGGTTCGATAGATATGCCGAGAGTTTCGACGCTGTTTGGACCCTTGCGCGACTCTGGGCACCCGTCCAGGAGGGAACCCCCCGCTGATGGGCAGGACTGAGTACTACTACGACCCGCGCGCACCCAAGGCCAACAGCCTCATCCCGGCCAGCAACCTGCTCGTCGTGGACGAGACGGGCGCGATCCTGCGGTAGCGCCGCCGCGACACCGGCCAGTGGGCACTCCCCGGTGGCGTCCAGGACATTGGAGAAACAGCTGCCCAGTGCGCGGCGACTACGACACCCGCCCAAGCACGCGGCAGCAGATCGGCGACTACCTCGCTGGCACCTACCCGGCCCTCAGCTGATCCGCCAGGGCCGCTTCGTACGTGATCCGCGACCTGTGCGGCAGGCGCATGTTCCGCAAGACCCGCCGCCAGCACGCCTACTACGCCTGCCAGTACACCCAGCTAACCGTGCGCGCCGACGCCCAGGCCGACCACGGCCTGAGCGCTGACCAAGGTCGGCTGCGGACACAGATCAGCGACATCGAGCGCCCCAAGAAGAACCTCATCCGCAAGCGCCCCCGGCAGGATTCGAACCTGCGCACCCGCCTCCGGAGGGCGGTGCTCTATCCCCTGAGCTACGGGGGCTCCAGGACGGGAAAAGAGTATCAGTACCCCGGCGCCACCATGGACCGCCGTGGGCACAGCTTGGCGACGCCTTGGGCATGTTGTCGCGGGAACCAGTCGGGACACGCTAGCCTCACGCCGTGGCGCAGGCTCTGGGACGCGTTCTCGTGGTGGACGACGATGAGGTGATTCGGCAGCTCATCGCCGTCAACCTGACCCTGGAGGGGTTCGACGTCGCCACGGCCGTGGATGGCCAGGACTGCCTGGACAAGGTCGCGGCTATCGACCCGGACGTGATCACGCTCGACGTGATGATGCCCCGCCTGGACGGCTGGGTGACCGCGGGCCAGCTGCGCCGCAACCCGCAGACCAGCCGGATCCGCGTCGTCCTGATTACCGCGCGGGCTCAGGAGGACGACAAGGACCGCGGCCGCGAGATCGGCGTGGACGCCTACCTGACCAAGCCGTTCGACCCGGGGGAGATGATCCGGGTCGTCCGCGAGCTGGCCGGGGCGGCGACCAGCGAGGCCCGCGAGGCCGGGGGGGCCGCGAAGGCGCAGGCCGGCGCACCCCCCGAGACCAGCGAGCCAGATAACGAAACCGGCCAGCTCCCCGGCGACTAGCCGGGGCCTCAGAGGCCAAGGTCCGCCTGCGCCCGGTCCGCCCGGGCGGCCTGACTGGCACGCATGGCCGTTCCCTGGCCGCAACGCGAGCCCTTCTTACACCGGCTCACCCGGATAGCCTGCTCGTCTGTGATGACCGGGGACCTCAGTGCCGTGCTCGCGGCGGCGGCCGATATGGCCGTGGCCTCCGGCGACTTGCCCGGCGACGCCACCCTCAGCAGTCTCCCCGGCCTGGCCGCCGGCACCTGGCGGCCGGTGCCGCCCGAGGCCGGCGGCGGCCCCGGCAGTTACGCGACCACGCTGCCGTTCGTGCTGGCTCACCGCCTGGCGGCGGACCCGGCCCGGGTCGCCGCCGTGCTCGCCGCTGCGCTGCGGTCGATGCCGGGGGAGAGCGGTATCGGCGACGTCCGAGTCACCGGGGCCGGCTACCTCTGTATCACGGTCACCCCGGACGCGCTGGCCGGGCTCGCGGCCCGGATTGCCCGCGCAGGACCGGGATGCGCCCGGAGCCTGGCCCGCCGCGGCGTGCGGGTAACCGCGCCGCACGACGCCCGGCTGGCCCGCGCGCGGGACTGGCCGGACGCCTGGCACCGGCTCACCGCGGAGCTGGCCGGACGGCTGGCTGAGGCTGCGGGCGCGGAGGTCACCTGGATACCGCCCGGGCCGGGGGAGACCGGGCCGGGAGAGACCAGGACGGACGGGCCGGTCGCGGAGGCCATCGCGTACGCGGGGGAGGACGCCGTCCGGTTCGCGCTCAGCCGGCTGGCCAGCGGGGTTCCCCGGCCGCAGGGGCCTGATCTTGACCCCCGGGCCATGGCCGCGCAGCAGCTGGGCAATCCCGCCTATGCTGTGCGGTACGCGCACGCTCACGCCGCGTCTGTGCTGCGGCAGGCCGCTGACCTCGGGCTGCCGGGGCCGGATGCGGAGCGGTTCCAGCCGTGCCTGCTCGCGCACCCCAGTGAGCGGGTGCTGCTCGACGCGATGTCCTGGCTCCCGGAACGGGTGGCCGGGGCGGCGCGCCGCCGGCAGCCGCACGTGGTCGCCGCCTACCTGGAGGAGCTGGCCGGCCGGTACTTCGACTGGCAGGAGGCCTGCCCGGTGATGGGGCCGGGCTCGCTCCCGCCGCGTCCCCCGGACCTGCGACCCGCGGGCGGCCCACCGGCGGGCACCAAGCTGTTCCAGGCCCGGCTGCAGCTGGCCAGCGCCGCGCGGACGGTCCTCGGGACCGGCCTGCGGTTGCTGGGCATCGCCGCGCCCGGCCGGATGTAGCCAGCCCCATGCCCGCCCGACCGCCTGATCGTCCGTCAGGCCGCAGCAGAACGAACCAGGACGAGCAGCAAGGCCAGAACGAGCAAGCAAGGCCAGACCGAGCAGCAAGGACCCTGCCATGAGCCGTGTCGCCCACCCCGCCGGACCGCGGCACGCCGACGTGCTGCCCGCCGAGCACCCGCCGGCCCCGCCCCAGGATCTCAACGCCCTGTACCCGGGGATCTGGCCGCATTCAGCCCGCCGGGCGGACGGTGTGCTCACCGTTGGTGGCCTGGACGTGCGAGACCTGGCCGCTGAGTTCGGCACGCCGCTGTTCGTCTGCGACGAGGACGACTTCCGGCAGCGCTGCCGCGGCTACCGGGAGGCGTTCGGGGCGCAGGCCGGGGTGTTCTACGCGGCCAAGGCGTTCTGCTGCCGCGGCGTGCTGCGCTGGGTCACCGAGGAAGGCCTCGGGGTCGACGTGTGCACCGGCGGCGAACTGGAGGTAGCGCTGCAGGCCGGCGTGCCGCCGGAGATGATCACCTTGCATGGCAGCAACAAGCTCGAGGGTGAGCTGGCCCGGGCCCTGGATGCGGGCGTGGGTCACATTGTGGTGGACTCGTTCGAGGAGATCGCCCGCCTCGCCTACCAGACCGACCCGCCGGTCCCCGGACGCACTGCTGCCGGAAACGGCGCCGCCCGGCAGGGAGCTGCTGCGAACGGGCCAGGCGGGCGCGGGGCAGGCGGGCGCGGGACCGCGCCGCGGCCCAGGGTGCTCGTCCGGGTCACCACGGGGGTGGAGGCGCACACCCACGAGTTCGTGGCCACCGCCCACGACGACCAGAAGTTCGGGTTCTCGCTGTCCTCCGGCGCGGCCGACGAGGCGGTGCGCCGGGTCCTGGCCTGCCCCGGGGTGGAACTGGCGGGGCTGCACTCGCACATCGGGTCACAGATCTTCGACACCGACGGCTTCGAGGCGGCCGCCCGCCGGGTGCTGGGCCTCGCCGTCCGGATCCGTGACGAGCACGGCATCGTGATCAGCGAGCTGAACCTCGGTGGCGGGCTCGGTATCGCCTACACGCCGGACGACGACCCGGCGGACGTCAAGGTCACCGCCCAGAACCTGCATGAGATCGTGCGCGTCCAGTGCGCCGCGGCGGGCCTGGCCATGCCGCGGCTGACCTTCGAGCCGGGACGCGCCATCGCCGGACCGGGCACGGTTACGCTGTACGAGGTCGGGACGGTCAAGGATGTGGACGGGCTGCGCACCTACGTGAGCGTGGACGGCGGGATGAGCGACAACATCCGGACCGCGCTGTACGACGCCGAGTACACCTGCGTGCTCGCCTCCCGCGAATCTGCGGCGCCGCCGATGCTGTCCAGGATTGTCGGCAGGCACTGCGAGAGTGGGGACATCGTGGTCCGCGACAGCTACCTGCCCTCCGATCTGGTACCCGGTGACCTGCTCGCGGTCGCGGCCACCGGGGCGTACTGCCGGTCGATGGCCAGCAATTACAACCACGTCACCCGGCCCGCTGTGGTGGCTGTCCGGGACGGCGCGGCCCGGCTGCTGCTGCGCCGCGAGACCCTCGACGACCTGCTCCGGCTGGACGCGGGATGAGGACCCGGCCATAGATTAGCCAGCACCAGATGAGCCAGCACCAGATGAGCCAGCAGCGCATGAGCCAGCAGCGGAAGAGCCAGCAGCGCATGAGCCAGCACCGGACGACGAGACCTAGGGTGATGCCGTAGTGCGGACGTTGAAAGTGGCGTTGCTGGGCTGCGGCACCGTGGGGTCGGAGGTCTACCGCCTGCTCACGCGGCAGTCCGCCGACCTGGCCGCCCGGATCGGAGCCCGGCTGGAAGTGACCGGGGTCGCGGTGCGGCGGCCGGGCCGCACCCGCTCCGTGGCGGTCGATCCCGCGCTGCTCACCGCTGACTCCATGGAACTGGTCACCCGGCCGGACGTGGACATCGTGATCGAGGTGATCGGCGGTATCGAGCCCGTCCGCTCGGTTCTGCTCGCCGCGATGAAGTCAGGCAAGTCCGTGGTCTCGGCCAACAAGGCGCTGCTCGCCGAGGACGGCGCCACCCTGCATGATGCGGCACGGGAAAACGGGGCCGACCTCTACTACGAGGCCGCCGTGGCCGGGGCCATCCCGCTGCTGCGGCCGTTGCGGGAGTCACTGGCCGGGGACACGGTGCACCGGGTCCTGGGCATCGTCAACGGCACCACCAACTACATCCTGGACCGGATGGACACCTCCGGTGTCGGGTTCGCGGACGCGCTGGAGGAGGCCCAGGCGCTCGGCTACGCCGAGCCCGACCCCACCGCCGACATCGAGGGCTTCGACGCCGCCGCGAAGGCGGCGATCCTGGCCGGGCTGGCCTTCCACACCGGGGTCACCGCGGCCGACGTGTACCGGGAGGGCATCACCGGTGTCACCGCCGCCGACATCGCGAGCGCCCGGGAACTCGGGCACGTGGTCAAGCTGCTGGCGATCTGCGAGCGCCGGGGCGGCGGCGTCTCAGTCCGGGCTCACCCGGCGATGATCCCGCGCACCCACCCGCTGGCCGGCGTGCGCGAGGCGTACAACGCGGTGTTCGTGGAGGCGGAGGCGGCCGGCCGGCTGATGTTCTACGGGGCCGGCGCCGGGGGAGTGCCGACCGCCAGCGCGGTGCTCGGTGACGTGGTCGCCGTAGCCCGCAACCTGATCGCCGGGACCCGCGGCCCGGACGCGTCGACCTATGCCCGGCTGCCTGCCCTGCCCATGGGCGAGGCGCGGACGCGCTACCACGTCGCCCTGGACGTCGCGGACCGGCCCGGCGTGCTGGCCGCCGTCGCGGAGACCTACGCCCGGCACGAGGTGTCCATCAAGGCCGTGCGCCAGGAGGGCCGCGGTGAGGACGCCCAGCTGGTCATCGTGACCCATGCCGCCCCGGACGCCGCGCTCTCGCGTTGCGTCACCGAACTGGAGACGATGGACTCCGTACGGGCCGTGGCCAGCGTGATGCGGGTAGAAGGGGAGAGGGACGAATGACTGGGGATGTGACCTGCGCGGCGGCAGGGTACGTGCCCTGGCGCGGCGTGATCGAGCAGTACCGGGAATGGCTTCCGCCGCTACCCGGCACCAGCCCGGTCATCACGCTGGGCGAGGGGGCCACCCCGCTGCTGCCCGCCCCCGTGCTCTCCGAGCGGACCGGCTGCGAGGTTTACCTCAAGGTCGAGGGGGCCAACCCGACCGGCTCCTTCAAGGACCGGGGCATGACGATGGCAGTCAGCATGGCCGTCAGCCGCGGCGCGACGGCGGTGATCTGCGCCTCCACCGGCAACACCAGCGCCAGCGCCGCCGCGTACGCGGCCCGTGCCGGGCTTTCCTGCGCGGTCCTGGTGCCCCGGGGCAAGATCGCGCTCGGCAAGCTCGCCCAGGCCCTGGTTCACGGGGCCAAGCTGCTCCAGGTGGACGGCAACTTCGACGACTGCCTCGATCTGGCCAGGAAGCTGTCCGCCGACTACCCGGTCGCGTTGGTCAACTCGGTCAACGCGGACCGGCTGGAAGGCCAGAAGAGCGCGGCGTTCGAGATCGTGGACGCGCTCGGCGACGCTCCTGACGTGCACTGCCTGCCGGTCGGCAACGCGGGCAACATCTCCGCCTACTGGATGGGCTACACCCAGTACGCCGCGGCCGGGCGAGCCAGCAAGACCCCCCGGATGCTCGGTTTCCAGGCCAGCGGGGCCGCGCCCATCGTCCGCGGCGAGCCGGTCCGCGCCCCGCAGACCATCGCGACCGCGATCCGGATCGGCAACCCGGCCTCCTGGGGGCTGGCCGAGGCCGCCAGGGACGCGTCCGGCGGCCTGATCGACTCGGTCACCGACCGGCAGATCTTCGCGGCGTACCGGCTTCTCGCGGCCAAGGAGGCGGTGTTCGGCGAGCTGGCCTCGGCCGCGGGGGTGGCCGGTCTGCTCCAGGCCCGGGAACAGGGACGGGTCGCGCCGGGTTCGCGGGTGGTGTGCACGGTGACCGGCAACGGCCTCAAAGACCCGGACTGGGCGGTGTCGGCCGCGCCCGCCCCGATCACCGTGCCCGCGGACGCCGTGGCCGCGGCCACCGCCCTCGGCCTGGCCTGAGGAGACCCGGTGAGCGCCGTCTGGTACCGGCTAGCGAGCCTGGGCCGTCAGGCTCGGGCGAGTGGCCGGTGGGGTTTTTTTGGCCGGACGGCGCGAGCTTCTGAGGAGACCCGGTGAGCGCCGTCTGGTACCGGCTAGCGAGCCTGGGCCGTCAGGCTCGGGCGAGTGGCCGGTGGGGTTTTTTTGGCCGGACGGCGCGAGCTTCTGAG
>Ga0187867_10001270_pt1 | contig 21778 bp, 17 predicted proteins | sample June2016WEW_13_1_FD_132976 | JGI IMG/M metagenome (GOLD analysis project Ga0187867, IMG submission 132976) | Peatland microbial communities from SPRUCE experiment site at the Marcell Experimental Forest, Minnesota, USA - June2016WEW_13_10 | ecosystem: Environmental > Terrestrial > Soil >...
GGGCGCCGCGGCGCGCCTGGGGATGAATCGCTCCACACTACAGAAGAAGATGCTGAAACTGGGAATCTGCCGCCCCGCCTAGTGCCACCCGAGTGGCATCCGTGCCCTCCTGGTGGCGCGCTCCAAGCGGACACGCTTTCAAGCCCTCCTGAATTTCTCATCCACAAGTCCTTCGGCGTCCCTTGGTTATCGAATTCGCATTCGGCATTCTCGGTGTTGGAACGGCCATTGCGTTGAACAGCCAGAGCAAAGTGAAAGAGGTCGTCAGCGCCTAAAGGAGCAGAACGTCAGTAAGAGAGTTTTTGATCGAGGAGTTTCCCATGTTGCGAATCACGACGAGTGACTATCCGCGGGTCCTCACGCTCCGGATTGAAGGAAGATTGGAAGGTCCATGGGTGCAGGAGCTGGAGAAGTACTGGAAAAGCAATCTGTCCAGCACGACCAGACCAAGTCTTCGCGTGGACTTGACCGGCGTGACATTTATCGACGCCGCAGGCAAGGACCGCCTCGCGGCCATGCACCGGCAAGGCGCCGAGTTCATTGCCGATGACCTCATGACCAAAGCCATCGTGGCCGAGATTGTCGGCCAATAAGGATGATCAAAATGCCAACGGCACATGTGAACGCGGTGGTTCGCCTGACACACGATGTTTCGGACCTCTGGCTGGGCCGCGGCGACGTGGGAGTGGTGCAGAGCATCTGGCTGTCACCGGCCAATTGCTACGAAGTCGAATTTTGCAAGTCCGGCCAGCCTGCCGTGCGTGCCCTGCTCGACGCCGACTTGTTCGAGCTCGTCGAACCCGCACCGTTCAGCGTCGGCCGGGAAGAGGAGGCAGCCAAACATGAGTGAGCAATTGAATCAGCTTCAAGACCTCGAAGCTCAACTGCGCGAGGTCAACCAGGAATTTGCACGGGCGGCCCGACCGCTCGATCGGATGACCGATCTGAATAACGAACAGCGACAAAAAATAGGTGCTCAACTCCGAGTGGTTCTGGCGCGTTGGGAGTCGGTGACGCAACAGATCTCGGAGGTGCTTGGGACTGGCGGCGCAAAGGGCGTATCTCGCCGAATTCCAACGAAGGCGGATCGCGATGAAAACCATTAAGACCAAGTCGAAAGCTGCTCGCTGCGTGCTGTGTATGCCACTCGCCGCGCTTCTGGCGGCGGGCGGCTGCATGGTCGGGCCGAACTACTCACCACCGGCGACGACGATGCCGGCCGCGTATCGCGAGCGGCCAACCACCGGCCCGACTACCGCGCCCGCATTCGTCGCTACCGATGGGCCAGCCGAAATCAGATGGTGGCGGCGGTTAGGTGATCCAGAGTTGACGGACCTGGTCGAGAAATCGGTGAAGGCGAACTACAGCGTCGCGGTTGCCGAAGCGCGCCTGCGTGAGGCGCGGGCCGGCCGGGAGATGGCGCAAGCGATGCTCTATCCGCAAATCGGCGTCGGCGCGTCGGCCCTTCATTTTCGCGCCAGTGATTGGATGAACAGCCTGATGGGCCAGACCTTGGAGGACAGCCTGTTCCAGGTTGGCTTTGACGCCGCTTGGGTTGTGGACGTGTTCGGCGGGATTCGGCGCGGAGTGGAATCGGCCAAAGCGACTGAGCAGGCCACCGCTGCCGAGCGACGCGGCGTGGTGCTGATGGTCGCGGCGGAAACGGCCCGCGCATACCTGGAACTTCGCGGCACGCAGCGTCAGCTACAAATCGCGGAGGCGACTTTAGAGGAGCAGCGGCAGACGCTGGCGGTCACCCAGAACAAGCAGCGAAACGGGCTGGCATCGGACCTGGAAGTGTTACGTGCGCGAACGGAAGTGGAATCGACCGCCGCCCAAATCCCCCCCCTCCAGGCGGCCAGCCGGCAATACATCCACGTGCTCTCCACGCTCCTCGGGCAGGAGCCGACCGCGCTCAGCACCGAACTGGAGCAACCGGCGCCCATACCCGCGGTTTCCGGACAGGTGGCAATTGGAATTCCTTGCGACTTGCTGCGCCGTCGTCCGGACATTCAGGCCGCCGAGCGACAGTTGGCGGCGGCAACAGCCGGCGTGGGCGTGGCGACCTCGCAGTTGTTCCCTCAGATGGTGCTGGGGGGCGTTGGGGGCCTGTCCAGCACGAACTTCAACGACTTGTTCAACGGCAACTCGAACTACTACGTTGCTGGTCCCAGTATCAACTGGACGGTGTTCGACGGGGGACTTCGCAAAGCGGGCGTCAAACTCAGCGAAGCGCAGGTCGATGCCGCCAAGGCAGACTACCAGGACACGGTGCTTCGCGCCTTCCGCGAAGTAGAGAGTTCACTCGTAGCGGTTGATCGTGCGCAGGTTCAAGTGAGTGACCTTAAACGCCTGTCGGCCAGTGCGCGGGAAGCCGCGGCCATCGCGCGGCGCGATTACGAGCGAGGCATCCTTGACCAGTTGACCGTCCTCGACGCCCAGCGTCAATCGAACCGCGCCGACATGCTGCTCGCGCAAGGCCAAGTTCAGCTCGTCGTCAACACAGTCACGCTCTACAAGGCGCTGGGCGGCGGTTGGGAAGTTGCCGAGCCCGCGCCTGCAACGCGACCCGCAATCGCGGTGAACCACAAGCAAGGAAATGTGCCATGACTGCATCAGAATTCAAACAGATAGGTGGAGTTCGTTTGCGTAGTGGACTTCGCGCAACGATGGGTTTGCTGACCGGTTGCCTGCTCCTGAGCGGCATGGTCGGGTGCCAGAAGCAACCAACGGAGGACGTTCCGGTCCCGGTCAAGGTGACCGTCCTGCGGCCAGAAGAGATCGTCATTTCGATCCGCTTCAGCGGTTCCGTCGAGCCTCTACAGAGCACGGAGTTGGCATTCAAGTTGCCCGGTACCGTGCAAAGGCTTTACCAGCCGCCTGGAGTGGACCGAGACGTGCAGGTTGGCGATACGCTGGCAAAGGGAACGGTGATCGCCGAACTTGACGAAGGCGACCTGCGCCGCGCCAAAGCCAGCGCGGAGGCTCGCGTCGCCGAGCTTGAAGCGCGCGTGGTGACGGCCAAGGAGAATCTGGAAATCGCGACGCGCAACTACGAGCGTTTCGCAAATTCCGCGGGCTCCGTTTCCCAGGCGGCACGCGACGACGCCGATGCGCGTCGTGTCTCGGTCGCCGGCGACCTGGCGGCGACGGAGCACGCGCTGGCGGATGCGCGGGTGCAGCTCGACCAGGCGAGTGACGACTATATCAACCGCCAGCTCATCGTCCCGTTTGATCATGCCACCGTTGCCGAAAAGCACGTCGAACCGGGCGAACGCAAGGCCGCGCACGAGTTGGCGTTTCGCCTCATCGACATTTCCACCCTCCACGTCAACTTCGGCGTGCCCGACACGATGATCGGGCATCCGGCCATCGATTCATCTGCCGTCGAACGTGTCTTTCTAGGTCAGAAGCTTCCCGTCACCGCCGACGCGTTCGAAGGCCACACGCTGATGGCGACGGTGACGAAAATCGCGCCGGAGGCGGACCCGCAGACGCGCACGTTTCTCACTCAACTCACGCTTGGCAACCAGGAGATCGAGCCCGGCCAACCTCTGCTGCGGCCCGGCATGGTCGTGAGCGTGCGCGTCGGCGGCGAGAAGGATCACAAGGTCATGCTGCTGCCGATGGCGGCGATTCATCAAGGACAATCTCCGGATGAACTGATGGTCTACGAAGTGGTCGGCGAGAACGGCCGCGATGTCGCCAGAGCACGAAAGGTTGCACTGGGTGGGATTTTCAACAATCAGGTCGAGGTGCTGTCAGTCGGAAGTGAAGTACGCGCGGGTTCAAAGGCAGTGGTGACTACCGCCGAGCGTCTGACGGACGGCACGTTCGTTCGGATGATGGAGGATAACTCTGCTTCACCAGACGCGATGTCGGAGGCCAAATGAACATCTCCCAATTCTTCGTGACCAAGAGACCCATCGCCTGGACCGCAATGGTGACTGTGCTTGTCTGGGGTTTCTATGCCTACATGAACATGCCGCAGCGGCAGGATCCGATTATTCCGGTTTCGATCGGCGTGGTTGTGACGCCGTACCCGGGAGCGGAAGCCGAAAAGGTCGAGCAGGAAGTCACGCGCAAGATCGAGCGGAAGGTGTCGGAGAACCCCGCCGTCGAACACGTGCGCTCGATCAGCCGCCCGGGTATATCCATCGTCTACGTCGATCTCTTTGCGTCGGTGAAGAATTCGGAACTGGTGTGGCAGGACATCCGCGGAAAGCTCGGCGAGATCACTGATCTGCCTACAGCCGGCGGCCAGCCGACCAAGCCGATGCTGAATAAGGACTTCGGCGACGCCGTGGCGGTCATGTTGACCATCAGCTCGCCGCCGGTCACGGATCTGGAGATTCGTCTGCGCGCCAAGAGTATTCGCGACGCGGTTCTGGCTCACCGAAAACGGTTGGCGGCAACCAGGCCAGCCGATCGCTGGACTGGCGTACTGGTCTATCCGAGCACCGTGGCGCGCTCGGACGTGCTGCGGATGGGCCGGATGCTGGCCGAGCGCCTGACGGAGTCAGGAATCGCGCAGGACATGGAAATTGTCGGAGCGCCCAGCGCTGGCATGCTGGATATCACTCTTGCCTCCGGAAAAACGCAGCGCGACCTCCAGCAGGCAACCGCTCAATGGGAGCACCAAACGACTGGCACCGGCGAATACCACCCGGACATCTGGCCCGGTTTTTGGGTTCACGATCTGAGTGACCTGGAGGCGCAGCTTCGTCTCCACGCGCGAGACAAATACACGTACCGTGAGCTCAAGGGCTTCGCCGATCAGATTCGCGACCGGCTCAAGCAATCGCCGCGCGTGGCGCAGATCGACGAGGTCGGCGCGCAGGACGAGCGAGTGTGGTTGACGTACTCCGGACAGCGCTTGAACCAGTTCGGAATCACGCCGCTCTCCCTCGTCAGCCATATCCAGGCCCGGAACATCAATATCCCCGGCGGGCGGGTGGAGTTGCCCGATCAGAACGTCGTCGTTCGGCCGACCGGTGAGTATACCACTGCCGATGAAATCGGGCAGACGGTGCTGGACGTTTCATCCGAAGGTTACCCGCTGTACCTGCGTGACCTGGTGGAGATCACGCGCGGATACGAGGACCCGGCCAGCGTGATGAACTTCCGAACGATCAAGGTGCCACGCGACAATTCTTCACAAGGCGCCTCGACCGAATCAGGCAACGGCGAGGAAGAGGCGCCGGAGAACTACGACCTGCAATCTTCTCGTGCGATCACGGTTTCTGTCCGGCAGGTCAAGGGGACGAACATCGGCGACTATGACCGCGACATGACCGCGGCTATTGCGGAATTGAAGCAGGTGCTTCCTGGGGACCTGCGACTGGAACGCACCAGCAACGAGCCGCAGGAGGTTCGTGACAAAATCGTCAGCTTCGACCGCAACCTAATCGAGGCGATTGTGATCGTCGTCGTGGTGGCGATGCTGTTCATGGAATGGCGCAGCGCCCTGCTGGTCGCGGTCTGCATCCCGGTGACAGTTGCGTTCACGTTGGGATTGTCACAGATGATCGGGATCGACCTGCAACAGGTTTCGATCGCGGCGCTGATCATAGCGCTGGGATTGCTAGTGGACGCGCCCGTCGTCGCCGCCGATGCGATCAACCGCGAGCTGGCGCACGGCCAGCCACGGCACATGGCGGCATGGCTCGGGCCGAAGAGACTCTCGCGCGCGGTCTTCTACGCGACGCTCACCAACGTCGTTGCGTTCCTGCCTCTGCTCTTGGTGAAGGACAAGACCGGTGATTTCATCTACTCGCTACCTATCGTCGTTTCGTTCTCACTGCTGGCATCGATGATCGTCGCGTGGACGTTCGCGCCTCTGTTGGGCTTTTATATCCTTAAAGGACAAAAGGGATTCGAAGCCTCCGACGGCAAGCCTGCGACAGGGTTCCCTCGGCGCTACAAAGCGATCGTCGAAGCGTGCATTGCTCACCGGTTTGGCACAACAGCGATTGTTCTTGCCATCCTCGTCGCATCAATTTTGGTCGTCCGGATGACGATCGGCACGTCGTTCTTCCCCAAGGACCTGCACGACGTGTTCGTCGTCAACATCGACTTGCCGGAAGGCTCGCCTATCCGCGAAACCCGCGACGTGGCACTGGAGGCGGTCCACAAGATCGATGTCCTGGAGGGGAAACGCATCCGCAGTTACACGACGTTCGTCGGCGCCGGCGGGCCACGCTTCTGGCTCTCCATCGAGCCCGAGCAGCGTGCCGACAACTACGCCCAGATCCTCGTGCACACGGCGTCAAAGGAGGAAACCGCCTCGATCGTCGCTCGTTTGAAAGAAGAACTTCCACTTCAAATCCCCGAGGCGCGCGTCAGGACGCAGCAGCTTGAAACCGGCCCTCCCATCGGCATCCCGGTGCAACTGCGCCTCTACGGCCCGGATGTGCAGAGCCTTCGTAATCTCGCCGCGCAGGTCAAAGCACGGATGCGCGCGATTCCGGGGACAACAGACATCAGCGACGATTGGGGCGACCCCGTCTTCCAGATGACGCTGAACATCGACTCCGACCGCGCCGCGATGAGCGGCCTGACTCACCAGGACATCGCAACAACGGTCGGCGCCGGGCTATCGGGCCTGTCGGTCAGCCAACTCCGTGAGCGGGACAAGCTCATCGGCATCGCGCTTCGCCTGCGCCCCTCGGAGCGAAGCGAACTTGACGACCTGTACAGCCTGAACGTGATCAACACCACCACCGGCGCGCGCGTTCCGCTTCGACAGATCGCGTCGTTTCAGCGACAGATCATCACGCCTAAGATTCGGAGGCGCGATCACGAGCGGTGCATGACGATCCGCTGCGACGCGGTGGCTGGGGTGTTGCCAAGCGAGGTCGTCGAGCAACTTCAAGAAGTGCTCCCGAAGACGCCAGCCGACGCCGGCGGCAATGTGATCCAGTTCCCAGTTGGCTACCACTGGGAGTTCGGCGGCGAGAAGTTCGAGCAGGAGAAAGGCTTTAGCTCGCTGACCGTCGCATTGCTCGTCTCGTTCGCGGCGATCTACCTGGCGCTGGTCGTGCAGTTCAATTCGGTGACTCAGCCGTTGCTTGTTTACGCCGCCGTGCCGTTTGGGATCGTCGGTGGACTGATCGGTTTGGTCATCATGGGCTCGTCCTTCGGGTTCATGGCGTTCCTCGGCGTTGCATCCCTCGCGGGATTAATCATTTCACACGTCATCGTGCTCTTCGACTTCATCGACGAAATGCGCCGCAAGGGCGAGCCGCTGCGCAAAGCAGTCGTCGATGCCGGGTTGGCACGATTGCGCCCCGTCCTAGTGACCGTGCTGGCAACGGTCGGCGGGCTCATCCCACTGGCCTTGGAGGGCGGCCCGCTCTGGGAACCCATGTGCTACGTGCAGATCGCGGGAATGCTGGTCGCCACGCTGGTGACGCTGGTGATCGTGCCGGTGCTTTACGTGGTCTTTGTCGAGGATTTACACCTGGTCCGATGGGAACAGGAATCACCAGCGGTCAGCCCGGACGGGAAAGTTTCGCCGGAGCATGCCGAATTGGTGGCTCAACTGTGAATCGATCATTGCAACTCGACGTCAGGCGAATTTTACGCTCGCCTGATCATCGAGAGAACGGATTTCGTCATGGACATCACACTCGTCACTGCAACGGCCGCGGCCCTTGGTTCACTCGTGGGTGGCGGCGCTTCGATTACCACGACTTGGATCACGCAGCGCACGCAGAGGATTCAGTCCCATGCGGAATGGAAGCTGCGCGAACGCGAGGCCACGTACAAGCAGTTCATAACGGAGGCTTCCCGCCTTGCCGTTGAGGCGCTGACGCATTCATTGGAACGCCCGGATCAGATCATGACGTTGTACGGGGTTTTGAGTTGCATCCGACTCATGTCCGGCCAAGAGGTTGTGCGACAGGGGGAAGCGTGCTGCCGTCGCATCATCGAACAGTTCGGCAAACCCAATCTAACGACAGAACAACTCGGTGCGACCGTTGCGGGCAAGGAAGTCGGTGAACTGGATCCGCTCAGGGAGTTCAGCAAGGCCTGTCGGGATGAACTGCTGCAGGGCGCATAGGAGACACACATGAGCCGCAACGTGGAAAAAAGCTTGCTGGACATCGACTTCGCGGCCCTAACCCGCGGGCCGTTCACGCCATCGCCGGCGGCCTGGGAGGACCAGGTGCTGTACTTCCTGATGCTGGATCGTTTCTCTGACGGGAAGGAGAAAGGGGGTTACGCAGACGTCTCGGGCCGGCCCGTGAACACGGGCGCCACACCGCTCTACCGGCCCGAAGACAAAGGACGGCTCGATTACGACACGTGGTTCCGCGCCGGCAGCGGCTGGCAGGGCGGCACGATCAAGGGCCTGGCCAGCAAACTCGGCTACCTCCGTCGGCTCGGGGTCACGGCACTGTGGGTCAGCCCGCCATTCCGCCAGGTCGCTTTCGAGCCAAGCTACCACGGCTACGGCGTGCAGAATTTCCTCGACGTGGACCCACACTTCGGCACCCGCGAGGAGTTCCGCGACTTCGTCCGTGCCGCCCACGATCAGGGAATCTACGTCATACTCGATGTGATCGCGCACCACACCGGCAACGTGTTTTCCTACGATGCCGACCGCTACCCGACGCACGACCCGGCAACCGGTGGCGCGTTCAACGACCCGCGCTGGGACGGCAGGCCGTACGACGCCATCGGCTTCCACGACCGCGCGGGGCAACCGACGCTTCCCTTCTGCAACCACGACGACATGCCCGCCGCCGATGCCGCGCGGCTGGAAACGTCCTGGCCCGACGGCGCCATCTGGCCGCGGGAGTTCCAGCGCGGCGAGCTGTTCCTTCGCAAGGGTCGGATCAGCAATTGGGGCCACTACCCCGAGTATGCCGAGGGAGACATGGCTGGCGGCCTCAAAACGCTGGACGTCCGGGTGCGCTGGGCCGGGCAATACCGCCACCCCTCGCCGGCGATGGTCTGGCTGAGTCTCGCCTATTCCTTCTGGATTGCTTACGCCGACCTTGACGGCTTCCGAATCGACGCTGCCAAGCACATGGACGCCGATGCGCTTCGGTCGTTCTGCGACTGGATTCGCGAGTTCGCTCAGAGCATCGGGAAAGAGCGATTCCTGCTGGTCGGTGAGGTGCCGGGCGGGCGCGATCTTGCGTGGGAGATGGTAGAGAAGACGGGTCTGGATGCGGCCCTGGGGATCGACGACATCCCGGGGAAGCTGGAGCGAATGGTAACGGGCGAAGCTGACCCGATGGACTACTTCTCCATTTTCCGCAACTGGATGCTGGACGAGCCCGAAGGGGCGAGGCATCGGTGGTACCGCAACCAGGTGGTGACTCTGGTGGACGACCACGACCAGGTCCGAAAGTGGACGGCCAAATGGCGGTTCTGCGGCGACAGTCGCTACCGGGACCTGGCGTTCAACGTGATGGCCGTGAAACTCACCACCGCGGGCATTCCCTGCATCTACTACGGGTCGGAACAGGGCTTCGACAGCGGCGGGCGTCCCAGCAGCTCAGACGTCGTGCTGCGCGAGAACATGTTCGGCGGCCGATTCGGCGGTCTGGGCACGCAGGGCCGGCACTTCTTCAACGAACAGGGGCGCCTGTACCGCGCCCTCGCCTCGCTCACGGCGCTGCGCCGTCAATTGATCACCCTGCGGCGCGGTTCGCAGGTTCTTCATCGCATCTCCGGAGACGGTGTGACCTTCGGTCATCCGCGCCGGATGGGCGACCGCATGCGTTCGCTCGTGTGCTGGTCGCGCCTGTTCATGGACCAGGAGACGCTCGTCGTGTTGAATACCGACGAGTCCGAAAGCACCTGCGCCTGGTCGACCGTCGCGCCGCTGCTGCGGGCCGCGGGCGACGAATTCCACTTGATCTTCTGGCACGCACCCAAGGCGGCGGCGCCTCCGGCGGCGACCTTGACGGTCGAGCAACGGGCCGGCTCGCTGACAGTCCGCATCGAGCTTCCGCCCGCCGGCTTCGCCATCTATCAGGCCGCGCCGGCCCTGCACCACCTCCGCCAGAATCCGCCACAGTATCTCAAACCGTGGACCCAGACCGCCGGGCACGGCGGGATCGGACAAAATGATAGTCAACAAGAAGGAGCATCCCTATGACACGCATTATGACCAAAGTGAAACCCTCGCCCGTCCGGGGTGACCGCGCCGCGGCGGCTGCGTCCGAACCCCTGACGGCGGAGGACCTGGGCAAGACTCATGCCTACTGGCGCGCCTGCAACTATCTCGCCGCGGGCATGATTTACCTGTGCGCCAATCCGCTCCTCCGCCAGCCGCTAAAGCCCGAGCACGTCAAGAAGTGCCTGCTCGGCCACTGGGGCACGAGCCCGGGCCTCAGCTTCATCTATGTGCATCTCAACCGGCTGATCAACAAATACGACCTGAACGCAATCTTCCTCGCCGGCCCCGGGCACGGCGCGCCGGGCGTGCTGGGTCCTGCCTACCTGGAGGGGACGTACTCCGAGGTTTACCCGAACAAAGGGGAAGATGAGGCTGGGATGCGGGAGTTCTTCAAGGAGTTTTCCTTTCCCGGCGGCATCGGCAGTCACTGCACGCCGGAGACTCCCGGATCGATTCACGAAGGAGGCGAATTGGGATACTCGCTGTCCCACGCCTTCGGCGCCGCCTTCGACAACCCGGACCTGCTGGTCGCCGTGGTGGTGGGCGACGGCGAGTCGGAGACCGGACCGCTCGCCACCGCCTGGCATTCGAACAAGTTTCTGAACCCGATCCGCGACGGCGCAGTCCTGCCGATCCTGCAGCTCAACGGATACAAGATCAACAACCCGACGATCCTGGCGCGCATCTCACACCAAGAGCTTCAAGCGCTGTTCGAGGGCTATGGCTGGAACCCGCACTTCGTCGAGGGGACCGATCCGAAGACCATGCACCAGAAGATGGCTGCGACGATGGAGGAGTGCGTCACGGAAATTCGACGCATCCAGCGGGAAGCCCGCAGCAGCGGCAAGCCCGCGCGGGCCCGCTGGCCGATGATCGTGCTGCGCAGCCCCAAGGGATGGACCGGCCCCAAGGAGGTGGACGGCCACAAGGTTGAGGGTTTCTGGCGCGCCCACCAGGTGCCGATGGCGGGTGTGCGCGAGAACCCCGCGCACCTCAAGCAGCTCGAAGAGTGGCTTCGCAGCTACAAGCGTGAAGAATTGTTCGACGGCAATGGCCGGCTCATCCCCGAGTTGAAGTCGATGGCACCCACGGGCGCGCGGCGCATGAGCGCCAACCCGCACGCCAACGGCGGCCTGCTGCGAAAGCCGCTGCGCCTGCCGGATTTCCGCGATTACGCGGTCAAGGTCGACAAGCCGGGAAACACGACCGCCGAGAACACGCGCCCGCTGGGCTGCTTCCTGCGCGACATCATGCGCCGCAACCCGACGAACTTCCGCGTCTTCGGCCCGGACGAAACCGCCTCGAACAAGCTCGACGCGGTCTACGAGGCGAGCAAGAAGCTTTGGCTCGCCGACTACCTTCCCGAGGACGCCGACGGCGGCGAGCTCGCGCCCGACGGCCGCGTCCTGGAGATGCTCTCGGAGCACACGCTGGAAGGCTGGCTCGAGGGGTATCTGCTCTCGGGCCGGCACGGGTTCTTCTCGACCTACGAGGCCTTCGCGCACGTGATCGACTCGATGTTCAATCAGCACGCCAAGTGGCTCGCCATCTGCCGCGACGTTCCCTGGCGTGCGCCCGTCTCGTCGCTCAACTTGCTGATCACCTCGACGGTCTGGCGGCAGGACCACAACGGGTTCACGCACCAAGACCCGGGATTCATCGACATCGTGATGAACAAAAGCCCCGAAGTCTGCCGCGTCTATATGCCGCCCGATGCCAACTGCCTCCTCAGCGTCGCGAATCACTGCCTCAAGAGCACCAACTACATCAACGTCATCGTTTGCGACAAGCAGAAGCACCTCAGTACACGACGATGGAGCAGGCGATCGAGCACTGCACCAAGGGCCTGGGGATTTGGCCGCAGGTGAGCAACGATCAGGGATTCGAGCCGGACGTCGTGATGGCGTGCGCGGGGGACATCCCGACCCAGGAGGCCCTGGCGGCGGTGGCGATGCTGCGGGAGAACTTCCCCGACCTCAAGATCCGCTTCGTCAACGTGGTGGACCTGTTCAAGCTGACGCCGTCCACCGAGCACCCGCATGGGCTCACCGATCGCGACTTCGACAGTCTGTTCACGACCGACAAGCCGATCATCTTCGCCTTCCACGGGTATCCCTGGCTGATCCACCGGCTCGCTTACCGACGGACCAATCACAAGAACCTCCACGTGCGCGGCTACAAGGAGCGGGGCAACATTAATACGCCGATGGACCTGGCGATCCGCAACGAGATCGACCGTTTCAGCCTGGCGATCGACGTCATCGACCGCGTGCCCAGCCTCCGCATGGCCGGCGCGCACGTCAAGGAACAGCTCCGCAATATGCAGATCGAATGTCAGAACTACGCCTACGAGCACGGCGTGGACAAGCCCGAGGTAGACCAATGGACCTGGCCGTCATGAGCGCAGCGTGCTTGCAAAGGGCAATCGAAAGGAAACGACCATGAGCGTCACGCGAATCCCCATTTTGGCCGAATCGTCTGAAAGCGACGCAACTTCGCCGGCGCTGCTTCGCCAGTACGGGTGCGGCCCCGTGCAGTTTACAGGGGCTGACCACGCGCTGTACGAGCGGCATCTGCTCTTCGATAACGTGGTGGACCCTGCCGCCGTGGGCTCGCGGGAGCGTTTCGAGGCCGTCGCGCGTTCGGTCCGGGATGTCCTCTCGCAAAGGTGGGTGCGGACGGAACAGACGTACGACCGCGAGAACCCGAAGCGAGTCTACTATCTGTCGCTTGAATTCCTCATCGGACGCTTGCTCGCGAATAACGTCACCAATCTTCTGCTGGACCCGCTGGTGTCGGAGGCGGTGCGGCAGAAGGCCGTGGACTGGCCTGCCCTGCTCGACGAGGAGCCCGACACCGGCCTGGGCAACGGCGGGCTCGGACGATTAGCGGCGTGCTTCCTCGACGCCATGGCCACTTTGCAGCTTCCCGCGATGGGCTATGGGCTCCGCTATGAATATGGCATGTTTCGCCAAACGATTGAGGGCGGCTGGCAGCGCGAGCGCCCGGATAACTGGCTCCGCCGCCCTGACCCCTGGGAGGTCGCCCGCCCGCAAGAGAAGGTGGAGGTCGCCCTGAACTGCTCGTTCGAGGTGCGCGGCGGCACGCTCCAGCCGATCGTCGGCAAGCCGTCCAAGCTCATTGGCATTCCCTTCGATCGTCCCGTGGTCGGCTACGGGGGCAAGACCATCAACACCCTGCGGCTGTGGGCCGCCGCGGCACCGGACTACTTTGATTTCCAGGGGTTCAGCCACGGCGACTTCGTCGCCTCGGTTGCAGCGAGCGTCGCGGCCGAAGTCCTCACCCGCGTGCTTTACCCCGACGACTCGACGTACATGGGCCACGGGCTGCGCTTTGTGCAGGAGTATTTCCTGGTCGCCTGCTCACTGGCCGACATCGTGCGGCGCTTCCGGCATGGCAACACCGATTGGGCGGCCCTTCCCGCCAAAGCCGCCATCCAACTCAATGACACCCACCCAGCCCTGGCGGTGCCGGAATTGATGCGCATTCTGCTGGACGAGGCGCAACTGGGTTGGGATCACGCCTGGGATCTGACCCAGCGAACCCTGGGGTACACGAATCACACGCTCTTGCCAGAAGCGTTGGAGAAATGGCCGGTCGCATGGTTCGAGCTCTTGCCGCCTCGCCTCCTGGAGATCATCCATGAGATCAACCGCCGGCTGCTCGACGATGTCCGCCAGCGGTTCCCGAGGGATGGCGGCCGGGTGCAGCGCGTCAGTCTGATCGAGGAAGGTCTGGCCAAACACGTCCGCATGGCCAACTTGGCGGTGGTCGGCTCACACAGCACCAACGGCGTCTCCGAGATTCACACGCGCCTGCTCCGCACCACGACCCTCCGGGACCTGGCCGAGATGTTTCCCGATCGCTTCAACAACAAGACCAATGGCGTTACGCCGCGGCGCTGGCTGCTGCTGGCGAATCCACCGCTGGCGACCGCGATCACTCGGGCCATCGGCGACGGCTGGGTGACGGACCTGCGCCAGCTCGCCCGGCTCCGGCCGCTGGCCGACGACGCCGCCTTCCGCCACACGTTCCGCAACGCCAAGCGCCATGCCAAGTCACGCTTCGCCGCCTGGGTTAAAATCGCCTGCGGCCAGGAAGTGGACCCGGATTCCATCTTCGATTGCCAGGTGAAGCGCATCCACGAATACAAGCGACAACTGCTCAACGCCCTGCGAATCGTGGTGCTTTACAACCGGCTCCGGTCGGACCCCGGCCTGGCGATGACGCCGTGGACCTTCTTCTTCGCCGGCAAGGCGGCGCCCGCGTACCACCTCGCGAAGGTCATTATCAAGTTTATCAACAACCTGGCCGCCACGATCGACGCCGATCCGGTAGCGCGCGGCCGGATCAAGGTCGTCTTCCTCCCCGAGTACGATGTGACGCTGGCGGAGCGGCTGATCCCCGCCGCCGACGTCTCGAACCAGATCTCCACCGCCGGCTATGAGGCCAGCGGCACCAGCAATATGAAGTTCATGATGAACGGCGCGCTGACGATCGGCACGCGGGACGGCGCAACCATCGAGATGGCCGAGGAGGCCGGCGAGGACAACTTCTTCCTCTTCGGCCTGACGGCGCAGCAGGTGGCCGAAAGCCGCGGCTGGTATAATCCCCGCTGGCACTACGACAACGAACCCGAAACCCGCGCAGCGCTGGACCTGATCTTCTCCGGCCACTTCAACCGCTCGGAACCAGGCATCTTCGACATTCTCCGCGATACGCTCCTGGCGCGCGGCGATTATTATATGCACTTGGCCGATCTGCGGTCCTACCTGGACGCTAGCCATCGCCTGGGCGAGTTGTACGGTGATCCGGAGGCCTGGACTGGCAAGGCCATTCTTAACGTGGCCGCTTCGGGAAAATTCTCCAGCGACCGCACGATCGCCGAGTACGCTTCGGCCATTTGGGGAGCCGCGCCTTGCGCGGTCACCTAGAGGGCATCAACCATGTGGAACATCGAGTCAACAACCGTGCTGCTGAAGGAGATGAGCCAATCCACAGACCCTGGCGAACTGGTTCGGCTGTTCTTCGAACACGCTCGGGGAAGCGTTGACGTGCAACGCGCGCTGGTCCTGAGCAGTGCCGGGTTGTCGTCACCGCAATACCGGCTCGTTCACGACGTGAGGTGCAACGATGAATCAATCGGCTCGGTCGCGACAATTAACGAGCTTCGGGAGGGCGGACTATTGGCTACGATCCTATACGGCGGGAAGTTTCAGAACCTCACCCACTTTACACCTGATCCCTCCGATCCCGCCTTTGATCTTCTGCGCGGCAACCGTTCGTTGACGGCGTTCCCACTGTTTGAAAAGGGAAAGAGCGCCGGCATGGTTGTGGTGCTCGGGTCCTCGCCGCGTTCCCCTAACACGGCCGACCTCTGTGCGTTGGGAATGGTGAGCTCGTTGCTCGGACGCGCGATTGAATCACAGAAGTTAGCCAATCAGTTGGAAGTCACTTACCGCACACTGGATTCCGAACTAAAGGCAGCGGCTGACGTTCAACGCTGGCTGCTACCCTCGTTGTCCGTGCTCCACAACACAAGCATAGCGGCATCGTACAGAACCGCGCGATACTCGGGCGGAGATTACTACGACGTGCGCCAGTTGCCGGACGGCAGACTTGGGGTTCTGATCGCCGACGTGAGCGGAAAGGGCGCGCCTGCCGCCGTTCTGATGGCCGTGCTGCGCTCGATCGTCCACGATGCAGTGGACAGAGTGCGATTCAGCGGTCCCGCGGCGCTTCTCGACTATGCCGACGGTCGGCTGCGCGCTATGGGCTTGCCGCGGCATCGCGCATTTGTGACGGCTTTCTGCGGCACCATGGACGTCGCCACCGGGGCGTTGGTCTATTCATGTGCGGGGCATAATCCGCCGCGCCTGTTGCACGTGCACGATCGGAGTGTCGCCTCGCTGGATGGAGCGAAAACGATTCCTTTAGGTCTCCTCGACGATCCATCGACGCACGCCGAGGAAACGGTCGTGCTCATGCCCGGCGACCTCGCGCTGTTCTATACGGATGGGATCACCGAAGCGCGTTCGCCGGCTGGCGAGTTCTTCGGTGTAGATCGCCTCGACCAAATTCTACGCGATTTGCCCGGGGCGGTTACGCCGGACGCAGCTGTCCAAGCTATCACAAAAGCGATCGCCAGATTTGAAGGAGATGGAACACCGGCGGACGACCAGACGGTTTTGGCTCTGGGTGGATTCGTTTCGCAGAGGTGATCGGTGCTATGAGAGACGAGCCGCAGGATTCGACTGGGCCCCCAGCACGTATCGTCGCGCTGTGCGATGGCACGCCCGTCCGCGTTCGCCCGGTTCGACCGGAGGACCGCGCTCGATTGCTGCGCGGCGTCCGCGAGATGTCGCGGACATCGCGTTACATGCGCTTCTTCGCGACCACGCGCGAAATGAGCGACGAACAAGCTCGATATTTCACGGAAATCGACCAGGTCAACCACGTGGCCGTCTGCGCCGTTGAGCCCACTGATGCCGAGCAGCGGGGATATGGAATCGCGCGCTTCGTGCGCGACGCCAACGATCCTCAAATTGCCGAATTCGCCGTCGCCGTGATCGACGAGATGCAAGGACGCGGCTTGGGGACGATCCTTTTGGCCGCCCTCTACCTCCGCGCGCAGTCGCTGGGCGTTGAGGAACTGCGAGCCGAAATCCTCGCGGAAAACCCGGTCCTTCCCTACTGGCTGCCACGGTTGGGCGCCACGTTACACGCGACCACTTCCCCCGCCTATCGGCTGATCCGCTGGCCCGTTGCACTCTCCGGAAATCCACATCCAAAGGACGGCGGCGCCGCTGCAGAGTTTCTCGGCTGGCTCGACTGTCTGGGCCGCTTCTCCAGTTAGCGGCGATGCAGCAACAAATGCGTTTACACTAAACATAAGGTATGTTGTGCGGGTAATGTCGATTTACCAAAACGATCGTTTGTCCGACAATTGGACGGCACCCGCTGCGCCGGCCGCCGTCTCCGTCACGCTCCTCGATGCCGAAAGAGAACACATCATCGGCGCTTTGCGCGATCCCGGCTGGGTATTGGGCGGGTCCAGGGGCGCCGCGGCGCGCCTGGGGATGAATCGCTCCACACTACAGAAGAAGATGCTGAAACTGGGAATCTGCCGCCCCGCCTAATGCCACCCGAGTGGCATCCGTGCCCCTCTGGTGGCGCGCCGCCCGCAGACACGCTTGCAAGCCCTCCTGTATTTCTCATCCACAAGTCCTTTGGCGTCCGTTGGTTATCGAATTCGCATTCGGCGTTCTCGGTGTCGGAACGGCCGTTGCGTTGGGTAGAGGCAGTTGAATGAAACGAAAACACGGCTGGAGATCGCCGGCCTAGACAAACGCGAGCCGGCGATCTCCGGCCCCCAAGAGGAAAGGTGGAGAGCCATGTACCAGATTTTGATCTACCCCATCACTGCGAACTTGTGGCGCTGGGAGATCTTTTCCGACCGTACGCTGCTCCGCTGCGGCACTGGAAAGAGCATCGTCGCCGCCGAGAACGAATTGAACAAGGTGGTCAATACCTTTAGAGAGCAAGGCGTTCTTTAGCGGAGGCATCAACCCAAGGAGTTTCCCATGTTGCGAATCACGACGACTGACAATCCGCGAGTTCTCACGCTCCGGCTCGAAGGAAGATTGGAGGGTCCATGGGTGCAGGAGATCGAGAAGTGCTGGGAAAGCAATCTGTCCAGCACGACCAGACCAAGTCTTCGCGTGGACTTGACCGGCGTGACATTTATCGACGCCGCAGGCAAGGACCGCCTCGCGGCCATGCACCGGCAAGGGGTCGAGTTCATTGCTGATGACTGTCTGACCAAAGCTCTCGTCGAAGAGATCATCGGAGCGAAGTTGTCATCGTAACGGGTGTACAGCCATGAAAAGTTCAATGACACGCATCGGTTGGTCGTGGATACGTAGCGCGGTGGAATACATGCTTTTCCTCGCCGCCATCGCCCTAATGATTATTGCCACGCTGAACTCGGGAGGGAACTAGACATGTCCAACAACAACCACAAATCTGCGCACATTTCTGACGTTGCAGAGATTAGCGCTACGAAATCAGGTGAACCTATGAACACCAAGCTACTTCATGTGGCCAGCGGGAGCAGCCCCATCCCCACCGAGGTGATGGGAACGGATTTCTGTCTGCCCGCTGGCCAATTTCATGCGCCTGCCCGGCGTTCCGGCGGTCTTGGCGGAAAGAAACGGCCTGCAACGTCCGGAAGAAGACTCGTCACCGATTTCATCGTACTCCTCGCCGATGGATGGTACCGGCGGTACTTTCCCTTCGCCTTGGCAATTCTGAAGGCGGCGGGCGCGGAGATCACGGACGCCTGCGCAGAGACGGGTATTGTCGAGGGAGTCATAGCGAGTGCTAATCTCGATGCACTGTCGCGCCTGTCCTGCGTAGACCGCGTAACGCAGGTGCTCACGTACGTAAGCGAAGGCCGCCGTCAGGTGAACGCGGGTTAAAGGAGACTGTCATGAAAACGATTCCGACGTGCGATGATCGCGGCCATGATCCCGCCACCGAGCCCGAATCACCCGGCACCACTACGCGTCCGTCCGTCCATTCGGAAAGTTCGCGCGAAGTCGAATCGCGCGGTGGACAGTTCCCGGAGTTGGTGGCTGTCCCGAAGGGGCGCCGGTCGTGGTTCGTGCTCACGGTGATCCCACTATTCGTGGTGACCGTGGCGGTGGGAGTCTTGTTTTTCGTCTCCAGCGACGGCCGCCAATCGACCAGTGATGCCTATATCGAAGGGCGAATCATTCGCATCAGCCCTAAGGTATCAGGACAGGTGATCGTCCTGCACGTGGCCGACAACGATCACGTGAAGGCGGGGGATGTGCTTCTGGAGATCGATCCGGCCGACTATCAGGCGAAGGTTGACCAGGCGGCCGCGGCGGTCGTCGCGGCAGAGAGTGCCGTCGAACAAGCAAAGGCCGCTGTGTTGTGCGCCGAAGCAGGCGTGGGAGAGGCGCAAGCGGCGGAACGCGCGGCCCAAACCGAGTACAAACGCCGCGCCTCCGATTACCGCCGATACGCGGCGATGGGCACGGACGGCGTGTCGGAACAGCAGTTGGAGGCGGCCAAGGATGCCTCCGACGCCGCCTACGATGAGCACCAAGCGGCGGACAAAAAACTGGCCGCCGCCAGCGCGGAATTGAACGTCTCAAAAACGAACGTTGGCACCGCAGAGGCCCAGGTGACCGCCGCGAAGGCTCAACTTCGTTTCGCACAGCTTCAGTTGCAATACACAAAAGTGCTCGCACCGGAAACGGGCGTCGTGACCAAAAAGAACGTAGAGGCTGGTGCGTTCGTCGGGGCGGGCCAGCCCCTTATGTCCGTCGTGCCCGACGACAGATGGATCATCGCGAATTTCAAGGAAGTGCAACTCGAACACATGCGAGTGGGGCAGCCGGTCGAGGTGACGGTTGACTCCTATCCCGACACGCCGTTTCACGGCCACATTCAAAGCATGCAATCCGGGACCGGCGCGCGCTTTGAGTTGCTTCCGCCGGAAAATGCGACCGGGAACTGGGTCAAAGTCGTTCAACGCCTTCCGGTGAAAGTAGTTTTCGAGCCCGGGCAGGCTGGAATCGAGCGGCTGGCCCAGGGAATGTCGGTCCAGGTCACCGTCGATACTGGCGATTTTGCTGAAACCGTGACGGAGGCAAGATGAAAGCTCTGCTGCCAAAGCGGGCGTGGGCGCTACTCCTGCTGCTTACCGCGGGAGTGATCCCATACGGGTGCAAGGCCGGTCCCGACTATCGCACGCCAGCCGTCAAGATGCCGCGGGGCTATGAGGGCGCGACGGGACTCCCGACGACGTCGCCGACCACGATGCCGATAACGACGCGGTCAGTAATCGATGCTGAACACGCACCCTGGGTCGAGTGGTGGACAAAGTTCGACGACCGCAAGCTGGACTCGCTGATTAACCGCGCGCTGACCGCTAACTTCGAATTGGCGGTCGCGCGGGCTCGCGTCCAGGAGGCGCGCGCGGTCCAACGCATTGCAAAGTCGGAGCTCTATCCGACCGTGGACCTTTCAGCGGACTTCCTTAAGACGCGCGGCAGCGCCGCCGGCTACGGATTCCCCTATGGACTTCCGGGCGCGGATAGCAATCTGTATCACATCGGATTCGATGCGTCGTACGAAGTGGACCTGTTCGGCGGCGTGCGGCGATCCATCGAGGCCGCCGGCGCCACCGCGGATGCGACGGTGAACGAACGCCGCGCTGTGCAGATTACCTTATTAGGTGAGGTAGCACGGAACTACATCGGCCTGCGGGCCCTTCAACGCCGGCTGGTCGTCGCGCGGGCAAATCTCGCTGATCAGCAGAAGACGCTCGAAGTCGTCAAGCGGCGTTTTAAGAACGGACTGGCGCCCAACTTCGACCTGGTACGCGTCACCGCACAGGTTGCCGCAACCGAATCGAGCATTCCCCCGCTGGAGGCGGGAATCCGGCAAACGATGTACGGCTTGGCGGTACTGCTGGGAGAACAACCAACGTCTCTGGAAAGCGAACTCGATGCGAATGCTCCGATCCCGCCCGTGCCGCCGAAGGTGCCGGTTGGGATGCCTTCAGAATTGCTGCGGCGCCGCCCGGACGTAATGCGTGCCGAGCGCGTTCTCGCCGCGGCGACGGCGGAACAGGGCGTCGCCACCTCGGAGCTGTTTCCTCACCTGACCCTCGGCGGATCAGCAGGGGTCGAGAGCCAACAAGCCCATGAGCTGTTCGACCAGCATAATCCCAGCTCCGGCTTCTACGCCGCAGGCCCGGCTGCGAACTGGACGATCTTCGACGGTGGCCGCCGATGGGCCAACGTCGATCGTTCCAAGGCGCTGGTCGCAGCCGCAGTCGCTGCGTACCAGGGAACGGTGCTCGAAGCCCTGGGTGATGTGGAGAGCGCCCTCACGGCCTATGACCACGACCAGACGCGCCGCGAAACACTCAATACGCTCACCGTGCAGAGTCAGGAGGCGGTGCGGATTGCCCAGCAGGAGTACTCCAACGGGCTGATCGACTTGCTGGACGTGCTCGAAGTCCAACGAAACCTCTATTCCGCGCAGGACGCGCTGGCGCAGTCGGACCAGGCGGTTTCCTGCGATGTCGTCGCGATCTACAAGGCGCTGGGTGGCGGATGGGAGACGGAAGCCCAATGAGTGTGTTCGGCGCCCAACTTCCGTTTTCTTCGCCGATGGAAACTCCGCTGACATATTCGCCGGCGGCGAATCGAACCGTGAAGATCCTGATCGTCGCCGTCGTCACGCTCGTCACCTCGATGGAGTTCCTCACCAGTTACGCCGTCGCCGTTGCCTTGCCGGACATTCAAGGCGATCTTGCCGCCTCGCTAGACGAGGGCAGTTGGATCATTACCACGTACATTACTTGCTTCCTATTCAGTCTGTTGCTCAGCAACTGGCTCTCGGCCCGCATCGGGTATCGGCGCTACACCATCATGGCCGTAATCGTTTTCATGCTATCTTCCGTCGGCTGCGGACTTAGTCATACGCTGGCCCAGATGCTCGTTCTCCGCGGCATCATGGGATTTGCCGCCGGAGGCTTCCTCGCCCGCGGCCAGGCCGCCGTCTACCTCATCTACA
>Ga0187867_10001272_pt1 | contig 21749 bp, 21 predicted proteins | sample June2016WEW_13_1_FD_132976 | JGI IMG/M metagenome (GOLD analysis project Ga0187867, IMG submission 132976) | Peatland microbial communities from SPRUCE experiment site at the Marcell Experimental Forest, Minnesota, USA - June2016WEW_13_10 | ecosystem: Environmental > Terrestrial > Soil >...
CTCGCCGGCACCAGCTCCTTGGCGCATGGCCAGCACCTCGAGCGCCTGTCGAGCGTCCAGGCGGTCCTTCACAAGGGCGAGCCCCCAGTTGTAGGCGAAACGGGAGGCCCCAGCGTGAGAGCCCAGGGCCGAACGCGTCGTGGTGGACGGGTCGAGCTCGAAGCGGAATGCCTGATGGACCGGCATGCTCACATCGTCGCAGTGGGGTGTGTCCGAGGAGCCTGCCGAGCGAGCCGACTTCGCGCCAGCGTGAGCGGCTAGCTCGCCGCGGTTCTCCTCATGGACCGACGCCCTCATCGGACTTGTCGACCAAGCGGAAGATGCTGGCGTTCTCGTCATGCTCAGCAGCATCGTCGGGAACAGCACTCGCCGGAAGCTCATCCCGCAGGAGTTCCCCGGGTTCTCCCTCGTAGACGAACTGGCACCGACCGTCGTCGTCAGCGGTTCGCAGCCCTGCCGATTCTGCGTGGAATCCCAGCGACAAGCCCACGGCGAGGGTCTGCAAGCCGGTGTAGTTGCGGTCAGCGCGCTGCGGGCATTGGCTCGCCCACTGGTTTACGCCTAGGGCTCCTCGTCTTCCCAGGCCTTGTTCCGAGCTACGACGCGCTCCCGCCAGTTCTCAGCGTCCTCCTGGGTCAGATACGGGCCCATTCGATCCATTTGGCGGCACTGGTCGCGCGTCTCGACCTTCTTGTGCTTGAAGCAGTAGTACCACTGGCCCTTTGCGTCACCGAGGCGCATTGATTCGTCGGTCATGGCACCGAAGCTACGACGTGGCGTGGGCGGCAGATAGGGTCGTCCTGGCTCCGAGCCTCGCAGGGACGGCAGGGGATAGCCCACTTTCGGCCGAACAACCAGGTGCGTAAGGTGTGGTTGGGCTCTTGAGGGGAACCCCGAAGAGCCGGGGTTGAGGGTAAGAACCGGCCGCACACCGAACCGGAGGACCGGGAGGCAGGTGGGCAGCCGCGATCGCGAAAGAGGACCCTCCCTGGCGAACGGGCACCCTCCGGCGACGAGGCGACCGAGGACCGTTCGTGGTCGCCCGCCAGGCAGGACTCAGTTCTGCTCAGTGTTTAGGAACGGTGGCCACAGATTGGTGGAGCGGCGCCGATCGACTCTGAATCCACACCGTGCCCCGCTCCATGATGCACTACGAGACGACGCTCATACCTGTCGGAACCAGCCCGACTGACCACGTGTCTTCGCGCTTCTAGAACATGGGCTGCTCGCGCTGGACCACTCGAGCCGCCGGCCCCGGGGCACCGGTGCCGGCAGACCCTACCGGCGGCTCAGGCCGAGCCGCGGACCTTCGCGACCCGCGCAGCCCAGGCGATGGCGAACGCTCCAGTGACTGCGAGAAGAAAGCCCGGTCCCAGGTTGGCGCCGACAACGTAGGTGAAGCTGCGCATCGGCGCGGCGGGCGCGAACACGATCTGCTGTGTGGACTTGAGCACCGGCCACTCGGTCGGACCGACGACAAGCCACGCCCCGGCGAGGATCGCCAACAGCCCGGCCAGTGCTGCACCCGATCGCCCCGTACCGCGGGCGGCCTTCGGCACGATCGCGACCATCGCCACCCCCGCGATCAGCGCGGCCCCTCCGGGCGCCACGTGCAGCGCGGCGTGCATCAGGCTCCAGTGCCATGACGGCGAACCGTCCGGGCTCCATCCAAACGAGGGCCCCACGAGCACCGAGAGGCCAGCCCAGGCGCCGAGCAAGACCGTCAGTAGCCCGATGATGCTCAGGCCCGCCGGTGGCAGCCCGCTCATGGACACCTGCTTCCCACGTCCCGTCGGGCCCGGCGGCATCACCGAATGCGAAACGGGGGGCAGCGTCGAGGGCGAGACCGGCGGCCCGACCGGTGCTGGCACAGTCTGGGGTGGCACGGTCGCCGACGCCGGGTCCAAACCCGTCCCCTGGCCGAAATCGGGGAATGCAGCGGCAACCGGCATCACCTCCGCGGCCGGCTCCGGCTGGACTGGAGCATCGATCCCAGGGGGTGGCACGACGCTCTCCGCCTGCGGCTCGTTCAAGGCATCGGACATCTCCGCACCTCCTCACACGTCCCGTGTGACCGTCTGCACTCGTCCCCATGCCGACGACCAGCGCCAACCAGCTCGTCGAACCGACGGGTGCAGGCGTGCGCAGGCCGCAAAGAGATCGTACAGCGGGCGTTGTCAGGTTTGAAGGGCTGCTCGGAGCGGGTGGGTCGTTCGGATACGCGCCAGTACCCTGCCCACCCGCCCCGCCGTCTCCCGGTCAACTGCTCGCGGTAGTCGAGCACCTCGAGGTGCGCCTCCGCAGTACGAATGCTCGGCGACTCCTTGTTCCTGTCGTCGAGGCGGCGGGCCGTTTGCTCCGCGACGGCGGTCCTGGAGCCGATGACCTCAAGCGCGGTCTCGTCCCGGACCGTCGCGGCGGCGACCGGCGTCCGAAGCAACAGGGCGCATAGGTCGTTCAGGCGCTCAGGGCGGCACCGCGGGGAATAGGAGAATGGAATCGTCACCGACCACCGAGTCTCCGCCGTGTCAGCGGTCGTTGAGACCGAGCGAGGCGGGGGACAATGCCCACGGGAGAGCACGTGGGCCGGCTCTTTCCATGTGGCACGCCAGACTTACCTCGTTGAGACCTGTGAGCAGCACATGTCTGGGCTGATCGACGCTGCACCAGCTCGAGGACGAGAGAACGATGCCATGTCGTAGGAGCCTCATCAGCCGGCTCTACCGCCTCATCAGGGCGTCGAACCGCGTCTATGCCGCCTTAACGTGGCCCGGGCATAGCAGCGCAACTTCCGCAAGGTCGACTTCGTGCATTAGGTTTAGCAGGACCCTGGCCGTCAAGTACCGATGCTAAGGCACGGCCGGAGAAGGTCTACAAGACCACAAGTGAGAGATCCTGGAAGGTCACCTGAAAGCCGCCGCCCGTGGGCGCAGCGCACATGGCTCCGGCCAGTACTTGCACCTCCGGTGGAAGGTGTACGAGTGCCGCCAACTCTTGCGCACCACCGTCGAGCGAGTAGCGGACCTCGAGCGCGTCGCCGCGCCGAGTGAGCAGCAGGGCGAGCTCGTTAGTCGACTCCGGAAGCTCGGCCACGACCCAGCTCGAGTATTCGTACGTGACTACGGTACTGAGCCGCATCCTTCCCTCGAAGTACTCGATGCCGGTCTTGATCCAGTTGCGCTCGTCGATTCGCACCATCGCACCGGCCTGGTCGTACTGTGCGGAGTAGGAGCCACACAGTCGCATCGAGAGGTCGAGCTCGCCGGCGGTCACGTCACCGTAGAGGTGTCCGGTGTCGCGGTTGTATCCGTAACCCGTGGTTCGCCAGAAATCTGTGCCAGCATCCGCGGTAACACGCAGCACGTCAAACTCCTCGGACCACTTCGCCGGTTCATTCAGCCAATGCATGGCGCCCTCCTTGTCGCTTGCTGGCACGCGGTACACCTCGACGATCGGCTGAAGGCTACTGGGCAGTGATGTCGAGACTGGGACCCAGGTCTCTACGTTCTTCAGACTCAGGTCGACAGGGATCACCTCGGGTAGAACCGCGAACTCGCCTTCGGGTCCCCGTTCGCGGGCACTTGGTTGAGGGAGGTCCTCGCGAAGGCCGAGCCGGCTAGCCGCAGCTCGCGTTCGCGCAGGTTATTGCTCCGCGAGCACCTAGTCTCGGGATCGTATGGCCGAACCCGGCTCTCGGGCCCCTGGCGAGACCCTCTCATTGCCGGCCACGAGCTCCGCCCGCCACGCCCCCCACGCCGGCCACGCCGGCCGGTTGGCGGTGCTTGCCGCCTGCTTACTGTCGTTGGTGGCGCCACTACGACCTGGCCTCAACTGGTCAACCGCCAGTGTGACGCGTCCCACCGGTCCTGGTGTGAGCGTACCCACGGCTCGTCTGGCTACCTCCGACGAATCGAACAAGGGTGTGTGCGCGTGGGCCTTCCGGGGTGTGAGCACCGCCCTGAAAGAGTCGGGAGCTACGTGGTACCTCACGTGGTCGACAACGCACTACGGCATCGCCACGCCACGAGGAATTGAGTTCGTGCCAATGGTGCCGGGCGCTGCCAGCGTGACCCCGGCTGCGTTGACGCAAGCCGAACAGTCTGGCCCGGCACTGCTGACATTCAACGAGCCCGATCTCAACACTCAAGCGAACATGACCGTCAGTCATGCGTTGTCGATCTGGCCGAAGCTGATGGCGACAAACCTGCAACTCGCCAGTCCTGCGGTGGCCACCGGAGCCGCAACTCCCGGGGGATGGTTGGACCGGTTCATGAAGGGCGCCGAGCAGCGCCACTACCGGGTCAACTTCATCGCGGTCCATTGGTACGGTGCCGACTTCCAAACCGGCGCTGCCATTGCCCAGTTGAAATCGTACCTGGAGAGCGTGCACCGCCGTTACGACAAACCCGTTTGGCTCACCGAATACGCCCTCATCGACTTCGCCGCCGCTGGCCCTATCTACCCGACGGGCGCCGAGCAGGCAGCATTCGTTACCGCCTCCGTGCGGATGCTAGACAGCCTCGCCTTCGTGCAGCGCTACGCCTGGTTTGCGCTCCCGGCACCGAGCTCGGGCCCGAGCACTGGTCTCTATGCTCCTGGTCCCCGGGCGACGGCCGCCGGGCTGGCCTTCGCGCGAGCCTGACCAGCTAACGCCAACGGGCTCGGTGCGCCCTGCTCATTCGGCAATTCGGCCGTGTGGCAGGCGTTCGCCGTGCTCGCACCGATGAGTGCTGGTGTTGATATGGGCGACTCGAGTGTTTCGGAAGGCGGTCGCATGAGGGAGTGTCCCCTGGGCGACTGCCGACGCCCAAGTCGAGCAGAACGGCGCACCGAGTGTGCAAGGCCGCGCCCTCCGCAACGCGACCGATCGACGGCGATGTGCGGTAGGTCCCGCGGCACGAGCTCGGCGCACCGGGTCGGCGGCCGCTGAGCTCTTGGTGATCCTGGCGTTAGCCTCAGTGGCGTTGCCGCCCATTCCCAATCGCGAACCAGAGGTGCCATCGGATGTCGTTGCCTACGAGTCACTCGCTAGAGGTTCCGGGAGCGCGCCTGCATTACGAGGTACAGGGCTCAGGTCCTGTGATCATGCTGGTCGGGCACCCCATGGGCGTTTCGGGCTTTGCCGCGATCGCCCCACTGCTCGCCGAGGACTACACGGTCGTGACCTACGACCCTCGAGGTTTCGCCCGCAGCACGATTGACGACCCCGGTCAGGACGCCGGGCCGGACCTGCTGGCCGATGACGTGCGCCGGGTGCTGGAGGCGGTTGGCGGCGGGCCCGCGTACGTATTCGGCAGCAGCGGTGGCGCGGTCACGGGGCTCGCCTTGGTCGCCCGCTACCCCGGCCACGTGGAGACCCTCGTCGCCCACGAGCCCCCGCTCGCCCTGCTCCTGCCGGAAGCCGAGAAGGCACGCGCCGGGATGCGTGATATTTACGACACCTACCGCGAGAGCGGCATCAGCACCGCGTGGCAGAGGTTCTCCACCTTTACCGGCATCAACATGCGCCCGCAGGATGAGGACGCCGCGCGACAGCCGCCGTCGGCCGAGGCGGTGGCGATGAGCGAGCGCTTCTTCGGTCACGGCCTGTTGCCCATCACGTTCTACCAGCCGGATTTCTCCGCGCTTAAGGGCGCGCCGGCTCGGGTCGTCGTTGGGGGAGGGACCACCTCCAAGGGCCAGTTCGCCCAGCGCACTGCTGTCGCGCTGGCTGAACGCCTCGGCTCGCCGTTGATCGACTTCCCTGGAGGCCATACCGGTTTCGCCAGCGACGCCAAGGACTTCGTCGGCGTCCTCCGACGTACCCTGGCATAGCTTGTGGAGATGGGCGCCCGGTAGGCGAATCCCGACTGCACAGCCAGCCCGATCGCCGAGCCCACCTGCCAGACATCGGATTCTGGGATGACAGCAAAGGTTCGCCGAGCAGGGCCGGCACCCCAGTGCCGAACCGCCTGATCTGCTCATGGCACGTTTGTGACGGCCAGTCGCGGAATGGGAGCAGACGGCTACGGGCGCGCTCGGCCGATCAGCGTGGATCGCCGACTCGGGCGCGGTCACGCGTGCTTGGCAGTGCCGAATTCGGCGGCGATCTGTGCGGCTTCGTTCGAGCGGTTACGAGCACACCGTCAAGCGCGTTGCCGACCCGGCGATGGGGCTAGAAGGGCGCAACGACCTGCTTGGGAAAGATGCGATGCGCCAGATGAAATACTCGGAACCTCGAATCAAGACATCGACTACCCGAGACAGGCAGGAGGAGGAGCGATGGGTAAGGGTTTAGCTCTCGGGCTGGTTCTGCCTATGAACGAGCGGCCTGAGGACGGCGCCAAGCCGACGTGGGCAGAGATCAGCGCCCTGGCCCACCGTGGCGAGGAGCTGGGCGCTGACACGGTGTGGCTTGCCGATGAGATCCTTTGGCGAGTTCCAGACTGGCCGGGTGCCCGTGGCTGGTGGGAGTGCCTCACGATGGCCGGGGCGGTGGCGGCGACCACCTCGACGGTGCGCGTGGGGACGTGGGTGATGTCGGCGCTGGAGCACAACCCGGGTGTGGTCGTCCATGCCGCCGAGACGCTCGACGAGATCTCAGGCGGGCGTTTCGTAGTCGGTCTCGGCGCAGGTCATGGGACTGGGGCGTTCAAAGACTTCGGGTATCCGGCCGACAAGACGGTGTCGCGTTACCTGGAGGCGTTGGAGATCATCGTGCCTCTGTTGCGCGGTGAGTCGGGCGTGAGCTTCGATGGCGAGTTCCATCGCGCAGAGGGCGCCGAGGTACGACCGCGTGGGCCCCGACCCGGCCGAGTGCCGTTGATGATGGGCGGGCATTCGGCGCGCACGATGACCGCGGCGGCCGCTCACGGCGACATCTGGAGTGCCTATGCGGTGTCGAGTAGCTTGCCGGAGGCGTTCAGTGCGATGACCGAACAGTTGGATCGGATCTGCGAGGGGATCGGGCGCGACCCATCCTCGATCGGCAGGTCAGTGGGCGTGTTCGTCGAGCCCGGTAACGCGAAATCGGCCGAGGCGACGGGTTTCGGAGTGGCGATAACGGGCTCGATCGACCAGATCACAGAAACGATCGCGAGCTTCGCTGAGATCGGCGTAACCAGGGTGGAGATATGGCCTTGGCCACACACAATCGACACCCTCGAGCAGCTCGCGCCCGTGTTCGCCAACCTGATGTGAGTCGCGTCTGGGGACAGATTGCCGCGCCGAACAACAGCTTGCCTCGATGGGACGGGAGCGACCGAGCGACGGCTATCACAAGCCCTGGGTCTGGAATCCCTTGTAAAGACTCAGTTTTACGGCGTAGACATGTCGCTGCCGGAAGTGCGCGGAACAGCTCGTCTCCGTCATCGTGGTCGTCCGAGTTGGTGGCGGAGAGGCTGCACGCGTTGAGCTCCGAGATGACGAGCGAGCTGGTCGCGCAGAGCGCTGTTCTCAGCACGGAGGCGGGAGATCTCGTCGCGGGCGGTGTCGAGTCGTTGGCGTAGCGAGTCGGTGCTTGCCCACAGAGCGGCGCGCGCAGTCGTCCTCGTCGGCAAAGCACGTAGCCGGATGACGAGCTCGCGGATCTCTGGCTCGCGATAGAGCCAGGCCCTTGAGACGCCGGCTGCGTTGACGACGGTCTCGAAGTTGACGGACCGTCCCTCGCGGCCGAGGCGCTCGATCGCGTCGTGCGCTACCGCGAGTGCCGCAACGTGGCGCCGGACGTTGGCCTTGACGAGGAAATGAGCGTTGTCAGGCACTGCCGTCTTCGCCTTCGGTGTCGTCGGCGATCCTCTCCAAGGCGGGGATGATCCGCTCCAGGTTGGTCTGGACCTGTCGCAGGTTCTCGGACAGTCGAACCTGGCCCTTGGCGTCGGCTTGGGCGATAAGGCGGCGGTTGGTGGCGGCCTGATGGCGGTGGATCTCCAAGAACTCGGGCGTGGTCTGGAATTCAGGGCAGGTGAGGCAGGCGTTGTACGTGGACGATACTTATTGGGCTCACCAGATGGACGCATGGCGTGGCGTTCCATACCATCCGACGGCTCGGGCCTAAGCCCTTGCGATACACAATCGGCCAGCGATCGTGGCGATTCGCGTTAGCGGATCTGCCGGATGGTCTTGCTCGTTCCCCAACTGTTGTCCGCTGTCCACACGGTGGCATCCAGACGCTGTCCGAGCGCAAGGCACAGTCGGTCGGCGAGCGACATGCCGTTGCCCGGAGTCCATGCGGTGGCAGCTTGCTCGGCATCGTCGACCGTGACGGGCTCGAGTTGTAGGTGGTAGCTCGCGAGCAGCGACCGCGCTAGTGGCCAGTCGCGGCCATGTGCCCGGATCTTCTGGGCAATCTCGGACCAGTTCGCTGTGCCGCACGCACCGCCGTTCTCGAGTCCTTGCTCGACGGCAGTGGAGCCCTCTTCCCCTTGGAGGAACGCGAGCAGGGCGGACGCATCGAAGACATTCACGCCGCGGCTTCAGCTTTCGCTTGGCGGCGCCTGTCGGCCAGCAGTTCACCCACGAGGTCAATCCCAGCGAGGTCAGCACGAACGAGCGACTTCAGTTGCTCTCGGCTGACGAGCACCACTCCGCCCGGCGTGTCGATGAGCACGACCGGCGTGCCTTCTTTAAGTCCGGCCTTGCCCCGGAGCTCGGCGGGTATGACGAGCCGTCCTCGATCGCCCATCGTTACCGAGTATGTCCCATTCACGTCTTGACAATACCACTTCCGCCCGAATGTGGGACACGATCCAATTCAACTCCGTTGGCGTTCTTCCTGCTCCACGACGCTGGCCCGTTCGCAGAACTCATGGCCCGGCACGATGGGGAGCGAGGGCGCGCGTTCGTGCAAAATGTGGAGGTCGGTCCCACACAAGCCGCACGCGGATACACCGATCACGACCTCGTGCATCTCCGGTCGGGTCGTCGATCACCTCGATGGCGACCTTCCCGATGTCGACGATCACGGCCGCCCCCATCGGGGGCGACCCACGACGGGGCTACGTGCTGATGATCTCGTTGCCATGATGCTTCCGGTCTTGGCTCTGATCAGTTTGGTGCTTTCTGCGTCAACCCGGCTGCATTGGTTCCAGTTCAAGCCTGAGGAGACAGGCGGACGGCGTGCGGGGTAGCGCTAGGACCAGCTCTCCCCGCGGCGCGTTCCACTCGGGCGCCGCGCAACCGGGCAGTGGGTACATCACCTCGGGGACGACCTTCTGGTCGCGCAGGCGTGCAACAGGGAGCACGATCTCGGTTGGGTCGCCCCGTTCGTCTGGGCCCGATGCGTCTCCGACGCGCCCTCGGTGCCAAACGACCATATAGGTTGCTGATCGCGCCGCCATCCCGAGAGCAACCCACGGATCGGTCCACCCCGGGAGCCCAAGCGGCCAGAATGGGAACGCGGCAGCCAGATCGGGCCTGATCCGCTTGTAGACGTTGATCGCATCGGCCACCAGTTGCTGCTGGGCACGGCTCATCCGGTCGATGTGCCCGGAGAGGTGGAGGCGGCCGAGCAGCGCGCCGCAGAGCGTGAACGCGATCTCGTCGTCGCTCCACTCGGGCTGAGGGCAGGCCCACACGGCGGCCTGCTCCGGCGCGATTGCGATTGGGGCCGCCGCTGCGATTGCCGGGTAGCGCAAGAAATCCTGTTGGTCACTCGTGGACTGGAGCTGAAAGCGCGACAGCAAGGCATAGTCGGTTCGCATCCCACCAGAGGCACAATTCTCAATGGTGAGGTTGGGGTAACGATCGAGGATCCCGTCCACCCAGTCAAGGAATCCCCGGTTGTGCGCCAGCAGCCCAACGCCGGCGCTGACGTGCCCGGTCTCGGTCCCCGGCCCGATACTGATGTTGTAGTCCATCTTGAGATACCCGACGCCCAGGTCGCTTGCGAGGAAGTCGACTACCTCGTCGAGGCGTTTCACAGCCGAAGGGTGTGACAGGTCGAGGTGGTACCTGCCCTGTTCCACTACGCGCGCGCCGCCGCGAGTGAAGAAGGCTTCGGTAGGCAACTGCTCGGCGACGGGACTGCGCACTCCGACGACTTCCGGTTCGAGCCACAGGCCTGGGACCATGCCCTCGGCCCTGATTCGGTCGAGCACCTCAGTGATGCCGTTGGGAAACCTCGTCATCGAAGGCCTCCACGCGCCCACCGTGTCCCACCAGCCCTCGCCGATCTCGTTGTACCACCCTGAGTCGATGCAGAAGTACTCTGCGCCGGCACTTGCGGCAGCCGTGATCAGCGGCATCAACCGCTCTGTCGTCGGGTCGCCCATCAAGGTGTTCAGATAGTCGTTGAAGATCACTGGAAGCCGTCGGTGGTCATCGTGCGGCCTCCGTATGGCGCGGCGGTAGTCGGTGAGACCTGCCATCGCGGCCACCAAGCCTTCGCTGCTAAACGCGACCGCGACCGGAACGGTCTCGAAGGATTCCCCGGGCCGGAGAACCAACCTCCAATGGTGCTCGGTGTCGGTAGGGCCGAGCAGGGCAAGATAGGCGTCGGTCGGCCCGTCGCCATCGTGCGCCGAGGCGTCACGACCCGTGTACTCGCCCACCTGCCAGTGCCAGCCGCCGTTGTGCTCGATCTGCCAAACCCAGGCGTGCCCAGTCCGACGGTTGACGGCAGCTCCCATAGGCAGGTACCTGCCCGACGACCAGCTTCCAGTACTCGTGAAACCAAACCAGCCCCGCGAATCATGCTCGTGCACGCCGCGGTTCAGATCTGGCAGGGCCTCCCGAAGTGCCCGGACCTGCCATCGATTCTCAGCCAACCAGTCGTTCTCGGCCCACATGAGGTCAACATCAGCCAACCGACCCGCTTGACCGGCCAGCCCAGAGCCGAGAAAGGAGGTCACAGACTCTATGGTCACCGGAGCGTCACCATCGTTTGTGAGGCGGACCCGAGACCGGAGGACGCCACGTCCCTTGAGCGCGCGGTAGACGACGTCTGCTTTGAGCCCCGTGCTCGCGTCCTCGAGGTTGACCCGCAGTTCGCGCCACAAATCGTTGACGCGCTCTTCGTGTCCTACATAACGGAGCCGACCGCCGACGACTGACTCCGCGTAGCGTCCCCCCGACCACGCCCGGCCGCTGCCGGACATGACTACGTCCACCAAGGGCAAGCCGGCGGTCCGCCGATCGCGCGTCGTGGGTCCTTCCCCATCCCCTTCGGTCGGGGCCGCCCGGCCGGCCGCACACGCGGCAAGCTGAACCAGTCGTGCTAAGCCGTCCTCGCCTACCTCGATCCGCAGCTCGAGCGCGTCGTCCGCCCAGCTCACCTCCGACGGAGACGATGTCCTAGCGCCAACCATGTCGATCCTCCTCGAGCACGGCCAACAGTCTTCCTCGTTCTTTTGTTGCAGGCGCTTGACAGACGCCGTGTGACCGGTCACAATAGCGCGTTGTGACCGGTCACACAAGCTAACCGGGTGAGCCGGAGCCGAGAAGGGGTGCGTTGAATGCCAGTACCCAGTGACCGACTGGCCTCAGTGAGTATCCGCGACGTCGCCAGTGAAGCTGGTGTCTCGCACCAGACGGTCTCCCGAGTGATCAATGAGAGCCCGAGCGTGAAGGAGTCCACCCGCCAAGTCGTGCTCGACGCGATCGCCCGGCTCGACTTTCGGCCGAACCGCGCCGCGCGCGCCTTGGCCGGGGGGCCGGTGCAGTCGGTCACGGTGTTGACGTCCAATACCCGGCAGTATGGCTTTGCTGCGGCTCTGGAAGGCATTGAGGAGGCGACGCGCGCGGCGGGCTTCGCCTTGGGCGTCAGGGTGGTGGAGTCCGGTACTCCAGGCGACGTACGGGACGCAGTCGAGCGAGCGATCGAGCCAGCAGGCGCCCTGATCGTCATCGCCTACGACCGTGCGGGCATTGCTGCGCTGAGAGCCGTCCCGCCCGACGTGCCAATGGCTGCGATGGTCGAGACTCCTTCTGGCGACGAGGCCGCGGGCAAGCCGTGGGTGTGGTTCGACGACCGCAAGGCAGCCCGAGACGCGACGAACTACCTGTTGGGCCTGGGGCACAAGACCGTGCACTACGTTTCGATACCGTCGTCCACCAGTACCAGCCAGCGTATGTTGGGGTGGCGCTCAGCCCTCGAGGATGCTGGCGTCAGTGTGCCAAAGCCGTTGCAGGCCGGCTGGGACCCGCAGTCGAGCAGCCAAGCAGCACAGCACAGGCTGACGCGCGACCCAAAGGTGACAGCGGTGCTGTGCGGCAACGATGACCTTGCAATAGGTGTCATGCGAGCCATGCACCAAGCGGGGCGCGCGATTCCCGACGACGTCAGCATCGTCGGCTTCGACGACACGCCCCTCGCGGCGTTCTACATTCCCGCCCTCACGACCGTCCGCCAGGACTTCGCGGCCCTGGGCAAAGCGTGCTTCGCAAAGCTCCTTTCACTGCTGGATGCGAACGCGAGTCAAGAAGCGCACCCCTGGCCGCAGGCTGAGCTGATCGTCCGGGAGAGCGCTGGGCCACCACCTTTGCCGTGGCAGCGAGCGAATGGGCAGAGCGCCTCGGTGCGCGCTGGAAACGGGGACGACGGCCGCAGCGGTGGCCGCCCGCGGCGAGCGCCGGGCACCCGATCACCCGCCCCGGCGCCGGCCGCAACCTCCGGAGTCGGGCCAGAGCAAACCAGGAAGACGTCGAAAGGAGTATCACGATAAACCCACAACGCACCTGACCAGCTCGACGCGGCAGGACGTCCACGGGCCCGCCAGGACTCGAGGACCGCCCGGAGAGGTGGCTGCGTCGGCGATCTGGTCGTACAGGTCGGCAGCCCGCCGTGTCGAGCGAGTGGAGCATCGACGTGCTCACCTCGTGACATGCGAGAGCGCCGTGCCCTTGCGGCCGCCACGTCAGGCGCTCTTGCCAATGCGTCCGCAGGATGCTCGTTACGCCGGAGCCGCAAGGAAGCGGAGAAGGCTTCCGGCTAGCACGCATCCGTAGGCGAGTGACCTATAAGGGGGCAGGTAGCCCCGGACACAGTAAGGAGCAAGCGAATGAAGGAGCAGGAAGGACACGAAAACTACGCACCGGGTCGTATGAGCCGCAGACGCTCGCGCCACCTGGGCTGGAATAGGCGCCTCGCGGTGGCGCTCGCCGCGGTGACCGTCGTCGGCACCGTCTCTCTCGGCGCCGCGGGCGGGGGCGCCGCTGGAGCGGCGAGCTCGACGGCGAGCTCGTCGGTGATCAACCTGACGTGGTGGACGATGTGGTCGGGGACGACGCTCCAGCTACTGAACACGATGGTGACTCAGTTCAACAAGACCCATCCCGGCATCCACGTCACCGAGACCAACATCCCGAGCTCTGCGACGACGAGCACCGCCAAGCTGCTCTCGACGATCGCGGCGGGGGACCCGCCGGACATCTTCACGGAGTGGTGGCCGGAGATCGGCTCCTTTGCCGCCGACGGCGACATCGTGAACATGAACCAGTACCTCACCGGCCAGTATGCCGGCTTCGAGAAGTGGGAGTACCCCGTCGCCGTCCAGGCGGCCAGCTATAAAGGCGGCCTGTATGCCGTCCCGATGTCACTGAACTCCTGGGCGCTGTACTACAACATTCCCGTGCTCGCCGAGTTCGGCATCAAGTCGCCGCCCAAGACCCTGGCCCAGTTCGACGCCGACCAGGCCAAAGTGTGGACCTTCAGTGGCTCCAGGATCGTGACCATGGGCTTCTACCCGGACACGGACGGGAACGGCTTCCAGTTCTACACGACCTTTTTCGGCGCCACCAACTGCTTCAACAAGGCCGGCAAGTACGACTTCGAGAGCTGCCCGGGTGCAAAGGCGGAGATGAACTGGATCGCCAGCTTCGACAAGTACCCCTACGCCCAGGTGATGGCGGAGCAGACGGCTCTAGGGTATGTGGCCGGCGGCCAGACCGACATCTTTACGAACGGTAAGTCCGGCTTCGAGCTGTCTGGTCCGTGGGTGGGAGCGCAGAACGTCCCCGTGTCCAACCCGGACCTCGAAGGCCGCTTCGGCGTGGAGGCCTTCCCAGGGATCGTTCCCAAGCCGAGCACGCTCGGGCAGGGCAACTTCAACATCATCCCCAAGGGCTCCGCGCACCCGGCTCAGGCCTTCGAGTTCATCTCCTGGCTCGCCGGCTACCACAACGAGAGCTTCGTCGGATCCATCGACCCGACCGGCGGCTGGGTGCCCGCCGGCCCCTCGGTGACCAAGGCTCCGGCGTACCAGAAGTGGCTGAAGGCCAATTCGTGGCTGTCGGGCTTCCTGCCCCAGATGACCAGCCCCTACACCCAGGCTCCGCTCCTGACTTCGACGCAGGCGCAGCTGTTCACCGCCGAGAACACCGCGACGGCCAACGTCCTGCAGAAGATCATGACTCCTGAGCAGGCGCTCAAGTACATCGACCAACAGGCGAACGCCTAGAGCTAGCAGTTCGTCCCACACGTAGGGGACAGCCGGGCTGAGTCCTGGTTGTCCCCTACTGTGTGTCCACGAGCAGTTGGAGGAGCACTGCTGACATGCAGGTCGACGTGCAGGCGAAAAAGTCGGCGGTGACGGTCGCGAGGGCTCGGCGGCGGGGTTCCCTTCGCTCCCCGCACCGGCGGGCCCTCCGGCTCGGGCTGCTCTTCGTGAGCCCGTGGATCGCCGGCTTCCTCCTCTTCTTCGCCTACCCTTTCTTCGCCACCATCTACTACGGCTTCACGGACTTCAACGGCGTCGGCGCGGCGCACTGGATCGGGTTCACCAACTACGTGAACCTGTTCCACGACCCCTTGTTCAAGACGTCGCTCTTCAACACCTTTTACTACACAGCGATAGAGCTGCCCTTGTCCACGGTCGCCGCGCTCGGCCTGGCGCTGCTGCTCAACATGAACGTGAGGGGCCGGGCCGTCTACCGGACGATCTTCTACATCCCTTCGATCGTGCCGCTCGTCGCCTCGTGCATGATCTTCGTCTGGCTGTTCAACCCGGCATTCGGGATCGTCAACGACCTCCTCATCGACGCGCACCTGCCGTCGCCGGACTGGTTCTTCTCGGTCGCTTGGTCGAAGCCGTCGTTCATCTTGCTCGGGCTGTGGGGGCTCGGCCAGCCGATGGTGATCTACCTGGCTGGCCTGCAAGGGGTGCCGAGGGACATGTACGAGGTCGCCGCCCTCGACGGAGCCAGTGCGTGGAAGCGATTCCGCTACGTCACGCTGCCGATGATCAGCCCCGTCATCCTCTTCAACGTCATCTTGCAGCTGGTGCTCTGCATCTCGTACTTCACCCAGGCGCAGGTGATCGAAGCCGCCGACCCCGGCGGCCCTGGCACCTCGACGTGGTTCTACGTGCAGTATCTCTACGAACAGGCCTTTTTGTTCCTCAAACTCGGATACTCCTCGGCGATGGCATTCTTCTTGTTCGTGATCAGCGCCGTCATCATGGTGATTCTGTTCCGGTCCTCCGCGCGATGGGTCTACTATGCCAGCGAACAGCAGTAGGTCGGCCCACAGGCTCGGGGGCAGCCTGGCCAAGCACGCGACGCTGATCGTCGTCAGCGTGCTGCTCGGTTTCCCGTTGTTCTGGATGGTCCTCACATCACTGAAGACCAATCCGCAGTCGCTCGCGGTCCCACCGCTCTGGTGGCCGCACCCCTTCGTGTGGCGCAACTACCCCGAGATGCTCTCGGCCGTCCCCTTCTGGCGGTTCGTGCTCAACACGCTCATGTACGCCGGCGTCACCATCGTCGGGGTCTGCGTCTCGAGCAGCCTCGTGGCCTACGGCTTTTCCCGCATCCACTGGAGAGGCCGAGACGTCCTGTTCCAGGTGATGGTCGGCACCCTCTTGATCCCGTTCTTCGCCACGCTGATCCCGCTCTTCACCATGTACAAACAGTTCCACATGGTGGGCTGGTACCTGCCGTTGATGATCCCGACGTTCCTCGGCAGCTCGGTGTTCAGTACCTTCCTGCTCCGCCAGTTCTTCATGACCATCCCCGAGTCGCTCTCCGACGCCGCCCGGGTGGACGGGGCGAACGAGTTCACGATCTTCAGCCGGATCATCCTGCCGATGGCGAAACCCGCCCTGGCGACGGTCATCCTCTTCCAGTTCATCTACTGCTGGAACGACTTCATCGGGCCGCTCATCTACATCAACAACCAGGTGTGGTACCCCCTGTCGCTCGGCTTGAACTTGATCCTCGGCACCTACACGACCAACTGGCCTTGGGTGATGGCGGCCGCGACGGCGGCCACGGCACCGATCATCGTCCTGTTCTTCTTCACGCAACGCACGTTCATCAAGGGCATCTCCATCCAGGGCACAGGGGTCAAGGGATGAGAACTAGCTCGGTCCCCGGCGCGACCCGAGCGGGTGCGGGGACAGCGGCCGCCGGTGCGGAGAACCCCGTCCTCGTTTCCCTCAAGGGCAAAGCCGTCGGTGCGCTGAGCGCTTGCTTCAACTTCCTCGCCCTCAACCTGGTTCTGCTGGTCACCTGCCTCCCGGTAGTGACAGCGCCCGTCGCCTTTCAGGCGGCGACGTTCGCCCTCGAGCGGTGGCGGGTGTCGGGCGAGGACCGCGTGGTGCGGGAGTTCCTCGCCGCGCTCAGGTCCCGGCCCCCGTTGCGAACAACCGTGACGGTGGGCACGCCGCTCGCTGTTGCCGTGATCGCTGCCGAGGAGGTGCACTTCTTCAGCCGCGGCGGCTCGCCGGGCGACTGGGTGAGCCTCGGATTCGGCATCGCTGCCTTGCTCGTCGCGCTGGCGAGCATCGGCTACGTGCTCGTGCTCGGCGCGCGCCAGCCCCTCATGGCACCGAGCGACATCTGGAACCTGTCGGTCTGCCTAGCAGTGCGGAACCTGCTGACGACCGGCCCGTTGTTCGTCGCCGAGTTCGTGGCGTCGGCTTTGCTGCTCCTGCTCGACCCGGCGCTCGCGCTCATCGGGGTGCCGATCCTGCTTCTCCAGTGCTTGAGGCTCACAGCCGAGCTCGGTGTCCGCAGGGTCGAGAGAAGTGCGTCGCGGTCGGGTGCTTCCGTCCTGCTGTCGGAGGAACATGCGCCGCGCTGAGGAGAACCGGTACCGGGACATGCGTTATCGGCGTTGCGGGGCCAACGGCCTGCTGCTACCAGCCTCGAATACAGCGAGGAGGAGCTCGCGGAGATCGACGGCCGTGCGTGCCACGCCGAGTTGCCGTCGGCCTCTTCGACGGACTGCACCAGCACGTGCAACCTGAAGTCTCTCGCCACGTTCACGTTCTAGCCAATTGGAGGCCCATATGAGAATCGTTTTCATCGGAGCGGGCAGTGTGGTGTTCACGAGGAACCTCACGAGGGACATCCTCACCTTTCCCGAGCTTGGCGAGAGCGAGATCGTGCTCATGGACGTCGACGCCGACCGGCTCTCGCGTGCCGAAAGGCTCGTGAGCCGGATGGCCGAGACGGCGAAGTCGCCGGCGCGGGTCGTCGCCACCGCTGATCGTCGCCAGGCCCTCGAGGGGGCCGACTACGTGGTCGTCACCATCCAGGTGGGCGGCACCGCCCAGTGGGAGCTCGACATATCAGTCCCGGAACGCTACGGGGTGGGCCAGTGTGTCGGCGACACCTTGGGGCCCGGCGGGGTCTTCCGCGGCCTGCGTCACCTCGCGGTCTTCGACGGCCTCATCGAGGACATGGCCGAGCTGTGCCCGAGGGCCCTTGTCCTGCAGTACTCCAACCCCATGGCCATCCTCACCTGGCGCACGGCGCTTTCTGGTCTTAGGGTCGTGGGCCTTTGCCACAGCGTCCAGGGGACGGCGCGCCTGCTCGCTGAGTACTGCGGAGCCCCTTTCGACGAGCTCAGCTACTGGGTGGCAGGGATCAACCACCAGGCCTGGTTCCTCACCCTCGAGCACCAAGGCGCCGACTTGTACCCCCGGCTGCGCGCCCGCCTCGACGACCCGGAGACGCTCGCGCTCGAGCCTGTGCGTTTCGAGCTCATGCGTCGCTTCGGCTACTTCGTGACCGAGTCCAGTGGCCATGCATCCGAGTATCTGCCTTATTTCCGCAAGCGGCCCGACCTCCTCGCCTCGTTGGTGGAGACCTTCGAGTCGGCAGGGTCCGACTACTCGGCGTGGTTCGGCTACGGCCACACCGGTGGCGACGTCGCCGCCAGGCGACTCGAAGAGCCGGCCTACGAGCAGGAGGTCGCCCGCCAGATCGCCGGCACCGAGCCCATCGAGCTACGGCGTTCGGACGAGTACGGCGCCCTCATCATCAATGCCGAGCAGACCGGCACTCTTCTTCGCATCAACGGCAACGTGCCCAATGACAACCTGATCACTAACCTGCCTGCCGGGGCGTGCGTCGAGGTCCCCTGCCTGGTGGACCGTGGGGGAGTGCACCCCTGTGTCGTGGGAGCCCTCCCCCCTCAGCTGGCGGCTTTGAACCGGAGCAACATCGCCGTGCAGGAGCTCGTCGTCAAGGGCCACCTCGAAGGGGACAAGGAGGCCATCTACCAGGCAGTGGCACTCGATCCGCTCACCGCCGCGGTCTGTTCCCTGGACGAGATATGGCAGATGACCGACGACATGTTCGCGGCAAACGAACGTTGGTTCCCGCAATTCGCGTAGGAGCGCTTCTGGGTCCTCCAACCACACGGAGAACCCATGCGGATGTACGAGTCACCGGGTTCCCTTGTTGCGATGCGCGGTCACAGTGGTGCACCGGTGGACCCCCAGCCGCGAGAGCCGAGGCGTTTGGCGCGCAGTGAACCTATGGCGCCCACGACACGGTGGCGGCGCTGCTCATGGCCGCGAGCGGTTTCCCGTTCACCGTCAGCGGCGCGGAGGCGACTTCTTCCAGTGTGGGAGCCTCTGTCCCCCCCAGCTTGATGTGCCCGGCCTGGTAGGCGAGATCTCCGCCTGCCGCAGTGGCCACCAACGCGCCGTTCTTCTCGCCGGTCAGCACTCCCCGAGGGGACACCCAGAGCACCGCGGTGCGCATCGCGCTCTTTTGAGTGCAGTCGATCATGGTGGCATCGAGCGTGTCCTTCGGGTCGAAGACGAACGATTCCACTCGCCAACGCGGCCCCGCTGGCAGGGAGGCCTGCCTGATCGTGCCCATCTCCTCGTTGACCACGAATATTCGCGATGCAGGCCCAATGCCACACCCGTCGGTGTGGTCGCCAAGCTCAGCAGCAAAGACGTTGCCGTCGGGCGAGACGGCTGTCACCTCGTAGGGAGGCCCGCTCGAGGTGGATTTGGGCAGCGCCTGCAGCTTGGTCACCGCACCGCTGAGGCTGACACGCCACAGCTGGGTGCCGGACTTTATGTCCGGCCCCATGACGAAGCCACCCGAATAGCCCACGACGTTGTCGCTCGTGGGGACCGCCACCGACCGGTGGCTCACAGGTCCGTCGACCTTGTACGTAGTGAGCGTCGAAGGCGAGCTCAGATCCGCGCCGGGCACAAGCAGTGCCAGCCCGGAACCGCTCACGGACAAACCCTCGGAGTACTGGACCTGGATGCGCCACGACCTTCGCCGGTGAGTAACGGTGTCGTACCAGCCGATCGCTCCCCGGCCGGTGGTCAGGTTGCTTTGCTCCCAGCCAAGGTAGCGCCCGCTGGCAGACCACTGGAAGTCCGTCACGATCATCTGCTTGGCCGTGCCGCTCACGCCGACCGGCCCAATTGCTGTGGTCGCGCCGTCTTGCACCAGCGTCAGCTTGCCCCCTGCAAGTACCGCGAGCGCAGGAACATGTCTTGCGGCGAGCGCCTGAACGCTCTGGGCCGCACCGGTGCCCGGCAGCAGAGCGAGAACAAGCGCGGCGCCTGCTACGCCTGTGACAGCGCAGCACGCCGCAGTGGCCCAGCGTGTGGGGAAGAAACGTGTCAGGTTCACGCCCGCAGTCATATCAGGACCGCGCTCCCGTATCAATGCCGTTGGCCTACGAGGCCGGCGCACACGCTTGTCGAGCGGCCTTTGGCCAGAGACGCTCCAACAGCGCACCGTGCCAACTGGTTGAATCGCAGCGCGGGTGTCGGCGGGGGGATCAGTTCAGGCTGCGATGTAGGGGATCGTCTGTGGTCCGTCAGGAAGCACACACACGCGCGCGCCGGGACCGGCGCGACGCAATGCCCGAGCAACGAACGTGGCAATGTCCCCGGCCGGTTCCAGACCCACTTCGACCAGGTCGGCATCGGAGATGCCGCTGGCGTGGACGGCGACTCGAGCCGCGCAGAGGATCTTCGCTTGGATCTGGGCTTGCCACTGATCGGCCACCGTCTCCGCGCCGCTCTCGATGCTGTCCAGCAGCGCGGCAGGCGTGCCTCGCGAGGAGAGCAAGTGACGATATGAGCCCTGCTCGGGGAATCCGTCGCGACACTCAGCGGCGCAGACTATCTGGCCACCGGGCACGACGATCTGGGCGGCCGCCGACATGCCCTTGACAGCTTGGTAGAGGTTCTGATCAAGGGGAAACCCGGAGTTGGTCGTGAGAACCACCTGAAAGGGGGCCTCAACGGGGACCATGGCGATCCGGCGGGCAAGCGTCGCGGCTGCACGATGCATGGCGAGGAGCTCGCCCCCGAATGCGGCGACGATGTCGCGTTGGCGGTTCAGAACCACGTCGAGGGCGAAGTTGACCCCGGCTGCGGTGGCGATGGCCTGCACGTCCGACTGGATGGGGTTGCCGTCAATGACCCCCCAACGCGCCAAGGGATGGCCGACGCGCTTGGAATCGTGAAGTACGAGCACCGTCTCGAGGCCTGCAAGACCCGGTGCCACCATCTTGGGACCTCCGGAGAACCCGGCGAACATGTGCGGCTCGACGAATCCTGTGGTGACGCGCACGTCCGCCGCCAGCCATTCGCTGTTGATCCAGACGGGCACGTCTTCGCCCAGCCTGCCGAGTGGGGTGAGCCCGGCGGGGTCCCTGCAGTCGTGGTTGACGACCCGCACCGCTCTGACGAGGTCGGCTCCCAGCATGGAGTCGATCTCGGCAGGCGTGTTTGGCCGGTGCGTGCCCGTGGCCACCACCACGACGACGTCCGAGAGGTCCACGACCCCCTCGAGCTGCTCCAGGATTGCGCCCACGACCAGCGCCCGCGGTTGGGGCCGGGTCCCGTCGCACACCGAGATGGCCACACTCTGGCCTTTTCGCACGAGCCTGCGCAGTGGCGGACCGGCAACCGGTCGCGTCAAGGCTTCCGCCAACGTCGCATGGGGATCATGCACTGCAGGATGACGGCGAGGCTCGATCACGACCGTGGACGAGGTGGGGAGCTCCACGCTCAGACCGTGATCGCCGTAAGCCAGATCCACTCTCATGAGGCCATTCCTAGTCGTTCGACACGACGCAGGAGCCGAATTGTTCTCCGGAGGACTGACGACTTCCGCGTCCCGGTACCGTCGAAGCAGCCGAGTCGTCTACTGCAAACAAGAGGAGAAGCAGACATGCCCAAACGTGATAGTGCCCCCATCGGATCGCCATGCTGGACCGATCTTTGGACCTCCGACGTCGAAGGCAGCCGCAGGTTCTACAGCGAACTGTTCGGCTGGGAGGCCCAGGAACCGAGTCCGGAGTTCGGCGGCTACTTCATGTTCACCAGCAAGGGCGTTCCCGTGGCAGGCGCCATGGGCGACATGGGCGAGATGCCGGCCAACAACGTCTGGAAGATGTACTTGGACACCGACGACATCGTGAGGACCATCGCAGCGGCCGAGCTCGCAGGTGCCCAGATCGTGTCTCCTCCGACGGCCGTAGCCGACCTCGGCATCCAGTCGGTGCTCGTCGATCCGACCGGCGCTCACCTCGGCGCCTGGCAAGCCGGTACTTTTCA
>Ga0187867_10001275_pt1 | contig 21697 bp, 17 predicted proteins | sample June2016WEW_13_1_FD_132976 | JGI IMG/M metagenome (GOLD analysis project Ga0187867, IMG submission 132976) | Peatland microbial communities from SPRUCE experiment site at the Marcell Experimental Forest, Minnesota, USA - June2016WEW_13_10 | ecosystem: Environmental > Terrestrial > Soil >...
ACCCACTCCAGGGTGCGGGCGACCGCCTTCTTCCACTTCCGGTAGCGCCGCTCGCGGCGCTCGGAGTCCAGCCGGGGGAGCCACTCCGCGGCCTTGTGCCAGTTGGCCCGCAGGCTCTCCTGGTCGGGCCAGAAGCCGACCGCCAGCCCGGCCGCGTAGGCGGCGCCCAGGGAGACGGTCTCGGCCACGATCGGCCGCACCACCGGGACCCCGATGAAGTCGGCGAGCAGCTGCATCAGCAGGTTGTCGGCGGTCATCCCGCCGTCGGCCTTGAGCACCCGCAGGTCGGTGCCGGAGTCGCTGTTCATCGCCTCCAGCACCTCGCGGGTCTGCCAGGCGGTCGCCTCCAGCACCGCGCGGGCGAGGTGCCCCTTGGTGGTGTAGCCGGTCAGCCCGGCGATCACCCCCCGGGCGTCGGAGCGCCAGTGGGGGGCGAAGAGTCCGGAGAAGGCGGGCACCACGTAGACGCCGCCGCTGTCGTCGACGGTCCGGGCCAGGGTCTCGATCTCGGCGGCGGTCGAGATCATGCCGAGCTTGTCGCGGAGCCACTGGACCAGCGAGCCGGTGACCGCGATCGACCCCTCCAGGGCGTAGGTCGCCGGCTGGCCGGCGATCCGGCAGCCGACCGTGGTCAGCAGCCCGTGGGTGGACTGGACCACCCGTTCCCCGGTGTTGAGCAGCATGAAGCTGCCGGTCCCGTAGGTGCACTTCCCCTCCCCGGCCGCGAAGCAGGTCTGGCCGAAGAGGGCGGCCTGCTGATCCCCGAGGGCCGCCGCCACCGGCAGCCCGGCCAGCGCCCCCGAGGCCTCGCCGTAGGGCTCGGAGGAGGCGTGGATCTCGGGCAGCATCGCCCGCGGGACCTTCATCGCCTCGAGCAGCTCGTCGTCCCACGCCAGGGTGACGAGGTCCATCAGCATGGTCCGGCTGGCGTTGGTGACGTCGGTGATGTGGCGCCCGGTCAGCTTCCAGATCAGCCAGGTGTCCATGGTGCCGAAGAGCACGTCGCCCTTCTCGGCGCCGTCCCGGGCCCCCTCCACGTGGTCGAGGATCCACTGGATCTTCGGCCCGGAGAAGTAGGTGGTGAGGGGCAGCCCGGTCTTGACCCGGAACCGGTCCTTGCCGCCGTCTCTGGCCAGGGCGTCGACGATCTTGTCGGTCCGGGTGTCCTGCCAGCTGATCGCGTTGCAGATCGGCCGGCCGCTGTGGCGGTCCCAGACCATGGTGGTCTCGCGCTGGTTGGCGATGCCCAGGGCGGCGAGGTCGGTGAGCTTGAGGTCCGCCTTCTCCAGGGAGTCCGCCACCACCTCGAGGACGTTGGCGAGGATCTCCTCGGGGTCGTGCTCCACCCACCCCGGCCGGGGGAAGAGCTGGCGGTGCTCCTTCTGGGCTACCGACACGATCCGCCCGCGCTCGTCGAAGAGCAGGCAGCGCGACGACGATGTCCCCTGGTCGATGGAGGCCACGTAGGCGCCCTTCACCATGCCATCCCTCCTCTGGCCTCGCTCCCCTGCGACGAGACCCATGGGGCTATGGCGGACGCTGTCACACCAGCCCGTTCAGCGTCACGGCAGGGTCGAGTTTCCCGGGCGGCCGCGCCGCTGTCAAGCCTCGAACGGATCCGGAGCCGGGCGAGGCGGCCCCCTACCACGGGATCGCCCCCAGATCGCGCGAGATCGCCCGCGCCGATTCGCGCACGTAGGAGACCAGGTCGGCGCGCGGTGCCTGGCCCTCGCAGAGCCGCTCGATCGGCCCCGAGATGGAGATCGCGCCGACGGTCTGCTCGCGCCGGTCGGTGATCGGGGCGGCCACCGACCCCTCGCCGTCGACCAGCTCGCCGATGTCCGCCGCCCAGCCGAGCTTCCTGACCTCGCCGGCAGCCCGGGTGAGCTGCTTGGCGTCGGTGATCGTGCACGGGGTGAAGGGGGTCAGGTCCTCGGGGCCGAGCTGGGCGATCAGGTAGGGGTTGGCGGCCAGCAGCGTCTTCCCCATGGCGGTGGCGTGGAGGGGCAGCAGCGAGCCGACCTGGAGCACCTGGTAGCTGTCGTCGGGGCGGAAGACGTGGTGCACCACCAGCACCCGGGAGTCGTGGAGGGTGCCGATCCGCACCGCCTCGTTGGAGCGGGCGGCCAGCGAGTCGGCCCAGTTCAGGGCCCGGGTGCGCAGCTCGTTGCCGTCCAGGTAGCTGCTCCCCAGGTGGAGCAGCGCCGCCCCCAGCTGGTACTTGCCGGAGTCGGCGTCCTTCTCCACGAAGCCCACCTGCTGGAGGGTGCGGAGGATGCCGAACACCGTCCCCTTGGGGAGGCCGAGCTGGGCCGACAGCTCGACCAGGCTGAGGCGCCGGGTCCGCCCCGAGAGGAGGCGCATCACCTGGGCCGCCCGCTGGATCGATTGGATCGGTCGCGGCATGAGGCTACCGTAGCCGATCTGGAGGGCAATCTGAAGGGCTGGTTGACAATGCCCTACGGGGATGGATAATGGCGAACGCGTCTGGTGCCTTGGGAACCTCAAAGCGGCCTGAGGGAAGGGCCGCCGGTTCAGCGGGAGGAGGAGCTGGCGCATGAGGGCTGTGTCGTGCGACGGGCGCGGGGATGGCGCCCGCTTTCCTTTGGCGAGCCAAGTTATTGCTTGGATCAATTGGAGGGTTTGGCATGGCTGATGAGTATCAACCGATACACGGCGCAGGGCGTCAGACGTTCGGTCTGAAGGGCCTCTGGGGCGAGTTGTCGGCGGAATTCATAGGGACGATGACCCTGATCATGTTCGGAGACGGGGTCGTCGCCATGGCGGTCGCCGCCCTGCCCGGATCGGGCCGCGCCGCAACCGCGACCACCATCTTCAACGCCGCCGGTGACTGGCTGCTGATCACCTTCGGATGGGCGTTCGCCGTCATGGTGGGCGTCTACGTCGCCGGTGGCATCAGCGGAGCCCACATCAACCCGGCCGTGACCCTGGCCCTGGCGCTCCGGCGCCGCTTCCCCTGGGGTCACGTGGTCCCCTACTGGATCGCCCAGGTCGTCGGGGCCTTCCTCGGCGCGGCGATGGTCATGTGGGTCTACCACGACGCCATCTCCGCGTACAACACGGCGGCCCACCTGGTCCCGGCGAACGGGAACGCGCTGGCCACCTACTCGATCTTCGCGACCTTCCCAGCCCCGTACTTCCATGGAACGATAGGAGGACCGTTCCTCGACGAGTGTGTGGGCACCGCCCTCCTGGTCCTCGGCGTGTTCGCGGTCACTGACGCCCGCAACACCGCCCCGATCAGCAACATGGGTCCGCTCATCGTCGGCTTCGTGGTGTTCGCGGTCGGCACCTCGTTCGGTGCCAACACCGGATACGCGATCAACCCCGCCCGTGACTTCGGTCCGCGCGTCTTCGCGTACCTCGCCGGCTACGGCCAGGTGGCGCTGCCGGGGACCTTCAACAACGGCGCCGGCTTCTCGTTCAGCAACTACTTCTGGATCCCGATCATCGGGCCTCTCCTCGGTGGTTGCATCGGCGCCATCGTCTACGACTTCTTCATCGGCGACGTCCTCCACGCCCGCAAGGCCGGGACGGTCGAGGCGGTTCCGGAGCACCCGGGACGTGCCGAGGCCAACGTCCAGCCCGAGCGCCTGTAGCAGGTTGCAACCATGAAGAAGCTGATCAACCGCGTCGAGGACGTTGTCAAAGAGGAACTGGAAGGCATCGTCGCCGCTCACTCCGACCTCGTGAGGGTGCACTTCGCGCCCAACTACGTGGTACGGGCCGACGCACCGGTCAGCGGCAAGGCGTCGATCGTCTCCGGCGGAGGCTCGGGCCACGAGCCGATGCACGGGGGCTTCGTCGGGATGGGCATGCTGGATGCGGCGTGCCCCGGTGAGGTCTTCACCTCGCCGACCCCCGACCAGATCCTCGAGGCCACCAAGGCGGTCAGCGGCGGCGCCGGGGTGCTCCACATCGTCAAGAACTACACCGGCGATATCCTCAACTTCGAGATGGCCGCCGACCTCGCCAAGGCCGACGGGACCGAGGTGGAGGCGGTGGTCATCAACGACGACGTGGCGGTCCAGGACAGCCTGTACACCGCCGGGCGGCGAGGGGTCGGCACCACGGTGCTCGCAGAGAAGATCTGCGGGGCCGCGGCGGAGGCCCGCCGTCCGCTCAAGGACGTCGCCGAGCTGTGCCGCAAGGTCAACGCCAACGGGCGGAGCATGGGCATGGCCCTGACCTCCTGCACCGTGCCCGCGGCCGGCAAGCCCACCTTCGAGCTGGGCGAGCAGGAGATGGAGATCGGCATCGGCATCCACGGCGAGCCGGGTCGCGAGCGCCGCGCGCTGGCGAGCGCCGACGAGATCGTGGAAGCCCTGACCAAGCCGATCGTCGAGGACCTGCCGTTCAAGCGCGGCGACTCGGTGCTCGCGTTCGTCAACAGCATGGGCGGCACCCCGCTCATCGAGCTCTACATCGTCTACCGGGCGCTGGCCCGCTACCTCGACGGTGTGGGGGTGAAGATCGATCGCAGGCTGATCGGGCCCTACATCACCTCTCTGGAGATGGCGGGCTGTTCCATAACCCTGCTCCGTCTCGACGACGAGATGACCAAGCTGTGGGACGCACCCGTCAACACCCCAGGGCTGCGCTGGGGAGTCTGAGCAGCAGAAGAGATCGGTTAGAGGGCAGCGGCGATGGCCATCACGTATGAGCAGGGACTGACCTTCGTACAGGGCTTCGCCGCTGCCATAGCCGAGAACAAGGATTACCTGACCGAGTTGGATTCCGCGATCGGCGACGCCGACCACGGGACCAACATGAACCGTGGCATGCAGGCGGTGCTGCCCAAGGTGGAATCCCTGGAGGGAGCCGACCTCGGCCAGCTGTTCAAGACCACCGCCATGACCCTGATATCGACGGTGGGGGGCGCCAGCGGACCTCTCTACGGCACTCTCTTCCTGGCGCTGGGAACCAGCATCGCGGGACAGACCGAGCTCTCGGTCGAGGGCTGGAGCCAGGCCCTGGAGGCCGCCGTGCAGGCGGTGCGGGCCAGGGGCAAGGCCGAGCTCGGAGACAAGACCATGATCGACGCCCTGCAACCGGCCGCCGACGCGCTGCGCGCCGCGGCCCAGGACGGGACCTCACTCGACGCGGCGCTGGCCGCATGCGAGGCGGCGGCCGAGCAGGGCATGGTGGCCACCATCCCGCTGGTGGCCCGGAAGGGCCGGGCGAGCTACCTGGGAGAGCGCAGCGCCGGGCATCAGGACCCCGGGGCCACCTCGTCCTGGCTGCTGGTCCGGGCAGCTCGACAGGCATTCACCACTGACATGTGAGCTGGGAAGCAAGGAGAACGCATATGGCTGAATACGTCGGGGCGCTGGACCAAGGAACCACCAGCACTCGTTTCATGATCTTCAACCACTCGGGCGGGGTGGTCGGCATCGACCAGAAGGAGCACGAGCAGATCTACCCCAAGCCGGGCTGGGTCGAGCACGACGCCACCGAGATCTGGACCCGCTCCGTGGAGGTCATCCGCGGCGCGCTCCAGAAGACCGGCATCAAGGCCTCCGACCTGGCCGCGGTGGGCATCACCAACCAGCGCGAGACCGCGGTGGTCTGGGACCGCAGGAGCGGCAAGCCGGTGCACAACGCCATCGTCTGGCAGGACACCCGCACCGACGCCATCTGCAACGAGCTGGCCAAGGACGGCGGTCAGGACCGCTTCCGGGCCAAGGTCGGGCTGCCGCTGGCAACCTACTTCTCCGGCCCCAAGGTCAAGTGGCTGCTCGACAACGTCGAGGGGCTGCGGGCCAAGGCGGAGGCCGGTGACCTGGCCTTCGGCAACATCGACTCCTGGTGCATCTGGAACCTGACCGGCGGGGTCGACGGCGGTGTCCACGTCACCGACGTGAGCAACGCCAGCCGCACCATGCTGATGAACCTCGAGACCCTGGATTGGGACCCCGAGATCCTCGGCATCATGGGCATCCCGCGGTCGATGCTCCCCCAGATCCGCCCCTCCAGCGAGACCTACGGCAAGTGCGTCGGCGACCTCGCCGGCATCCCCGTCGCAGGCGACCTGGGCGACCAGCAGGCGGCCATCTTCGGCCAGACCTGCTACTCCGTCGGCGAGGCCAAGAACACCTACGGCACCGGCAACTTCATGCTCCTCAACACGGGCACGAAGCCGGTGCAGTCCAAGAACGGCCTGCTCACCACCCTGGGCTACAAGATCGGCTCGCAGCCCGCGGTGTACTGCCTCGAGGGCTCCATCGCCATCACCGGCGCCCTGGTGCAGTGGATGCGGGACAACCTGGGGATGATCACCACCTCGGCTGACATCGAGACCCTGGCCAAGACCGTCGAGGACAACGGTGGCGCCTACTTCGTGCCCGCCTTCTCGGGGCTCTTCGCGCCCTACTGGAAGAGCGACGCGCGCGGTGTCATCGCCGGACTCACCCGCTACGTCAACAAGGGTCACATCGCTCGCGCGGTGCTCGAAGCCACCGCCTGGCAGACCCGCGAGGTCCTGGACGCCATGAACGCCGACTCCGGCGTGGCCCTGACCGCGCTCAAGGTCGACGGCGGCATGGTCTTCAACGAGCTGCTCATGCAGTTCCAGGCGGACGTGCTGGGCGTTCCGGTCATCCGGCCGAAGGTCGCAGAGACCACGGCGCTCGGCGCCGCCTACGCGGCCGGGCTCGCGGTCGGCTTCTGGACCGAGGTCGAGGAGCTCCGCAAGAACTGGCAGGTCGACCGCACCTGGGAGCCGAAGATGGATCCCACCGAGCGGGAGAAGGAATACAAGCTCTGGAAGAAGGCCGTCACCCGCACCTTCGACTGGGTCGAGTGATCAGCGGCTAGACAGGAACCAAAGCAGGAGCCATGACTGAAGCTCTCGAGTGCCAGCTGCTGGTGATCGGGGGCGGTTCCACGGGGGCCGGGGTGGCCTGGGACGCCGCGCTGCGCGGTTTCCAGGTCATCCTGGCCGACCGGGGTGACCTCGCCACCGGTACCACGGGCCGTTTCCACGGCCTGCTTCACTCAGGCGGACGCTACGCGGTCCGCGACCCCGGCGGCGCCCGGGAGTGCGCTCGGGAGAACGTGATCCTCCGGCGGGTGGCGACCGAGGCCATCGAGGACACCGGGGGGCTCTTCGTCACCACACCGCTCGACGACCTCGAGTACGCGGACCGCTTCCTGGCCGCGTGCCCCGAGGCCGAGGTGATCGTCGAGGAGATCTCCATCGCCGAGGCGCTCCGCCGTGAGCCCCGGCTCAATCCCAGGATCCGCCGGGCCTTCGCGGTCGCCGACGGCAGCATCGACAGCTGGAAGCTGGTCTGGGGGTGCGCGCGCGGTGCCGAGGAGCACGGCGCGAAGATCCTCCCCTATCACCCGGTCACCGCCCTCGTGCGCGAGGGGGACCGGGTGGTGGGCGCGCGGTTGCACGACCTGCGCGGCGAGCGCGACGTCGAGGTGCGCGCGGAATGCGTGATCAACGCCGCCGGCGCCTGGAGCGGGCAGATCGCCCGCATGGCCGGCTGCGAGGTCGGGGTCCGCCCCGGGAAGGGGGTGATGGTCGCCGTCAACCACCGGCTGGCCGACTCCGTGGTCAACCGGTGCCACCTGACCGGCGACGGCGACATCGTGGTGCCGAGCCACAGCGTCAGCGTGATCGGCACCACCGACACTCCGGTCGAGGACCCCGACGACATCGAGGTCACCCCGGCCGAGGTGGCCCTGATGCTGGAGGCGGCGGACGCCCTGCTGCCCGGCTTCAGCCGGAGCCGGGCGCTCCGGGTCTGGTCGGGAGCCCGCCCGCTGCTGCCCAAGACCGCCGCCGCCGCCGGGGCGGCCGACGACCGCGCGGTTTCGCGCTCCCACAGCGTGCTGCGCCACCGCGAGCGCGACGGCGTCGCCGGCCTGGTCTCGATCGCCGGCGGCAAGCTGACCACCTTCCGGCTGATGGCCCAGGACACCGTCGACGCCGTCTGCGCCGAGCTGGGGACGGAGCGGCCCTGCCGGACCGCCGAGACCCCGCTTCCCGGCAGCACCGGCGCCAACTACTACCGGCTCCCCGACCACCAGAGGGAGTTCGAGCAGGGCCGTCCCGACAACCCGATCATCTGCGAGTGCGAGCTGGTCTCCGAGGCCGACCTGCTGGAGGCGGCGGAGCGCAACCCGCAGGTGCAGATCGACGACCTCCGCCGCGTGCTCCGGGTGGGCATGGGGCCCTGCCAGGGCGGCTTCTGCGCCTTCCGGACCGCGGCCATCCTGCACGGCCACGGCGAGTACGAGCGGGCCGAGGCCAACGCCGCGCTGCGCGCCTTCGTGCAGGAGCGGTGGAAGGGCCAGCGCCCCGTGCTCTGGGGTCAGCAGCTCCGCCAGGCGCGCCTCGATGCGTGGATCTTCCAGGGGGTGCTCGACCTCGAGCACGTGCCCTCATGAGCCGCCACCCGATGAGCCACCACCCGGAGGTGTCCCGGTGATCGCCGACGCCCTCGTCATCGGGGCCGGGACCGCCGGCCTGACCGCCGGGATCCGGCTCGCCCAGGGCGGGCTCCGGGTCACCGTGGTGGGGACCGGGGAGGGCTGCCTCCCCCTCGCCAGCGGGACCGTCGACGTGCTCGGCTACACGCCGGACCCCGTCCCGAGCCCGCTCGCCGCGCTGCCCGCCTTCCTCGCCGCCAACCCCGACCACCCGTACCGGCTGGCCGGGACCGGCGGGCTGGAGCAGAGCGTCGCCTGGTTCGTCAAGACCGCCGAGCCGCTCGGCTACCGCGGTGAGCTCGCCCGCAACCGATGGGTGCCAACGGTGCTGGGCGGTCTGCGGCCCACCGCGCTGGTCCCGGCCTCGATGGCCGCCGCCGACCTCCCGGCCGGGGGCGAGGTGGTCATCGCCGGCATCCGTGGCTTCCGCGATCTCCATCCCGCGCTCCTCGCCGCCAACCTCAGCCAGGCCACGAGCGGGGCGGCGGCCATCCAGGCCCGCGCGGTCGAGCTGGACTGGCCGGGCAGCGCGGGCGACCTGCCCGCCTTCCGGCTGGCCCGCCGCCTCGAGGACGAGGAGATCCGGCGGCGCCTGGTCGCACAGCTCCGGCCCCGCCTGGGTGGTGCAGCGGCGGTGGGCATGCCGGCGGTGCTGGGCCGGGAGCGGGCGGCCGAGGTCCACGCGGACCTCGAGCGCCGGCTGGGAATCCCGGTCTTCGAGATCCCCGGTCTGCCCCCGTCGCTCCCCGGGCTCCGCCTCTTCGACTGCCTCCGCAGGGCGCTGCGCGCCGCCGGCGGCCGGCTGGTGCTGGGCAGCACCGCCGTGGGCGCCACCCTCGGAAAGGGCGGCGTCGACTCGGTGACCATCACCCAGGCCTCCCGCCGGGTGGACGTGAGGGCCGGCTTCTTCGTGCTGGCGACCGGCGGCTTCCCGACCGGAGGGGTCGTCCGCGAGCCCGACGGCGAGCTCCGCGAGCCCGTCTTCGGCCTGCCGGTGCGCGGCCCGGCGGCCGGCGAGGAGCTCTTCGGCGACGAGTACCTCGCCGAGCACCCGCTGGACCGCGCCGGCATCGGCAGCGACGCCGAGGGCCGGCCCCTGGGCGCGGGTGGCGCCCCCCTCGCCTCCAACCTCTACGCCGCCGGCGCCGTGCTCGCCGGCGGCGTCCCCTGGCGGGAGAAGTCCGGTGAGGGCATCTGCCTCACCACCGGCTGGCACGCCGCCGAGGCCATCCTGGGCAGCCGCCGGGAGGACGCCGCGTGAGGTGGACGCGATGAGCATGCTGATGGAGACCGAGGGGCTGTCGGTGCGGCCGTCCCTCGACGGGTGCATCAAGTGCACCATCTGCGAGAGTGCCTGCCCCTATGCGGCGGTCACCGAGCGCTTCCCCGGGCCCAAGACCGTGGGGCCCCAGGAGGAGCGGTTCCGTCACGGTCCCCTCTCGGCCGACTGGTCGGTGGACTACTGCTCGGGCTGCGGGATCTGCAGCCGCGTCTGTCCACAGGACGTCAGGATCGCCGAGATCAACTCGCGTGCCCGGGCCCAGCTAAAAGAGCAGCGCGGCATCCCCCTGCGCGACCAGCTGCTGGCTCGTCCTGACTGGATGGGCCGGCTCGGCCGGCCGATACGCCCTCTCTTCAACTGGGCCATGGGCACCCCCCTGGTGCGCTTCCCGGTGGAGCGCATCCTCGGCATCCACCGCAAGGCCGCGGTGCCGCGGGTGGCGTCGCGCACCTTCCAGCAGTGGGCGAAGCGCCATCCCAGCCACCCGGCCCAGGACCGGGTGGTCTACTTCCACGGCTGCAGCACCAACTACTTCGAGCCCCGGCTGGGCCGGATGGTGGTGGCCGTGCTCGAGCACCAGGGGCTGGCGGTCGATATCCCCCCGCAGGGCTGCTGCGGGCTGCCGCTCCAGTCCAACGGCAACTTCCCGGCCGCCCGCACCTACGCCACCCGGCTGGCCCACCAGCTCCACCGCTCGCCGGGAGAGGTCCCGGTGATCGCCGCCTCCACCAGCTGCGGGCTGATGCTGAAGCGCGAGGCGCGCGAGATCCTCGGCGTGGAGGACCCGGCACTCGTCGACATCGCGGAGCGCACCTACGACATCTTCGAGTTCCTGCGCGACCTGCACGAGCACGGCCGCCTCAAGACCGACTTCGCACCGGTCGAGCTGACCGCCGCCTATCACGCGCCCTGCCAGCAGCAGAATCAATTGATCGGCAAGCCCGCCCTCGACGTGCTGGCGCTGATCCCGGGCCTGAAGCTGGTGGAGCTGGATCGGGACTGCTGCGGGGTGGGCGGCACGTACGGGATCAAGAAGGAGAAGTACGCGATCTCGATGGCGGTCGGCGCCGGGCTCTTCTCGGACATCAAGCAGACCGCCCCGGACCTGGTGCTCTGCGACAGCGAGACCTGCCGCTGGCACATCGCCAAGGCCACCGGGTTCACCGTCGTCCATCCCCTGGAGCTGCTGCACCGGGCCTATGGCGGCCACTGAGCCGTCCGATCCCGCCGGCGGCACCCCCACCGCCACACCACCCGCCGACGTCGCCCGGGGCGAGACCCCGGTCGGCCTGGTCCTGGTCTCCCACAGCGCCCAGCTCGCCGACGGGGCCGCGGAGCTGGCCCGGGCGATGGCCGGGGAGGAGGTGCGGATCGTCGCGGCGGGGGGGATGGAGCCGCCCGAGACCGCGCTCGGCACCGACGCGGTGCGGGTTGCCGCCGCGGTCGAGGCCGCCTGGTCGGAGCGCGGGGTGCTGGTGCTCATGGACCTGGGCAGCGCCCTGCTCTCCGCCGAGATGGCCCTGGAGCTCATCCCCGCGGGGCGCCGGGGCCGGGTTCTGCTGAGCGCGGCCCCCCTGGTCGAGGGCGCGGTGTCGGCGGCGGTCGCCGCGCGGCTGGGTGAGACCCTGGAGGGGGTGGCGCTCGAGGCGTCCGGGTCGCTGGACGCCAAGCGGGCCCAGATCGGAGGTCCGGGCGCGGGCGGTCCTCCCGATTCCGATGCCCTCCCACCGGCCGTCACCACCCCGGTTGGGGCGGCGGCGGCCGGCTCCCCCGCGCCCGGAGGGCCCGCCACCCCGGGCGCCATCCCCGCCCTCGACCTCGGCGGCCCCGCGGTCGAGGCCCGGATCGCCGTCGACATCCCGCTCGGGCTCCACGCCCGGCCGGCCGCGCGGCTGATCCGCGCCACCGGGGGGATGGACGCCGTGGTCCTCGCCGGCAACGCCACCACCGGTTCGGCGCTGGTGAGCGCGCGCAGCCTCAATGCGCTCGCCGGCCTCCAGGTCCGCGAGGGCCACGAGATGGTGGTGCGCGCGACCGGCCCCGACGCCCAGCGGGCGGTCGACGCCCTGCGCGCCCTGGCGGCCCGTCGCTACGACGAGCCCGCCGGGGGCCCGGCCACCGCATCGGTCCCCCCCGTGGGGGTGGCATCCTCTCCGGCGGGCGGCGCCGCGCCCGCCGCCTCGCCCGGCGGCGCCGCGCCGCCTCCTCCTCCCGCGACCCCCGGCCCGGCCGGCGAGCTGCGCGGCATCCCCGCCTCCTCGGGCATCGCGATCGGCACCCTCCAGGTGCTGGAGCAGGTGGAGCCGCCGATCCCGGCCGGCGATGCCGCCGACCCGGCCGCCGAGCTGGAGGCCCTGGGCCGGGCCCTGACCGCGACCCGCTCCGAGCTGGAGCAGCTGCGCGACCAGACCCGGGCCCGCTCGGGGGGGTACGAGGCGGAGATCATCGACGCCGACCTCCTTTTCCTCGAGGACCCCGAGCTGCTCGACCCCACCCGGGCGGCGATCACCCGGGATCGCCGCTCCGCGGCCCAGGCCTGGTCCGCAGTGTCGACCCGGCTGGGGAGGTCCTGGGAGCAGCTCGACGACCCCACCATGCGGCTCCGCGCCGCGGATCTGGACGGGGTGAGCCGCCGGGTCCTCCATCGACTGCTGGGCCACTCCGCGCCGGTCCTCCGTGAGGCCGGGATCCTGGTGGCGCGCGACCTCGCCCCCACCGACACCGCGGCGCTCGACCCCGCCCGGGTGATGGGGATCGCCACCGCCGGAGGCGGTCCGACCTCGCACAGCGCCATCCTGGCCCGGGCCCTGGGGATCCCCGCGGTGGTGGGCCTGGGCGACCGCCTGCTCGAGCTGCCACCGGGGCGGAGCGCCCTGCTCGACGGTGGACGGGGGACGCTGACCGTCGACCCGCCCGCGGAGCTGGTCCGGCGGGCCCGGGCCGAGGCGGCCGAGGCGAAGCTGCGGGCCGACCATGCGGCGGCGGCGGCGCACCGACCCGCGGTGACCCGGGACGGGGTGACCGTGGAGGTCGCCGCCAACATCGGCGCGATCGAGGAGGCCACCCGCGCGGTCGATGCGGGAGCCGACGGGGTCGGGCTGCTGCGCACCGAGTTCCTCTTCCTGGAGGCGGAGTCCATGCCCGGGGAGGAGGAGCAGGAGCGCGTCTACACCGGGATCGCCGAGCGGCTGGGCGGCCGCCCGCTGACCATCCGGACCCTCGACGTCGGCGCCGACAAGCCCCTCCCCTATCTCCGCTCCGTCCACGAGGAGAACCCGGCCCTGGGATTGCGCGGCATCCGCCTCGGCCTGGCCCAGCCGGAGGTGCTGACCGCCCAGCTTCGCGCCGTGGTCGCGACCGCCCGGAAGCACCCGGTGCGGGTGATGTTCCCGATGGTGTCGGGCGCCGGCGAGGTCGAGGCCGCGAGGGCCGTGCTCGCCGAGGTGGCCGGATCCGTTCCGCTGCAGCTCGAGGTCGGGGTCATGGTGGAGGTGCCCTCCGCGGCCCTCACCGCCGCCCGGCTCGCCGAGCGCGTCGACTTCTTCTCGCTGGGCACCAACGACCTCTCCCAGTACACCCTGGCGGCCGACCGCGGCAACGCCGAGGTGGCCACGCTCGCCGACGCCCTCCACCCCGCCACCCTGCGGCTGATCGGGGAGACCGTCCGCGCCGCCCGCGCCCGGGGTCGCTGGGTGGGGGTCTGCGGGGAGCTGGCCGGCCAGGTCGAGGCGGTGCCGCTGCTGATCGGGCTGGGCGTCACCGAGCTCTCGGTGGCGGTGCCGTCGGTGGCCAGGATCAAGGAGGCGGTGCGCGCCGCCGACTCCGCCGACTGCGTCCGGCTGGCCCGGCGTGCTCTCCGGCTGGCCGATGGAGCCGCCGTCCGGGTGCTCCTCTCGGCCACCGCCGGACGTGCGACCATTGCTCGGCATGGCTCGCCGGTCCCCGCCCGTCGCGCCCCAGCGCGGAGCGCCGATCCCCCTCGCCGCCGGTGAGACTGCGCCGGTCGGCCCGGTGAGCGTTCTCCCGGTCGTGGCGGTCCGCTCCCGGGCCCGCACCGCCTTCGTGGGCAGCACCACGGTCATGCGCCTGGTGCTCACCCCGGTGGTGGCGGCGCTCGCCCTCGGTGACCAGGGCCGCTGGGCTGCGGTGGTGTTCGCGATCGCGGCCAGCACCGACTACTTCGACGGCTACCTGGCCCGGCGCTGGGGCGTCACCACCCTGACCGGCAGCTTCCTGGACACCACCGCCGACAAGGTGATGGTGGCGGGCGTGCTGATCGCCCTCACCAGCATCGGCCAGGCCTCGCCGTGGGCGGTGATGATCATCGTCTGCCGGGAGGTGATGGTGATGGGCCTGCGCGGCTCGGTCGCCGTCTCCGGCAAGGTGATCCGGTCGTCCGAGCTCGGCCGGGTCAAGGCCGCGGTGCAGTTCGTCGCCATCATCCTGCTGCTGCTCCGGGTCGACCAGCGGCTCGGGCCGACCGGGATCGGCGAGTGGGCGCTCTGGATCGCGGCGGGGCTCACCGTCGTCTCGGCCGCCGACTACGTCTCGCGCTGGGCGGCCTCCACCCTGCGCAGCTCCGCGCCGGCCCGCCCGGAGTGAGCGGACCGGTCCTCATCACCGGGGCCGGTGGCTTCGTCGGTGGTGCCGTCCTCGAGCGGCTGCTCGGCGCCGGATTCGAGGTGCGCGCCCTGGTGCGCGGTCCGGAGGCGGCGGCCCGGATCGGCAGCGCCGGCGCCCAGCCGGTGATCGGGGACATCCTGGACGGCGATGGGCTGGTGACCGCGATGCGCGGCTGCGAGCTCGTCTACCACGTCGCCGGGCTCAACAAGATGTGCCTGCCCGACCCGGCTCCCCTGATGCGCACCAACGTGGACGGCTCCGTCAGCGTGGTCCGGGCCGCCGCCCGCGCCGGGGTCCGCCGCGTCGTCTACACCTCGTCGGCCGCGACCCTCGACAGCGCCCCCGAGCCCGGACGGCCGGTCCCCGGGCCGCGCCACTTCCTCTCCGAGTACGAGCGGTCGAAGTACGAGGCCGAGCGCCAGGTCCTGGAGCTCGCCCCCCGTCTCGGCGTGGAGCTGATCTGCCTCAACCCCTCCTCGGTGCAGGGGCCGGGACGGACCTCGGGCACGGCGCGATGGCTGATCCGGTATGCCAACGGCAGGCTCCACTGGCTGGTCGACGCGCCGGTGAGCCTGGTCGACATCGACGACTGCGCCGAGGCGCACCTGCTCGCGGCCACCCGCGGCGAGCCGCTCCACCCCTACGTGATCAGCGGGCCCACCCAGCGCATCTCCGAGATGGTGCACACGCTGGGCACGATCGCCGGGCGGACCCACCCGCTCCACTTCCTCCCCGCCGGCCCGGCGGTCACCGCCGCCTCGGTCGCGGGTTTCGGTTTCCGGGTGGCGCACCGGCGGGCGCCGGTCTGCCGCGAGATGCTGCGGACGCTGGCCCACGGCCACGCCTACGACGGGGCTCCGGCGGCGCGCGCGCTGGGCTTCACCTACCGGACCCTGGAGGAGACCCTCCGGCGGGCGCTGGCCTGGTACATCGAGAACGGCCACGTGAGGGCGGACGCCGCGGCGGCCTGACTCGCGGCGCCGGCGGTATCGTGGCCGGGTGCAGATGCTGCCACTGGGCCGCGGCGGGCCCCCGGTCAGCCGGATCGGGCTGGGCATGGCCGCCCTGGGGCGGCCTGCGTACATCACCACCGGGCGCGCCGACGACTTCGGCGAGGATCGCTCCGAGGAGGCCTTCCGCCGGCGCAGCTGGGAGGTCCTCGACGCCGCCTACGCGGCCGGGGTCCGCTACTTCGACTGCGCCCGCTCGTACGGGTCGGCCGAGGCCTTCGTGGCCGGCTGGCTGGCCCGCGCCGATCGGCCCGACGCGGTGGTGGGCTCCAAGTGGGGCTACACCTACATCGGCGCCTGGGACCCGGCGGCCGCGGTCCATGAGGTCAAGGACCACTCGCTGGCGACCTTCGAGCGCCAGCACGCGGAGACGGTCGGCCTGCTCGGCTCCCATCTCCGTCTCTACCAGATCCACTCCGCGACCCTGGACTCCGGGGTGCTCGACGACGGTGCCCTGCATGCGGCCCTGGCCCGGGAGCGCGACCGCGGCCTGCGGCTCGGGATCTCGACCTCGGGCCCGGCTCAGGCGGCGACCATCCTCCGGGCGCTCGAGATCCGAGCCGGCGGCGAGCACCTCTTCGGCGCGGTACAGGCGACCTGGAACCTGCTGGAGCCGTCGGTGGAGCCCGCCCTGATCGCGGCGGCCGACGCCGGCTGGGCGGTGATCGTCAAGGAGGCCGTGGCCAACGGCCGGCTCACCGCGCGGGGTGACGCGGGGGCGCCGTCCACGCCGGTCGGAGAGGAGGCGGCGGGGGCGGGCGTCGGCCCTGACGCGCTCGCCATCGCCGCCGCGCTGGTGCGCCCCTGGGCGACCGTGGTGCTCAGCGGAGCCGCGACCGTCGATCAGCTCCAGAGCAACCTGGCGGCCCAGCAGCTGACCGAGTTGGACCTCCTCGACCTCCCCGACCTCTCCGAGCCGCCCGCCGAGTACTGGGCCAGGAGATCGAGCCGCCCCTGGCAGTGACCACGCAGCGCAGTTCATCTGGCACGGCGTCACGACCCAGACACCCTGGCTGCGAACGCAAAGAGGACACCCCTGGAGCGGCGCTCCGGCCCCGCGGTAGCATCCGGCGCATGCGCCTCTTCAACCGCTCAGGCCGGTCAGACCCTGAGCGCTCGGCGCCGCAGGGTCACGGGGACGGAGCCATCATTCAGCCGAACGCGCCCACCAGTGCGCAAGCCGTGTTTGCTGAGCTCCTCCGCGAGGTCGCTCCCCTGTACAGGCAAGCCGGTTTCCACCGCCAGGGAGGAAGCTTCTACCGGTCCGGCGAAACCTGCCTGCACGTGGTGAATTACCAGAAGAGCCAATCGAGCTCCAAGGCCGAGATCAGGTTCACTGTGAACGTCGGCATCGCATCCTGGCGCCTGCTGGCCTTCTTCGCCCGCCCGGATCCACCCCCGAAGACCGTCCCCGAGTACAAGTGCCACGTCCGCTGGCGCATCGGCAAGCTCCTGGGACGAGGAGACCTCTGGTGGGTGGTTGGCGCCGGCGGCCGCGTGCCGGCGACAGAGCAGCAGGCCATCGTCCGGGACACAATCCTTCCCTGGCTCGACGCGCACGGTTCCGATTCGGGACTGGTGCATCTTCTGCTTCAGCGGGCTCCGTCGAAGCAGGCGGTCCTGACCTACGAGGCTGTTCTCCTGCATCGACCGGAGACCTACCGACTCTTCAAGGACCGCCTACCGTCATATCAGGCCCAGGCAGCCCGGAACGGGGTGATGGAATGGACCCTCGAGAAGCTGGCGGAAGAGCAGGCAGCTTGGGCCGATGCGTGGGATCAGGTGCCATGAGACCGGCACCGAGCCAGCGACCAAGTCCTGTTGTCGGGCGGCTTTCCGAGGTATTTCGTGACGAGTTGCTCGTGCGAATTGACTGGTCGTGGCCCAGGGAGAGTCCTGCCGACCGGGGGCGCTCAACATGGGCCACGCGGCCTCGTTCCGGAGCTCAGGCCTCCGGCTCGTTGCGGCGCCGTACGACCATGTGGAGCCGGACCCCCGCGAAGCCGAAGACGGCGCGGATCTGGTTCTCCAGGTACCGCTCGTACGAGAAGTGGAGCAGGTCGGGGTCGTTGACGAAGAGGACCACCGTCGGGTTGGGCGAGCTCGCCTGGGTCGCATAGAGGATCTTGAGCCGGCGGCCCTTGTGCATGGCCGGCGGCCGGCTGGCGATCGCCTCCCGGATCAGCTGGTTGAGCGCCGGGGTGGGGATCCGGGTGGCCCGTCCGTCGGCCACGGTCGCGGCGGTGTCCAGCACCTTGGCGACGTTGCGCCCCTGGAGGGCGCTCAGGGTCATGACCGGGACCCCGGGCACGAAGTCGAAGGCGGCGGCGATCTTGGTGAGGGTCTCGGGGTCGGCCCGGTCCTCCTGGGGCACCAGGTCCCACTTGTTGGCAATGATCACCACGCCCTTGCCGGCCTCGGCGGCGTAGCCGGCGATGTGCCGGTCCTGGGCGACGATCCCCTCCGAGCTGTCCACCACCACCAGGGCGACGTCGCTCCGCTCCAGGGCGCGCATCGCCCGGAGCAGGCTGTAATGCTCGATGTCGGTGTTGATCACGCCGCGGCGGCGGATCCCGGCGGTGTCGACCAGCCGGACCTGGCGGCCATGATGGTCGACCACGGTGTCGACCGTGTCCCGGGTGGTTCCGGCCACCGATGACACCAACGCCCGCTCCTCCCCCACCAGGTAGTTGAGCAGCGACGACTTGCCGACGTTGGGACGGCCGATGATGGCGACCCGCAGCTCGTCGACCCGATCCGCGGCGATCCCCTCCGAGGGGGGCAGGCGGTCCAGCACGTCGTCGAGCAGGTCGCCGGTGTCGGTGCCGCTCAGCGCGGAGATCAGCCGCGGCTCCCCGAGGCCGAGCCGGTACAGCTCGTGGGCGTAGTACGGGTCGCCGGCCGAGTCCGCCTTGTTGCCGGCGAGGATGACCGGCTTGCCCCCCGAGCGGAGGATCCGGGCGACGTCCTCGTCCAGCCCGGTGACCCCGGTGCGGACGTCGACCATGAGGATGCAGAGGTCGGCCTCCTCGATGGCCACGCGCGCCTGCTGCTGGGTGCCCCGGGTCAGCTCGGCGATCCCCGGGTCCTCGGGGACCAGCGCCGGGTCCAGGCCGGCGGTGTCCACCAGGGTGAAGCGGCGGCCGCGCCACTCCGCGACGCCGTACAGGCGGTCCCGGGTGAGCCCGGCGGTCTCGTCGACGATGGCCTGGCGCTGACCGGTCAGGCGGTTGAAGAGCGTGGACTTCCCGACGTTGGGCCGGCCCACGATGGCGACGATGCCGCTCACCGGGCCGAGCGCGGAATCGCCGTCCTTCCGCCGGGTGCGCCGGGTGCGGGCCGTGCCCGCCGCCGGGCTCACGACCCGCCGCCCTCGAGGCGCAGCACGATCTGGCGCAGACCCAGACCCTCGCCGGCCGGGCTGAAGGCGTTGAGATCGCCGCTGCCGTCGCTGACGGTGTTGACGATCAGGTACGCGTAGTCGACCCAGGAGCGATCCGAATCGAACTCCGAGGGCCAGGCCGGGTGGTCCGGATGGCTGTGCCAGAAGCCCACCACGTCGAGACCGCGGTCCCGGGCCTCGGTGTCGGCGGCCTGGATGTCGGCGGGGTCGAGGTCGTAGCGGTCGCTCAGCCTCTCGGTCCAGAGGTTGCGGCCGGAGGTCACCTCCTCCACCACCACCGCCTCCCCGTCATAGGCGCCGATCAGCACCCCGCAGCCCTCGTTGGGGTAGGCGGCCTCGGCGAGGCGCCGGACCTCCGCGTGGGCGGGCCCGGCCAGGCGCACGGCGAGCACGCTCACGCGAGCACGCTCACGGAGGGGTCAGCCCGTACAGGCCGGTGCTGAGGTAGCGGTCTCCGCCGTCGCAGAGGATGGTCACGATCACTCCGCTCTCGACCTCGCGGGCGACCTCGCGGACCCCCCAGAGGTTGGCCCCGCTGGAGTGGCCGGCGAGGATGCCCTCGGTGGTGGCCAGCCGCCGGGCCAGGTCGTACGCCTCCTCGGTGGGGGCGCCGAGGTCGCGATCCGCCAGGTTCGGGTCATAGATGCCCGGAACTATGGCGCTCTGCATATGCTTGAGGCCCTCCAGGCCATGCCACGGGGACTCGGGCTGGACGCTGTACAGGCGGATCTCGGGGTTGAGCTCACGGAGCCGGCGCCCGGTCCCGACGAAGGTCCCGCCGGTCCCCAGCGCGGCCACGAAGTGGGTGATCGACCCCTCGGTCTGCTCCCAGATCTCGTTGCCGGTGCCGTGGTAGTGGGCGCGCCAGTTCTCGGGGTTGTTGTACTGGTCGGGCATGTAGTAGCGATCGGGGTCGGCGGCCAGAACCTCGCGGCAGAGCCGGATGGCGCCGTCGCTGCCCTCCATCGGGTCGCTGAAGGTGACCTCGGCGCCGTAGGCGTGAACCAGTGCCCGCCGCTCGGTGCTCACGTTGCTCGGCATCACCAGGTGGACCCGGTAGCCCTTGGCGGCGCCGATCATGGCGTAGGCGACCCCGGTGTTGCCGCTGGTGGCGTCGAGGATCACCCGCTCCGGGGTGAGCAGTCCGCGGCGCTCGGCCTCGGTGATCATCCGGAGCGCGGGGCGGTCCTTCACCGATCCGCCGGGATTCCGGTACTCGGCCTTGGCGAACACCCGAACCTCGGGGAACTCCTCCTCGAAGATGCGGATGCGCAGCAGCGGCGTCCGCCCGATCAGGTCCAGCAGGCTGGCCCCGAGGCGCGCGGGGACGATCGAGAACTGGGGATCGGAACCGGGCATCACAGCCATTATCACCGAGCCTCCCCGCCGGGCCGCCCGCGGTGCCGGGAGGCGTCAGCGACGGCCGGCCTGGGGTGCGGGGCGGTGAGGCCGCCTCCTCCGCCCCGGGCGCGGCTCAGTTGCCGCGAGCGCCGATCCCCATCCGGAAGCCGGCGTTGCTCCTGCGCGCGTCGGCGAAGACGGCGATGACGCCGCTCGGCCGGAGGTAGATGGGGCCGTCCTCACCGGGCAGATCGATGAATCCGGAGTCGCCGGGCTTGACCCGGAGCGCCTCCAGGGTCTCCTCCACGGAGAGCTTCACCGCGGCATCCGAGCCGTTGACGAGCCGGATGACGGTCATTCGCTGATGCTCCTGAGTGAGTGGGCAGGGCCCATGGTACCCGCAACCGCGTCGAGGGCCGCCCCCAGCTCGGCGGTCAGGTCCTCGATCGCCTCGATCCCGACCGAGAAGCGGAGCAGGCCGTCGCCGATGCCGAGCGCCTGGCGCTGCACCGGCCCCAGGCCGCGGTGGGAGCTCACCCCCGGGTGGCTCACCGTGGTCGCGACGTCGCCGAGCGAGGGGGCCAGCCGGACCTCGGGCAGCTCGCAGAGGAGCCGGTCGGCCCGCGCGCGCTCGCCGAGATCGATGGCGAGCATGGATCCCCGGCCCCGGGGCAGCAGCCGGGCGGCCAGGGCCTCCTCCGCGGGGCCGCGCGACCCGGGATAGTGGACGGCCGCGACCGCCGGGTGCCCGGACGCGAGCCGGGCGAGCGCCGCGGCGTTGGCCGCGCCCCGCTCGACCCGGAGCCCCGCGGTGCGGATGCCACGAAGGCTGAGGAAGGCGTCGAACGGCGCCAGCACCGCGCCCAGGGCCCGCGAATGGGCCTCCAACCGGCCGGCCGCGGGGTCGCCGGCGCGGATCATCACCGCTCCCCCCAACACATCGGCATGACCGGAGAGCTGCTTGCTCAGGCTGTGGAAGACGATGTCTGCTCCCAGCTCCAGGGGGCGGAGCAGGAAGGGGGTGGCGAAGGTGTTGTCGATCACCGTGGTGACCCCCGCCTCCCGGCAGAGATCGACCAGCGCGGTCAGGTCCAGGACCCCGAGCAGGGGGTTGCCGATGGTCTCGGCCACCACCGCGGCGGCCGACGGCGAGAGCACCTTCGCGACCGCCTCGAGCTGGCGGTCGACCTCCCCCGGAGGTGGCAGGTCGACGATCACGGGCTCGACACCGAGGGCGGCGAGCGGCCCGGTGATCAGGCTCTCGCTCCCCCCGTAGCAGGGACGGAGCAGCACCACCCGACGGCGCCCGGACTCGACCAGGGTGCTGAGGGCGAGCAGCAGGGCGGACTGGCCGCTGGAGGTGACCCGGCAGAGGGGTGGGGCGTCGAGGCCCCCGCCCTCGAGGGCGGTCAGCGCCTCCTCCAACCGGTGGACGCTGGGATTGCCGAAGCGGCGATAGCCGGTCGCCCCCCCCGCCATCACCCGGTCCAGGTCGGCGAGGTCGGGGAAGGCGTCGACGGAGGCCAGCGCCGGCGGCTCCACCAGCGGGGCGCCGCCGGGCGCGGGCTCCGGGGT
>Ga0187867_10001283_pt1 | contig 21650 bp, 17 predicted proteins | sample June2016WEW_13_1_FD_132976 | JGI IMG/M metagenome (GOLD analysis project Ga0187867, IMG submission 132976) | Peatland microbial communities from SPRUCE experiment site at the Marcell Experimental Forest, Minnesota, USA - June2016WEW_13_10 | ecosystem: Environmental > Terrestrial > Soil >...
AGAATTTCGTTCTTGCTCAGGCTGTTGTCGATCCGATGCGCGAGAAGGGCCTCCTTGAGCTTGCGCATGAAAGTGCGCTCGGGGGTCAGGAGCAGCGATTTGACGACCTGCTGGGTTATAGTGCTTCCGCCCTGAACGATCTTACCCTCCTCTATGTTCTTCAGCATGGCGCGAAAGATTCCGATCAGGTCCACCCCGCCGTGCTCGTAGAATCGGGTATCCTCCGCAGCGACAAAGGCCTTGATAAGATGCGGGGGAAGCTCTGAGAGCGGCACCAGGTACCTTCGCTCTATAAAGAATTCGCCAATCAGTTCCCCGTCGGCGGAATACACGCTGGTTACCAATGGGGGGTGATAGTTCTTCAGGGCCTCAACGCTTGGAAGTGACTGGTCGATTTGAATATAGAGGGCGAAAACCGCAATGCCGCCCACCAGGGAAAGGCAAAGGAAAATTGAAAACAGACTAAAAATAAGCCACCGGAGGGTTCTCCTCTTTGGCGCTCGCCTCTGTGGAACGGGCTTTTTCATCTCTTACCCCTCTTCCGGCCCCGGGCACTGGACGGAAAAACCGATCTGTCCAGATCCTTCTCGATATTGTCGTGATTTGCCGCCATTTGGCTCGCCCTTTTTATCATACTAATAATACGAAAGAAACACCGGCCCCACGCGAACCGGTAACACGGCAATAATAGGCTCCCGGCAGCGCCTTTTCAATATCAATTGCACCCGCGTCAAACCGGGCCTACCCGGCCTGCGCCCGGCGCCCGGTTTTTGTTTTATGCTCTGCGCCGCTTGAAATACCGCAAATGAGGTTCATCTGTAGGTAAAGAACCACGCAGAAAGATAATTACATGCAAAGGCCAATGCAAAAATGCTTTCGGCCCAGCTTGATCGCGGGGATTGCGCGGAGGCGTACAAGTCATTATCGACGTAACGGTTGTAAATATAGGGATACTTAGTATTTTCATTACTATTTTGAGGGAAAGAGCCAATTCTAGTGGAGGTTTTCTCAGACTATATCTGACCGTGGTGTTATCCCAACCCTGAACTCGCAAAGGGGCGGCAGGGCAGATGTTTCTCTTAACATTCATGCACCGGGCATCGGTTCACCCCGTCCGCCCCATCCCAGACCGCGTCCAATATTGACTTTTGCTGTTGTCAGGGTTTGGCCCGACCGACATTGACTAACCAAAACACTTCCAGCATAATCATTGCGCTCTGGTAAAAAGTGAAAAGAAGAGCCGTATCGGTAGGCCGAATCAGACTTCGACCGAATACCTCCGAATCGGTTGCCAAAAAAACATTCCAACCCTGGTAAGAGGAGAGGCCCTCGTTCCATGCCTGTTGACATACCCGCTGTGGATATTCAGAAAAGTGCGAATACCCGATTTTTCACCTATCTCTTCTGGTCCGTGCCATTGTTTCTTGCGCTCATGGTGGGGGCGTTCAATATAGACGGGAATTTTGTACAGGACGACAAGGCGGCAATTGTCGAAAATCCCTTGGTGGTAAAGGAAACCGTTCCATTCTCCGAGTTCTTTTATCGTGACTCGTGGGGATTTCCGGCTGAAGGCGGGGGCGGGATCTATGTATGGAGACCTCTTTTGCCGATGATCTGGAGAATGGTCTGGGCAATCCGGCCCGGTACTCCATTTCTTTTCCACCTCCTGACCGCCCTGTTACACCTGATGGCCACTGGCATGGTTCTTCTCCTCGGGCATCACTTGTTCCAGGAGCGCTGGATCGTGTGGGCAGCCGGGGCGCTCTTCGCCGTCCACCCTGTTCACGCGGAAGCTCTCGGCGAAATAGTAGGCCAAGCCGACATTTTGGCGACACTCTTCGGCCTGTTCGCTATCTATGTTGCCCTGGGGCGCAACCGTGCAATCACACCGATTCTCGTCGCCGGACTCCTAATGGCGGCCTGTTTAGCCAAGGAATCCGCTGTGGTCTTCTCGGCCGTGATCGCAGTCGTTGCCCTGATGCCCGAGCGTGTGCAGTTGGGCAAACGGTTGAGCCTTTCCTTTTGCGCTGTACTGGTAACCATATTGACGGTTCTGGTTCAGCTTTCCTTTAAGCGGGCTGGGGAAAGCCCGTTAGGCAACCTTGCTTTCGCGGCCCGCGGGGGCGAGAAAATCCTCCATGCTTTTTATATCATTGGCCGCGCCATAAGTATGTGCTTCGTCCCGATCGGAATGAGCCCGTTTCACGACTATGCGGCTATTGATCTGAGCCTTACCACTCTTTTACCCTACGCAGTCCCGGGATTTCTGTTCCTGTGCATCGGCGCCGGCGCCTTATGGATATCATTGAAAAAACGAAGCACCGCCGGAATAATTGGGACCGGACTTCTGTTCGGCCCCATTATCATTAATTCCAGCCTCATTGTGCCGGTGGGAACTGAACTTGCCGAAAGACTGCTCTACCCCGCCTCGGCTGCTGCTTCTGCAATAACGGCATTCGTTGTTTACAGAGCTGCCGGCTTCCGTTTCCATCGTGTGGTGATCGTCTTATTGATCCTGCTCTTTTCCGTGCAGAGCTGGTCAGCCCAGAGGCCGTGGAGAAACCAACTCGATCTCTACGCATATGGAGCAGAAGCAGAGCCTCTCTCGGCAAGACTTCAGCAGAACCTGGGCATGAATTGTCTGTACAGCGGAGATGTACCTGCGGCAGCCTGGCATTTCATGGTGAGGACATATATCATCGCAGATTTTCCCAACCGGGTCGATCCGGAGCCGATTATTCAACTCGAACAGTTACCTGTCGAGCAAAGGATTGCGGAAGGTCCCGCAATGTTTGCCCCCGAAGATCCCTGCCGATTCCTGGGCAACTATTTTCAATTCCTGGAGGCCAAAACCCCGCATTTGGCGCCATACATGCGCAAATTCCTATCCGGGCGCTACCCTAGCTGTGCAGGCAGCCTTTCAGGTCAAACACCCCCGTAAAGCAGGAGACCCGATGCTTCTCATTCGGGCAGGCCGGGGGTATTCCAGGACAGGCTTTCCAGAACCAGAGACCACGAATCCCCGCCTTTACGGAAGTTGACGTGCTGGTGAGTGTAGGCCAGACGGTTTCTTCGTGACTGATCTTGCTATCGGGGCCGTTCAGAAAGTCAGCCATTTTGATCGGTGCGAAAGCTGGCCGGTATTACGGCGCTCAACCGAGTTCCCTTTCTTTCATCTCGCACCGGCCATGACCCACCGGGCGGTTACGTTTGTTCACTGCTATTTTCCATCAGGTTTATGAATTATTCGCACCAAAAACTAAAAACTCCCCGTTTACACGCTCACGTGGCGTGCACGGTGCTGCATATGATGTTTATCTTAAGTCTCGCTTAGGAGGATCATAAAAACATGAAAGCTCTCTGTTTTTACCAACATGGCGGCCTCGATGTTCTCAGGTACGACGATGTTGCCGACCCCACTCCCGGTAGAGGCCAGGTGCTCGTCGAAGTCAAAGCCTGCGCTCTGAATCACCTTGATGTATGGGTAATGCGAGGATGGCCGGGCCTTAATCTCGAGATGCCTCACTGGGGCGGAGCAGACATATCCGGAGTTGTGGCCGGTTTGGGCGAGGGCGTTACCGGATTGGAAACCGGCCAGCGCGTTGTGATCGATCACGGAATAAATCCGGTCGAAGATGAATTCACGTTCCGGGGCGATCACACCATGAGCCCCAGGTATATGATTATAGGAGAGCATATTCGCGGGGGACTCGCCAAGTATGTGGTGGCGCCCGCAAAAAACCTGGTAAAAATGCCTGCAGATATTGATTTCCCCGAAGCGTGCGCCCCACTCCTGGTCACCCTTACAGCCTGGCGGATGCTGATAAACAGGGGAAAGCTCAGGACCGGCGAGACAGTGCTGGTAGTGGGGGCCGGAGGCGGCGTCAACAGCGCATCCATACAGATCGCCAAACTTGCGGGCGCAACTGTATATGTGGTGGCGAGCAACGCCGAAAAAGCGGAAAAAGCCCTCGGACTGGGAGCTGATTTCGTGATCGACCGTTCCAGGGTGGACTGGGGCAGGGAAATCCAGAGACTCACCGCAAAACGCGGGGTGGACGTCGTAGTGGACAACGTGGGTTCGGCCACACTCAATACCAGCATGGCTGCCGTTGCCAGGGGAGGCCGGATACTGATCGTTGGAAACACCAGCGGCCCGATGGTCGAAATTGACATCCGCAGAATATTCGGAAAGCAGATAAGCATTATTGGCAGCACGATGGGCACCCCGCAGGATTTTCGCGACATAACCCGGTTGCTCTGGAGCGGCAAAGTCAAGACGCTCATAGACCAGGTGATTCCGCTAAGCGAAGGCAGGCGCGGGTTCGAAATCCTGGAGCGGAGCGAAATGTTCGGCAAAATAGTTCTTGTGCCGTAATGCAAGGCTGGGTTTAACATCTTGTTGCGGTAGGCGGTTATTCACAAATTCCGCGCTCCGTTGGATTGGAACGATTTGGAAGAATTTCCTTGCGATGTTCTGGTGTTGGGCAGCGGCGCAGCGGGACTCAGGGCCGCGATATCGGCACGGGAAGCTGGTCTCGATGTTCTTGTGCTCTCGACGGCGGCGCCCGGCAAGTCGACCTGTACCGGGTTAAGCGCCGGTTTGATGAGAGGCGCCGGCGTTCCGGGAGAGTTCCTCCACCTGGAACGCACTCTTGAGGCAGGCCGTGGAATAAATCAGTCAGACCTCGCCGAAATTCTCTGCGAAGAGGCCCCCGCAAGGCTGGATGAGCTTATACGGTGGGGCATGCCGGCTGAAGTAAGGGATGGCTTTCTATTCGCCAGGGGCCGCCCTCCAGTGCTGGGTGAAGAGATCGTCCGCTGTCTGATAAGAAAAAACAATGAGTTGGGGACCCGGTTCATGGGAAACGTGATCGCCGTCGACCTCGTCATGGAAAACGGGGCGGCGGGCCTTATCGGTTTTGAACGGCAATCGGGCGCCTGGCTGGCTTTTAGCGCCGGGGCGGTGGTTCTGGCAACCGGTGGGGCTGCCGCGCTCTATTTTCGCCACGATAACCCCGGGCGGATGCTGGGGGATGGATACAGGTTGGCGTTCGAGGCCGGGGCGCTCCTCCAGGATATGGAATTCGTGCAGTTTTACCCGGTAAGTCTCGCCGAACCCGGACACTATCCCCTGGTGATTCCTCCGAGACTGGCCGACTGCGGTCTGCTTGTAAATGACGCCGGTGAAGATATTCTCAAGAAATACGGAATCGAAGAACGCCCGGCTGCGGAGAGGGCTCGGGACCGCCTCTCACAGGCGAACTTCCAGGAAATCTATCGAGACGGCCATGGGGTTTTCCTCGACCTGCGGAAGGTCACCGAGGAGAAATGGCTGGACGACCCCTTCTCAGCAGCTATGAGGCATATACTTGGGGACCGCTGCGGGGCATTCGGGCGCCCCCTTCGCGTTGCACCGGCAGCCCACCATACCATGGGTGGAGTAAGGATCGACGGCGAGTGCGCGACCTCTGTTCCGGGACTTTTCGCGGCTGGGGAGGTTACCGGAGGTATCCACGGCGCCAACAGGCTGGGAGGCAATGCGCTTAGCGAAACCGTGGTTTTCGGAGCAAGGGCCGGGATTTCTGCGACAAATTGGGCGAAGGGGAGCGGCGCAAAGGTCGGCCAATCCGTCTTGAGGCGGTTGGATGAGCGTCTTTCAGCCTGGCACTGCATCCAATATCCCGAAACCAATCTTATGGACAAGATTCGCAGGGTTATGTGGGATGAAGGAGGAGTGCTCAGAAACGAGGCAGGGCTCTCTCGAGCTTTTCACTCTATGCGGGAGATTCTCGATAGTTTCTCTTTTTCCGGGCCGCGAAGCGAAAAATCACTAACCCCGGCCCATGTCGATGCCATTGAGCTGCGTTCGGCTGCAAAAGTGGCCTCCCTCATTCTCGAAGCAGCGATCAGGAGGAAGGAGAGCAGAGGCTCACATTACAGGGAGGACTACCCGAGACAGGATGATCAGCAATGGCGAGGGCACCTCCAGGTTAGAACGGCCCCGGATGGAGATGCGTGGGAGTTCGTTCCTGAGTAGAACCGTTCATAGTCTATCTTGCCAGGGAGGTTGAAAATGGACAAAAACCAGACCGACTGGAATCAAAAAACCGCGCAGCAAATAATCGAAAACCTGGAAGAGCGCCGTATGGGCGGCAGTTATGCACCCACAGCCGCGCAGGCCATGGAGGAGGTCCTGGCAATGATCCCGCGCGGGGCGACCGTCTATCGCTGCGGTTCAGTTACCACCACTTCCATGGGACTGTGGAAAAGTATTGCCGCTCTGCCCGAAGTGAAAATAATCGACCCTTTCCAGCCCGGGATTAGCCACGAGGAGTCCCTGGCGGTAAGGCACAAGGGGCTGAACGCAGACATAATGATCGCCAGTTCCAACGCCATAACCCTGGACGGCAGACTCGTCAACCTGGACGGCCTGGGAAACCGGGTGGCGGCCATGATGTTTGGTCCCGAAAAGGTGATCCTGGTGGTGGGAATGAATAAAGTCGCCCCCGACCTGGATTCCGCCATAGCGAGGGTCAAACACTACGTTGCGCCGGTAAACGCGATTCGTATCGGCGTCGAAGCACCCTGCACGGCCAATGGGCTGTGCGCGGACTGCCGGTCGGCTCAACGCATCTGCAACATGTGGAGCATCATAGAGGGCAGCAGAAAAAGAGGCCGCATTCATGTAAAGCTGGTCGGAGAGAGCTTGGGATACTGAGGGCAGGCTTGTTCAGCGAGCTGTAAGCACTCTTACTTTCGTCGATCTTTTAGCAGGCGCGACAGCGAACCCGAAAACATTTTTGCCCAAAATGAGGCAATGCCCGAACCAAATATCAGTGCTATCACAGGCAGGCAGAGGAATACCCTGATGAAGTCTCTCGGGTTTTCAGAAAGATAAAGCGAGATCGCGGCGTCAAGGCCGCACACCAGAGCCGCAAGATAAAACAATCCCCCTAAGATAAAGGCCAACAATAGAAGTGCGGCCGTTACAACTACAAGCAGCAGGAAAGGGATATGGAAATAGCCGCCGGGGCGAAGATAGAAATCCGAAAATAGAACTCCGCGGTGAGACAGCCAGGCTGCAAACTGTCTCGGACTGGTTCTCTGAGAGTACCGGAAAAATAGTCTCCTGGACCGCAGAAGGCCTATTTTATGATCGAAGACAAGATTATGGAAAAGCAGGGTATCGTCGCTCACATCCTTCCCCGTTCGCTCCGGGGTAAGCTTTATGAACAGGTCCCTGTCAATTAGCAGAAGCGCAGTGCCCTTTGGCGCCCGCCTGAAGTTTTGCTGGGTTATCAGCAAATCATCAGTTATCGGAAAGAACTTTTTCCCGTAATACCTCCTGCGAATGAGGTACAAGACTGTATGAATTGGCGATTCGTACTTTGTCTCAGCCGGGTCCATTTCACCTATGACTGCGGGATGGCCGTCAAAGCCGTCCAGTTTGCCGATGGTATCGTCGGGAAGAGAAATTCTTGAATCTACGAACAGAATCCTGTCTGTTTCAGCCCGCCTTGCCCCGGTAAGCCTTGCTACTATGCGGCCCTGGTTCTCAGGCAGGTGAATCAGCCTAACCGGAAAACTCCTGACGATCTGCTGAGTCCTGTCGGTCGATCCGTCGTCCACGACAAGAATGGAATAATCTTTCTCATGGGTTACGCCTCTTTGGTCAAGCAGGGATTTTATGCATTTCCCGATAGTGTCTTCTCCATTGAAGACCGGAACGATGACCGTGTATTTCATCCAAGCCTCCCACTGCCGGGCATCTTCTCGGCAACGACCAGGAATGCCGAACCCAGGTCTTTTTCTAGAAAACACAGTTGCAGGACAAGAAAAGGGGCCAGAAAAAAATCGCTTGACACAAAACGGTTCAAAGGGCTTCTTTTCCTCTTGATGCCGCTTTGCTTCGAAAGCTCCTCTTTTGTGAGACTCTTCTCCGCTCCTTCAAGAGCTGTTCTTTGCAGGAAAACGTCCAGCAATATCGACAGCGGATAAGCATAGTTCCAAAAGCACTGAATCTTGAACCCTCCGCTCATCAGCAGATTGCTCATACCTGCTCTCTCATAACGCCGGAAGTGGCCCGCAACGACGTCATTGCCGCCCCACTTGCTCCGATGGGCCGGAACGGAGATAAGGAGCTTTCCATGCTCGTTTAGAATATTCCACCACTCTTTTATGCAGGAGAGGTCATCTTCGATATGTTCGAGGACTTCAAAGGCCATAATATAGTCGTAGCGCCTGGCGTACACATCAGTTTTATCTTGAGCGAGGCGTATCTTGCCCTTGAGTGCAGGATGTTTTTCGATTCTAAGCCTGGCAATCTCGAAAGCCGACTCCGATATATCAAAACCGAACGCATCCAACCCAAGCGAGGCGTACAGTAAAAGCATATCTCCGGAGCCATACCCGAATTCCAGGCACGTCTTGCCGGATAAAGACTCTCTATCGAGTATCCTTTTGACCAGATACCTTCGCAACTTGTATCTGGGCATCGGCAGCCAGTTGTCTTTCATTGATCAGATCCTCTCCCGCACACCCGCCAATTCGAGGATTTTATCCGCCAGCGCCCCAGGGTCACCCATTTTCACGAAGTGCACATTTTTCATGAAGTGCGCATCATTTGTGTCCGTCGAGAAAAGTTCTCTATTCGCGGGATTGTCCCCGAATATCACGGGCCTTTCCATGGCCAGGTATGAATAGGCCTTTCCCGGAATGACCCTGGCTGCCTTTTCAACAGCCGCATTGAAATGGCCGGCAAGACACACGTCCGACATGGCTATGTAGTCGGCTATTTCAGCCTGGGGAAGCCACCGCGCTGCAAACCGCACGTTTTTCAGTTTAGAATACAGCCCGAAGTTTCCTATTTTCCCATAAGGGCCGACAATAGTGAAAACTATGTCCCCGTGCTCTTCCAAAATCCGTGCCGATTCCAGAATAACCTCCGCTCCCTGGAGAGGATTCATTGCCCCGAAAAAGAAGACGACGAATTTATCTCTTAAATCATGCGGCTTATCCACATTTCGCGGGTAGTATATTTGTTTATCGGCTTCTAGATAAAGAACCGTCATCTTGTCCGGATCGACGCCAAACATCCTGGAAAAATATACGGCATGCTCGCGTGTGTCTACAATCACACGATCCGCTCCCGTAAGCGCCTTCCTGTCGAGCATTTTCAAAATCCAAGACAACGGGTTCGACGGTGACAGGACCTGCCGGTCATTAACAAGCGTATCGTAAATCGATATGAAAAAATCTATTATCACCACCTTCTTTCGAAGCCGAAATTGAATAAAAGGAAATATAAGTTGAGGAATTCCGCCTATGAAAATTACATCGTACTTTTTGATATTCGCAGCAACCACCCTTAAATTGGTCGACAAAATACGCATGATCCCGGTTGGACTTACCCCATGAATATTCTTCGGGGCTATTATGCCTAAATGATGTGCTGTTTTTTGCAGAATGTTTATTTCCTGCCTGTTTCTTATATAATCTACATTTGAAGGTGTTATGAAAAGCACCTTCTTGCCCTCTACAATTGTCAGTAAATCTGAAAGAATCATTTTAGCCTCTGAGGATCCGACAATTTTAAGCGATTTTCAATGCCATATATTGAAATCACTTTGCATTATTGTCCAGACTAGCCTGCTTAACCATCAGAATCTTCCAGTAGAAATAGCGCGGAACTGGTATCTTTAGCTTTGACAATATAGAGAACACCTTTGAATTGGTGTCGCTCGCAACACCTAATTTCCTTATTACATAATTACTTGGTGAAAATCGCATGTGTTCCTTGCTTGAGTGTACTATCCTAAAACCACTGTTTCTGATGTACTGGTACAGAGAATTCTCTGACGTATATTCTCTCTCGTGCGTAGGATCTAGTACAAACCGGCCGTGCCTGTTCCGGTAGAAGTACCATCCATAACTTTTCTTGAATACAGTGTCCAGGTAAACCAGGGCATTAGGTCTGGCAATTCTGGATAGGGCACTGATCATATCCTGGTCGCTCAATACGTGCTCGATAACCTGGGAGCTTATAATGAGATCAAAATGAGAATCCGGAACCTTCTCCAGGAATTGCGCGTCGTCCTGCACTGCTACGATGCTGCTGTCTATCGCCTTCACTGAATCCAATCTGGTTTCAGAGAAATCCACTGCCCAGACATGTTTGTTTTTCAAATACCCGAGGGTTTTGAGCCTGTTCAGCAGAGCGCCATTCCCACATCCGATATCGATAAGTGAGTCAAATGAATTAGTATCCAGAATAAACCTCAGCTCCGGAGGAAAATAAGCGCTCGCCCAAAAATGACGGTGTTTCCTGGCGTATTCTTCGATTTGCATTTGATTTCAACCTGTCCGTTGCGAGAAACTAATTTTCGCCCCGTATAAAGATCCTTGCCTTAAATCCGAATAATGCATCAACCTCACCACTTACAGAGCTCGACACATTTTGGGCTCGCCTACAGGCTAAAAACCTCTCAGGACACCATGTAGACCCACAGAGCCTTCCCATATACGAATGAAAAATGCAAGAGAAAGGTCAACGGGACCGGTTCCAGCAATTTCAGGTCACACCAATGGCTTCGCCTTTGACGGCCTCAATTCCCACCTCTCGGCGCTGGAGAGTGTTCAAGTGAGAACTCCACCCCTCGCGTGGTGGGCAAGAGAAAAAGCCTACGCAACATGGAAGTACCCCACCGCCCAGTGAGGTTTCGCGGACAACTCTTGCGCAGAGGCATTAAAGATATTTTCGAGATCCTGCAAGTTTAGAAAACCAATTTAACCTGCTCCCCGAGAACTGGCGGGAAGAATGGCCAACAATCCCGCCCCTGGCTGATCGAACTTGAACCCTGTCATGAATCATCTCTGATCCGGATGGCATTTCATCGCTGCTTTGCCGTTTTTCGCGACAGGCAGTGACAAAAATTGTCGGCTGGGCGGCAATTAATGTCGTGCAAGAGACCTGGCCGCCACCCACCATGCAGAGGCCGATACGCTGTGAACTAATCCCAGGGCCACTCTACGTGATTCGACAAAAAAATCCTGAATCAGGCATTACTTTTGCTCAATCCATTTTACGGCACAGACAGCAAAAAACTAAAGAACGACAGGTTATTGCCGATAATTGGTATGAAACATTGAAATCGGACCATTAAGGAAACAGCTCTCCGAATATCCCATCAAGGGAGGGGGACACAATGATTATGAAGATGAGGGAAAGCAAAGGTTTTACACTGGTGGAATTGATGATCGTAGTGGCGATAATTGGCATCCTGGCCGCAGTAGCGGTACCATACTATCAGAGGTACATCGCGAAATCGCGCCTTGCCAGCCTGGTTTGGCCCGGAATACACGTAATAGAAACTAACGTCGCGGCTTATTATAGCCTTAATGCAAGCTTTCCAGCCTCAAGCGACTTAGCTCAAATTGAGGCGGAAGCTAACACCACTTACTTTAGTGTATCCATGGCCGGCACTGCTATTAACTTCACGATCAAGGCAGGGGCGACCAGCACCAATCCGCTCTATGCCCTCTCCGGCCAAGGCTTGACCGCATCGGTTGTGGCAAACACTGCGGGCGCAGTCATAGGTTGGTCGTATTCCGGTCAGCTTGCAACGAACATGGGATTGGCCGGGATACAGTAATCTGCTGTAAACACATATAACCCTTGATTATGCGTGAGCGTGACTGACAATTATAATGCATTTGTCCCAACCATGTGATATTATGCCACAAATTCACCAGCAAAGGGGACCTTTCGGGTGCAAAACTGAGAGTCGGAAACGCGCACTCAGCGGATGGGTCCTGGATCTTATCTCCCCTCTTGTTGAGCGCTACCGATCATGGTTCAAACAGTTTTGGTTGCGTGGAGATGCAGCTTTTGCGGGGTCCAGACCTGTACGAGTTTTGCTAAAAGAAACGGATCACTTACTTCATCCGCCTTCCCAGCAACAACAGTCTGAAGAGGCACATCCCGCCTCACCTGAAGCGGCCCGCCGGTCGCCCTCCAAAGGGCGGCGTACAGGTCAGGGTGATCGAGTTCCAGTACCAAGCGGAGAGATGGAATAATCCCCGAAGGGTCGTCTGTAAAATCGAATGGCACGTGGGTGAACTCTTTCCGCGTGTCGGATTCGTTGTGACAAACTCGAATCTTGAGGCGCACAAGGTGATTACGATCTACAATGGTCGTGCCGAGATTGAAAACCGGATCAAAGAGGGAAAGAATACCCTGCGATGGGACAAGACGAGTTGTCATCGGTTTGCAGCAAATCAAGCAAGGCTCATCGTCGGATGTTTGGCGTATAACCTGCTCCATATGATCCGTGACACTGCGTACTGGGGACAAAGCGTCAGGCCATCCATAGACTCGATAATCAGGCGGCTTGTCAAGGTTGGAGCCAGGGTGATCTACCGTGGCATATCCATGTTGCTACGACTTTTCCTCTCGCCCGGTACTATCGGATTCTATTCACCTGAACCCTTGAAGTCGGACAGGCTGGAAGCAGGTTATACAAAACTCCGCGAATGAAGGTGCGCCCTGAAAACGCAAAAGCCGGTCCCCTCGGCGTGTAACTTGCGTATTCCGGCCGGAGATCGTATACTTTTTGCATCCTCAGGCGCGCAACTGAAGTTTTTTCTGGCAAAGACCCGACACGAAAATGCGGTTGGGATGCTTGGCACTGAAGTTGGTGCATTATTCCGGGTTAAAAGGGCCTGCATTATGGCAAGGGAACCGGACAGCGAAACTGTCCTGTCGTTAGATTGCATTTGTTCAGGGGAGGAGCCGTTGCTTTCTGAACACGCCGTCAAGGGGGAATCTGAGGGAGGAATCGTGGACACGCTGCCTCGGGCTGCGGCCGGGTCTTCGCTAATGCTGGATGCATTAGTCGTACTCAGTGTCGCCTGGCTGGTTCGAGCGCTCTTCATCCTCATCGTGCCGGCTGCCGCTCATTCGTTTGATGTGGACCATTGGCAGCATGTCGCCAGGATATTGGAACAGGGCGGAAACCCCTATATGAGGACCACCTACCTCAACTGGCCGCCTGTCTGGATGCAACTGATCGAATTCTTGTCCAGGGCCAGCGGCTTACTGGGCGTTTCCTTTTTGCGCGTTCTCCAGACCTTTCTCCTGGCCGTAGAGGCTGCGGTCGCCTTGGTTGTCCTGCGAATGGCCAGAGAATTGGTTCCGACGGCTGACGTCCGCCGAATCCTGATAGTTGGCATCAGCCTCAATCCTGTCGCTATCCTGCTGATCTGCCAACACTGTAACTTCGACATTCTGGCAGCCCTCTGGATACTGCTCTTCATGGGGAGTCTCCTCGCATACAACCGAGGTAACAACCCCGTCGACTTCCTCTCGGCCTGTCTCTTCCTTGGATTGAGCATCCTGACCAAGACCTTCCCCCTCATCCTGGCGCCGTTACTGGCGCACGGCTTCCGGCAGTTCACTCCGAAGATCAGGTTCCTGGGTAGTCTTCTCCTGCTTGGGCCAGTGGTGCTCGGCATGAGTATCATTTATGTCCTCGCCCCCGAAGGGGTCACCACCAACGTGCTGGCCTACCGATCATATAGCGGGTGGTTCGGCGTTACTGGTCTGCTCCTCATGGGCGGGGCCGACGAGCTTTTGAGCATCTATGGAACTTTTTTCAGTGTCCTGGTCATAGCCGTCATGGTTTTTGTCGCTTTTCTCATATGGCGGCGCCCCAGGACGGAGGACCGTGAGTTCCTCCTCCTGGCCGCCCTTTTGCTAACCGCAGTTCCTGCCCTTGGGCCCGGTTATGCGCCTCAGTACTTTTACTGGTTCCTGCCTCTGCTCATCCTCACCTTCGCTGTCTATCCCGGCCGCTGGCGTGGGGTCCTCGTGGGATTTTATCTGATAGCAGCGGTTACTTACCTGGTGGAATACGCCATCTTCCCGTCGCATGGAGCTTTCCTGACGCGGTTGACCGGTTCCGAGCCTTTTATAACCTGGAGCCGAACCTGGTCGACCCAGGGTATCGCGACACTGATCCGTCTTCCGATCTTCTTCGCGTTCCTTACATTGCTGGCGGAGGGGTTCACCCTTCTCAGGCGTAGCCTGAAAGAAAACGCTATCGAAAGCATCAAACTGAACACGTGAACTTTCATTACGGGTATGGAGGCGGCTACTCAGAGGGTGAAAGTCCCGGTTCATCTGATCGGCGTTTCCATCTGCAGCTTTCGCTTGGCATAAGGTAGCTTAAACTGGCTGGAAGCGCTTCCACGCCTTCTTTGCGCGCAGTCCAATCTGTAAATGGTTCGATTCTGGATTGGCTGACTGGTAAACACTTGGCAGCCTGGCTCTGTTACCAGAGGAGACCTTCGATGAAGAGTCTCTAATCACAGCCTGCTTCTGACTTTCCGACCTTGTCGCCTCGCTCTTTTGTAAAGGAGAACGCCGTCGAACAGGAAATTCACAAAAGACCGGCCAAACATTTGGACAACCTTCCTGGCGGGTTTCCACCCACTGAAAGTGGAGTGGAAATGCATATCCTGAAGAGGCTCTTTACATCTGAAGAAGGCATTATTCAGGATAACACCAGGCATCGGATAAGAAATTATCCGGACGCCATCGGAGCCCTGCAGCCCATTTTTCACAATCCGCCCACCCACCCGCCAGTTTGTTTTCGTATTCTTCCTGATGGATGCGTGCCACCTGCTGGAGATGCCCTGGATGTCTCCAGCCCTCCCTGCGTGCTTTCGATTTTACAGCTTTGACGGGTGCTCCTAAAATCCGCTGTCCGCGAGCCTCGCCCTTTGCCTGGCGGCCTTCGTAATCGGCCCTGCCGTTTTTCGTCAATAGGAATGACAAACTTTGTCAGTCGGGGAATTGATTCGTGCCGGCATCGCAGCTTTCAAGCACCTCGCTATCGTAACAATGTATTTGAAAATGCTATCCAGGGCCGGGTTACAAAGATTTAACAAAAATTTCAGAAAAGTCGGAATCCAGGCATCAATCTTGCTCATCTTCTTCCGCAACACAGGCGGAAAAAAAAACTAAAGCGACAGGAGGCGATTGACGATACTTCATATGAGCCGTGAGAGACCCAATAGGAAACAATAGTCCATAAAACCCGTTAACCAACAAGGAGAAGAACATGTTTATCAAGATGAGAGAGAGCAAAGGTTTTACACTGGTGGAACTTATGATCGTTGTGGCGATCATCGGCATCCTGGCTGCGGTTGCTGTCCCCTATTATCAAAGGTACATTCAGAAATCGCGTCTTACCAGCCTGGTTTTCCCCGGAATGCACGCAATCCAGACTAACGTAGCATCTTATTACAGCCTTAACGGATCCTTTCCGTCAGGTGGCACCTTCACTACACTGTGTTCGGACGCTAATACCCATTACTTTACTCCAACCGTTGGCACCACTAACATTATCTTCCAAATTAATAGCACCGGTGTGCTCAAGGCCTTCAACGGCCAATCTATAATCGCATCTGCCATTGGAAGCGCGACGAACTATACGGCCGTGTGGTCGCTTAGCGGCTCGGTTGCGACGAACCTGGGGTTGAGCGGAATACAGTAGTCTGCTTTAAACAATATACGATCGGGCGAAGAATGCCGGCAAAATGCCGGCATTCTTTTCATTTATTTTATTTTATTATCCCAAACCTTGCACTGATGGTACTGGCAATGGAAGTCAAGTCTGGTACACGAGTGAAAAAAGCGCTTCCTTATATTCTGCCCTTCTTTGCCGTATTGATGATTTTTTCCGCTTACTTGAACACGTTCACCTCGCCGCCTTACCTCGACGATTTTCAGTCATTCATATTTGAGAAAGCGCTCTATCTGCCTTCCGTCTCGATATCGAGCATTCTTTCGCTCTTTCAGTCAAAGTTCGGCTGGACGCGGTTTCTGCCTGTAGTCACGCTGGCGCTTAATCACTCTTTCGGGCATAGCAATCTTATCTATTTTCACGCCGTAAACCTGCTGATTCACGTGCTGGCGTTCTTTGGGGTCTTCTGGCTCATCAGGCAGGTCCTGGCTGCGGCAAAGAACAGGGACCACGGCGAAATCGCCTATGAAATAGCGGGTTTTTTACCACTGTGCGTCGCCGCCATATGGGCTTTGAGCCCTGTGCAGACCAGCGCCGTAACATACCTCGTGCAACGCATGGCTTCCATGCAGGCGCTCTTCTTTACCCTGAGCGTGGCGTGTTTCATAAAAGCCCGGCTTCTTAACGGAAAAAAGACATCATCCTCGTTTTTTTTCTATTTTCTTTGCGCGCTCACCGCTCTCTGCAGCTTCTTTTCAAAGGAAAACTCCGCAGTCTTGCCGGTCGCCCTGGCCTTAACGGACATTTGGTTTTTCGATTCCGCCTGGATGAAAAAAGCCTGGAAGGTGTGCCGGAAAACCGGCTGGAAGGTTCGCGTGACAGCCGTTGCCGCGCTGCTTTCATCCTCTTATTACGCCTTCACTGTGGTGCTGCCTAAACTTCTTAGCGGCTACGCCGGGAGGGATTTCAATCTGGTGGAGCGCCTGCTCACGCAAGGGCGGGTGGTCGTATGGTACATGTCGCTCCTGCTCTGGCCTGACCCAGCGCGGATGTCGATGGAACATGATTTTGAGATTTCCGCTTCCCTTTTCAGCCCTCTTACGACTCTTCCATCCCTGCTTCTGATCGCCGCCCTGATTTTTCTCGCCATCAGGTTTAGAAGGCGATTTCCCGTTATTACTTACGGAATCGTATGGTTCTTTTTGAATCTCGTAATCGAATCGACGATCATCCCGCTGGAACTGGTCTTCGAACACAGGCTCTACCTGCCTTCGATAGGTTTCTATCTTTCCGTTGCGGCGCTTCTAGTGACCCTTTTCAGGTGGGCTGCCAGCCGGCTCTCCGAAGCCGAGTTTGCGAAGGCCGCATGCTCGCTGCTTCTAATTGGAGCTGCGTGCCTTGCTCTTCTGACATTTATCCGGAACGGCGTCTGGGATAACATTGACACCATCCATTACGATGCCGTAGAAAAAGCACCCGACAAGCCGAGGGCCAATGCCGACTATGCCAACTCCCTCTGCGAACTCGGCCGGTACGAAGAAGCTGTAAAATATGCCGAGAAAGCAATCGAGCTCGGGAGAAAAGGGCGCGAGTCATATTCTCTGGCCTACAATGCCCTGACAATCGCCCTTATAAAGCTGGGGAAAACAGACGAAGCGATCGAACGCGGCGAAGAGTTTCTCGGGAACAAGGACAAGGACGTCGAAGCAGGCGCACTTCCTAACTTATGCCTTGTCGTGGCGCGGGGCTGCATGGACGAGAAAAAGCCCGAGGATGCTTACAAGTGGGTGCTCGAATCCCTGAGCTACGTGCAGCGTACCGATAACGCCCCTTACAAGAAAGACTCGGTTCAAACGGGCTTGCTGGCAATCTTTTCCGAGTTCAGTCCGCAGGAAGTCGGCCTCCACCTTGAGGGCGTCGCAAATCCGGGGGACCTGCCGCCGGCAATCCTGGTAGCCATGGTGCTCAAAGAACATGGCGAGGAAAAGTATGCCCGTGCAATAATCGAACGGGAATATGCGAAGGACCCCGGTGATCCGCGCCTGAAGACAGAGATCGAGAACCTCCGAAAGGAAGATGACCGCAACCTTGCGCAGAAGAAAAAATGGAACTACTTCCAGAAATATGTGCGAAATCCTTTTTCCAGATTCAATTTCGACATGGCGGTGGCATTTTTAGTGCAAGAGAAACATTTGCCAAAGATCTTTCAGGCCTTTGGGGAGAGGCGCCTGGACGCGGCCCTGGAGATTTCTCCCGACTCGCGTGACGCCTTGTTACTCAAGGGATGGTACCTCTATAACCAGGACGATGCGGGACATGCGGTGGAAGCGGTCAGAAAAGTCCTCGAAGTCGACCCGGAAAACTCCAATGCTTGGCTCGCGATGGGCTTCTTCCTGGCCAGGGCCGGCGATTCTGCCGGATCGATCACTGCTTTCGAAAAGGTAATTGAACTTTATCCGGGCTATCCGAAGCGATTTATCGTAGAAGAGTTCTGCAGGCAGTTGAGGCAAGGAAAATCAATCGAATCCGCCTCGAACCGGTAATGAAAAGCGTAATCGCTTCAAATTATTCCATCTCAATGGAAAATAGAGTAAACTGTTTTGGCAGGCAAGCCTGTTGGCTTATTTGACTGGGTTTAAGAAGTTTTTGGGGCTGTACGGTCATAATATTGGCAGTTTTTTTTGACAGGAGCTGGGGGAGACCATGAAAGCGCGGTCAGGGAAAAGAGCAATTGCGCGCCATTTTTGTTTGATTTTCGTCCTGCTGTTTACATTGGCGGCCTGGACATCCTCAACTTTGGCGGTTGAGCGGACCGGACCTGTTCCGCCGAGCCCGGAGCAAACAGCCGTTCAGCCATCCCAATCCCCATCCCCGGACTCTCCGGGCGAGGCGCAGCAGGCTGAATCAGCGCAGCAACCCGCTCCAACACCCTCAGAACAACCTTTGCAAGCACAGGCCCAGCAAGGCGCCAAGCCGGAGGCCAATACGCCGCCGCCTGCTACCGGGCCGGAAGCCGCGAAGCTACCGGAACCCACTGCGCCGCAAACACCCGTTGCGGCTGCCACCCAAACTGAAACGGCCGGCATAAGCTGTCCCCCTGAATATGTCCCCTTAATACTGAAGACGAACACCGCCCTGATGACTGCAAGCTTCACTTTTTACCCGGTAAAAGCACTTGACCCCTTTGTCCCCTTCATGGACACAAGCGCCCAGTTTCGTGCTGAAGAGGATGAACCAAAAGATGGGGGTCCTCCCCTTACGCCTCTGCAAAAAATGACTGTGAGCGAAATCGAAAAAGGGCTCAAGGCGATCATCTGGGGTGATCTCGGCAAGAAGGCGGTTATCGAAGATTCCACCGGCAGAGGATATATAGTCGCCGTAGGGACACCGGCGGGAGAACGCAGCGGGGTAATCACGCAAATCTTTAACGACCGTCTTGTAATTCAGCAGGAAATCTGGGACAGGAAGGCAAAAAAGAGATTCCCGCAGGATTTCACCGTAAAGCTGTCCAAAAAGACGGATAATAAACAGTAACTTTCATGGATGCGGTTCCTCAAGCCTGAATCACTCCATAAGATGGGACATGCGCAGCACAATAGTCCGCGCGGTTACTTTTTCCGTATAAGTGAGATCAGCAGCATCACCGCGCCCGTCGAAATGGCTGAGTCCGCCACATTGAAGGCCGGCCAGTGCCAGCTCCCCACGTAGACATCAACGAAGTCGATCACTTCTCGTAATCGAATTCGGTCGATCAGATTACCGATGGCCCCGCCGGCAATGCATATATAGGCGATTCGGGTCCAGTAGTCCCGTTTGCCGATTTTGCCGTAAGCATAGGCGATTGCTGCGACCACTATGATCGTAAGGCCCATAAAAACGTATGGCCGCCATGGATATCCCGACCCTGCAAAAATGCTGAAAGCCCCTCCCGTATTGTGAACATGAATCAAATTCAGGAAGCCGGGGATTATGGGCATCCCGGTGTTCAGCGGAATTGCCCGCACGACCAGGTATTTTGTCAATTGGTCTAGAGCTGCCAGAATGCCTGCGATGATGAAAAATGGAGCTATTCCACTCATTCTCGAATTTGTCATTTCAAATTCCCATATCGTATTTTAATTGGTTTCCGATAGACACAGGTAACACACTTTTTGATTCGATTTAATTCAAAAATCTCACTTTCACCTCTCAACAGAACAGATCGCAATTCAAACCTCCACTTTCGCAGATGCGTTTTTTCTTGTATCTTTGCCGGGCTCCATTTACAGGCGATTATCTAACCGCCTCAAACCTGATTTGGTTCATTGCCCCATTTACTCAGTCGAAAATAATGATTTATTTTCACTGGAATCATTTCACGAACGAAAAGGAGGAAAACATGAGAGGAATCGTCAAAGGTGCGCTGCTTTCTGCCCTGGTTCTGGGCGTGGCCCTGGTAGGATGCTCGCGCAAAACCGCCGAAGTCGAGATTAAACAGGCAACCGCCGTTATGAACCCGACCCAGGGCAGTAAGGTGCGGGGGGTCGTCCATTTCGCTCAAGACGGCAAGGCAGTTCGAATCACCGTAAATATCGAAGGCCTGTCGCCGGGACCCCACGCGTTTCATATTCATGAATTCGGGGACTGCAGCTCCCCTGACGCCAATTCCGCGGGCGGCCATTTCAATCCCACCGATATGCCACACGGCGGTCCAAAAGCCGAGATGCGCCACGTTGGCGACCTTGGTAACATCGAAGCCGACAAGAACGGCCTGGCCAGGCTCGAATTAACCGACACCGTTTTGAGTCTCGAGGGGCCGAAATCGATCATTGGCCGCTCTGTGATCGTTCATGCCCAGACCGACGATTTCAAAACCCAACCCTCCGGCGCGGCCGGCGCGCGGGTAGCTTGCGGCGTGATTGGAATCGTGAAATAATCCTGGCTTACACAAACTTGAGCCCTTGCCGCTATTCAGGGAAAGGCCGGCGTACAAGCCGGCCTTTCAGCCCGGGTATTCGGCAGGCGGCTCGACCGTAGCTGCCGAATCGCACAGCCGAAATCTCCCGAGAGGAACTTCGTCAAAAGAAACCCAAATCAAAAACGGAGACGATAAGTCCCCGTTTTGATGCTGCAAATTGCAGGATTACAAAATTAGCTGCCGGCTAACAACTGCACGAAGACGAACAGCCGCCGCTTTTACCTCCGCTAATCGGTATTTCGGATGCTACCCGGAAGCCGGAACCCATTCCATAGGAAACATAATCAATTGTAATGTCTTTGGTTTTTACATGAAGGTCCTTATCGACCATCATAGTAAAGCCGTTTACTTGATATACATCATCAGTTTGTTTTGGTTCGTCCAGAACCATCGCCAGGGACGGACCCGCTCAGCCACCGGTTTGGAGAAAAACACGGATCGGGGTGATCTCTTTTTCCTTAAAATAATCCTTCAAAACGTCTTCGGCTTTTTCTGATACGTGAATCATTAAACCCATCTCCTTTCAAAAATGACGGCAGTGCACCAATTCTCCACCAACTATCATGATTGGCCGCATGAGAAGCGAGCCTACCTGTCCTCAAAGCAGAATCTGCTGAACCAGTGTATATCCGGAAACACCGGAGCCAGAATTAACAATGAATCATTAAAAGTAACATAATTCTTTTGCCCGGAAAAGAAACAGTGTAAAACCTCATAACAAAAAAAGGCGAAAATTACACTAAATTAAGATAAATACCGTTTGCTCGCCTCGTTCTTCCTGTCAAAATCGACTGCTGCGGGCTCGCGGCGCGGCAAACGGTATCCACGCTCTTCGAGTGGTCCAGCCGGATTTACAGAATCGGACTCAAGATCTTAAAGATGTTATCCCGCATCCGTTTAACAGCGGAACGCCTTTTCCATCTGAGCGGCACCAGAGGAACGGACTGCGCAATGTACTTGGCCTGTATGGCCCGCAGCCTTTGGGTTATCTCCTGTCCATAAAGCAACAGGCTCAGCTCCGAGTGAAGAAACAAGGAACGGCGGTCGAAATTTGCGGTCCCGATCACCGAGACCAACCTGTCGACGCTCATCGTTTTCGAGTGAAGCAGCCCGCGGTGAAAGTAAATATTGATGCCTGAATCTATAAGGGTTGAAATATATGC
>Ga0187867_10001286_pt1 | contig 21623 bp, 13 predicted proteins | sample June2016WEW_13_1_FD_132976 | JGI IMG/M metagenome (GOLD analysis project Ga0187867, IMG submission 132976) | Peatland microbial communities from SPRUCE experiment site at the Marcell Experimental Forest, Minnesota, USA - June2016WEW_13_10 | ecosystem: Environmental > Terrestrial > Soil >...
CTGCTGCTCAACGCATCCGTCAACTCTCCCTTCGAGCCCTGTCCCCTCGCGTTGTTTGCCATAAGGCCAAGGCCAAAACCTGATCCATCTTCCCGCCAAAGGATCATTGGGATTGAATTTGTTTTGAGCAGGATTCATGTCACTTTGAGGAGAAGAGTTCTCTCTGGTTTGCTCGGAGTCCTTGGCGGAGTCTCGGGACTCTATGCGGACGCCAAAAGGATTGGATTTTTCTCCCGAGTGCAGATCGAACAGGATAACCACGGGCCACTCCAGACCTTTGGCTCTGTGGTATGTCAGCACCCGAACCGCTTTCTCATCCTTTCCTTCAGCTTGAGTGTCCCCCTTGCCGCCACGCAGTTCCTCGCTAAAGAAAGTCACCAGGCCTGCAGGTGTCCCGGCGTTGCGCTGAACTAAACAGTGCTCTTCATAATCACGCGCCAGCACCCGCATTCTTTCGATGTTGGCCAGCCTCTGCCCGATCTCTCCCCAACCCATGATCGTATACTCAAGCCTCACCTTATCAAGGGCCAACTGAAACGCCTCCGTCGGGGTAAGTCTTAGAAGCTCGCGGCGTACAGAATCTAATTTTTCAATTAAAGGGTGAGACTGCCACGGCTTAGCTTTGGGCGGATCAGCCACGCTCAACCAATCGGAAAACCATGTCCCGGGGCTTGTTCCGTTTCCTGTGAAATGAACGATCTCGGCTGCTGAAAGCGTATCTTCACGGCTTGTAAGATAGCGAAGAGCAGCCAAAGCGAGAACGCATTCGGGTTGGGAAAGCAATCCCGGGCGAGGTACCGTAGCTTTTACCCCCACATTTTCAAGCTCTTCCGCCATCTGAGTACAACGGTCGTTTGTGCGGCAAAGAATCGCCACATCCTCGCCGCGCAGATGACGACATTCCTTAAGTTTTTTATCGAAGATCGTGAATTCGTCACTTCGGCGAAGCATATCAGCTATTCCGGCTGCAAGAGCCTTTGCCTCGTCTTTTAATGTCAGAGCTTTTGGCTCTCCCTTGGCGGTTTTTTCTTTTGTTGCGAGATACCATAGTTCCAGGGCTGTCGGCTGTCCTTCACAATCCTTTCGTTTCGCATTTAGACGTACCCTATCCTCAGGAATTCCCAATGGTTCAAAGGCGGCAGAAAAGACCTCGTTCGTGAAATCGACTAGAGCGGGCCGCGAGCGATAGGAATCGTGGAGGACCTGATGATTTCCTTTTTTGATAATGCCGGTAATGATTGAATCCATGAGGGAAGGATCTGCTCCCCGGAATCCATATATGGCCTGTTTCTGGTCTCCAACCCAGACGGAGTCTTTGGCAATAGCCGACAGTTGCAGGAAGACGGCCAATTCAATTGGGCTCGTGTCCTGGAACTCGTCTACCATCGCAAGCTCAAGACGGGTTTTCAAAAAGTCGTGTACATGCGGCTTCTTTAAAACCTCAAGGCAGAGGCTCTCCTGGTCCACGAAGTCAATGAGCCCGTGAGTAGCCTTGAACTCCGCATATGCTTTCATAGCTTCTTCTGCGCATGCGAAGCATTTGAAGATCATGAACTTCATATCGCTATGAAGTTTTGGATGTTCTGGGTGCTTTTGAGCCTGGTCTATGACCTGGGAAACTGTCGACCTAAATGTCTGCCCGGCGTCAAGTTTGCTCAACTTGACCCACTCGGACCAGCTCAGCCAATGACCACTTAGTTTCTTATTGCAATAGTCCAGGGTGTCTAAGGCGCTCCTGGCTTTGTCTGTCAGTATTACGGAAGCTTTTAGCGCGCTAATAGCCTTTCCTATATCAGACAATAGATCTTTGTTGAACTTCCGTGCGCCGCTGCGATACGAATCTGGAAGGATCTTTTTGACAGTTCTCCACGAAGATTCCGCGGAGCCTCTGAGATCCACCGGGGCAATACCATTTGCCCGAGCGACATCTCCGATTGTTTTTACCGTCTCCCTCCAATCTTCCCACTGGAGGCGTCTTGCCACAGGCTCGATGCGCTGAGCATATCTTTCAACTACGCTAAAGATGGCCTTCTTGTATATCGCCTGATCCTCTCCGTCAGGAAGCACATCAATAATTGGAGAAAGCCCGACTTCAAAGGCGAAATCTTTAAGAATTTGACCAGTAACAGCATTAACAGTACCGATGTAACCGTCGAGTATGCGCTGTGCTTCATCCCAAAGACCGCTGTCGAGGAGTCTTAGACGAACCCTTTCTGTGAGTTCGCTCGCGGCCTTGTTGGTGAATGTGGTCGCTAGCACGCCTTCCGGCTGAATATCTTTGACCAAAGCATCCACAAGTTCCTTTGTGAGCGTGAAGGTCTTTCCCGACCCGGCGCTGGCGCTAATAAGTTTGATCCCCATCTCTCAACCCTCCGTCTTTCCACATAGGTTTGTATAGTCACAAAAATTGCAGGGGGTATCGAGCCTGAACCCTGTTTGCTTCAGCCCAGGAGCAGGCCCGTTTCCATGTGCGTTGGTTAAGGGATTCCCGGGATCTTCGGGAATCCCTTCCGCATGAACCACACCGCTCCCAATCGCGTTAATCTTTTCATTGTAAGCGAGAACTGCCTCATTCCACACCTGACTAAGATCAAGAGATTGATTGGGGAACTTCGCAGGTAGGTCAATGCATGGAGAAAAAAGGGCCTCCCCTTTGGGGAGTAAATAATAGCCGCCGGGGGGGAAACCGCATGTATTACCAGATAGGAGCCAACTGTAGGCCGCAAGCTGGAGGGGTTTGCCTTCTTTCATTTCCTCCAGTCTGTGTTTCGCAGATTGGGTCCATTTGACGTCAATGAATATGGGTGGCACGCCAACGTGAGGAATCGAGAATTTGTCCTCGTTTCCAGAAGAAGGGCCATCTAGGGCCATATGGCTCAAAACCAGATCGATTCGACCATAAAATGTCTTTGGGCTGGAATCAGCCAAAATGCCAGCGGGCGGAACGCCTGCTACCTCAGTTGGAAAAGGTTTTGAGAGCTGAACCTCTCGCCCCGTCACTGCTAATTGGGCAGTGTTCAGGAAGTTCACCAGATGCTCTATACCTTCCACGATGTCCTTTCTGTATCGCAACCTCTCCAGTTCCCGTCCTGGATGTAGGAGGGTGACCGCCATTTCGGGCACCATATCATCATAGAGTTGTCCTGCTCGCATCCTGGCGCCGCTTGCGCTCCAATTCACGGCTTGGCTGAATAGTTTCTCGATAATGGCGTGGGTGAGCGTACCTATCATTTGCCCCCCATCGGGAAGGGAGATAAGGTTCCCCGGACGAATGCCAAGTACGTAATGGAGTGTCCATGCGAAAGGGCACTGGAGGAGCTTCTCCATGCTGGAGAACGACTCGGGATCGTTCGGTCTCGTGCAGTTATGCGGGTGAGCGATCAACCATTGTCGGCAGGGAGATGGGAGCGGTGCAGTCGGAACAGGCACGCGCCGGAGGATATTCCCAAACATGCTCGGCTGTTCGCAATCCCGCAGTGCGGCAGCGCCAGCAGTGATCTTGGAAATATCGGATTCACTAAGTTTCAGGAGATGGCGTATTTCATCCCAGAAAGGATGCATCCCCCCATTTCCGTCAAGAGTCCCCGGCACCACCAAAAACAATTGCGATTCAGCGTACTGGGCAGGCCTTCGCCACGCCTCGGCTTCCCTCTTTCTTGCCAGGGATGGAGCCTCGAGTTCGACCCCAACAGTTTCGAGAGCTACGATCTCATTCTGTGTCCACAGGAGCCTGCGCGCAGTCATTTCCGGACGTAAGAAATTCCACCAGATGATCGTTTCGGCCGGCCCGTAAATCTGCCCAGGGGAAACCACTTGTGACCAAGGCGCAGCTTGGGGGACCGCATCTGGATTCTCGATTCCTTCCCCTACGGTTGAATCTAGAATACGAGCAAGTTGAGCGGGAGTGATCAAAGGAATCCCCGAAGCCAGTACAGCCTCTGAAACCGACTTCACAATTGCCGAGACGGCCAGAAGAAGACTGTCATTTTCCATGACGCCCCGTTTGGCGGCCCATGTCGAAACCATATCGCAGGTACTTAATACATCTGCCGCGTTCGCTCCCTTGCCAGGATTACATGAGTTATTTCCAAGCCAGAGTTGAAGTTTCGGTGCCTTCTGTAAACCGTAGTCAAGGGCCTTCTGCCACTCGGGGCCACCCTTTCCAGGATGAGTCCGTAACGCTCTCTCAATGCCGTGTGCTACTGAAGATGGGAAAGGCAGTTGCGGAAGGGTAAGCAACTCTAAGAGACGATGCGGATCGAACGGAGCCCAGAGATTAGATAAAACAAGTGGCAGTACCTGCAGAGCCGCGCGCCAGCGGGCGCGGGAGTCCAAGCCAAGACCCGGCAGTCGGTGGTCATGAAAAACGCCATCCAGGAGTGGACTTCCTTTTCCTCGAATGATGAGGACCCTTTTTAACCGATCCTCAGGCAGGGTATTAAGCCATGACGCCAGGGCTTCTGCAGCTTCCCATTCGGTGTTTGAGCTCAGAATCCCAAATGTCCCATCTGAGATCCGTGGTGCTTTAGAGGCTTCGCAGCTCCTCAGGGCCTTCTTTAATATTCCAAGGCATGTGTCCTCATTAGAGCCGGAAAGCGATTCCTCCTGGAGCTCTACTCCTTGTGCCTGAAGCGTTTGCAAGAGTTTCTGCCAGCTTGGGGGCCAGAGTTGCAGATGCTCTACCAGTCTGATCTTTTTAATATCAATTCGAGATTGTGTCTTAATGGAGGCTAGGACAGCTTGCAGACGATCTCCCACCCCTTGAGCAACTATGCCTGCCGCACTCTTCTCGACCTCACAGATATCCTGGAGACGACTTCCTGCCACCGTCGGTTTCCGCCCATTCCAACCTCCCAGTATTAGCTCATCTCTCCAAGCGAGTACGGCCTTGGCCGTAGACCATGCATCGCTCGCCAGAGACCTGGAGTAAGATCGGTTTCCCTTATCTGCAAGCTTCATACAATTTAGATACTGGCCGATTCGAACCGCGTGGTGCGTCAAGGGGCCGCTGAGACCCAGGCGAGTCTCTAACAGACTAACCAAGCGTTCGGGACCAAGCACCGTTATGCCCTCCTTAGCCAGCATACCGTTCAGCGCATCCGGATAGCACCCAGTATCCAATTCGTAGCCAAGAACAATCTCCATGAAATTCCTCCCAAACAACCAATTTGATTAACTGGGTTCGACCAACCCGTTGATTTGCAGAATCAAGAAAGCGTTTGCCGCCTCAGCCCCGGCTAAACGTATTGCCCTTGTCCTCCAAGCGAAGGTAAGTTGGTATTTTAGAACAGCCCTGGTGACAAAAAAATCGTTACAATTTATTGCACGTAAATGATATCGCTCTCGTTTCCTTTTTTCTCCACATAGGCGCCAAGCGCCCAGATTAAGTTATCCGCATGGCTATATGAGATGCCTCGAGGTGTTATTGCCATGCCTAGAAGTGAGTAATAAAAAAACTCTTTCAGCTCACCAGGTAGTGATGTGCCGAGGATAGTTGTCAGATGAGCGGCACGTTTTTGCGCAATGGGGTCCAGCACAGGTATCCAACGCGAGAAGAGCCTCTTAATGTGTCTATCTATTTTGAATCCATTCCATTTCAGGTTTCTCATGAACTCAGAACCCAAAGCATATCCCATGCCAGGGAATTTCCATTTTTTGCATATTATGTTTCTGTTTATATGCTTCCCATCGGCATTCGTGTAGCCCCACGCGCTGCACCATTTATTTTTCGAAAAAAACTCGGGCAGTGCTACTCCGAGCGCCCCATTCACGCCATATAAATTAGGATCTGTTCCGAAATAACCTACCAAGCAGAGGAGCAGTTCGGCGATGAGCAAGGACGGGTTTAATTTCTGAAGATCATGTGCAACAGGAACGATAACTGCCTGGTAGTAGTCCGGTACCGCATTGAGCAAATGTGCCCAGGCAATGATCGAATAGGAATCGTTAGGGGCGGTTTGCCCAGGAAGGAACCGCATGAGTGACTCAGGAGAAACTCTGCATGTAATCACTTTTCCAGGATCGTAGCCCATGAGCACCTCGCGCAGGTCAGGCTCATTTGCCAGAAATGAGCTCCATTTCCTAGCATTGCTCCCAAGAGCTCGAACGGCCGCTTCGAATACCTCCTTATTGCTGTATGAGGCGGCTACTGGATCTTTAATCGGAGTTTGCCCAAGGGTATTCAGAAATGAATTGGCAAACTCGTGAGAATCGCTGTACTCACCGAGTAAACCGTAATCTTTTTTGATTTTTTGAAGCACTTGATCCTCAAACAACCGCTGCTCAATAACATCAAGCCGAACTGTCCGCTGCACGCCGGGCTCCACACCTTCCTGACTTTGTCCCAAATACTCACCAGCAAATATATGGATGCAGATGCCACGCATTATATGCCAGTCGTGAAACCATTCCGGAATTACCAAGGTGCCTCCCCCTGGGAAATAGATGTCCATTATATGAAAAGATTTGTATAGCTGCTCTAATGACTTGATCAGATCCCTCAAGAATGCCTCAAATTGTTGTTGGCAGGCATCTTGTGAAAGGGGAGAAGATAAGGGTAAAATAACGACCGCACTCGTGCCATTTTTTTCGAAAACACGAACCGTTTCACACGTAAAGTCTGGCCAATCTAAAGGTGCATATCCGGACCTTTCCAATCTATCAATTATGTTAGCGTATGAACTGTTTGTGTTATAGGAGTGCGGCATTATCTGATTACTTGGCGCAGAAGCTTCATTGGCACTCCTTCCAGCCCGCATCTGAAATATTTGGTTGGTCAGGTCAGGAGGCAGTTCTCCAAGGAAAGCGATCAACAGCTTCCATTTCAAAAAGAAGGGTAAACTGCCATTTGATCTAGCTTTACCGGCGATGCACTCATTCAGTACGGACTCGCACTCGTCAAGGGTATGAGCAATGGCCGCTATGTGACGAGGATCTTCAAAGCGGAATAATCCGTCATTGAGCAGTGCATTCAGAAATCCCTGGTAGTCCGGAACCGGCTCTGTTGCAAATGTCTCAAGCAATTCTCCAAGCCAGGCTGCTGGAGAGATGATTGTCCAACCTGGAATACCGATAGGTTTCTCCGGACCTTGGTGATACATATCCACATAGATTTCCATGCATTCGCTTTTTCCCGTATTCGTTGTTAGCTTGAATATATCTACCATCACCATCGCTTTGCACATATCTTCGATCCCTAGAAGCGCATTGCTCCCAGGTTGGAAAAAAACTCCTGGATCTTGGGTATAACCAATTTCAAACGATGGCAGGCTGCCAACTCTCTTAACATTTACATGTTTCCCTGCCTCACATCGCAGGCGCAGGAAATAGTCCTTTTCTCCTGCTGTTCCCCATCCGCACAGCACAGGATTTTCCAAGGAAAGTCCGTAATATCTGAAAGTCTGCTCCATTGTTTCTCCTTTAGTCACAGCTTCAAATTCCCACTTGAGAGTGGGATTAAAAATTTCTGCTCGTTCAGACTCAATAGGCCAAGTTTAAAACAATCGTCTCGATAAGACGCTTCCAAAGAGTACTCACTCCCTGGCAGGATTCGTCGGCCCATCAACTTAAGGCATAACGTTCCTGAGAGCTCAAAGGCGAAAATACGTTTGCGCCAATCTGGGATTGATCCTCTCCCCTGAGTTGATTTCGGTCGCGCTGATGTTCTGTTCCTCTCTTCCCAGGAAACACTCAATTTGCAGGTTATAAATCAACGCTGTATCTCCTCTGAGCATTTTGTTCATGGTTCGGGGGCAGAAGATCGTCTTAAGTGCCGCCAAATCCCCCCAACATTCGGATCAGTTACTGAATCGATGCCTGCAAGTTCGTACCCTTCGGTTTTGACGACACACAAGCAAAGGCCGCAATATTCTTATTAGGAATGCAGGAAACACATGGGATAGGCTCCAACTTTGCCGGAAGGCTCCCACACCTGGCGGCAATTCTACTTAATGCTCTATTTGTCAGATGCGGGCCACTTTGAGCGCAAAGTTTCCAGATGGCTGCATCGAGAAATGCAACGGGAACGCCTGCTTCCTTCGCGAACTGATCCATCACCCACATTACCTCTCGAAGTTCTCTAATCGTTGGACTTACGGGGGCAGACCACCCGCCGCTCCTAGGCCATTTTCCGAAGGCAACAAGGCCGAAGCAACCCATTGCGCGATTGATATGTCGGTCAGGCTTTGCAATATCGTAACCGGCATTTTTTAGGGATTCCGAGGCAAGTGGAATTCCAAAACCGGGAAGTTTGAATCTGCCGCCGTAAGTACCAAACCGACATACAAGGCAGATATCGTGATCATTTCCTTGCACGCAATCGAAGTATCGGGACAGGAATCCACATCGGCTGATCGCTTCAGAGAAGATGTGGGCTGTAGCTCGCAGTCCAAAAAGCCCTCTTCTAAGATAGCTTGACGCTGCCCCCTGGCCGATAAACCAATACATGATGTTCATCAGATAATCGTCGGGTACATTCTGGAGCAATGTGGGATTGTAACCACAGAAGTGACCGGAAAGTACCGGCTTTTGTATTGCACTCATTACTTTTGACCACTCTGTGCTGTTGCTTAGCAGGCCGAAAACGAAACATTTAAAAATTAGGCGATATGAAAGCAATCCGGCATTTCCCGGCATTTTTCGAAATGAACCTCTACTCCTGGCAATCCTGCCGGCTGATGGCGGACAGTTCGCATGGGGTTCAGACCGTTCCTCGAAATCCTCTTTTTCATTAAGGCAGTTTTCTTCAACGCAGTCTATGTGATCGTAAAACAGGTCTATTTCCCCTTTCCACCCTGGATGTTTATCATCCAATTCCTTCTGAATTTCTGCCCATAGGTCCTTGAGATAGGAAGAAACCATCGGCAACCATTCCTTTCATAATGATTCTTGGCACTGTTTTTTCCGGATTTGATGGATGGCTCTGAACTCAATATCTATGTTCAATGCTAATCGGTCGTTTTAAAAAAAAAGAAGAGAAAAAGAGTTTATGTTCTGATCAAGTTTTGTTCCAATGCCTCAATGAAATAGGACACTCCCTCTGAGGCTGCACAAAAACACCCCTACCTGTGAGTGTTCGCCCTGCGGACCCCAACCCAACGATTCCTTGATAATCAGTGTTCCTGGGAAACGGGAGAAGTCCTGCTACACTTCATTCCACTCGACATTTGATAAGTGCTGGAACGAGTCCGCCAAGGACAAGGCTGTTTGGTCCTCGCCTCGGCAGTTCTCCCAGCCGTTTATTTTCAGCGCTCCAAGACTTTTAACAAAAAGCGCCCGACTTTTTCATAAATTCCAGGGCAGCCGCGCTTTCTCTGCCGGCCACGCTCAAAACTCTGATATCGTCTTCGCGCAGCTAGTCTTGAATCCTCTTGACTGCCGAATCATCGACTTTGTCAAGTTCGAAAATTCGCAGTTTTGTGAGGACGATTCCGAGTAGGCGCCCTCAGCAGTAAACGGCGAATTAGAATTAAATGATGTCCTCCATCTTCAAATTTGTTCCAAATACAAGATCGTTAAAAATGAAATCGAACCATTCAGTTTCATTATACGCGAGCTGAGGCATGCCTTTCCAATGGCTGTCAGTAACCGCTGGAAGAAGAAGACGCCTATTCTCAACATCATAAATGGTAAACTCATAAAAGGGTGACGCTGCATTATCACTGTAAAAATTCGCTGGTACAGTTGTAATTTTATGTGACTTATTAACATATTCTTGTAAACCGTTATCCGAAACGAATTCGCTAAGCGAAAAATATTCAGCCTCCGGTAACGAATAAACATTTAGAATAGGTACCATAATTATGTGTTCTATCATATTTAATTTATTACCGGCCTTTTCGCAGTACATTTTATAAATGTCAAACTCAATATCGTCAAAATAAGTAGCCAACATGCTATCTCTGGAGGTAACGTGATCATTCCCATGAAAAGGTATAACGTCAACGAATGATTTGGCTCCATTGGTTGCTTGTTTTACAAAATCATTCATGTGATTATATATCATGAACAAATTTGGATGCGCAGTTATGCCATCCGTGTGCACAATCCTATTTGCAATGTTAAAGCATCTATTGGCTTTTTCATTTATTCCTGCTTGCTGAAATTGAGCAAAAAGGTTCCATAGTGGCTGTAAAATGCTGGGGTGACGATCGCCTAGGATTGCGTATCTTAACTGCACAGACCTTTCCAATAAATTGATCACATTCTGACGGTCGTAGCTACCTGAAAGGAGGTAGAGTTGAGCAAGACGCTCAAGCAGATCTGGCAAAAATCTCGTCCCGATCAACTTATTTGATTCAATGTGATGGACGACTGGTGTGACATTTTTTTCTATAATATCGGAGATGGGCAATCTGGAAATCAAGTTCCATTCTTGAGCCAAGATAGTTTCGATCACTCTCAGCGCATCCATAACCATAGATTCTGCCCCGCTCGGCTTTACCGCAACACCTGTTTTGACCAATGTCCATAAAGTCTTTCGAGCATCAACTACCCCTAGGTCCGCTGCTTGCTGTATTAACTCAATAGCCTTCGGTAAGTTCTTAGGTACTCCTTTACCATTAGTATACATTACACCAAGACTGTGTAGTGCCCCCGCGTGTCCATGTTCTGCCGCTTTTTTATACCATTTTCCAGCCTCGGTGAAGTCCTGTGTTACGCCCAGTCCATTTACATAATTCCATCCTAGAAGAGCTTGAGCCTCAGCGTCTCCCTGATTAGCACGAAAGATCAAATCTTCAAGTTCTTGCATACATCACCTCCGCAGAAAGCATAATCACCTTATCTTTGCTAGAAAGAGATATTCGATCGACTTGCGGTAAAAAGTCCATTGTCCTCCTAATCGAAGTAGTTTCCTGCATTGTGCTCAGCTAGGAAGATCGGCAATAAAAAAGTAAACTTTAAATAAATTATAGGATAATGAGCTACTATCAGAATATCTTAATCTTGGCATAAATTGGTTTTTTACCTATTAACAAAGGCCATCAATAAAAATCTATAATTCTAACACCTTATGATATCGAGAAGGATTTATTAGGGAGCCTCGGTCCAGATCATGATTACCATCGGTATGTAAATTATCGCTAAAGAGAATAAACGGCTTGAACTTAATTTGACATGTAAAAGCCAGTATTAGCTCTTCAATTTAACAGGAAACTCTATCTCTACCTGCTCTTCCCAAATAGTGGGATTGCTGGAGCAAGGTCCTCAAGGACCCTGCCCAGCCCAAGCACACAAGCATCTTTTTTCAGCAATCAAAAACTTTCAGCAGAAAAAGCCTCGCCTTCTCATAAATTCCAGGGCAACCGCTCTCCCTTGGGCCAGCTACGTTCAGAACCCTGATATCGTCTTCACGCAGCCTGTCTTAAACCCTTTTAGCGGTCGAATCATCGGCTTTGTCGAGTTCTATAATCCTAGCCGGTTGCGAATGTTGCAATGTAAACTTCCGGGTTTTTTCAGTGCCACCAGCGAGCGGCCTTTTTAATGCGAGAATGAGGGTCCCTTCAGATTCAATCACATTACGTTCAGTCCGTTGCTGGTAGCTTGCAGATTTCAGTTCTTCGAGACGGTAAATTGAAGGCACCTTACCATCCTCAGCCTTTCTTCCCTTCGGGCAGAACCCCCCTACCGCCAATCCCGACTCCATCGCCGCATCTAATGCGGCCCTGTCCACACTGGTTTGACCACCCGAAATAACCTTAAAACCATAGCCGTTTCCCATGCCAGACCTCCGTTTGAGATTAAGATCTTAAAATCTTTCTTCCTCGAAAGATCCGGCATGCAATAAACCACAAATGGTGGACAACGTTGTGTCTCCGTGGCCGGTCCTTTTGGAATTAAATGGCTATGAGCGATTTCTCCTTTTCCTTATCTTGTTTTCCTTGAGCCACTTCTCGACAATTGCGACCGTTTCTGCGCTGGGGTCCCTGTTATCCTTCAACTTGAGCTGGCCGAAATACCATCCCCTGCGACCTCTTTCCAGAGCCAGGGTGGCCCGCTCGGGGTAAGTGACCCGGTAAACTGCCAAATCGCCGTCGAGCATACTATGTCCATAATTACCGATGCAGTGATTCATCTCTTTGCCTTCCAATGCCAGATCCTTAGGGGTTGCAATGGGTTGGATGTGCTCCGTTCCGCGAAACGGCGCGTCAGGAAAGCTCATCTTGCTGTTGTCGATGGCACCGGAGTTTAATTTCTTGACCATTGCGGCATGCTTGGCTCTGAAATCTTCTATCGAATTGAGAACCACTTCAGGGTTATATCTGGCCAAGTCCCGGATTTCCATGTACATGTCCATGAATTCCTGTTGTTTGGCACCACCCCGAAGAAGTTTTACCCCTTCGGCGGTCGAGAGGATATCGTCAGTCAGAGGGAAAAGCCGCGAAATCTCGGTGATGATGCCACCTCCCAGTCTGCCCTGCAGGAACTGATAACCCATAATCGAAATCGCCGGCCCACTGATCTGCTTGGCCTCTTGAAGGTGATGCACGGTTTCAGGGTCGTTAATGAGGAAAGAGATGTGATGTAGTTCTCTCGGTGTGCAGGCGTCCGGAACTATCTTCTTGAGGATGGTGACAGCCGATTCCGAGTCGCCGAATCCGACTGCCGCCGAAATCTCGCGTTGGCGTAAACGGACGAGGCCTCCGTAATCAAGACGTTTGCGTCGCTCTCCTTTACTCCCCCCAACCCGCATACGCATAGCCAAACAGACCGCCAAGGCAGGATTGGAAGTCAACAGGTCCAAAAAGCCATCCCAATTGTATGCCGCCTCTAGCAATTCCCAACACCCGGCTGGAAATCTATTAAGCTGTTCCATGATCGTCTCAGGTACACAACCGAAGAAACTCTTTACCAGATACTCCCAATCAAAGTATTGCGTCCATAATTTCAGCGGTATCGAATCTTCCCAGTCTGGCTCATACTGGAACGGACCATTGGAATCCTTCCATCGAAAAAACTGGCAACTCCTGAAGAAATCGAATTCCGCCATGGGTTCCCTATGCAGCCTGCCAATGAACAGGTTCCTGAAATTAAGCGGCACATCGCGAGTTCGCCTCCAATTGGCCGTGAAAGGTTTCTTCACCCAGGCTGCAGGAAAGGGGTTGATCTGCAAGACATAGGAACTGAAACTGTCCGCGTAATACAAGCGGTTGTCGCGGACAATGAGGCAGAAACGGGACTCTTTAGCCGGTATCTTTCCATTTGCCCGATTGGAAAAGCCCGGTCCTGTTTTCTCATGTCCGGTGGAAGCACTAAGCGGAAAGAATGCAACAGCCCAATCAGGACTGAGTTCGCTTGCGTGCTTGAAAACTGCAAGGGCCTCGTCGTGTCTATCCAGCTTCGAAAGGCAGATACTGATTTTGTAGAGGGCTAAAGCGTAATTGGAGTTTAGCTCAACGGCTTTTCGGAATGCGCCGAGGGCATCGTCATATTTGCCCTGGACGATATAAGCAGTTCCCATGTTGTGGTAAGCGGCGGCCAGACCCGGATTGATCTCGACCGCCTTTTGGAATGCATCCATCGCCTGGCCATATTGACCTTGCCTGGTCAAAGCGACCCCAATATTGTCATAAGCAAAAGCATCCTCTGGTCTTAGCCGGAGCGTTTCCCAAAGAGCTTCAACCGCTTCATCGTATCTACCTGTTTCCGTTAATGCGACCCCGAGGTTGCCATGAGCATCCGCATCGTCAGGCTTTAGCTCGATTGCTTTGCGGCATGCAGCGATGGCCTCGTCATATTTGCCCTGTTCTCCCAAAGCTATACTCATGTTAACCCAGGCATCAACATAGTCAGGCCTGACTTGAACCGCTATCTGGTAAGCTACAACGGCCTTGTCGTATCTTCTTTCCCGAGACAGCGAATTCCCTCTTTCGAACATTATGTAGTGGGTGGAAATATTGGTGTATTCAGAAATATCCTCTGCCAACTGGAAGGCCTTCTGATAAGCGTCAAGCGATTCATCGTATTCTCCCAACTCGTCAAGTGCAAGTCCCATGAAATAATATGCATCCGGATAATCTGAATCGAGAGTGATTGCTCTCCGGTAAGCATCGACAGCATCTGCGTAGTTACCCTGGCTGTAAAGGCAGTTTCCCATACTGTAATAGGCGGAACGGCTCTCAGGTTCCAGTTCGGCAACTTTTCCGTATGAATCAAGGGCCTCTTCGTAGGAACCTCGATTGTACAGGCAATTTCCCAGGGCGAAATAGGCAGAAGCATTATCGGGGTCCATCTGGAGTGCTCGCCGATAAGCGTCGGTGGCATCCTCATATTTATCTTGTTCGTAGAAGCAATCCCCCATTTTGCAGAAAGCGGCAGCATAATCTGGTCTCAACTCGACAGCTTTTCGGTAGGCTTTCTCCGCGTCATCATAACGACCTTGTTTGCACAAGCAAGAACCCAAATTATAGTACGTTGAAGCATAGTTTGAGCCCAGTGTGATAGCCTTCTCAAACGCTTCGATTGCCTCTTCATACTTGCCTTGCTCTCCTAAAGTAATTCCCAGTCCATCGAAGGCGATAGCGTCGGGCTTCAGGTCGATAGCTCTCCTGAAAGCACCTATGGCTTTGTCGAATTTACCTGTCTCCCTCAGAGAAGTTCCCATTGCACAGTATGCGAAAGCAGCCTCGGGATCGAGCTTGACAGCTTTCTTATAAGAAACGATGGCCTTATCGTCCTCGCCAAGTTTGGACAGAGAGATTCCCATCATGAAATGGGCATAAGGTTCATCAGGATTAAACTTTATAGCTTTTCTAAAAACAGGGAGCGCTTCCTCGTCATTTCCTTGACCGGCCAGACAAACTGCCAGGCCAAGATATGCCTCCACATAATCAGGTTTTAGCTCAATTGCTTTCTGGTAAGCGGCGGCGGCCAGGTCGAATTTGTCCTCTGTCTGGAGAGATTCCCCATCTTTGAAATAGTCACAAGCATCTCGCCCCTGTTCGGTAGTTTTCTCGGCTGTGACCAATGCCTCAAGGTCTTTGTAGATCTTGCTGTAATCATCGATCAGGGCATGGAGTATATCTAGGATTTGAGAGAAGTTTTCGATTTTTACGCCTTCCAAACGGTTTTCGAGCATCTCACGGATCTTGCTCAGAACTATGCGATCCTCCATGTAATCCTCTCCCGTTCCAGTAGTCCGCTTTGGACTCATGATGTATTGTTGTGTCAGACTCGTGCCTCGGCCTGGAATATACAAAGCCGGCTGTGGCACGAGTATTACTTACATAGAATTTTCCCGGCCACGCAAATTTTCCTGCAAAATCAAAAAATCCGTTCAGACGGGTCGGTTTATTTTCCTCTACAATCTTGTCGCAATTGCTTCGTGCATGGCAAGTAATCGGATAAGGTGGTTTTCTGCTTTAAACGTATTTCCTAACTGCCCGAAAGATCGAAGAACGCACCTGAATCTCCTCCCGAGGTTTCTCCGGTGGAAGTGATGCAAATCTCGTTGGGTCTTGAATGAAAGTCTTCGCGCTATCTTCTGAAATAACCTTCCAACAGCTCAGCGGATGCGGGTAGTTCTCGCTTTCCGCCAAGGGCTGGTTAACATTTTCCATTAAACAACTAATCTAAAATCCCGTGTCACGGCGGAGCTTTTATATTCTGTGCGGTGACACGGGCGTGACATTTTTATGCCGCCCTGTCTTGTGGCAGAATCAGAAAGCCGTCCGGATGCGTTAATTCTCCGTGGTTTACAATCCGATCATAATTATTTCTTACTCTTACAAGCAGACGGCCTAGATGGTTTTCGCCTTCAATGTACTCCAGTTAATTTGTTTACAACCCCAGAATGTGTCTTTTGAAGATTTTTGGACGATTGTTCTGTCTCCTGTTTTCTTTAAGACTTCTCCGAACGTTTTGGGATTCCATCTGAGCTTCAATTCCAATACCCAGAGCATACACTCGACCTTGATTTCTTCCCAGTCACGCCGCATCAGTCCATCTTTATATGCACATTTTTGTGTCATTTTGGCAGCCATGGGGTTTTTCGAGGCTAAGATTCTCTTCTGTACATTGGGTTCAACCGGCTCAGTTGCACTTTTGGGAATGCATTCAACGTCGGGGAGATACTTACATGCCTGGTAAAGTTGCACGCTTGAGTAAAACCCCAACCCCTTCCAGAAGATTTCCATTCCACCCGCCATGTTTGAGAGGAGCCAAAATTCTGACTGTTCTTTCTTGCTGAAAAAGTAAACGACCGTTTTGGCACTGTACTGCATGCAGCTATCTCCGTTTTTGTTGTTAATAAAATTTTGCTTTTCAAAAGAGACATCTTTTGTCCAGCCATCTGTTGAGCTGTACAACAGATACTGGACAACGTTGTGTCCCCGGTGGGCGGGAAGAGAAAAATACTCTGGAAAAGGAGTGACTTTCAGGTTCGGCAGGCCTGCTGGAACAATACATAGCAGGCGCCCTGGATTCTTGATCTCGTAATTCGTTTCATGGCCGCACGGCCTCATACCAATTTGCGTTCAAGTTTACGTAGCGTAGGGCCTTGTGCCCGTCCACGCCACAGAACGCAATCATAGCGCTATGCTACCCCAGGACAGCCCTCAGTGCGAACGGCCCCCTGGACGCAACCTGGTATCAGTAGCAGTGCGTTATTTTTTCTGAGATCGGTATTTAAGGCTACTCATCATCGTCATAGACAGAGGTACTGTGCGGAAGGCAGAGTTGAATGTTTGATTTTGCCAGATCAACCGGCTGGTTAAATATTGTAGGCAACATATCGGACCCCTCGAAAATGACCAGCTTGATCTGCGCCTTGGAGACTCTTGCTTCGGCCAGCTCATAAAGTATCTTTTTCTGTGTATCCGACAAGACGCCGCTTTTGCCGGAACTAGTAAAGCTGTTATATACTTCATTTAAATCGTGATCCTGAATTACAAACAGCACGATCATTATAATGGCATCACGAAGTTGCTCTCTATCATTCGTGTTCCAGCCGGCGATCAGGTAATGCCTGTCCATCCCGCACTCATAAAGATCGAGCCTCATGCCGTTGTTTTCGAGCAACAGAATCATATGGTCATTATTTGCCAAAATAATTGCGGTAACATACTGGAACATAATTTAGCGCCTCCTGCAATTTTCACAAGGAAACTCGTCAAAATCTAACTCCTCAAAGGAATCTTTTTCACCTGAAGTGGCTGAGGATACCTGGTCCTGGCATGGGCCTGATCCAAAATGACTACATTGGGCCGCAATATTTCGAAGTTCCGCATTGGTAAGGTGAGGTCTGCTGCAAGGGTTGCTGCCACCGGCAGCACATAAGATCCAGATAGCATTGTCGATATAAACAGTGGGAGGACAAACTGCTCTGGCGAAACAATCCATGACCCACATAACTTTTCGGAATTCTCGGTCTGTTGGTGAAGGGGCATCCCATCCCCCTTTGCTCGGCCACTTCTTGAACGTAACGAGACCGAAAGAAGCAAGGGCACGATTAATGTGACGATCTGGTTTGGCAACATCATAGCCTATGTTTTTCAAAGATTCTGCGGCAAGAGGGATTCCGAAGCCTGATAATTTGTACGTGCTGCCAGTTGAGCCTAATTTGCAGGCCAGACACATTGCGGTGCCATTTCTTCCCTTTATCGTTTGAAAATAATTATCCAGAGTGTCAGGTTTTGCGATGACACCAGCGAAAATTTGTGACGTTTTATGAAAATCTTTAAGCCTATTAAGAAGATAGGGTGACCCGGCATTCTTGGCTAAAAACCAATTGTTTGTTGTCGTAATATGAGAGGGGGGCATCGACGCAAACTGTACTGGATCATAGTTACAAAAAAGGCGAGCTAATTGGTTCAATGCTCCAGGTTGACCCAGAGATGTTTGGACGTTCGACCAAATCGTATTGTTTGAGAGCAATCCCAGAACGAATCCGTAAAAGATTTCGAGATCAGAGAAAGGCTTTTTACAGTCTCGCAATGAGCCTGCTACAACCTGACCGAAGCCGAAAATTTCAGTCCTCCAGATCGCATAGCGAGCCGTTAGTTCTTTCTGGATCTCATTCCAGAGGCATTGCACATAATTAGGCATGTTCATTTACTCTCCTTTTTCATTGTTGAATGGAGTGTAATTGGTCGAAGAATTTCTATTCCTTGGACCAGTAAGGGCGAGGGATCGGGTCAACATCCACTCTCCAGCCGGTTGTTGGAGTATGCCACCATGGTTGATAGAAACCCCTGTCTTTTTTTGTTAATATCCGCCCTCCGAACCCCTTAGTCTCATCAAGCATTGCTGCAATCGAACAATACCGGTTCTCTTCCTCCACTTCCCATTCCTGACCATTCCAACACATAGATCCATAAGGCTCCAACTTTTGAGTCTTTGTATTGAACCGGCTGAACGTGATTCGTTTCGGTTGATCGGAGCTATCTGAACGTTGATCTTTTTTGAGCATATCGTCCTTTTCCATGAATAACACTCCGTTTTCGAGAAAATGTAATTTCAGTTTGAAGCATCAGGTTTTGCAGTTTGTTTATAGTTCCAATTTCACGCTGCCCAGGAATCCATGATGGTCCACGATCCCCGAGTCATCGAGTTCGATCAACAGAAACAAAATGTCATCGAAGAACCCCAAGGACGCCCTGGGCCAGAGTTACCATATTCGGCCTTCATATCGCGTGTTGTATATATTCATTCACTTCCAGTATTTGAGGTTTTTGGGGTCGAGCTATCCTAAACGACATGGATTTCAATGCCTCGCTCACGGCACCATTCGAGAAACCATTCTGGAATAATGAGGTTGCCTCCACCCGGAAAATAGATATCGGTTATTGGATGCGTGCGGCGCAGTGTCTCCAGGTCTTTTAGCAAATCCTTGAGATAGTCCTCGAACTCTGCTTGCGAACCGGGAAGGGGTGAAAGGAAAACAACCTTTGAAGTCCCGGTTGTCTGGTTTACATCGACGCCAATTCCCTTGGAATCCAGTCCAGGCCAGGAGGTCTCGGAATATCCTTTTTGATTGAACATGCTGCACTGGCCTTGGTTCCAGTATCCTACAACGTGTCCTCCTCTCCAAACAATAGGACCAGTGTACCGATAGTTAAGTCCAAGATATTGATATTTCCCGACCCCTATTTTTTCGAAAAGCGAGTGGTCCATAGGGGCACGTCCTTTATTCCAAGAATTGTAGCTGTAATCAGAGGGAATGACGCTTGCCTCATTGGTTCCGTATTTGGCTTTGATGATTCTTTTGATTTCGGCGGTGGTGAAAATTCCTTCCCTTCTTCCATTGAAACAAGCGGTCAGCTGGCCATAAATAGTCATTGTACTCTCCTTTATGATTTAGCTTTTGATTTTGACCTGAAAAGCCCGTACCATGACTGAAATCGCGGGGTCAGTCATGATACGGGCATGATTATTATTTTGCCTCTGTTGCTATGCCGCCATATCTTCAGGCAAAATCAAGAAACCGTTCGGATGAGTTAGTTGCCTTTCTTTTACGGTTCTATCATAGTTCTCCCGAACCTTTACCAGCAAGAGGCCAAGTTGATTTTGCCCATCAAAGATATCTCCTTCTTGGATGCAGCCCCAGAACGTGTCTTTCGAGGATTTTTCGACGATCATTTTGCTACCAGTGGACTTCAGCACTTCGCCGAAAGTGTGTCGATTCTGCTGAAGCTTCAACTCCAATACCCAGAGCATACAATCGACCATGATTTTTGGCCAGTCAGGTCTAACCAGTCCAGCTTTAACCGCACATTTTTGCGTCATTTTTGCCCCTCTGGGGTTGTTGGCATCGATTATTCGTTTCTGGACATGAGGTTCAATACCTAGTTTGTTTTTGTGCACCGCAGGGATACATACTGTGTCGGGATGATACTTGCTTGCCTGATAAAGTTGCTCGCTGGAGTTAAACAGTATCCCTCTCCACCTGATTGGCATGCCGCCCGCCATGTTCGAGAAAGGCCACAGAGCTGGCGTTTCCTTTTTGCTGAAGAAGTAGGCCACATTTTTGACGCCGCATCTCATCCACGTACCTCCTATTGGTTAAGGTTACTTTTTTGAAATTCTTCTCAGGCTTGCATGGATCTTGTCCCGCCCAACAATAGCCAAAGTATCAGCCTACCCGGTCAACGGTGTGTCTGCCTCGGAAAAAAAATGAATCAAGATTTTTTGACGTGAAAATGGTCAATCTTGGACTGACCCAGACTGCGCTTTGGGTCGGATGAATGCCTGGCAACAATCCACTCTTCATCTTTTTCGAGATAGTGTCGCTCACTGATTCCAGTTAAATCGATTGCATCCTCAGCATCCGTTTTCAGCTAGCATTACCATTATATTCCTGAACCGGCTGTGGCGGACGAAGAGAAAACGGGGCAAAATGGCCAAAATGCCTGAGGCCGATAGCTCCCGCTATATTGATCGGCTGCATTTTCAGAGAGATAAAGAGAAATGTGTTTCAAGTTTAATTGAACTTTGTTTTGGTGTTCATAGAATGGCGCAGCCAAGAAGACTGCGCCCTATGAGCTCAAAGCGACCTTTTTCGAGTCGTCGGAAACTACTGATTTCCTGGTGATTTAAGCGATACGGTACGTTTAGCTTTCAGCCTCCAGCCCTCTATATTCTTCCAGAGTTAGGCCAAACGACCATGCTTGAGCGAGATTGGCATTTCGTAGCAATCCTATCTCAGGTTTGATTCCCTTGAGGTAAACCTTGTCTGTGGATGGACACTGATACCTGAGAAAATATAATTTGGAGTCATAATGATCCGTGATCTTTAACTCAACCATATATAATTCGTTTCCCTTTTCGGATCTATCAAGGAGAATCGCACTTGTATACTTGAGGAAATCATCGGGTTTGTAATAGTCATGCAAACGCCGGAGTCGTCTAAGTTCATCTCTCCTTTGCCATGCCGAATCAGTATTTCGGTCTTTGAAAGGATTCATTGAGTTTAATCCTCAGTTATTATTATAAGGTTCTTAAAATTGTCATATTCGTGCTCTCGTTTTACACTGTAGAATCCTTTGTCTATTAATAGCGTATCGTGCTCTTGATGTGTGAGGAGGGCCTGATCTGTTTTGAAGTACTTAAGTCCCATTCTGTTATCGTAAACCTGAAGCATTGCCCCATTAACCGGATGAAGTTCATGGCCATGCCCAGTTTCTTCCCCCATTGCCAAAACCATCGATGGTAGGACTCTAAGGCCAGCGGGCAGACGCCTGATCTGCCTGATTAAAAGATCTCCATGGCGGTACAGCCTTCCAGTGCTTGCCTTTTTTTGGTATTGGGAGCGATTAATCCAGCCGACCTGAGTTAATTTGCAGAAGCCGTCCAATGCATCGATAACGTTCAGCATTAAGAAAATTACGGAGTCCCAAGGATCGGAGCTTTCTTTGCGTGATCTATACCAGATATCCCGATTGACAGCGCAATTAAGACTCTTAAACTTGTGCATCTTGACCCAACCAGCAATCCTACTTATCGGGTCATGATCTCTATAAACGCCTTCAAGATGAGAAACAATGCATGGTCTTTTGAGTTTGGTTGCATAGTCAATCAAGGAATGGGCGCTCTCTGAGATCTTTCTCCCGCCTGCGATGACAAGAGTGGCATCGGCGGCCTTGACATGTTGTTTGTAGCCTATCGGTGTAATCTTGGTCAGTGCGAAG
>Ga0187867_10001288_pt1 | contig 21619 bp, 18 predicted proteins | sample June2016WEW_13_1_FD_132976 | JGI IMG/M metagenome (GOLD analysis project Ga0187867, IMG submission 132976) | Peatland microbial communities from SPRUCE experiment site at the Marcell Experimental Forest, Minnesota, USA - June2016WEW_13_10 | ecosystem: Environmental > Terrestrial > Soil >...
CCGGATCCAGTTCCACGACGAAGCGCTCACGGTCGCCGGAGAGCGCGGGCGGCTGGACCACGCATCCGCTCAGGATCACCGGCTCGCGCCCCTCGGCATCCAGCTCCGGACCGAGGCCCGGGCGATGCGCCAGATCGACGAGTGTGCCTGCGAACACGAATCCCAACAGGCAGCATGCGCCGGCCAGTATGCGCGCCTGCCGCCAGAGCGCAATCGCGGACAAGATCGCGAATGCCGCAATGACGATGAATAGCTCGCGCGTCTCGAACGATACGAATCGCGCAGCCAGAATGCCGGTGGCGATGGCGGCCAGAGGCGGGATCAGCGGGTCTTGCATAGCCCGGCTACCGTTCGGCGATGAAACCGATACGCGGCTTGCGCCGGCGGGGTGCGTTCAGATTCTTGAATTCCCGCCTCACTTCCTTTTCGAGGTCCTGAATGTCCTTGACCAAAATCGAGAGAACCGCCGAATGGTCTTTCTGGGTGTGCTCCAGCCGCTCCATCTTGCGCGCTAGTTCCCTGTGGGTGGCCAACACTTCGCGCAGTTTCACAAACGCGCGGACGATCAGAATGTTCATCTGCACCGCGCGTTCGCTGTTCAGGACGGACGAGAGCATGGCCACGCCATGCTCAGTGAACGCATACGGAAGAGTGCGCCGGCCACCGCGGCCCTTCTTTGACATCGCAATTTGCGATGTCAAACAATCCGCCTCTTCCTTGCTGACCTGGTACATGAAGTCTTCAGGAAAACGCTTTTGGTTCCGCTTGACTGCTTCGTTGAGCCGGAAGGTGGGCACCCGATACAACCTGGCTAGGTCGCCATCGAGCATGACCTTTTGGGCGCGGACGATGTAGATGCTTTGCCCGATGAGTTCTATTGGCGTCGCCAGAAGTCGGGCGGGGGAGATGCGCCTTTTTCCGGCAATGGCAGCCGCGGGCGCGGGGAGTAGGCGTTGCATAGGCCAGCAGAATAGTGGCCCGGCGGGCAGGACTTCTCAAAACAACTTGTTTTCCGCGGATTATTTGATTTGCGCCGCCGATTCAGTCAGGTCCAGCCGAGCTTTCCACGCGTCGCGCTCGGCGGCCGGTCCGGCGTTGGTAAAGTCCATCAATTCGTCGTCGCTGGCCTTGTACGCGGGCCAGTGCGGACGCCTCTCGCCATCGGGATTGCCGGTCTTCGCAAACGCCACCCAGTAGGCCAGCGCCGCCTTGGCGGTGGCCTCGTCGGCGGGCGTCAGGTCCTTGCCATAACGGGCGGCGACGGTATCGAAGACAAATGGAATTTCGGTCGCATGCGGCGCACCCTTCCACTGCTTGCGCAGGGACTCCGCCACGTAGGAGAAACGATACTCATACGCCGGTTGGCCAGTCGCGGCGGCGGTCCGCACCACGAAGCGGGCCGGCTCGACCATCATCCGGTCGGACGCGACCAGCACGCCAATCTTGCGGAATGCGCCGGAATGCTCCGGGTCGTACACGGCCTCCGCCTTGTCCTTGGCGGCCCCGAACGGTGCTAGCAACTCGTCCATGCTCTTGGCGAAGGAGAATCCGATGTCGCTGCTATTGGCGCCTGCGATCACTGGAATCTTTATGGCGTGCCCCGCAAGTAGCGCCTGCTCGGAGGTCTCAGCCACGATCTTGCCGTCGATCATCGGGCCGGCATAGGTCGGAGCGCCCATCGTCGCCATATTCAGACCGTCCACTACGCGCTCGGCCGGCAACTCGCGAAGGGCGGCCAGCGTCGCGGCGTCCTCGCCCTTGATTCCGGCCTTCTCGGCAAATGTGATGCCCACCGATTCGCCGGATGGCAGACTCGGGCCGGACTCGTGAACGCGGCGCATCGGTCCGATGTTCGTGCGTCCGCCGCCGGATTCGATGATGGCTTTGTGGAACAGCCCGCGCGCCAGCGGCGTGGTCATCATCGTCAGCACCGACATGCCGCCGGCGGATTCGCCGAACAACGTAACGTTTCCCGCATCGCCGCCAAACTTCACGATGTTCTTTCGTACCCATTTCAGCGCCGCGATCTGATCCAGGAAACAATAGTTGCCGAGCAGAGCGTTGGGATCCTCCTTGGTAAGCGCGGGGTGCGCGAAGAATCCGAAGCGCCCGACGCGATAGTTGAAGCTGACAAACACGACGCCGCTCTCGGCGAAGTGCGTTCCGTCGTAAACCGCCGGCGAGCTGCCGCCGTTGACGAAGCCGCCGCCATAGATCCAAACCATGACGGGCAGCCTGCCGGACGTCCGCTGAACGGGCGCCCATACGTTGAGATACAGGCAGTCCTCGGCGGGCTTGGTGCCGAGCGGCGCGGCATCGCTGGGAAACGGAAGCTGCATGCAATCGGATGCATAAGCCGTGGCGGATCGCACGCTCTTCCAGGGCGTGGCAGCCTGTGGCGCCCGCCAGCGATTCCGGCCGGTGGGAGGTGCGGCGTAGGGAATGCCCTTGAATGCGACCACGCTGCCGGAGATCGCGCCCTTCAGCGCGCCGCTTTCGACACGCACTTCATCGACGGTTGCCGCGGCCGCGCTGCCGGAAACGATGACCGCAGCCAGAATGTTGCCGTGAATTCGTGTCATGTTCGTTTAGTCTAAATGCATGGAGCCGCGCAGGGGCAAGTCGCGCGATGAGGCGCCAGCTTGAATGATATACTCGGCCGGAACCAGCTCCCAGGCATCCTTGTCCGCGTTGAAGATCGAGAGGTAGAGCGGATCGAGGAGCAGTGTCACGGGCTTCGATTCACCGGGCGCGAGCCGTACTTTATACCACGCTACCAGACGATTGAACTGTTCGCCCGAGGCTGCCGGAAGAGTGGCGTAGACTTCGGCGATTTCCGCGCCGGCGCGCGCGCCGGTGTTGGTTACCTGGAACGACACGCTGTCTCTGGATACTTTCAGGTCGGAATATTTGTAAGTGGTGTAAGAGAGCCCGAAGCCGAACGGGAACGAGGGAACTTTATCCTTGGCGTCGTACCACTTATAGCCCACCAGCAGCCCTTCGTCATAAGACACGTCGAACTTCCTGGTATTGACTTTGAAGCCTGGAAACATTTCAAACATATCCGCGTCGCTAACCGGAGGCGGCTGCACGGCCAAATTCGGGTGTGGCAGATCGGCATCCGACTGCGCGAAGGTGAGAGGCAGCTTAGCGGAAGGATTCACCTCGCCGAACAGGATATTCGCGATAGCCTCCGCGCCGCGAATGCCTGGGTACCAGGCTTCCAACGCCGCGCTGACCTGGCCGATCCACGGCATGGTGACTGCGCCGCCGGTTTCGAGCACCACGATGGTGTGCGGATTGGCGGCGGCTACGGCGCCGACCAGCGCATCCTGATTGCCGGGCAGCGACAGGCTGGGATGGTCGATCCCTTCGCTCGAAGGCTGATTGACGAATACGATGGCCACGTCCGACGCCTTCGCCAGGCGTGCCGCCGCGACCGGATCGGTTCCGCCGTCATACTGAACATCCGCATGCGGCGCCTTCTCGCGAATCGCTTTCAGCGGCGCGGAGCGATGCCAGACGACGTGATCGAAGAGCCCTGCGTTGGCGGGCTGCGGCACGGGATTGCCTCCCATCGGATCGACCTGCGCCGACCCGCCGCCGGAGAGAACGCCCACATCCGCATGCGATCCGATGACCGCGATGGTCTTCAGCCGCGCGGCCTGCAGCGGCAACTGCCCGTTGGCGTTCCTAAGCAGGACGATGGACTGCTCGGCCACCCGCTGCGCGACTTCGAGGCCGTGCAAGACGTCGGGCACCTGGGTTTCCGGCGCGCGGTCAAACAGGCCCACGGCGAATTCCGCGCGCAGAATGCGGTGGACCATGTTATCGAGGCGCGCCACCGGCACCTCCCCGCTCGCCACCGCTTTCTTGAGCGCATCCGCCAGGTATTTGTTGCCGGGCATCTCCATATCGAGGCCCGCCAGGACCGCTTTGGCGGTCGAGTGCGTGCCCCCCCAATCCGAAACCACGAATCCCTGGAATCCAAAGTCTTTTTTCAGGACATCGGTCAGCAGGTAGCTGTTCTCGCATGCGTACTCGCCGTTCAGCAGGTTGTAAGAGCACATCACGGCTCCGGCGCCGGACTCCTTGACGCCGATTTCAAATGCCAGCAAGTCGCTTTCGCGGATGGCGCGCTTATCGGCCTTGACGTTGACGTACGAACGGCCGCCTTCCTGGTCGTTGAGCGCGTAGTGCTTGATGTCACCGACGACGCCCTGCTCCTGGAGCGCCTTCATTTCAGCGGCCACGAGCTTGCCTGCAAGGATCGGATCTTCGCCCTTATACTCGAAAATGCGGCCGTTGCGCGGCTCGCGCGCCAGGTTGACGCCGCCGCCCAGGGTCATGTTGTAGCCCTGATTGCGCAGTTCCATGCCAATCAGCGCGCCGTATTCGCGCGCTACGTCGAGGTCCCAGCTTGCGGCTTCCGCCACGCAGGAGGGCAGTGCCGTTGAATAGCGGCCTAACGTGGCGCTATGCGTGACGCCCACGGCGGCATCCGCCATCTGCAGATCCGGAATGCCGAGGCGCGGAATCCCGGGGATGTACCCGGCGTTGCCCAGCGATTTGGAAGGTGGCGCGTTGGGACCCGGGAACATCATTTGCCAACCGCCGCCATGCAGCAGCGAGATCTTCTCGTCGAGAGTCATTTGGGCCGCGATCAGGTCGGCGCGCTGGTCGGCGGAAAGGCTCTTGTTCATCCAAGGGCCGGTGGGTTTCGGGCGCGGCGGACCGAACTGGGCTGCGGTGGTGCCGGTGAGGGCGGCGCAGAGAATGGCGGCGAGCGCGGCGTGGCGCACGCGGGGGAGAGCGATGGTGTGCATACGAAATGAGAATAGTAACAGATCGCATTGTCCGGGGCGCGCACGCTAACAGGCGTGAACGTGCTCGCGGAATTCGGCAAAACGAGGACATCGTTCTGCGATTCGATAAAGGTCTGCGGCGGATGCGATTTCCTTGTACACTCTGTCATCTGCGGGAAGGGAGGCTTCAGAAAGCATTGCCCGGAATAAAGTCTTCGGATCGGAGAATTCCTCCAATGGCTTGCCGATCGGTTTGATAGAGCGAGTCCGGCCTCGCGTAAGAGCGACTTTGCTCACAGCCTGCTCGTCCGCCATCAGCCACGTCTCGACCATGGATCTTGTCGCGTAGAAATGAACCGGAAAAGTCGGCTCAAAGCCTGATTTACGCAGACGGTCGCTCAGCTCCGCCTCGAGGACGTGCGGGTTCTTCCAGTCGGAGTCGCGGATGACCAACGCCTTATCTATTAGATGTTCGTACTGAAAGTGCTTCAACCATCCCACAAACTTGTTGGGGAGCGCGGGTATGCCGCCGCAAGGTCGCGCTACGACGCGCTCTATGTCGGGCCGAATTCTGCGGATGATCACCGGATAGACCGCGGCGTCGCGCGGACCCTCGACGACAATTCCAAAAGCGCTCATTCTTCGCCAAGCGCCCCGGCAAACATCAGGTCGCCCAGACCCAGTTCTTCATCCTCGACCAATTTCTTGAGGCTTGGTTTATCATTTGGCCTGATTACTTTCGTTTCGCCCTGCCTCTTCTCGACCCATAGGATCTCGTCGAACTTCATTTGATCGAGCACGAGCGGTGAATGTGTAGTGAAAATGATCTGAGAGGGTGGGACGCCTCGTGCGGCGGTTTCCTGCTGAACTTGCCGCAAAAGTGCAACCAGTGTCTCGAACAGCTTCGGATGTAGATGGTTCTCAGGCTCCTCAATGAAAAAGAGGGTGCCGCCTAGCTCGTCAGGAGCCAATATCAGGGAAAGATAGGCGACGAATGCCAACTCGCCATCCGACATCTGAAAGAGTGGCGTTGGGCGAAGCAACCCTTGCTCCTGCGAAGTCAAATAGACAGTTCCCTGTTGTGTCGGCCACGTCAGAAGCTCCTGGATTTCCGGAAAGACATCTCTCGCAACCTCTGCAATGCGGGAGAAGGCCTGAGGCGATCTGGTTTGTAGCCACATCAGCCACGCGGAGAGGTTTGAGCCGTGGAGATCGAGGACATTGCCAGCCGTCATCGGATTCGCCTGCTTCATCACAGCCGGAACGAACTGATGAAAGCGCCAGTTTTGGGCGAAGAGTTTCAGCGGATAACCGTGCCAATTAGGCGGTGCCAGTTCCATCCCCGACCGCTCAGCCTGGACAAAGACGAGCTTCGACGAGTCCCTGTTTGCGAGCCAGCGGCCATCGCTGTCTCTTACGATAAGCTGGTAGTCCACTCCCCCTTCCCTGAGATTCAGTGTCTCCTTCTGAATGGTGAAATAACCTCCGGCGCCACCCACGATTTCGAGCTCATATGCAAACACTCTACCGGAACAGGCCGGTTCCATCTCGATGCCGATTGAAAGCGGCTGCCCCTGACTGCCCTTCCACAGGACCTCGTCTATCCCTTGCCGCTGAGTCAGGGCATTACCGGGCCCGAAAGTTGCCGCCTGTGGAAACCAACATTGGTACAGGAATCGAAACAGGTCGAGGACGTTGCTCTTGCCGCCCATGTTGGGGCCGACCAGCACGTTCAGTAAACCAAGAGAAATGTCAACGTCTCTTAGGCTTTTGAAATTGCGCGCACGAACTCGCGTAATCATGAAGGCACCGAAACTATGATACCCCGCCTAGGATGGCTTCCAACATATCCGGAATCTCAAACACCGCGCGATTCGAAAGCGCGGCCGCATTTCCGCGCATGCGGGCGTACGTGGCTGGCTCCAGCAGTTCCTCGACCGCGCCGCCAATCCCGCGGAAATTGCCCACCACCATCCCCACATCCTGCTCCCTCACCCACTCGCAGTTGTAGCGTTCCTGCGGCAGGTTCCAGGCGTTACGTTCTACGATCACTGGCAGCTTCATGGCGACGGCCTCGCTGATGCTGCCCGGCCCCGGCTTGCCGATGAAGAAGTCCGAGAGGTGCATGTAATAGGGCACCTCGCGCGTGAAGCCTTCCACGAACATCGGAATCCGCGCCGGCATGGCGCGCAGTCTGTCCGCCAGCTTCTGGTTGCGGCCGCAAATCAGGATCAGTTGCAGCGGCCGTGCGGCCGCCTCTAATCGGCACGCGATTTCGAGCATCGCCGCGGAGCCTTCGCCGCCGAACAGGACCAGGCCCGTGGGCCATTCCGGGTTCAGTCCCAGGCGCTGCCGCTCGGCGCTGCGATCGGCCTCAATCGGCGCGTAGAAGCGCGGGTTCAGGATCATCCCCGACGCCCGAAAGACGAAGCGATCGGCATATCCCAATTCCCGCGCCTGGACGGCCGCGCGGTCCGAGCCGCAGACCAGATACTGCTGCTGGCGCTCGATCCAGAAGTGCGGCGGATAGTCGGCGATATCCGTAAGGATGGTCACCAGCGGCGTGCCGGGCAGCGCGGCTTCCAGGCTCAGCTTCAAAGCCCGGTTGAAATTCGGGATCAAAGAAACCACCATGTCCGGCTGACCCGCGCGCCAGAAATCGCGTAACAACCGGACCAGCGCCGGCTGAAACATTCGGATGATAACGTGTAGTCCCTTCAAAAGCTCGCCCGAGCCCAGCGTCCAGCCCTTCTTCAGCAGCAGGTTGTAACAATCCTGCAGACGGATGCCGGTGAAACGCCGAAAGATGTCCAGGTCGTCGAGCTGTTCCTGCAGGTTTACCATGCGGATCTCCCACGGCCTTCCTTGTTGCGCGATCACCTGTTGCAAAGCCATGGCCGCGCTGCGATGCCCGCCGCCCGCATCGAAGTAGATGAAATCGAGCTTTCTCACACCGTCTGGCTTGTTCACACCCTTGATTTCACCAAGCTTTTAAGTAAATGTCATGCTCTTGTAGGAATATGAGACTATAAATTAGGGTGGGATGGTGTTAGAGTTCATCACGGCGCGCGATTACAGCCTGATGCACCGCGTGCATCGGTGGCCGGCTCCGCGGTGGATCAGGGTGTGGATGATCTGCGCCACACGCGGCGGCGATGGCTGGCTGTGGTACGCCATGGGCCTCGTCATCCTGTTGTTCGGCGGCCCTACTCGGTTCGCGGCCGTGGGCGCCGCGGCTTTGGCGGCGGGCCTGGGTATCGCCATGTTCCTCTTCCTGAAGAAGTGGACCAATCGCAGTCGCCCTTGCGCCATCGAGCCGCACTGTTGGGCCAAGCTGCTGCCCCCGGACCGCTTCTCTTTCCCATCCGGCCACACCATCACCGCCTTCGCGGTGGCGCTCTCGCTCGGGGCATTCTATCCTAACCTGCTCGCCGGATTGCTGTTCTGCGCCGCCAGCATCGCCGTCTCGCGCGTCCTGCTGGGGATGCACTTCTTGAGTGACGTGATCGCCGGCGCGCTGGTTGGCTCCAGCCTGGCATGCTGCGCGGTTTGGCTGGCGCGGTAATCCACACCTGCATCCGAGGACGTATACTAAACATCGAGAGAGTATGCGTCGTGTCCGCCGCCTTTGCGCAATCGTGGTCTGGGTGAGCGCACTCGCCTGGGCTGCGCCGCCACCCCCGCCCAGCATGGACCTGCGGTTCGACCGCCTCGCCAGCGCCTTGACCCTGCTCAACGACAGCGACCGCAAGATCGTGGACGAAGCCGTCCAACTGATCCGCCAGGGCGAGCATGCGGGCGCACTGGCGCGGCTTTCCACGCTCACGCATTCGAATCCCGAGAACTCGTCGCTGCGCATTCTGATGGCCTACGCGCAGCTTCAACTCGGCAACCTGACCGGCGCGTTGGACGAGGCCAAGAAGGCGCATGAGGCGCCCAATGGGAATAGTTACAGGTGTTACTTCCTGGCCAAGATCGCCTTCCTGACAGGCGATAATATCACTTGCCGGCGCGAGCTAAACCACGCCAAAAACGCAGGCGATATGCCGGAAGAAGTCCGCCAGTTGCAGAGCGACCTGAAGAAAACCAAAAGCAAGAGCTAGCGTCTAATCCTGTTACAATCGCCCTATGTTCAGAGGATTGGAGCACACCGCGATCGCCTCGCCCGACCCGCGCACGCTCGCCGAATGGTACGCCGCGCACCTGGATTTCGTCATCAATTACGAGTACGCCGGCAACTACTTCGTGCGTGCGGCGAACGGCACCATGCTGGAGATCATTCCGGGTAAAGGCCCGCTGACGCCCCCGCAGTTCGACGAACCAGGCATCCGTCATCTGGCCATCGACGTGGACGATTTCGACGCCGCGCACGACCGCCTGAAGGCCGCTGGCGTCCGCTTCCTGGGCGAGCCCATGAACAAACAGGGAAACCGGCTTTTGTTTTTTGCGGATCACGACGGCAATATCCTGCATCTGATTCACAGGGAAAGGCCGCTGCCGTAAACTTGTGCTGCGCCGGGTCTTTAAGGCTTTCCATTACCGCGAATTCCGCCTGCTCTGGTTTGGCGCCTGCACGTCGTCGATCGGCACCTGGATGCAGGTCGTGGCGCAGAGCTGGCTGGTCTTTTCGATCTCTAAATCGGCGTTCATGCTGGGCCTGGACGGCTTCCTGGGACAAATCCCCATCGTGCTGTTTTCCCTTATTGGCGGCGTGATCGCGGACCGCATCGACCGCCGGCGCGTGCTGCTGGGGTCGCAATACGTGCAGATGACCTCCGCCTTCCTGCTGACCTTGCTGATCGCGTTTAGCGTGGTGAAGGTCTGGCACATCCTGACGCTTTCATTCGTAGTGGGCTGCGCGCAGTCGTTCGGCGGCCCCGCGTATTCGGCGCTGGTCCCCATGCTGGTCGAAAAGGAAGACCTGCCCAACGCCATCGCGCTGAATTCCATTCAGTTCAACCTGGCGCGCGTGATCGGTCCCGTGCTCGGCGGTCTGGCCCTCACCGGGCTGGGCGCAGCCTGGTGCTTCGGGCTCAACGGCCTGTCGTTTGTGGCGGTCATCATTTCGCTGCTTCTGCTGACGGTCACGTTCGCGCCGCAAAAGACCAACGAATCCATATTGACCGGCGTCAAGCAGGGCATCGCGTTCGTGCGCCAGCAAGGCGCCATGGTTGGGCTGATCGCGCTGGCGTTTTGCATGACCGGGCTGGCTATACCGACACTCACCTTTTTGCCGGTCTTCGCCAAGGACGTTTTCCACCGCGGACCGACGGCCTTCACCATACTGCTCTCCTGTTCGGGGGTCGGATCGGTGGCGGGCGCCCTGATCGTGGCGGCCCTCGGCAACGTCCAGAACAAAGGGCGGATTGCGCTTCTGACGCTGCTGTTGCTGGGCGGCGCGATTGCCGGATTCGCCGTCTCCAAATCGATCGTGCTGAGCGGCGGTCTCCTCGTCCTTTCAGGCGCGGCGATGATGGGCGTATTCTCGATGGTGAGTTCGCTGGTGCAGCTCATCACCCCCAATGAAATGCGCGGGCGCGTGATGAGCGTGTATAACCTGTCCTTCCGCGGCGGCATGCCGCTGGGCAGTTTGATTACCGGATGGCTGGTGCCAAGATATACGGCACCGCACGTGCTTGCGGTGAATGGCCTGCTATTGGTGGCGGTGGGATTCTATTTCCTGCTCGTGCAGCGGCGGGTGGCGGCGCTGTAATCTACGTGGGCCGGATGGGTGGCTTCAGCCGGCTGGGCTTGCTGGGCGATGGCACGAAGTAGACAGCGGCCTTCCCCGCCACGCCGTCGCGCGCCACATAAAGAGGTCCATGGCTGCTGCTGCTATTCATCAGGAACACCGACGCATCGCCAAACAAGTCGAGGCGCGTGGGCGTGAAGCTGAGGCCCAGACTCTGGACCGGCGAGCGCGAAGCAATATCGTACACGGCCAGCGTGCGGCTGCCTGCGTTAGCCACATAGAGTCGCTGCCCGTCGGCGGAAAGTTGCAACCCGGCCGGCGAGTCGATGCCGCTATCGTTTGCGAACAAGACCGCCGCAGGCGTTCCGGCGTAGTTCTGCACTTGGAAGATCTGCTGCGATTGGTTATCGGAAAAATACAGGCTGCTGCCTGCCAAGGCAATGGCGGACGGGCTGGTAGCGGGCGCGATGCGTTGGGTGCCCGAAGAAGCCGTGGCCAGGTAGATGCCGCCGGAGTCGGTGGATGCCACCCCCACGATCATACGCTGCCCGTCAAAGGCTAGTGCGGTCACATGTCCGGGAAGGCTCGACAGCTCGATGGAAGCGGCGGCAACCGGCGATGGATTAAGACTCGTCAGAATCTGCCCCTGACCAGTGCGCGATGCGTAAACCGCCGCTGTGCCGCTACCAGGACCCCACGCGAAGTGGTCGGCGCCGGCGATGGCGCCCGAAACGGCTAATGTCACGGGTAGCGCGGTGCGCAAGCCGCTATAGAGTACCAGCTTGCCGCCTTGCTGCACGGCCAGTGCGGCGGAGCCATTCGGCGAAACGGAAGCGGCCTGGAGTCCGGCAGCCACCACATTGCCAAGATAGGCGGCGCCGGGGATACCCAGCATGGGCCTTACGGCGCCCGCCTGCGCGTCGAAGACGAACCCGGTGACCGGTCCGGCCAAGCCGGCCGAAGACTGCGCCCAACCGGTAACGGCGAGCGCGCCAAGCGCGATGAGGAGTCTCAAAGTATGCATATGCAAATAGACGCCGCCACGGACCTAAAATCTCACGGCGCCACTCTCGCAGTATAGCGCTATGATGGGAGTCCATGAAGGTGGCCGTAGCAAGCGATCATGCTGGTTTCCCGCTGAAGGCGCGGATTATCGAGGAATTGGGCAAATTGGGGCACCAAACCACAGACCTGGGCACCGATTCGACCGACCCGGTGGACTATCCGGATTATTCGCGCGCGGTGGCCGAGGCGGTGCTCGATGGGCGCGCCGATCGGGCCATCCTGCTGTGCGGTAGCGGCGCAGGCGCCTGCGTGGCCGCCAACAAATTCAAAGGCGTGCGCGCCGCAACCTGCCACGATCCGTTTTCGGCGCATCAAGCCGTGGAAGACGACGATGTGAACGTGATGTGCCTGGGCGCGCGCGTGGTCGGTCCGGAATTGGCCGTGGAACTGGTACGGCGGTACATCGGAGCCAATTTCTCCGGGGCCGAGCGCCACCGGCGCAGGCTGGGAAAGATCGCCGGATTCGAAGAGCAGTTCGGGCGGTAGGCCGGTTCCGCATGAGTGTTCTGCAGAAGAGCTTTCGTATCTCCACGCGGGGCCATTCGGACGTGCTGGATATCACACCGCAAGTAGAGCGCGTCGTGGCCGAGAGCGGCGTGCAGCAAGGTATCGTGAACATCGCCGGCGTGGGGTCTACACTGGGCATAACCACGCTGGAATTCGAGCCGGGATGCGTGGCGGATCTGCGGCGCGCGCTCGATCAGATCGCTCCCGCCGATGGTGACTACGCGCACAACGAGCGCTGGGGCGATGGCAACGGATACGCGCACTTGCGTAGCGCCCTGGTGGGCACCGCGCGCAGCTTTCCGGTGATCGAAGGACAAATCGGAACCGGTACCTGGCAACAGATCGTGCTATGCGATTTCGACAACCGCTCGCGGGACCAGCAGGTGCTGGTAACGGTGGTGGGAGAATGAAGGAACGGCGCGCGGAGCCGCGGCTGTGGTGTTCGGATTTGATCGAGGTGCGTGTGGAGGCCGATGGCGGCGAACCCGCGGAGCTGATCGCGAACCTGGAAGAAATCTCGCCATCGGGCGCGTGCGTGCAATTCGAGGAACCCGTCCCGGCGGGCGCACGGCTCTGCCTGAAACTCGGCCGGTATAAGTTTCGCGGGCACGCGCAGTCCTGCATCCACAACGAAATCGGGTATTTCGTGGAAGTGCGGTTCGATGCCGGGCGGAAATGGTCGCGCCAGCTCTACGAGCCCAAACACCTGCTCGATCCCCGGCGGGTGCTGGCGCGCGGGTAAGACTCTGGAGGGCGGGCAATTTTGCCCTGGGGTCCCCTCTGGGGACGCCTTTTAGGCGGCTCGCAGCATTTCAGCGTTTGTGGCGTTCGCTGGGCTCCTGCCACAGGCGAAAGCCGCCGCGAAAAGCGTAAGCGTTATTGCCTAGCCGCGTGCCGGGCGGGAGCTTCTTCAGCGCCTTGGCGTTGCCGCCGCCCAGGATGACATAATCGGCTTCCAGCGCCGCCTTCAACCGCTTCACGACATCGAACACGTGCTGCCGCCACTTCTTCTTGCCCAGGCGCTGCAAGCCGCGAATGCCGACGTAGTCCTCATACGTGCGGCCATGCTCATAGGGTAGGTGCGCCAGCTCCATCGGTTCCAGGACGCCATCCACGATCATCGCCGCACCGAGCCCCGTGCCCAAACCGAGGAACAACATGCGCCCGCCCTCGTAATGGCCCAAGGCTTGCATGGCGGCGTCATTGAGGATCTTGACGGGGCAGCCGAGCGCCTTTTTGAAATCGAAACCGACCCAGCCGGGCCCCAGGTTATGCGGTTCGCCGACGGGCTTGCCGTGGACCACCGGCCCGGGATAGCCGATAGACGCCACCGAGTACTCCCAGCCATGGATGGCTTTGCGCACGTCGGCCGCCATTTTGCGAGGGGTCATCTTCGGTCCGGAAGGAATCTCGATGAATTTCTTGTGGCCGGTGGCCAGGGCCTTGACGTGGGTGCCGCCGACGTCGAGGACCAGAATCTTGAGGGGTTGGTTGGTCACGTTTCGCTCACTATCTTATCAAGGTCTGCCGAAATCTCCCGCGCGACATTTCCGACAGTAGGTACCAGGCTACCTATCTGACAGGTGCCCCCCGGCCAAAGTGTTCTGCGACGCTTTGTCGCCTTAAGCCAAGGCTGCTAGACGCACCTAGAACGTGCCAGGTTAGTGGAAATATGCCGTCGCTGGACAGTGCCCATTACACGTTTTTGTAATATCCAGAGAATAGATTGGCGTCTGCACAGATTGCTCCCCAGTCGGCGACCTTGTAATGACAAACGGTCTGTCGACCGAGGATGGCTCTTCCGACCAGGCAGAGAACCTGCATGCTCCGCCATTCGGTAGACAGGTGCCCACATTCATCTCGCCAATTGTGAAATTGTAAGTGATCAGGGTGTCACCATTGGACCCTGGTGACGTTGTCTTAGTGACCGGCGAGATGATAATCGCTGTGTGCAGGGTCGTGAAATCTATCACGTCCCATTGTTGAGGAACATAACTCGCATCGATAGGGGTTGATGTATAAGCCGAGGGATAAGGTATACCGAGGCCCTGCGCCAACCGCTGGTTCGCCACGTACCATGTGCACTGTCCATATCCACGGCCGTCTATTGTCGCAATCACGCCTCCGTACCACGCACCACCAAGCCAGGGAGGCTCCTCCCCAGGCGGCAATTGCGGTGGCGGCAACGGCAGCGGGCCGCTGACAATGCCGTCAGGGGTCGTAATGGTCACGGTTACGCCGGGGTTAGTTGTATACTGGAACGACCCGCTGGGTGCGAACGAAGGTGTAAAGGTAATTGAGTTCGGCATCCAACCCGCTGGACCTACTGGCACGGTAACGGGACTGATGTTTGAGTCGGAAAAAACGATCTGTCCGAATTGTCCGCTGGGGCATCCTGAAGGTGGACAAAAGCCTTGGCCATTAAGCGTCCAATATGGGATCGGCTTGACCACTATGGGTGTTGTAGTGCCCTCGATTTTACAAGGCGACGTTGGGCCCTGACAAACATCTATCGCATAGAAGTCGTCATAAATGTTGGTATTCGCCGTCTTGTCATAGGACGGCTGCCCCTGCCACTTGGCCTCCCAGACCAACTCCTCGGCCGATCCTCCCAAGGTCCAGCCAGTAATGCTCCCTATGGTAATTTGTCTGGGTGTTGTCGGTGTCAAGAGATAGACCTCCGGCCAGCCCGAAATGACAATACTACCGCTGTCATTGATGTCAAACGCAAGCTGGACCGTAATGGGTGAGCCGAGAATTGACAAACCGAGAGTGTTCAGGTCAATAGTTGTGCCACCGCTGTAAAAAAACCCGCTAATAGGATTCTCGCTCTCGCCCACGACTTGACCGCTATCGTTCATGCGCAGCGCGTCCACGGCGCTGGCATCTGACGGAGGGGGTATGCTGATTATCTCGCCGCCGCTATAAACGAAAATAACCGGTCCGCTGTCCGACTCGATCATCACTTGCTCGGCGTTGTTGATGTCGTACGCCCAACTGTTTACGTTGCCACCACTGATAAATGCCCCCAGATCGGTCATGCTCCCCTTGCTACATACAGCAATAGTAGTCGTACAGTAAAGGAAGGCATGGGTTAATCCGTTGGGTGCAGTAAAGGAACCCACAATCTGACCGTTATCGTTGATGGAGTTTGCTTGGTTATTGGCTCCGCCGATCTTGGAACCCAGATCACTTGGCATGCCTGTCGAGACGTTATAGAGAAATGCCTGGGTGACACCACTGGTCGTGGTGAAACCGCCTACGATCTGTCCGTTATTGTTGATGCCGTAGGCTGTGCTGCTTGAGCCGGCAGGAAGGTGTATTCCCAAATCCGTCATCGGGCCGCCGCTGTAGAGGAATGCGTGGGTGTCGCCGGTGGCGGCGATGGAACTTCCCACGACTTCACCACTGCTGTTAATAGCGTAAGGGAGGGTAGGATAGCCTCCCAACGTGCCGATGTCGGCCGTGATCGCTCCGGTCGTTCCGCTCGGGGGGCTGTAAAGGTAGGCATGCGGGGGGTTAGCACCCCCGCCGCCGGTCACCTGGCCATTGTTGTTGATAAAGGCGTGATAGGCGGCGCCACCGGGACCAGCGCATTCCCAGCCAAGGTCGGTGACGGTGTACATTTGCGCGCAAAGTTGTGAGGTGAACCAAAGCAGGCCGCCCAACAGAATTAGGAACCAACGCTGTCGCGTCATGTGCTCTCCTTCGTTGCTCGGCCCCGGGGAATGGAGTGAATGCTCGCGTGCCGAGCGTCCACGCCAGCGTTAACCATTTAAGCTCCCGGTGCGGCCCTTTGCAAGCGCAAACATGCGCATTCGTGCGCAAGGGACGAGAGTTTGCCTGGTTCGTTCATTCGACCGCGAACTCAACACCTGATACGGGGGCGCGCATTCTCATTACGACCGACAAGGCATTCAGCGATTCCGGGCCGGTCCCGCACCATGCGATTCCGCCTGTACGCCTTCGCCAATGGAACCGGCGCAGTGACGATCAACGCCCCGTTTTGGCCTCTCACTCCAATGAAAGTTTCCACGGGTACAAGCCACGGTTTATTAAAGCAGGCATCGCGATGACCGAAGAACCTATTTAGATTCAATAACTTGGGCTTCGATCGTACAGCTAGTCTGCACCTCGCCGTCCGGCTTAGCCACCCTCACCAAACATCCCGTGCGACAATTCCCCCGTCGCCCCACTAACTAGGTACCACCATGCGGCTATGGATACTCCTTTTTGCGTCCGGGCTTGCCGCCGGCCAGACCCCCGACCCCGCTTACGAGCCCCTCAACCAAGCCTACGAAGCCTTGCGCACCCGCAGCTATGACCAGGCCACCGCCCTCTTCCTGAAAGCCATCGACGCCGCCCCCACCCGTGCCGCCGTGCGTAAGGACCTTGCCTACACCTATCTGAAAATCGGTGAAAACGGGGCCGCCCGCGATCAGTTCCGCGAAGCCATGCGGCTCGATCCAAAGGATTTCCACGTCGCCCTGGAATACGCATTTCTTTGCAATGAAACCAAGGAGCAAGCCCAGGCGCGCCGCGTTTTCGATCGCATCCGCAAAGCCGGCGACCCCGAATCCCGCGCCACTGCCGAACGAGCCTTTCAAAATATCGACCGCCCCCTGGCCGAAGGCATCGCGCGCTGGACCCAAGCCATCCAACTGGGCGGCGACAATTTCAGCGCGCACTTCGAGCTGGCTACCCTCGCCGAACAACGCGACGAACGATCGCTCGCCGCCCTTCATTACGAAAAAGCCTGGCGTCTGATTCCCGAGCGGCGCTCGGTGCTGGTGGATCTGGGCCGCGTGCTGCAAGCTCTAAACCGCGCCGATGAAGCCAATGCCGCCCTGCTGGCCGCATCCCGCGGGGGCGAACCGCGCGCCGCCGAAGCCGCCCGCGAGCTGCTCCCCACCCGCTATCCTTACGTCTCCGAGTTTCAACGCGCCCTGCAGCTCGACCCCAAAAACCTCGATTTGCGCCGCGAGCTCGCCTATCTCCTGCTGCGCATGAACCGCCAGTCCGAGGCTGAACAGGAATTCCGCGAACTCATCGGCCTGTCGGAAACCGACTACCTCTCCGCCGCGCAGCTCGGTTTTTTGCTGTTGGCGCGCGGCCAAACTACCGAAGCCATGCCGCTGCTGGAACGCGTGATGCAGGGCGCCGACGAAGATCTCGCCAATCGCGTACGCGCCGTCCTGCGCATTCCGCAAACCTTGCGCACGCGCCCGGCCCAGCCAGCGCCGCCTTCCATCGACTCTAAAGTCATGGCCGAGCGCAGCCTCAAGGCCGGCTTCGTCCGCGACGCGCTCAAGTACTTGCAGCTTGCCCAGGAGGACGATCCGGCCGATTTCGCCGTCATGCTCAAGCTCGGCTGGACCTACAACCTGCTACACAACGACCGGCAGGCGATGCGCTGGTTCGACCTCGCGCGCAAAAGCTCCGACCCCAAAATCGCCATGGAGGCCAACACGGCTTACAAAAACCTGCGCCCCGCGTTCGAAACTCTCCGCACCACCGTCTGGATGTACCCGCTCTTTTCCACCCGCTGGCACGACTTCTTCGCCTACGCCCAGATCAAGACGGAGCGCCGCGTGAATTTCCCGATTCATCCATACGTCAGCCTGCGTTTCATCGGCGACTCGCGCGGGACCATTAGTCAGGAAAACGGCGGCATCGCTCCGCAATATCTATCGGAGAGTGCCCTGATTCCAGCCCTCGGCGTAGCCACCAACGTTTGGCACGGGCTGCTGGGCTGGGGCGAAGCCGGCGTTTCCGTCGGATATTTCACCGGGCACATCTTGCAGGACTACCGCGGCGGCGCTTCGTTCACCAAGGGTTTCGGACACATGCTGAAATCCGAAACCGGCGGCCTGTTCTTTGAAACCAATGACGACGCCATTTTCGTCAGCCGCTTCGATAACGATTTCCTGGCCTACACGCAGAATCGCTTCGGCTATACGCCGGTGCTGCGCGCATTGCAGACGCAGTTCTATTGGAACGTCAACCTGACCGTGGATCAAAAGCGCGAAGCCTGGGCCAACTTCTTTGAAACCGGTCCCGGCGTGCGCTTCCGCACCGCGTTCATGCCCAGCGCCCTCTACTTCACGGTGAACTATCTCCGCGGCTATTACACCGTGGCTGGGGATCCCTACGGCCCCACCTTCAACGATTTTCGAGCCGGCTTCTGGTATGCCTTCACTTACTAAACTCGTGGCGCACGCACTCCTGCGTGCCACGTCGCGACTCATCGCGACGCTTGCCATTCTCCCCTTGGCCCCAGCCGCCCCCCTGCCCAGCTTCGCCATCCTCTCCGGCGACCAGGGCGGCTGGCCGCTGCTGCTGCAGTCCGTCGGATTCATGCCGCAGCCCGCCGCCTCCGCGCGGATCTTCGTGCTGCGCGCCGGTTCCGCCGGCTCGCCCGAGTGGCCCGCCCGCGTCGAGGCCGGCGCCTACCTGATCCTCGAAGGCGAATCCTCCATCGCCGAATCGTTCGGTTTCCGCGCCACCAAGGAAAACGTAAAAATCGGCAGCCTGGAAGATGTGCATCTGCCCAAACTACCCATCGTGTGGGAGAAGGGCCTGGAACTGCCCCGCTACGAAGTGCCCGCCGAGGCCAAAGTCTTCGCCAAAGAGCGCTGGACCGGCGCGCCCATACTGGCGGGTTTCCGCCGCGGCGCAGGGGCGGTCCTCTGGGTGGAAGTGTCTCCTGGCGAACGCGGCTACGAGCGCTTCCCATATCTGCTGCACGCGCTGGCCGACCTCGGCCTCGATCCGCCCTTCCGCTCCACGCGCCTCTGGGCCTTCTTCGATTCGTCCTACCGTCTGCGTGTGGATCTCGACTACTTCGCCGCGCGCTGGCGTAACGCGGGCATCTCCGCCCTGCAAGTCGCCGCCTGGCACTTCTACGACTCCGACCCCGAGAGCGACGCCTACCTCAAGCGCCTGATCGCCGCCTGCCACGCCAACGGCATCCTGGTCTACGCCTGGCTCGAACTGCCGCACGTCAGCGAAAAATTCTGGAACGATCATCCTCAGTGGCGCGAAAAAACCGGCGTCCTGCAAGATGCCCAGCTCGATTGGCGCAAGCTCATGAACCTCGCCAATCCCGATTGCTTCCGCGCCGCCGCCGCGGGCGTCAGGGACCTCCTCGGGCGCTTCGATTGGGATGGCGTGAACCTAGCCGAGCTTTACTTCGAGTCGCTCGAAGGCCTGTCCAATCCTTCCCGATTCACGCCCATGAACGACAACGTGCGCGCGCAGTTCCGCGCCGCCGGTGGCTTCGACCCCATCGAGTTGTTCCAGTCCCGCAAAGATTCGCCATCCCAACGCGCCTTCCTGGACTTTCGCGCCCGGCTGGCGCGCGACATGCAACAGCAGTGGCTGGGCGAGATCGAAACCATCCGCGGCACGCGTACATATCTGGATGTGGTCCTCACGCACGTCGACGACCGCCTGGATACATCCATGCGCGACGCCATTGGCGCGGATTCCGCGCAGCTTCTGCCGCTGCTTGATCGCCACAACTTCACCTTCCTCGTGGAGGACCCCGCCACCGTGTGGAACGAAGCGCCCCAGCGCTATGAGGAGATCGCGCGCCGCTACCGCCCGCTGACCACACGCCAGGACCGGCTGGCCATCGATCTGAATATTGTCGACCGCTACCAGAACGTTTACCCCACCAAACAGCAGACCGGCGCGGAACTGTTCGAGGTGGTGCATTCCGCGGCCGCAGCTTTCGCCCAGGTCGCGCTCTACTTCGAGAACTCCATCCTATCGCCGGACCTGTATCTGCTGCCGGCCGCGGCCGCGGTAGTCAGCCGCGCCGAGATGGTCGGGCCCAAGCTGATGATCGATTCGCCGCATGGAGTCGCCCTGCGCTGGCCGGGGCCTGCGATAGTAGACGGTCTACCCTGGCCAGTGCGCAGCGAGGCGCTGTTGTTCCTGCCGGCGGGTACGCATTCCGTGGAAGCCGGCCCCGCCTCGCCCGCGCTGCTAGTGACCCGCTTCACAGGCGAACTGGCTTCCGCGCAACTCGTTGAAGCGAACGCCGTCGAACTGTCTTATCGAAGTTCCGCCCGAGCCGTAGCCATCCTGAATCGCACGCCCGTCCGCGTCGAGATCGACGGAGCCGAAGCCGCTCCCGATCCAGCCGGCCCAAACGCCATCTTCCTCCCCCGAGGCCAGCACCTGGTAGTAATTAGTGGGGCAGGCTCGTAGCCTGCGCGGGGCTCGCAGCCCCGCCCAAGCATCGCGCAATAAACTCCGCACGATCCGCCATCGCGCGCGGGTCGTTCACCGAGTGCCCGGCATCGTAGAAGACCACCTTTTGCGGATGTGGGACCGAGCGTACGAGCTGCTCGGCCGCGGCGCGCGGCACGAATTGATCGAAGCGTCCGAACTGGAACAGAATCGGGGCTCCCAGCCAAAAACGCGTGAAACGGACCGGATCCACCGCGGACATAGATGCCCGATAGCGTGCGAAACGTTCGGCGCCCAAGGAGAACCGCATGTTGGCCATCTCGGGATCGTCGCCGTCCATCGCTTCCGTGAGGCTCGGATACCCCGCCACCAGAACAAAGGCGCGCAGCCGCGGTTCGATGCTCGACAATATCGCGCCCCAATTCGCTCCGTACCCGTGACCCACATAGGCGATCCGGCTGGCATCCACGTCGCTCCGCGTGGCCAGCAGGTCGATCCCACGCCGGATATCGATCACCGCCTGAATGTGGATTTCCCGGTCGTTGTCGTTGTCGCTCAGGGAATTGAAACTGCGCCGCCAACCTACGGGCCTTTCCTGCGGACCGTCGATGAGCAACGACACCACCGGCGGCTCCGCCCGCGCCAGCAGCAGCGCCTCAGGCAGGAACTCATCGCGTCTCCCGTAATCGTGAACGAAGATTACCGACGCGTACCTCCCTTTCCGTTCCGGAGTCACAACGGTCGCCGAAACCGGCCCGCGGGCGCCCGAATACGACACCGCCGTAACGTACGACCCCTCTGTACGCGCGGGCTCTTCCGAGCGGCTGTTGAGTGGCGCGGCTGAATCGTACGCAAACATCGACGTTTGGTTTTCCGGGGCTGTTGCTGCGTGCCGGGCTGCTGGATCGGAGGCTGCCAGCCCGCCCGAGGGAACCACCCACATATAGATCCGGTCGTCTTCAACTTGCACTGTCTTGGCTGGAATCCAGCTCCCCATGTCGAATCGGTGAGAGACGATGCGGGTTCCCGGCCGCAGCTCACTGAGAAGCTTGGAGCGCAAACGCAAGTTGACGCCCGGCGTCAGAAACAGCGTCACCACCGACGCCTCGCGCAAGTCGTACGCGAACAAGTCGGCTTGGACGAACTTTGCTTTCCCCGCCAGGCCCTCCTGCCGGGCCAGCGCTTCCGACTGCCGCACAAGGTCTGGGTCGATCTCCACGCCTGTGGCTCGAATGCCAAATCGCTTGCAGGCTGCCAGGACAATGCGGCCGTCGCCCGAGCCTAGATCGATCAAGACGTCCGCCGGTTTGATAGCGGCGAGGTCCAGCATTGCATCGACGACATTCGCCGG
>Ga0187867_10001289_pt1 | contig 21617 bp, 22 predicted proteins | sample June2016WEW_13_1_FD_132976 | JGI IMG/M metagenome (GOLD analysis project Ga0187867, IMG submission 132976) | Peatland microbial communities from SPRUCE experiment site at the Marcell Experimental Forest, Minnesota, USA - June2016WEW_13_10 | ecosystem: Environmental > Terrestrial > Soil >...
CGGGAACGTTTTCGGTGTTTCGGTGATCAGGTGCGAACGACGACCGGTGCCCGACAATCACATGCCGGCAGGCTTAGTTCAACATCCCTTATGTTGCGTTGCCTGTCTTTCCCGTCCCCGCCATTTTCAATTCGACGCGGTAGCGACTTCCGCCGCCTGCCGACAGGCCCAGGATGCCTGTCCTACCCCTTCAACTCCGCCACAATCTCCGCCGCCACCGTGCGGGCCTTCTCGATCGCGCCGGGTTCGAAGCTGATGGCGCCCACGCGCGCATGCCCGCCGCCGCCGTACCGCTCGCAGATGGTCGCCAGGTTGTGCTTCGGCTCCTCCGCCGCCCAGGGGTTCGATCCCACGGAAACCTTCGTGCGGAACGTAGACGGACTCACCGACACCGTGTAGGTGCAATTAGGGAACAGGTAATACGGGATGAACTTGTTGTAGCCTTCCAGGTCGTAGCCCGTAAGATCGAAGAACACCACACCGTCGTCCTGCCGGGCGCGCTCGCCAATCATGCCCACCGAATTGAGGTGCCGCTGGTATAACGGCTCGAATAGCGCCTGGATCTCCGGCTCCGCGGCGATCTCCTCCAGCTTCCGGCGCTGCATCCAGCCGATGACCTTTTGAATGATCCCGGACCCTTTGGCGCCCTCGATCACCAGCGTCAGCTTCATGGCCGGCGCACCCAGCTCCACGGCGGTTTTGGCGTCGGGATATTGCGCGCCATCGATGATGTTGGCCCACTTGACGAGTTGATCCAGATCGGGCGCGGTGAAACCGAAGCGGTCTTTGGCGATGGCGCAGATGAAGGACGTGCAGGACTTGTACGAAGGATCGTACAACTTGCGTCCGCTGCGGTCCTGGCGGTAGTTTTCGGCGTCCTCTGGTGTGAGGAAGGCGCTCTGGTGGTGGTCGAACCACCAAGTCAGGCGCGGATTGCTCGAGTATTTGAAATCCACGATGGCGTTCACGTCGCCATCCCAAAGGCTGTCCTCGAACAGTTGGGATGCCTTGTGGGCCATCCCCGTGTAAACATATTCCGCTTCAGGGTAAAAAGCGCCCTGCATGAAGCGGGTGAAATATGCGGCGGAAGCAGCGCCGTCGAAACAATGGTCGTGGTAAAGGATGCGTACCCGCATGAACTTGTAGGAAACGTACCAGCTTGCCTGAATAGCGGGACAAATGCAAGTGCGGGCTCCCTAATCGCCGTCCTAATACAGAAGAGCGTTAAAGAATAGTTTAAATGTCTGATAGCTTTGCGCGCGGTATTGCGGGCGCATGCCGAACAGAATTACATGGCCGGCGCCCAGCCGGGCATCCACCAGGGCGGCCTTGCCCGTCAGGTATTTCTCGCCCAGCAGCCAGCCGGACGCCAGCAGGTGCGTATCCGGATAACGCACGGGCGCGCTCTCCTGCGTGTCCCATGCCGGGCTCTGCTCGGACAAGATGGCCAAATCTTCGGGCAAGCCGGCCGCCAGCGGATGGTGCGTATCCAGGCGCGCGTTCAAAATTGAGCCGGGCGAATAATATTCGCTATCGGAAACGCCGTGTACCACGTTGCGGGCCGCCACGCCCAGATGGAGCGTGGCATAGTCGGACGCACGGTTCAGGAAGATCAACGTGCCCCCCGCGGTGGCAAATTCGCGCAACGCATCCGCGCCTTTCGCTTCCAGGCCACCCGTGAACTCCGGCGGCATGCTCCCCGCTTTATGGCCGTTTTCCATGGAACCGAGGCTCGCATCGGGAAACACGATGACGTCGAAACGCTGCCGCAAGCCGCCCGCCTGGATCGCTTTGTTTTCGAGCGACGCGTAGGCGAAGTCGAACTGCTCCAACAGCCAGCGCGTCCAGCCTTCGTCGTTGTTGGGGATGAAGCTGCGGTACAAGCCGATGCGCGGACGCCGAATCTGTTTCCACCCGGCGCCCTGATTTTCGGTGGCGAAATCGCCGGTCGTGGTGTTCCGCCAGACCCCGCCGCCTGCATTCCAGGTGCGATTGATAGCCATCCAGGCATCGCTCTCCGAAGCCGGCAGGCCGACGGGATGCGTGACTACCATGCCCGGGTGCAGTCCCGCGACCGGCGCTTCGACGGCCTCCGCGCCCACCCCCATCAACAGCGGCAAGGTATGCGCCGTCACGTCGTAAGGGCGCTGCGGCGGTCCACCGGGATAAAGCCGCATGTCCGGATAATGCTGGCGTTCCAGCAATGCCTTGGCCCAACCGCCGTAAGGTTGCTCCATCCGGATGACGTTGTCGCCCGCGTCGGTATGATCGATCTCAACCTGCCCGAAAGCCAGCGTTTCCAGCATCTTCCGCCCGGCCGTCAGATCGCGCTGCTGCCGCGGAATCACAAACCCCCATGGCGATTTCCGCGCCACTTGCCGTTGCCCGATCTTATAGAAATTCCGCAGCAGCTCTTCGCGATGCAGGGCCGCCTGGTACAGGCACGATTCCATAGCGATCAGTTGGTCGTCCACAATATCGCGCAAGCGCCACACGCCGCCCGGCCAAGGCTCCAGGAAATTCCAGCTTCGCTCCTGCGCGTTGTAGCCCAGCGCGTCGCGTTCGAGCTCGCCCGGCTTAACCGTGATGGGGCTGGCCAATTTCGCGCTGGCCGACTCGGTCAGGAGCCGCATGCCGCCGTGGAACGCCTGGTAGTGCCGCGACGGCGTCCAGAAGTCGTACATGGCGTGGATGGCCACGCCGGTCTGCCCGGCCGCGGTCAGGTCCGCCGCCATGGCTGTCCCGATCATGTTGGATTCCTGCATCAGGATAGCGTCGATGTTGGGTTCGATGGGGTCCAGCCATGGTGGCACGAAGATGCGCGCGGCGTTGGGGCCCATCTGGTGTACGTCGTAGACAATCTGCGGATGCCAGACGTTGTGCAGCTTGGCGATGGTAAGCTGCGTTTCCTTCTGCGTGAACATGTACCAGTCGCGATTGTTGTCGTGGCCCACATATTTCTGGTAAAGCTCCGGCGGGCCGGTGCCTTCGAAGGGTGTGCCGAGGGTGCGGCGGTACCAGCGCGTCACAATGTCTACGCCATCCGGATTGAGCGACGGCACCAGCAGGAAGAGGGTGTTTTGCAGAATAGCGCGCAAACGGGGGGTATCTTCGGTCAGCAGCCGGTAGGCGAACTCCACGGCGGTCTGCGTGGATGCCAGCTCGGTGGCGTGGATCGAACAGGTGATCAGGACGACGGTCTTGCCTTCGGCGGCCAGATTTTGGGCTTCCGCCTCCGAAGTCAGGCGGGGATCGGCCAAACGGCGCTGGATTCCCAGGTAACGGTCGAGATGGCGCAACGTGTCGGGTGCGGCTATGGTGGCGGCGATGAAGGGCCGGCCTTCGGTGCTTTTGCCTAGTTCTTCCACCCTGATGCGGTCGGAATTGGCTTGGATCGCTTGGAAATAGGAGACGACTTTGTCCCAGTCGAGGACAAAATGGTCCGATCCCATACGCTGGCCGAAGTAGCTTTCGGGCGAGGGTACGGCCGCTTGGGTGAACAGCGGTGCGGCCAGCAGACAAGCCAGGAGGCCAATCCTACTCACAGAGCCTCCAGCATTTGGCCGATATCGTTCGGGCTGATGTAGAAGTGCGGCGAGATTCGCACCCACCCCGCACGGGAGGCAGCCGTCACGCCGGCGGCATTCAGCTTCTGCACGATAGCCGCCGCCTCCTGGCCGGCTTTCCGGAAGCTTACGATGCCCGCCCCATTCGCCGGCGAACGGTTTCCAAGTACTTCGTACCCCTTGGCTTGCACGCCTTCCGCCACCAGATCCCCCAGCTTTTGGACAGCCGGAGCGACAGCATCCACCCCCACCTCCAGCAGCAATTCGATCGACGCGCGCAACCCGTAGCAGCCTATGGTGTTGAGCGTGCCACACTCGTACCGGCCCGCATCCGGTCGCAGAGTCATATCGCGCGAAGCGTAATCCGCATAGCCCGCCACGTTGGTCCAGCCGAACTCCACGGGCCGTACGGATTCCTGAAACTGCTTAGAAACAAACAAGATGCCGCAACCCTCCGGCCCCAACAGCCACTTGTGCCCGTCGGCCGCCAGCGCATCGATGTGCGCGCGCCGCACGTCCACAGGGAACGCTCCCAGCCCTTGGATGGCGTCGATAAGATAAGCGCAGCGATGCCGATGGCAAATCTCGCCGATCGCGTCCAGGTCCACGCGATGCCCGCTCAGATACTGCACGAAGCTGATCGCCAGCAGCCGCGCGCCCCGGCATGCCTGGTCGATGCGATCCAGCGGATCGAGGTACGAGAGCCATTCCACGTGTACGCCAGTTTCTTCCAGCCTTTTCCACGGGTAGTAATTGGCGGGAAACTCTTCGCGAAAAGCTACGATCTTGTCGCCGGAACGCCAATCCAAGCCCATGGCGATGGTGGCGATACCTTCCGAGGTGTTCTTCACCAGCGCAATCTCGTCTTTGTGTCCGCCGACCAGCCGCGCCGCCGCCGCCCGCAATCCTGCATATGTGTCCAGCCATCGCGCGTAATGCAGGCTGCCGTATTCCATGGCATCCGCCGCCAGCCATTGCATGGCTTCCGCCGCCGGACGGCACAAAGGCGATACCGCGGCATGGTTCAAATAGACGAGGCGCCGGCGGACCGGGAACTGGTCGGCGTACTGGAGCCACAATTCGTCCTGAGATTTTGCAAGTGCGTCGAAACCCATTATCATGAATATACGTTATATGCGCTTAAGGAGGCGTGTCGTGCGGCTCATCTGCGCGGGCATGGTGCTGTTGGTTTCATCCCTAACCGTCGCGTTGGGCGATGACAAAAAGGACGATCCCGGCCAGATTGGCAACCGGGACGTCGGCAAGGGCCTGAACTGCTACTCCATCGAAAAAGAGATCGCCATGGGCAAGCAACTGGCCGGCGAGGTCCAGCGCCAGGCGAAGATGATGGACGACCCGATCATCACCGAATATGTGAACCGGGTGGGCCAGAACCTGGTGCGCAACTCCGACGCTAAAGTGCCGTTCACTTTCCAGGTGATCGACGACCCCGTGCTGAACGCCTTCGCGCTTCCGGGCGGATTCATTTTCGTGAATACCGGCCTGATGACCGCGGCCGAGACCGAAGCGGAGATGGCCAGCGCCATGGCGCACGAAATCGCTCACGTGGCCGCCCGGCACATGACCCGGCAGGCCTGCCGGGCAGAGCTTGCCAACATTGCCAGCCTCCCCTTGATCTTCCTGGGAGGTTGGGGCGGCTATGCCATCCGGCAAGCGGCCAGCGCCGCTATCCCCATGACTTTCCTATCGTTCTCGCGCGGCTATGAGGCGGAAGCGGACTACCTGGGTTTGCAATACCTTTATGCGGCCGGCTACGACCCGACGGCGTCGATCGACATGTTTGAGAAGATGATGTCGCTGGAGAAACGCAAGCCGGGCTCCATCGCCAAGGTCTTTTCCACCCACCCCATGAACGACGACCGGCTGAAGAAGACCCAGGCCGAGATCCATAAGATCCTGCCGCAAAAGGCGGAATACGTGGTAAACACTTCGGAATACGCTGAAGTGCGAGGCCGGCTGCTAACCATCCAGAATCAGCGCAAGCTGCGCTCCACCGACAAAGATCCCGCCGGACCCGTGCTGCGCCGCTCCCCCGGCAGCGGGGCGCCGGGCTCGCCAGACAACGATTCCGACGACAACCGTCCGACGATCAAACGTCGCGATTTAGTAGAGTAACCCGCCAGCCCGGCTGTACGTATACAATTCAGCGGTCCGGTACAATTGAACGGTACAGGTACGCCCGTTTGGGCGTATAGTGAATAGTAACAGGAGTTTCCACTCATGAAGCGCTTCCTAGCGGTGCCCGTCGCTTTCCTGGCAGCTCTAACCCTGCTGCCAAATCGATCGTTCGCCGACGACAAGGAGAAGGATCCCGACGAAATTGGCAATCGGGACGTTGGCAAAGGCGTTAATTTCTGGTCTCTGGAGAAAGAAATCGCCCTCGGCAAGCGACTGGCGCAGGAAGTCGAGCGCCAAGCCAAGATCATCGACGACCCCATCGTCGCGGAGTACGTAAACCGGGTGGGGCAAAACCTGGTGCGCAATTCCGACGCCAAGGTTCCGTTCACCATCAAGGTGATCGATTCCGAAGAGGTGAATGCTTTTGCGCTGCCCGGCGGCTTCTTCTTCGTAAACTCGGGTCTGATCCTGAAGGCGGATAGCGAATCGGAGCTGGCGGGCGTGATGGCGCACGAGATCGCGCACGTGGCCGCGCGCCACGGCACGCGCCAGGCCACCCGCGGCCAACTTGCCCAAATCGCCATGATCCCGGTGATGATCATGAGCGGCGGCTGGACCGGCTACGCCATCTATCAGGGCGCCAGCCTGGCCATCCCCATGGGGTTCCTGGCCTTCACGCGCAGCATGGAACGCGAAGCGGATTACCTGGGCCTGCAATATATGTATAAGGCGGGTTACGACCCGACCTCGTTCGTGGACTTCTTCGAGAAGATTCAGACCATGGAGAAGCGCAAGCCCGGCACGGTCGCCAAAGTGTTTTCGACCCACCCTATGACGGACGACCGCATCAAGGCTTCGCAGAACGAGATTCAGCAGATTCTGGTCGCTAAACCCGAGTACGTGGTGAACACTTCGGAGTTCAACGACGTTAAGGCGCGCTTGTATTCGCTGCACAACCACAAGAAGTTGGAAAAAGGCAAGGACGACCCCAGCCGGCCAACCTTGAAGCGGAGTCCGGGCGCCGGCACCAGTCCGGTGGACGACAACGATAAGCAGCCAGCCGATCAGGACGACCGTCCCACGCTGAAGCGGCGGGATAGCGACAGCTCCGGCTCCAACTAGCGCGAGTTTCCGCCACAAAGCACAGCTGACCTATGTAGCAACTCCTCGGTCAGCGCGTCCAGATGGTGCGCGTACGCAGAACGCACGCAGCCAGATGCAATCTTGGAGGGCGGGCAGTCTTGCCCGCAGCCGCCTTTCAGGCGGCCTGCTTGCCCACCGGTATTACGATGAACATCAGCGCATGAAGAACATCATCGTGGGCACGGCCGGCCACATCGATCACGGGAAGACCGCGCTGGTGAAAGCGCTCACCGGCATCGATGCGGACCGCCTGGAAGAAGAGAAGCGCCGCGGCATCACTATCGATATCGGTTTCGCGCACCTGCAACTGACGCCCGATCTGCGCCTGGGCTTCGTGGATGTGCCCGGTCACGAACGCTTCGTCAAGAACATGCTGGCCGGAGTGAGCGGCATCGATTTGGTGCTGTTCGTGATCGCCGCCGACGAATCCATCAAACCGCAAACACGCGAGCATTTCGACATTTGCAGCCTATTGGGAATTCCGCGAGGGGTCGTGGCGCTGACCAAATCCGACCTGGTCGAGCCCGACATCCTGGATCTGGTGCGGTTGGAGGTCGAGGAGTTCGTGGCGGGACGGTTTCTGCGGGACGCGCCGGTGGTGGCGGTCAGTTCCGTCACGGGCGCGGGGATCGACGATCTGCGCGGCACGTTAAAGGACGCTGCCGCTGCCGTGCCCGAGAAGAGCGCGGCGGGACATTTCCGCCTGCCCCTGGATCGCGCCTTCACCGTGAAAGGCTTCGGCACAGTGGTTACGGGGACGTTGATTTCAGGCGCGGTGCGCAAGGAACAGGAAGTCGAACTATACCCAACGGGCCGGCGCCTGCGCGTGCGCGGCGTGCAGGTTTACGGCGCTCCCGCGGCGCAGGCGCTCGCCGGGCAACGCACCGCGCTGAACTTGGCCGATATCGAACCCGCGGAGGTGGCGCGCGGCATGGTGCTGGCCGCGCCGGGTGTTTTCCGCTCGGTCAAGCAAGTGGATTGCGCGCTGGAGCTATTGCCTTCGGCCAAACCGCTGAAGCACCGCGCTCCGGTACATTTTCACGCGGGCACGGCGGAGATCGAAGCGCAGGTGCGGCTGCTGGATGGCGCCGCTACGTTGCGGCCGGGCCAGCGGTGCTGGGCGCGCATCGTGCTGCGCGAGCCGGCGCTAGTGCTGCCCGGAGACCGTTTCATCATCCGCATGTTTTCTCCGGTGGTCACGATCGGCGGAGGCGTGGTCGTGGATACGTCAGGCAAGCGGTATGGCAAAGGCGATCGCCCAGGCGTAGCCGAGCGGCTGCGCACGCTCGCCGAAGCGCCCGCGGCGGAGCGCACGGCATTGCTGGTGCGCGAATCGAAATACGGCATGGGGATGGCGGAACTGGTGGCCCGCACCGGTCTCACGGAGCGCGAGATCGAGGCGATACCGAGCCCCGACCGTCAGGGATCCATTTTGTATTTCCAGCAGCCGCAGCCCTGGTTCGCGGATCGCGCCTGGTTCCACGCCGCCCGCGAGAGACTGCTGCGCGCCGTGCGCGAGTTTCATCAGCGGAACCCGCTGCTCCCCGGAATCCCCAAGCAGGATCTACGCGGACGAGAGTTGCCGGATTCGCCGCCGTTTCTCATCGACGCCATTCTGGCGCAGGAAAAACAGATCGCGGTAGAAGGCGAGAACGTGCGGCTGGCCACCCACAAGCTGGTGCTGAAGCAAGACGAGGAGCAGGCCCGCGCCGCGATCGAGCGCGCATTCGAGCAAGCCGGCCTGGCAGCGCCCGCGCTCCCGGATGTGCTGGCGAAATCCGGCGTGGAAACCGCCCGCGCGCGCTCGCTGCTGCAGATTCTTGTGCGAGAGAAGCGGCTGATCCGGGTGGGCGACGATCTGGTCTTCCATCGCGCCGCGATGGACCAACTCCGCTCCATGGTGGCCGCCCACAAGGGCATGCGTTTCAACGTCGGCACATTCAAGGATTGGACCGGCATCTCCCGCAAATACGCCATCCCGCTGTTGGAATACCTGGACCGCGAGCGGGTCACGCGGCGCGAAGGCGACGAGCGGGTGGTGCTGTAAAGAGAGGGCGGTCAAGTAGAATAGAGGCTACATGCTCGGCGACAAGCGATTCCTGAGGACGTTCAAAGCGCGGAATATTCTTTCGTTCGGCCCCGAAAGTCCCGAAATAGAGTTGCAGTCGCTGAACGTGCTCATCGGTCCGAATGGCGCGGGAAAATCGAACCTCATCGAGACGATTGCCCTTTTGCAGGCCGCGCCCGGAAATCTGCTCGAGCCTATACAGACGGGCGGTGGGATCGGTGAATGGCTGTGGAAAGGCGGGGACAGCGCGCCCACCGCGGAAATTGATGTGACGGTCTCCCCTCCTCAGGGTAAGATATCGCTTCGCCACCGGCTGGAATTGACGATGGTGGGGCAGCGCGCCGAACTCGTGGATGAGGCGATCGAGGATGCTGGGCGGGACGTAGACTTTTACTACCGCTATCAACAAGGCCGTCCGGTCTTAAACGTCAAGATACCGGCAGCGCCACCGGGGGGCGATCGTGTGCGCCGTGCGCTTCGGCGGGAAGATCTGCCCCTCGACCAATCTGTGCTGTCCCAACGCAAAGACCCGGATCAGTACCCGGAGGTAACATACCTCGGGAACGAGTACGCGAATATCAAGCTTTTTCGCGAATGAAACCTCGGGCGCAACACCCAGCCTCGGAGACCCCAACCAACCGACCTGCAAGCGGACTTCGTGCGCGAGGATGCGGCCAATATCGCGCTGGTGCTCAACGATCTCGAGCACCGGTCCAACCTGCGCAGGAGCCTTGTCGAGAAGTTAAAGAATGCCGACGAATCCATCGAAGACTTTTCGACCAGAGTATTAGGAGGCACGATTCGGTTGTTCCTGCATTATTCGGGCTTGAAATCGCCGATCCCCGCCACCAGGCTCTCGGATGGGACGGTTCGATATCTATGCCTGCTAGCCGTGCTGTGCCATCCGGCGCCACCACCGCTGGTTTGCCTGGAAGAACCGGAACTAGGACTGCATCCGGATTTGTTGCCAGCCCTTGCGGACCTGCTGGTGGAAGCATCCCATCGCATGCAGTTGATCGTTACGACACACTCCGACGTTCTCGTGGATGGCCTAACTAAAGTGCCTGAGGCGGTCATCATTTGCGAGAAGCGCAATGGATCGACAGTGATGGGTCGCCGAACGAGTGAAGAACTGGCCAAGTGGTTGAAGGAGGATTACGGCCTCGGACAACTGTGGCGCAGCGGCGAGATCGGAGGGAACCGCTGGTGACGGTGAAGGTATACGTGGAGGGCGGTGGCGACCACAACAAGGCGCTTGAGACCCAATGCCGCCGCGGTTTTCCGGAATTCTTCAAGAAGGCCGGCTTGGAAGGCCGGATGCCGAGGGTCGTGCGGTGCGGCGGCCGCCAACAGGCCTATGAGAAGTTCCGAACGTCCCACGAGAACGCGGGCGGGAATGATTTCCCTATTCTGCTGGTTGACAGCGAAGCGCCAGTCGACGGCAGTAGCTCATGGGAACATGTCAGGCTACGCCCAGGCGACCAGTGGTCGCGCCCTCAAGAAGCTTCCGACGATCAGATCCATCTGATGGTGCAGGCCATGGAAGCGTGGTTCCACGCCGATAAGGACGCGCTGCAGGAATACTTTGGCCGGGGATTCCGAGTCGCAGCGTTGAGCCAGCGGCCGGATATCGAAAGTATCGCAAAAGCCGACCTGTTTGCAGGCCTTCTGCGTGCGACGAAGGATTGCCCAACGGGTGAATACTCCAAGGGGGAGCATTCATTCCAAATCCTCGCGCGAATCGACCCAGCAAGAGTCAGGGCTGCGTCACCATTTGCCGACAAGCTCCTGAGCGTGCTGGGCCGCACGTGTACGCTGTAACCTGAAGCGTCACGCATGGGCGCATGCCGCACGGTACAATCGCGGGATGGCTACCCAGAATTACTCCAACCATGTCCGGCTGGTGCCGGGCTTCCACTTCGTGCTGGCGAGCATTCTGTTCCTGACGCTGATCGGGTCCCTGATCAACCTGTACAAGTCATGGGGAATCCACGGGCAATTTTACAGCGCCGCCTTGATCGTGGTGCTCGTGATTTGCGGCGGGTTCTTCTTCTACTACACGCGCACGTTTTCGCTGAAAGCGCAGGACCGCGCCATTCGCGCCGAGGAAAACCTGCGCCATTTCGTGCTGACCGGCAAGCTGCTGGATGCGCGCCTCGCCATGGGCCAGATCATCGCGCTGCGTTTCGCGCCGGATAACGAATTCGTCGAGCTTGCCCGGAAGGCGGCCGACGGCAGTATGCCCGCCGCCGACATCAAGCGCGCGGTCAAGAATTGGAAAGCCGACAATTACCGGGTCTGAGGACGGCTATGGCGCGCACAGAATCCACCATGCCCGCGCTGGGCCTACCCGCCGCGGATTTCCATCTGCCGGAGGTGACATCCGGTGCCATCGTCAGCCTCGCCAGTTTCGCCGGCAAGCGCGCGCTGCTGGTGATGTTTATCTCCCGCCACTGCCCTTACGTGCAGCACGTCAAATACGAACTGGCGCGGCTCGGCCAAGACTACAGCGGCCAGGCGCTGGGGATCGTAGCCATTTCGTCGAACTACTCCGCGGAATATCCCGACGATGCGCCCGAGCGCCTGCGGGAGATGGCCGCCGAACTCGGCTTGAATTATCCGGTCTGCTACGACGAGACGCAGGAGGCGGCTAAGGCGTACGACGCCGCGTGTACGCCGGACTTCTTCCTCTACGACGAGAACCGGCGGCTGGTCTACCGGGGCCAGTTGGATGGCAGCCGCCGGAGCAACGAAGTGCCCGTCACCGGTTGCGACTTGCGCGCCGCGATCGATGCGGTGCTCGCCGGGCGGCCGGTGAATCCGGAGCAGCGGCCGAGCGTGGGTTGCAACATCAAATGGAAGCCGTAGGGGCGCCTACACGGCACGCGTCACGAGTGTCGCCAGGACGCCACGCTACCGGACGGTCGGCTTAAGCCAACACGTGGCGGGCAAGCCAATTGATTCCGCCGCTCTCCGTATTATTCGATAAGACATTTCCCAATCTGGATGTCTGCGTGTGTCGCTGCCTCCATGCATGAGTGGCTCATGAAGATATTGCCAACTCCGGTACTATCGGATGAGATATTCTGGGGTCACTGATACGCGCCCTCAGAAACAGCACTGTCGGATTGGCCATGTGTACATATAGTATTTCTTGGTCGAATTGATCGTACACAGATAAGGTGTTGCGATCCCCGCGACTCTTAGAGAAATAGTTATTTGGATTTATTGTGAACCGATCTTTATCGAGAGACACCACCACCTTTCCATCGCGGTCAAACAAAGACATACTAACCGATATACAGCCGGACGGAAGCTTGTCGAACGCCAACAAGGTATCGCACTCTATCCGTATAACAGCGTGTGGAAAGACATGAGAAACGTGCGCGACACTTCCGAATATCATCACCAGGTCGGCGGTTGAGGCATATGGACACCCGTAGCTCCGTAAATCTACCTCTTCTGTTGAGGGCGCTATAAGACCATTCAGCGCTTGTAATTCCTTGGTGTTTTGGACATCCCTGACAAACAGCAACGAGCCAATGAATACCGATAGAAATAAAGGCCACTCCGCTCCACATCCACTTTGATCTTCTGTGTCCGATATGCGCTTGCACTTTGTCAGAAGTCAGCCAAGACCCTAAACTCCAAAAAAACGCGGCGGCAGCAAAGAAATACGCCCAATTGAAAAGGCGCGGTGCGTTGTCGAGGGTAGCAGCCAATGCAACCATTGCTACCACAGTCCCCCAGAGTGTGAGGATAAGGCCGTTGGAGTATTGCCAATGAAACAGGCTGCGTACCTCGGGATGCGCGAAGATCCGAAGATGTCGCGCCAGGATTCTCCACCGCAACAATCGCAGAAAAACAGTTCTAGCTCCCGAAGGGGGACTGGGGATCGAAACCACAACCTATTGTTGTCGTCTTTTTGTCCGCTCTGTCAAGTAGCCACTCACTGGAGCGCGTCTTCAATGGAGCGGTTTCCTCAAAACGGCTAATCACCCAATTCACGGGCGCCGGGCGGTGGCGCGGCGGTACTTGACCACGTTGGCTTCGTGGGCCGCGAGGTTGGCGGAAAAGTTGTGGCCGCCGGAGCCATCCGCGCGCGCTACGAAATACAGATAATCGCCGCTGGCCGGGTGCAGGACCGCCGCGATGGAAGCGGCTCCCGGATTGGCGATCGGCCCGGGCGGCAGCCCCGTATGTTGGTAAGTGTTGTAAGGGTCGCCGCTGGCCAAGTCGGATCTGTAAAGCGTCCCGCGATAGTTGCCGGCGAGCAGGGCGGCGTAGATAGTGGTCGGGTCGCAATCGAGCTTCATCCCGATGGCCAGGCGGCGTTCGAAAACGGAGGCGATGACGGGCCGCTCCTCGGGCAGCTTGCCTTCCTTTTCCACCAGCGAGGCCAGCGTGACGGTGCGGTGTACGGAGGCATCGCCGCGCAGGCCGCGCCAGACTTCGCGGAACTTGCCGGTCATCGTCAGGCACAATTGATCGGGCTGGGTAGTGCGGCTCAGGCGGTAGGTATTCGGGAACAGATACCCTTCCAAGGTGGGCGCGTGCGGATCGAGATCGCGAATGAGCGCGGGGCTGCGGGCCGCCTCCAGAAATCGCTCCGCCGAAAATACGCCGAGCCGCTCGACCGCCGCGGCGATATCGAACATATTCTTGCCTTCGGGCACCACCAGCTCGTAATAGAAGACGTCGCCGCGCTGCAGGCGATCGAAGATTTCAAGCACCGATGCCGGCGCCGTAAAGCGATATTCGCCGGCCTGCAGGGTCGCGCCGCGGCGTACGGCGCGCGCGATCAGGAACGTCCAGGAGTAGCGGATGACGCCGGCGTGCTGCAGCATCGCGGCCATCTGACGGGCGTTGGTGCCCTTGGGCAGATCGACGAATGCCTCCTGGTTGAAGCCCGCGTAGGGTGTATTCAGGTTGATCCCCACGTAAGCCACGGCGGCTATGACGCACAGGAGGACCAGCGCAAGGCGGCGAAAGAGCGTCACAGCGAATCCAGGTAGCTCTGCAACAGGATGACCGCGGAGAGCCGGTCGACGGCGCGGGCGCGCTTCTGGATGCCCATGCCGCTGGAACGTAGGACGCGGGAAGCTTCCACCGTGGTCAGGCGCTCGTCCCACAGGCGCACGGGACGGCCCGCGTACACGGTCAACTCGCCGGCGAATTCCCGCACCCAAGCGGACTGGCGGCCTTCCACGCCGCTCATGTGCAGCGGGTTGCCGATCAGGATGAGGGATACCTCCCGCTCCTCGACCTGTCGGGCGAGCGCCGCCAGGTCGGCGCGCTTGGTGGTGCGCTCCAGGTTGGGAAGCCCTTGCGCGGTGAGGCCCAGCGGATCGCTGATGGCCATGCCGATACGCTTCTTTCCGAGATCGAGAGCCAGGATGCGGGGTTTTAGGGATGGCATGCGGCGGAAGACCGATTTCATTATAAACGCGGGCGTGGTAGATTCGAGACAGGATCTCTCGCTCGTGGCCATCTTGTCCAATCCCTTGCGCGCCGCCGAGCAGGAAGTTCGCAGCATCGCGGGACCGCTCATTGCGCTCGGGGTGGTGATCGCCATCCTCTATTTTGGACGGGTGTTCTTCATCACTTCACTGGCCGCGGTGATGCTGGCCTTCATTTTGGAACCCTTCGTCACCCTGCTGGTGCGCATCCGGTTTCCGCGATCGTTGGCCGCCTTCGTAGTGTGCGCAGCCGCGCTTTCCATGCTGTACCTGATGGGGTTGGGCGCTTACTCGCAGATGTCGGGCCTGGCCGAAGAACTGCCGCGGTATAGCCAACGAATCGGCGAACTGGTGGCTAACGTGTCGCAGCAGGTGGAAGGCATGGAGCAGCGTACCTATGAGGTGTTGATGCCCGCCCGTAATAAGCCGGCGCCACCGCCTCCGGAGCCGGCGCGGAAGAAGCGGCGCACGACGGACACGGCGGTTCCGGCCGTTCCGGGGGCCATTCCGGAAGTGCGTATCCACGAAGAGTCGTCGCCTATCAAGGACTTTGTCTCGGTCCGCCTCGGATCGTTTTATCAGATCATGCTGATGGCTTCCTTCGTGCCCTTTCTGGTGTACTTCATGCTGAGCTGGCACGACCATATCCACCGCAGCTTTCTGCAGTTCTTTCATGGCGAGGACCGGGCCGCGGCCGCGCGCAGCCTGCAAGGCATCGCGGACATGGTGCGCGCCTTCGTGGTGGGGAATTCCGTGCTGGGCCTGTTGCTGGCGGCGGCCAGCTCGCTGGCGTTTTGGATCATACACCTCCCGTATGCGCTGCTGGTGGGGCCGCTGAGCGGCTTCCTGAGCCTGGTGCCGTACGTAGGCCTGCCGGTGGCCCTGCTCCCGCCGCTGTTCGTGGCCTTGACCGCGTACGACAACATTTCAGGCTATCTGCTGGTGGTGGCCATCGTGAGCGTCTTCCATCTGCTGGCGCTGAACCTGCTTTATCCCAAGTTCGTGGGGTCGCGGGTGCATTTGAATCCGCTGGCCGTCACGTTTTCGCTGATGATTTGTGGGTTTCTATGGGATGCCGCGGGGCTGCTGCTGGCGATTCCCATGACGGCGGCGTTCAAGGCGGTGTGCGACAACGTGAAGGGGCTGCGGCCGATTGGGAAGTTTTTGGGGGACTAAGGGGAGCTACTCCCGCGCGATCCAGTCGAGTTGTAATTGACCGACCGACCTGAATTCGGGATCGCCGGTGACGAGAGGGCAATTGTATTTCTGGGAGAGGGCTGCCGCGAATGCGTCGGCGTACGAAATCGGGAACGATCCCTTCAGAGTGGCGGCGTGCCAAACGTCCTCGATTGTGGGTACCTCGATCTTAACTGGCAGGGTGCCCGATGTTTCGCGCCACGAATCTGCGAGGGCTGGCCTGTGGTCTTTTCGTAGGAAGTAGTAAACCTCGCCGGCATTGATGGCGCTCATCAGGAGTTGGGCTTTCCCGCTTTCGCCCTCCGCCAGCAGTGCAGCCACGTAGGTGTCGGCCGGTTTTCTGCCGTTCATCCACTCCAGAATCGCCCACGAATCAAGGACGCGAGTCTTCACGCTTGCGCTCCTGCTTCTTGTGTGCGGCGAAGGCGGCTAATAGGTCTCCGCCCGATGCAGCGCCGTGCAGTTTCTTCCAGGCTGGTTCTTTGGACAGCACGATTTCATGACCGCGGACTTCAACCGTAAGCTTGGCGCCTGCTGACAGGTTCATCCGTTCACGGACCGCCTTTGGAATCGCGATCTGGCCTTTGGAAGAAACCGTAACCTGCTCCATAACGCCATCTTACCATCGGTAAGGCCGGGCCGACAGGCGGGTACTGCCTGAAAGGTGCGTTGACGGGATTTTGCTGGGATGCCTGAAGGGTTTGCGAACTTATGAATCGGAGGTGTTGTACAGGATGAGCGATCTTCCGTCGTTGAACGATATTCTTAGAACCCCAGGGAGCTTTTCGATTGGATCTCCTGGAATCCAGTCGAAGGCCGCCCCCACAAGCGAGAAGTGCATGCCGACACCGGATTCCGATTCGGCTACGGTAAGCATATCCGCGTCTACGTCGCCAACCATGACGTACACTTGGCGCGATGTCCCACCGATGGGGACAATCGATAGCAGCACCAGTTTGGCTATTTGCCATTTCTTCAGCATTTCCACCGCTTCAGCGGATGACATAAACTTCCTCCTGTGCGCCCGTCACTTTGGGATTACTTATGCCAAGAAAGTAGCACGCGGCTTCGGCTGGAAGTCTGACGCGGCGATTCGGGCTGCGGACTTGTTCGCCCGTTAATGTTTTCGGTGGGGGTTGACGCGGTGAGGCCGGGGTGTGCATCTATTTCACCTTCATGTAGTGTTTCAGTATCCGGTCGGACCCGCATTTCCCCATAACCGGCGACGAATCCGGGATCTCAAAACGCATCACTACTTGGACGCCCAAGTACTCGTATGCGCCGACGATGACCTCTTTCCCTTTTAGTATCCGCGTGAGGTCGTAGCGCGGGAAGAATACATCTTGACCATCAGTGCTCAGCCCGTCGCGAAGAAACGCCGTCTGCTTGCCGTCAATCCGGCCATCGAGGGTCATTACCCTTCTTCGCATTCCAGGTTTGTCAACGACCACGGCCCCAACGCTGAAGTAGTTTTGCTCCACCTTTCCGTTAGAGCATTCGATCACGATAGCCGGGGTTTTCGTTGTCAACCGTGGGGGCGTGAGATATACACCTTCAAGTATGAAGCGGTCATGCACCGTGCCGTGCAGAGGATCGTCATCTTTCACGTACTTCCATTGTGGAGCAGTTTGAATCGGCTGCTGTGCCATCGTGTCGCTGGCCAGCAAGCAAAACCCAAGGATCGCCAATTGAAGCGTGCGCATGGGCACAGCGTAGCGGATTCAAGTGAGCGCAGCAAGGGGCGCGGACTAATCAGGCAGATTCCAGACGCGGAATATCGCAACGGTTTCGGCTCCGATCTTGACCTTTTTGACCAACGTCGCCTTGAACACGCGTTCGCCAGGGCTGACCAGCCGCCACGCCTTACCGCTCACCATGATCGTTCCGCGCTTCGCGGGACGCCAAGCACCTTCGTTTTGGGTTTGGGCAATTCGTTCACTCCATCCGGGGAATCCTATCATATCGGCGGCGCACTTGGCCGGGCGGAATCGTGCTACCGTCTCGTAAATCATGCGCTTGCGTTGGAAGCCAGTCCAAGACATCGGACAGTACTACGCGCGGCTTGCACGCCAAGTTGCTTCGGATACTCGCGCGCAATTTGGCGGCGGCCTTGTGATAGGCCTTGCGCTCTGCATCTTGAACGGTATCGTTGGACTCATCTTCGGATGGATTCCGAACGGTGGCGTTCCCCGCACGGCCATAATTGCCTTGCTCCCGTATGCGGTCCTGTTAGTTGTGACATTGTTATTCAACGCCGTCCGTGCACCAGCAAAGATGGACAACCGTCGAACCGTACGAATCGGACTCCTGCGCAGATCAGCGCGGCGGCGATTCACAGAACTGCGAGACGCCAAAAATGGCGAACTATCCCGTCTAACGGAACGGCTACGACAAGCGGAAGCCACGCCGAAGGCTCCGCCCATATCAGTAATCGAGCAACGCCGGAGAGATCTTGTGGCCGAGTACCTGAAACCATTTGATGCTGATGAAATAAAGGCGCTGAGGCACGTGTTGGAATCTGGACAGGTGAATGTTCAGCAGTTAGAACTACGGTTCGGAGGTCCGACGGCAGGTATGTGGCGGAGGCTACTAAATAAGGGAATACCAACCGGCTTAGTCAAGGCCGATAGTAGAATGCTGAGAATAAATCCAGAGCTAGTAAATGCACTCGCCTTTCACTTATTAGGAAAGTAGCTCTTTCAAGTCCCACACATGATCCGTCATGCCCGCTTCCATCGCCGGGGTAACGCGGATCGCGCTGTGAACCCGGCGGCTCCCGGCCAGTTGCAAGCGTTCGCTGTTTTTGGTTCAACGCACCTTTCAGGCACTACCGACAGGCGGTAGTGCTTGAAAGGTGCGCCGATGTGGCAGCGCCCAAGCCTTCGATGAATATCTGGTATGGCTTCCAGCCGTACCGTGCGGCCGTCTGCGGCACGCTCTCAGACCGCAGCAGCGTTTTCGCTCAACTGATTAAGGTCTACGGCCAATGGGTTGACGGCGAAGCGCGCTACTCGCCCGTCGAAGTGGTAGATACGGAGGTGGTACCAGTATTCGGCGCTCCTGAATCCGACCGCATTTTGCGCTTCGATTGTGGAACGCCAGAACCTAACGACCAGAATGCAGATGCGCCGTTTAACGCGCCTTACCAATGCCTTTCAAAGAAGTAGGATAACCTGTGGAGCGCCTATTGCCGACACTTTGCGTACCATCTGGCGTTTCCACCAGCGCCGGCTTCGGGCCATCCAATGCAACGGCCTGCCCGGCCGGCAGCGTCCGGAAAGCGACCGCCGCCACGGCCGCCAGGCCGGCGGAGCATGCCAGCATCGCGGAGTATCCGAATTTCGCGATGGCCGCTCCGCCTGCCAGGGAGGCGGCCAATTGCGCGGCGAACGCGACCAGCATCATCAGCGCGGCTGCCCCGGTGCGCTCCTGCTCGCGCACGCGATCCATCAGCAGTGTGTTGACGCCCGGGTCGGTCATCCATTGGCAGGCCGTGTAGGTCATGAAGACAGCCGCGGCCCCCCAGCCCGTGGGACCGGCTGCCAGACCGCCCAACGCCAGCGCGGTGGCCATCAGCATAGCGGCGGTGCCGCTCACCAGGCCCATTTTGCGCAGCACCAGTGGGGCCAGCATCAGCGCCACGACCTGCGCCAGTTGCGAACCGGACATGATCAATCCGATGCGCTCCACCGGCGTGTGCAGGCGCGCGAAAAAGGTGGTGAAGAATGGATTGAACGATCCCGTCGCCAGGCTCCAGATGGCCCACACTATGAGGAACCGCAACACAAAACGATTCCGCGGATATAGCTTGGCGCCTTCGGCGGGCGCGGGCCCGATGCGCAGTCGCGCCGAGGGCCACAGCGCCAGGGCCACCAGCGCGCATCCGGCCAGCATGGCGGGGCGTTTGCCTCCCATCCAGCCCGGCAAGTGTCCGCCCAACCAGTTGCCGAAGATGCCGAGCGCGATGGAGCTGGACGTCGAGACGCTGAAGCCGGCGGCGCGCGCCTTATCGCTGGTCAGCCGCGCGATGGCCGGAGCCAGCGACACCGCGTATAGCGACATCACCACACCGCTCAAGAAAGCGAACGCCAGCAGGGGCGCGCGGCTCGATACCAACACGCGCATGGCCGAGATCGCGCCCACCGACGCGAACGACACCAACAGCAGCCGACCCAATCCCCAGCGGCGCGCCAGGGCCGCGGCAGGCAGGATGGCAACCACCATGCCCGCCGTAGACGCGCTGTTCACCTGGCCCACAAAGTCCTCGCGGAAGCCCAGGTCCAGCAGGTACAGGTTGTAAAGCAGCACGAAGACGAACATGCCCAACACGAAGAACGAGCTAGCGCCCAGGAAGAGCCAGTAGCCCCCGCTGAGGCCGCTCGACCGCATCCGCCAACGGACGCCGCTCTGCAGCAGGGCGGCAAACGCGCGCGTGTGAAACACCGCTCGCCCGGCAAGAAATCGCGCGGTCCGGGCGTATTTCAGCATGCGTCGACCGAAGGTGAGTCGCTCCGCCGGGATGCAGACGCCATCCACCGGACCCGGTAGTGAGGGAATCAGCCGGCGCCGGACCACCGCGGCTTTGTCGCGCATGGAATCGACCAGCGCCAGGTGCAGCCACAGTTCGTCTTTGTTGGGATGGAACTGGGACTCGAGAGGCGAGAATGCGAACGTCTCGAACCATTCGCCAACGCGCGCGGGCAGCGCCGTCACTTCCTCTTCAGCCACGGGTCCCAGCGTGCAGCCGAACCATGCGCGCGCCAAGCGGAATGCGATGGCTTCCAGACGCCGCAATTCAGGCGCATGCAGCTCGCGCCAGCGATTCCAGAATTTCTCGTCCGTGGCGTGGTGCTCCAGAAACCAGGCGATTTCGTAGACATTGCAGGCACGCGCGCTGCCGCGCAGCAGGTGCCGCAGCAGGTGCAGCGCGGCGTATGCCAGCGCGTCTGGGGTCTCCAGGGCGTGCCCCTCGCGCCGCGTCCAGAATTCTTCGACGCCCGGCGCGCGCAGCCGTTCGGTGCGCTCGTCCCAAAACTGGCGATGCACTTCAATTCCGAGCGGGCACTCCGGATCGAAGTTACTCCCGCCGCGGTACTCCCATCCAGTCTTGCGGACCAGGGACGGAAGGTGGTCGGTGGGGTGACCGCCGGCCTTCTCAATCGGTTCGTAGCCGTGCTCGATCAGCAGATTCCAGGCTCGCTGTGCGTCGTCCGGGGGGCAGTACAGGTCCACGTCGTACTGCGGACGCAGCCGCAGATCCGAAACAAAATGCGGCGAGTGTGTCGTGCCCTTCAGGAAGATATATGGGATGCCGGTGGCGGTGAACCACTGGCTGATTTGATCCTGGAGAGCGCGGGTGCGGGCGAGGCGTTCGGTGTTTTCCGTTAGATTCACGGCGATGCGCTCGCGTACCCAATCCGGCAGAGCATCACGGGCGATGGCGCCGAACAATAAAGTCAGAGAGTAGCGATCGCAGAAATCCAGTACGTCGTGCCAAGGCGGGGCTGGGAGCCCCGCGCAGGCAGAGTGCCTGCCCCACGAAAGGGCCGACAGCACTGTCTCGACCGCGCGCGGAACCCGGGGAGCCACTTAGAAATCGTACCGGATCGCGAACTGCAGTTGGCGGGGGCTGCCGACGCCCAGAATGCCTCCGAACAACGGCGCTCCAAAGTCGGCATAACCACCGGGCACTCCCCAGTTCGGATGATTGAATATGTTGAAAGCCTCGGCGCGGAATTCCAGCGCACCCCGCTCGCGAATGGGAAACCGGCGATCAAGCGCCATGTCGAAGATATTGTTGCCGGGACCATTCACGATGTTGCGTCCAGCGTCGCCAAAGGTATAAGGCGCGGGCGCCGTAAACGCAGCCGTGTTGAAGAATTCGTTGGTGGTGCGCTGGCTGCGCGGCAAAGTCAAAGGTACGCCGGGAACGATATTGGGCCGGTTGGGCAACCCGGTGTTGGCGGGATCGAACGCATAGTAGAAGATATCCACCGGCAGGCCGTCCTGCAGCGTGACATCTCCGGTCAACTGCCAATTTCGCAG
>Ga0187867_10001292_pt1 | contig 21599 bp, 20 predicted proteins | sample June2016WEW_13_1_FD_132976 | JGI IMG/M metagenome (GOLD analysis project Ga0187867, IMG submission 132976) | Peatland microbial communities from SPRUCE experiment site at the Marcell Experimental Forest, Minnesota, USA - June2016WEW_13_10 | ecosystem: Environmental > Terrestrial > Soil >...
CGCGACTATATTCAAGTCACACACGCGGCGTCCGGCAACCCGTTCGATTTGCCGCTGCGCACGGCGGAGACGCTGCTGCAATTCTCGTCCGGCACCGCGGGCCATCGGGTCCGGCTGCGGGGCCTGATCACCGCGGCAGAACTTTCCGGTCCCACGGTAATCAGGGATGCCACCGGCGCCCTTACGGTGAACGACCACAACGACGCGCAACTGAAGCCCGGGGATGTGGCCGAGGTAGTCGGTTTTCCCACGGTCGCCCAGTACGGACCGGTGCTCACGGGAGCGCTGATTCGCAGGACGGGATCGGGAATCGTTCCGGTTCCGCAAACCCTTGGCGCCGCGCAACTCCTGGACGGCGCCTACGACGGCGAACTGGTTCAAGTGGAGGGAGTGTTGAGCGACCGGACGCTGCAGGCGGGCCGCCTGGTGCTGTCGCTGAAATCGGGCCACATCCAGTTTAGGGCCCAATTGCAATCCGGGAGTGTGGCGCGCATGCCGGAACCGGGCGCGCTGTTGCGGGTGGCGGGCATCTGTTCGTTGCAGGTGGACGATTCCCGCGAGGACATTGCCCCGCGCGCGTTCGAAATCCGGATGCGCTCGCCGGCGGACCTTACTATCGTGAAACAGCCTCCCTGGCTGACCTTCGAACGTTTGCTGCCCATCTTTTTGATCACGGTGGCGCTCGCGGGTGTGGCGCTGATTTGGGCCAGCCGCCTGCGCCGGCGGCTCGATGCGGAAAGCAGCAAGCTGAAGCAGAAGACCGCGCAGTTGGAGAAGGAGCACCAGCAGACCACCAAGGCATTGACCCGGGCGCGGGAAGCCGAGGTCATGGAACATGCGCATAAGCATGTGCTCGAACTGGTCGCCCGCAACGAAGACCTGGACAGCGTGTTAATGCGGCTGGCACAAGCCGTGGAAGAACATTGCATGGGCGCGTCTTGCTCCATTCAGTTGTGCCTGCCGGAAGGCCAGCGGTTGGGCGCATCGCCATCCCTTCCGCCCGACTGGCGGCAAGCGTTGGCCGGCATCGGCATCGAAGCCTTTTGCGGAGCGGGAATGCATCCGCTGAGCGAGCTGTCGCCAGCTCCCGCGTGGATCGCGCTGGGCGGTACACCGGCGGCGGGCAGAATCCAACGGCTGTACCTGGCGCCCATCGAATGGGAATCGCGGGTGATCGGGGTGGTGATCGGGTTCCTGGGCCGCGACTTGGTGTTGCGCCGGTCGGAACAGGACTTTCTGGTTTCCGCCAGCAAATTGGCGGCGCTCGCAGTGGAGCGCCGGGTGCTCTACGACCAATTGTCTTACCGCGCCCAACACGACGAGTTGACCGGCTTGGAGAATCGCGCGGCCATTCTGCCGCGGCTATCCGAAGAGATCCGTATCGCGGCGGCCACGGGCAGCCCGTTAGGCGTGATCTACATCGATCTGGATAACTTCAAGGGGACCAACGATACCCACGGACACGCGGCCGGTGATGCGGTGCTGAGGGAGGTGGCGCGCAGGATGGCGGCGGGCGTGCGCCGCAGCGATGCGGTTGCGCGTCTGGGCGGCGACGAGTTCGTGGTGGTGCTGCCTGGCATTGGCGGGAGGGCTGGCGCGCACCGGATCGCGTCGCAGCTCGTAGCCGGTTTATCGCGCCCGATCCCGTTCGGCGGCCACACGCTGACCATCGGAGCCAGCACCGGCATCAGCTTGTATCCGGACGATGGCGAAGACGCCGAGACCCTGTTGAAAGCCGCGGACGCGCGGATGTATCAGGAGAAAGGCTGTCAGCCAAACGGCATTGTGTGTATTTGATCCGGAACACCCTGGGAGGGCGGGCAATTTGCCCGCAGCCGGCTTTCAGCCGGCTCGTATCAATCCCGGGCGATGGAGATGGCGCGGAAGGACGTCACAAGCTGCACGGCCAGTGTATTTCCCTGCGCCCCCTGAAACTGCGGGCCTTGCTGAATCTCGTACTCCAGCTTGGCGAGTTGATAACTCGGGAACGAGACCGTGGATCACACCGGCACCACCAGCGTAACGGCGGGTCACTGCGCCCGCCAGCGCGTACGCGCGCGGTGTCACGGTGGAGCTGGGCGGTGGTCCGGAAACGGATATTCTGGCCATCGAGCGCGCGCGTGGCGATCTACCTGGAGGGACAATTCGAAACCCGGCCCACCACTGCGGTCCTGGAAGAACCGCCAGTTAGCCGCTTAGAGCCATGTAAACAAAATCGGATCGCTCACTTGCAGTGGGGTAGCACAAACGATCCGATGCGCGTAGTCGAGGATGCCGCACCGCTTTTGAGGTAGTTCCCGGCGAACCAAAAGGTACATTCGTCGGAAGGATCGACCACGATGTTGGTATAATCCTCCCAGCGCAAGCTGCCCGTTTGGGAGGCTTGGCCTTCAGCCAGTACCGATTCGTGGAAGGTAAGTTGGCCTTTAGGGTCGCGCGCCATACGCGCCGCGAAGCGCTGGCCGGGATAGTCTGGGTCGCCGCCGAACGAGTAGCCCATGCCAATGTCGCCTTTGCGGTCCATGGCCATGCTGCCCAGCCAACGATAGAATCCGCCGGGGGCGTACGTCGATTGCTGGTACAACACGGGGTCGCCCTGTTTGTCCAGGCGGAACTCGTACCAGCGCACGCCGCCGCCATGCGCAGCCGTGGCCACGGAATGCTCCGCCAGGATGGACTCATGATCGCCAAAGTTGCGGTACACCAGACGCTGGATCAGTTTGTCGCCTTGCGAATCGAGGCGGCGGCCGGTACCCGGCTGCGAGACGCAGTTGCTCAATTGGCCGTCGCAGAGATAGTGATAGGGCGCCACCGCGATCTTCTGCGGCGGTGAAACGCTGGTTTTGGACGCGTCGCTCCAATCGACATGTACTTTGTAAAAGTAGATGCCGTCGTCCTCGAAGATCTTCATGAGCTGCGTGCCGCCCGTCGACATCATGATGTTGGGCGCGCCGGCCGGCGGCGATCGCTTGCCATCCACGTCGGCGTTCAACATGAAGACGCCGCCGTCGATCACCACGCACTGCTCGGCCGCCGGCAACCCCTTGAGCATCTTGTTGCGGCCGGCGATGCAGACGTGCTTCTGCGTGATCACATCGGGCAGCAAGTCGTCGCTCGTGCTGGTGGGGTTGTAATAGCCGTCGGGCCAGATCGCCGGACGGGGATAATCCGGAAACAGCGGCCGTTGGAACTCATAACGGTAGTACGGACCCAGCGGATCGGGCGTCGCGCTCACGGCATAGCACATGGCATAAGGGCGCGCGAAGACCGGAACCACGATCAGCCAGCGGTTCGCCAATTGGTCGTAGCGCACAACGGAGTCGCTATTGCGGCTCACGCCGCAGCGCACGCCAAAGCCCGCAAAGACGGTGTTGTTGGGCACAGGGCCGTAGAGCAGCGTGCCGGTAGCGCCGTACTTCTTGCCCTTCTTGGTAAAGACGGCCATGTTGCCATCCAGGATCTCCAAGATATGATCGGGACCGGCGGCCAGGCTGATGTCGATGCCGCCGCGGGGGCTCAGACCCGCGCCCAGAGCGTCAAAGCCGGCGCCTGGCTCAATCGCGGCGCGCGTACCCTGGGTGGTCTGCTCGACGGCGGCCCCAGCGGCGGCGATCTCGGGGGCGGGTGGAGGAGGTGGAATCGGTGGAGGCGTGCGCACCCGCGCCCCGCCGCCGCTCCGCGTTGGTGGCGGCGCAGGCTGAGTCGACCCCAAACCCTCGCCGGGCCCTTTTATTGCGCCTTGCCGTTCCGGAGTGCTTTCCACTGCGTGGTGAATAACGACCGGCTTATCGGGGATAAACTGCCCGTCCATAACCAGCGCAAACAGAAATGGCGCCCAATGGAGGGCGGGCAATTTTGCCCGCAGCCGGCTTTCAGCCGGCACAAGCCGGTCACTGCGCATGATAGTTCGGATATGCCGGCCGCTTGGGATGCGCCAGCGGGTTCTGGTCCAGCTCCTGCATGACTACTTCGACAGCCTTCTCGAGTTGCGGATCGTGCCCCGCGCGCACCGCCTCCGGATCGAATTCAACCTCTATATCCGGCTGGATGCCGCGGTTCTCCACCTCCCACTCGCCCTTGTCCGGATTCCAAACGCCGGAGCTGGGAGCGGAAACGAACCCGCCATCCATCAGCTCGGGCGCGAAGGCCCGGCCCACCAGCCCTCCCCAGGTCCGCTTGCCGATCAACTTGCCCACGCCCGCGCGGTGAAAGTACCAGGGCATGGCGTCGCCGCCGGAGCCCGCGAATTCGTTGATGATCATCACCTTCGGGCCGAAGATGGCGCCTTGCGGTTGCATCTCGTCTTCACCGTCCCGCGTGCTCACCACGCTCATCAGCCGGCGCTTCAGATATTCGATGATGTCGGTGGCCAGCGCGCCGCCGCCATTGAAACGCTCGTCGACGATCACCGCCTCCTTGCCCACTTGCGCGAAGAAGTAGCGGTTGAAATTCGTCAGCCCAGCCAAAGACGTGTTCGGCATATAAACGTAGGCGACGCGGCCGTGCGTCAATTGGTCCACCTTGCGCCGGTTGTCTTCGATCCAGGCCAGGTTACGCAAGCCGCCTTCATCGGCCACCGGGACCACGGTCACTTCGCGGGCGTTCGCGCCGGACGCGTCCGGCCCCACCTTCAGCACCACGGATTTGCCGGCGGTGCCCTCAAAGAAGCTGTAGACATTGTCCGCGCCGCGCACTTCGCGGCCCCCCACTGCCAGCAAGTAATCGCCGGCCGCCACGTTGACGCCGGGCTGTGTCAGGGGAGCTTTCATCTCCGGATTCCAGTTCTCCCCGTTGTACACCCGCGCGAAGCGATAGCGGCCGTTCTCGATCTTGTAGTCCGCGCCGAGCAACCCGGTCTCCACGCGTTTCACATCGGGGAAATCGCCGCCAGCCGCATACAGATGGCCGATGGTCAGTTCGCCCAGCATCTCGGAAAACAGATAATTGAGGTCCGCTCTCGATTGCACGTTCTCCAGATACGGTGCGTAGCGTTTTTCCGCGGCCGCCAGATCGAGGCCGTGGAACTTGGGATCGTAGAAGAAGTCGCGCTCGATGCGCCAAGCCTCGCGATACATCTGTTTCCACTCTTCCCGCGGGTTCACGCGGACTTCGATGCCGTCGGTCTTCAGGGTTTTATCGCTATCGCTCGAAGGCGGCGGTGGAGGCGGCGCGCCGGCGCCCGCGGCCATCGGCTTGGGCGACGCAATCGCCCATTTGTCGCCCTGCCGGTACAGCATCTTCTCGCCGTCTTGCGAGATCTCGAAAGAGCGCACGCCGGCGATAGCTACATCCGATTTGCGCGTTTTCAAATTGAAGCGGTGGACGGTCAGGGCGCCATTTTCGCCCGCCCCGGGCGGCGGCGCCTCCAAGGCAAACAGCACGCCCGGCTTGCCTGCTTGTAAGTCCGCGTACCGCCGCGCGGGCAGAGGCAGCGCCAGGATGCGCTGGCCGATGTTGTCGAAGTCGATTTTGACGGCAATCTTTTGCTTGTCATCGGCCTTGTCATCCGCCTTCTTGGCTTCGTCCTTCTTGGCTTCGCCGGTCTTCTCTGGGGATTTCTTGTCGTCCGCGGCTTTTTCGTCGTCGCTTTCGGGCGCGAGCGGCGAAGGCTCGTCCTTGGCCAGCACCGCCAGATACACGTTGCGCGATACGGGGCGGATGGCACTGTGTATATCGGGCTCCAACGACGCGCCGGAATCCGTACTGGCGGTGAAGTATAGGTATTTGCCCTCCTTGTCCCACACCGGATCGCGCGCATCGCTCATGCCATCGGTAAGCTGCGTGCTCTTAGCGTCATCCACCGAATAGAGACAGACCGCGCTCAAGTGACTTTCCAGCCGCTTGGAATATGCCAGCCACTTGCTGTCCGGCGACCAGGAGGGAACCAGCGCCGCGACGCCCCAAAACCGGTCCTTGTCCACCTTCACCGGTTTTTGAGCGGCGATGTCCACGTACCAGAGCGTCAGATGGCTGTCCATGTAGGCGATCTTCGCGCTATCGGGCGACCAGCGCGGCGCAAAATAGAAGCCCGGTCCCAAGTTGATTTTCTTGACCTCGCCCAGGCCGTTCTGCGGACGCAGGTGCAACGCGTACTCGCCCGATTCGTCGGAGAAATACGCAATGGTCTTGCCGTCGGGCGACCAGGCCGGGTCACGCTCCATCACCGCCGTGGTGTTGGTCAGGTTCCGCGCATCGCCCTTATCCGCCGGAACGGTGATAATCTCGCCGCGCGCTTCAAAGACCGCGCGCGCCCCGGTGGGCGAGATATGCGCGTTGTGCAGCCGCTTGCCCACGTTGACGAAATGCTCCCGCACCTCCTGCAAGTCACCGCTGATGTGCACATTGAGGGCCTTGGTTTTGCCGGACTTCAGATCGTACAGATGCAGCGATCCGAATTGCTCGTAAACGATGGCGCCCGGCCCCACGGAGGCGGATTTCAAATCGAGCGAGTCGTTATCGAGCAGGCGCTTCACCTGCTTCGCGCGCGTGTCGTAACTGTACAGCGTAACCGGGCCGTCGCGATCGGAAAGGAAGTAAACTTTGTCGCCGGCCCACATCGGGTTGAAATCGTTGGAACCCTCCCGCGGAATCTTTTCAATATGGCTAGTGGCCAGCGTGGCGATCCAGATCGGCGTGGCCTGACCTCCCCGATACCGCTTCCAGGCGGTGAACGCGCGCGCAATCGGCACGTAAGCCAGTTGTGCGCCGTCCGGCGAATAGGCGCCCTCGTAGCCCATCGGCAGGTCCATCTTCTCCGCTATCCCGCCTTCCAAACCCACGGTGAACAGCTCGCGGAAGCGGGAATAGCTGGTGCGCGGCGAACTGAACAGGATGCGCTTGCCATCCGGCGTCCAGCCCAGCGCGATGTCCGGGGCCGGATGCCAGGTCAGACGCTGGGGCACGCCGCCTTCGGCAGGCATGACGAACACATCAACGTTGCCGTCATACTCGCCGGTGAAAGCGATTTGCGATCCATCCGGCGAGAAGGCCGGATTCGTTTTGATACCCCCACCGGCAGTGAGCCGCTTGGCTTCACCACCCTCGCGCGGGACCGTCCATAGGTCGCCGGCGTAGACAAAGACGATCTGGGTGCGGCTGAGCGCCGGCTTTTGCAAGAGCAATGGCGAGTTGCTCTGGGCCAGGCAGGCCGCCGAAATGGAAACGGCTAAAGCGCAAACGACGCGGTTCATAGGGTAGATGGTATCACCTGAGTCCAGCTATCCTAAGAAGCAATGGCACGCCACCACGATGCCCTCTTCACCACTGAGCCGCGCAAAACCGTCCCGCATGCGTTCGTGCTCGAAGCCATCGCCGCGATCTCGCCCGCGACCCACCCCATGTTCGGCTGCCTGGCAGTCTACGTAGCGGATAAGATCGTACTCATCCTGCGTGACAGGCGCGACGATACGCGCGATAACGGCGTGTGGCTCGCCACTACCGAAGAGCACCACCGGAGCCTGCGCCGCGAATTCCCGAACATGCGATCGATTCAAATATTCGGGAACAAGGTCACGGGCTGGCAGGTCCTTCCGGCCGATGCACCGGATTTCGAAGAGGCGGCACTGCGCGCCTGCGAGCTTATCGTCGCCCGGGACCCGCGAATCGGCAAGGTGCCGGGAGCGCGGCGCAAGGCGCCCAAGAGCCCCTCGCATGATGGACGCCGTTGAGTGCCATAATAAACCGCAATGATCCCCGAAACGATTCTCGATAATCTGGTGTTCCCCGAATGCCCGCGCTGGCATGATGGGGCGCTTTACTTTTCCGACATGCACGACGGCATCGTGTGGCGGCTCGCGCCCGATGGCTCCGCGGAAAAGGTCCTGGAAGTTCCCGCATTGCCCGCCGGGCTGGGATGGCTGCAGGACGGCGCGCTGCTGGTGGTAAGCATGCTCGACCGCCGAGTCCTGCGCCTGACATCGCAAGGTCCGGTAACCTTCGCGGATCTGAGCGGCATCGCCGCGCACCCCGCCAACGACATGGTGATCGACCGCGAGGGCCGCGCCTATGTCGGCAATTTCGGCTTCGACTTGAATGGCGGCGAGAGCCCGCGGGCCACGGTCCTGCTACGCGTCGATCCAGATGGCCAGGTTCACGTAGCGGCTGACGAGATGATGTTCCCCAATGGCGCCGTGATCACGCCGGATGGCGGAACTCTGGTGGTGGCGGAAACCTTCGCCAACCGCCTTACGGCTTTCGACATCGCGCCTGACGGCGCTTTGGCCCATCGCCGCGTTTTCGCGCGGCTCGACCGCCTGATGCCCGACGGAATCTGCCTCGACGCCGAGGGTTGTATCTGGGTCGCTAGCCCGGGAGCGAACAAGGTGCTCCGCGTCCGGCCCGGCGGCGAGATCGCCACCGAGATTCCGCTGCCCGGCCGCGACTCCTTCGCCTGCATGCTGGGCGGCGCCGGGGGCCGCGACCTGTTCATCTGCACCGCGCGCGACTACCTCCCCGCCCGCACCAGGGAACAGCGCGCCGGCCGGATTGAAAAGGTGACCGTGGACGTGCCTGGCGCGGGTCTCCCGTAACGGCGTGGACCACTCTAGTGAACCTCGTGAGCCAATCCTCGCTGCCGAACTAAGTCGAAGAGGGATTGCAGGGCCTTCTGGATCTCAGCCGAGGCGCGGGTTTGCATCTGGTTGACTGCGTCCTGCTCCTTGTTCACTGCGGTTTGCTGCTGGTTCACCTTATCCTGCTCGGCGTTCACCCCCCGCTGCTTGCCGTTGACCTCCGCTTGGAGTTGGTTCACGCGGGACTGGTCTCCGCCACCCTGGTTCACCAGGTTTTGCTGCCGGTTGACTTCGTCCTGCGCGCGATTCACGGCGTCCTGATGGCGGTTGACGGTCTCCTGTAGGCGATTCACCAAATCCTGGTGGCCATTGACGTCGTCTTGCCGTCGATTGACTTCGCGTTGGGGGGCCATCGCGGCCTGAAACTCGTCCAAGGTCGGAACGTCGGTGACGATGTAGTCGCGCCCGTCCTGCCGGAACCAGGCGTAGTGGGAACCGTATTTCGCGCGCCAGTCCTTAAACCGCTGCTCGTCGCGGCTATCCCAGGAGCCGCTCGACGAGTCACCCGAAACGATCAGGTATCGAGTGATCCTGGCACTGTCGGATGCGCCTGCGGCCGCAGCCAGCAAAACCACGGGCGCCCCAAGCCAGAGAATTCTTGCGCGATTCGGTGAAATGCGGCCGTCTGTTCTTCCGTGTCGAGCCATAAGCTACTCCTTCAGGGTGCGCAGCCTCTTGTGGATGCCATCAGTTTGGACGCCCGTGCAGCAGACCGGTTAGCCTGCAGCCTCAAATAAACAAATCGACCCCGACATTGAAGAACGCAGCGAGTTTCTTTGCCTGCTCCTTCGTCATGGCCCGTTTTCCGGCAAGGATCTCCGACACCCGGCTCTTGGAACCGACTACGGGCCAGAGATCTTTGGGGCGAGCCCGCGTTGTTCCAGCAAGACGGCGACCATCTCGTGCGGCTCGGATTTCGGTATCGGATACGTCTTATCCTCGAAATCGTGGATCAGGCCCGCCAGCAGTTCGAGGAGCGCATCTTCCTCCGGCGTCATGTTCCTCTCGCCTTTTTCCATCAGGGACTCGACTACGGCGAGGGCGCGTTCGTTCTCCTCCTCGGTCTTGATGACCTTTGGAACCGCCTGTGCCAGAAGTCGTCCATACCGCTTCAGGTCCAGGTTTTCAATGGTGGTGCTCATAGCTTCCATTGCCCCCCATCGTACTCCTCATGCGTCAGAATATGCTTTATGTAGACGATCTGTCGTCGATGGTGAACGAACGCGACTAAACGATACTGGTTCCCTCCCAAATTGAACACCGTCAGATCGCCCACGAAGCCGGCGGAACCAAAGTCCGCCTTCAGCGCGCCTGGGTTATTCCAAATTCCCGAATCCGCCGTTTGCCGACGATCCTCACCCTTTAAGTTCCCATATATGGAACCAGCGGGTCCAGTGGGTTGGGTTGGCAGATGGTTCGGAATCCGTTGGCCGCCGGCCGAGCCACATTTAGGCGCGCGCACGCACCGCCGCGCCATCGCGTTAATTCCGTATGTACTCACTGGTGAGCGAATTCTTTGCAGTGAGCAACTGCTTGGGCGTGCCTTCGAACATGACCCTGCCGCCTTTTGTACCGCCTTCGGGGCCCATATCGACGATCCAGTCTGCATTTTTGATGACGCTGGTGTTATGTTCGATCACAATCACCGTGTTGCCGGCGTCCACGAGGCGGTTCATGATCTCCAGCAGTCGACTGATATCCGACATGTGTAAACCGACGGTGGGCTCATCCAGCACATAGATGCTGCCTTGTTTGTGCAGTTCACTCGCCAATTTGATGCGCTGGCATTCGCCGCCGGAGAGCGTGCTCAACGGCTGGCCCAGGGTCAGGTAATCGAGGCCCACGTCGCTCATGGCCTGTAGCTTGCTCGTGATCTTGTCGATTTTGAAGTATTCGAGCGCCTGCCTGACCGTCATTTCCAACACGTCGTTAATCGATTTTCCGTTGAGCTTGTATTCCAGCACCTCATCTTTGAATCGCTTGCCCTCGCAGATCTCACACGCCGACTTGACCTCGCCCATCGCGGGGATCTCCGTATAGATCACCCCCAGTCCCTGGCAGTTCTCGCAGGCGCCCTCCGAATTGAAGCTGAAAAGCGATGGGCTCACCTTGTTCGCGGCCGCGAACGCCTTTCGCACCTCGTCCATGATGCCGGTATAGGTGCCGGGATTAGACCGGCTCGAAACACCCACGGGGGATTGGTCGATCACAATGCAGTCCGGGTGTTGACGTAGAAATGTCTGATGAATTAACGAGCTCTTCCCCGAACCTGCAACACCTGTGATCGCCGTGAGTACACCCTTCGGGATGTCCACGCTCACGTTCTGCAGGTTGTTGGCTTTGGCATTCTTGACCGGCAGTTTTCCACCGGGGGAACGAAACCCGCTTTTAATCGAGACCGGCCGTTTCATGTATTTTCCGGTCAGCGTGTCCGCGCTCAACAGGTTCTTGAACGGACCTTCGTACATGATCTGGCCGCCCTGGCTCCCCGCATGCGGGCCCAGGTCCACGACATGGTCGGCCACTTTAATGACATCGGGATCGTGTTCCACCACCAGCACCGTATTTCCCCGATCGCGCAATTGTTGCAGAAGTTCATTCAAACGATGCACATCGCGCGGGTGCAGACCCACGCTGGGCTCGTCGAAAACATACATTGCATCCACCAGGCTGCTGCTCAAGTGTTTGACGATCTTCACGCGCTGCGATTCGCCGCCGGACAGCGTGTCTGTTTCACGATTCAAGGTGAGATATTCGAGGCCGATATCCACGAGATATTGCAGGCGCTGGATCAGCGTGTTCACAATGGGTGCGGCTTTCGGTTCCTTGATCGCCTGGATCACACCGATCAACTGGCCCACTTCCATCGAGGCCAGCTCGGCGATGTTGTATCCGTCGATCTTGCACTTCAGCACTTCCTGACTTAAGCGCGCGCCCTTGCACACCGTACACGGCGCCATCGTGATATAGGGCGCCACGGCTTTTTGTGTACGTTCAGACATGGTCTTCAAGTCGCGCGTGATGTACTTCGCGATAAATCGGCTGATGATACCTTCGCACGTCAAATTGAAGGTCTTGCCTCCGACATTTGTTTTCAACTTATATGGTTTGCTGTATAGAAGCAGTTCCATTTCCTTTTCGCTGAACTTCGAAAGCTTCTTATTCATGTCGAAGAGTTTCGACCGGCCGAGGAAGTTCCAGCCCCAACTGTCGACGGCATATTCCTGGAACAGAATCGCGCCTTCGTTCAGTGATTTGGATTTATCGAAAAACAGATCCACGTCCACGCCCAGCTTGCGGCCGAGGCCGTTGCAGTTCGGGCACATGCCCTTCGGGTCGTTGAAGGAAAAGACGTTCGCATGTCCCACATGCGGTTTGCCGATGTGGGAATACAACCGGCGCAGCACCGGGTAGATGTCGGTGATAGTGCCCATCGTCGAATGGGACCCGCCGCCGAGCCGTTTCTGGTCCACCACGATCGGCATGCTCAGGTTCTCAATGGCATCGGCGTCCGGCGCGGAGTAGCGCGGCAGGAACGTGCGGATGAACATGCTGAAATTCTCGTTCATCTGGCGTTGCGCCTCGGTCGCGACGGTATCGAAGACGATCGACGATTTGCCGGAGCCCGAGACGCCGGTGAAGATCGTGATCTTGCGTTTGGGGATGCGCAGTGAGACGTTCTTCAGATTGTTCTCCCGGGCACCGCGGATTTCGATGTATTCCTGGGTCATGGTTTCCTCTACAGTTATGATATGTTTTGTGGGGCGGGCAATTCTGCCCGCAGCGGCTTTCAGCCGGCTCTAGCGGCCTACCGATATTGCCTCGATCAAGTTTCCACAGCCTCGGGCGCCGCGACAATTGCCGCCGCCATTGCGAGTTTGTGATCAATGTTCCAGGGCCCGCCGACGGTCCTCCGCACCTGGAGGAAGTGAGCGTCGAGGTTCTCTACGCGCAACGCCTCGCGCGCCGCATCCAATATGCTCTTCGCGTCGTACCAGTGGACGGGCCAACCCCGTGCCTCGGGCGCGGCGGCAGTGGTTTCATCTTGGAACCCTGATACCGCCGAATGCGCTGTTTTAGCGCGGAGACGGAGCTAATTCAACGATTCCACGCAAAATCTGCTGGGGCGTTCGCGTCCATGCAAGAGTTCCAAAGAGCTAATTGGCTTGGTCCGTCGCCCTCGCCTCGGATGTGAAACGGCGCTCTCCGACGAATACCAGTGTCTTCATCGTAGCGTTTTCTTCCAATAGCCAAATGGCCGGTGCGCTATCATGAAGCCCTTCTGCTTCTTGCCCTCGCGATTGGGGAGGGCGGGGATGACGAATACCCGATACTTACGCGATTTCATGACCTCCTTAATTCTTTAATTGCTGTATAGCTAATCATCGTGTGGTGGCGCACTGGAAATAGCACGCCACCAAACCAACTACTCATTTATAGCAACTTATTACATAGATCAATATAACTATTAACTGTCATGCCAAGCTCTGTGGCAATTATGTTAGGGTCATCATTTCCGCGATGCTTATTAATGGCCGCTTGACGGCGACTTCTGAAGACATCATCGTGCCATAGCTTAGTAACTGGCGAATCATTGCTTATAATCATCTTATTAAGTCCTCCCTTCCTGGTATTGAGGGAAGTGTCTGGGATCGGTTCTCGTGCCCCGATGCCCGTCCTCCCAATTTCGATACTGATCGCAAGGTGGTGTTCTTGTCAAGAGAAAGTCTTACGAGCGCACTCCGAGCCGCTAGAAGCGCTTCCTCGTTGCAACTGACGCAGCGAGGGTGAGACGAGGCCGCCCAGCCCGGCGAGGATGCAGGCGAGGCCGGAGATACCGATGACCACCGGCGCCGACAGGTATTGCAGCAGCACGCCGCCGCACGCGGCTCCCAGCGGCGTCGCCGCTACCACCAGCGAATGCCGCGCGCCAAAGACCTCGCCGCGTATTTCGGCCGGGACCAGCCGCTGCAGCAGCGTGGTTTCCAGCGGCGTATAGGGCGCCCAGGATGCCCCAGCCACAGCGAGGAACAGCATCGCGAGCGGGAACTGCCGGATGAAGAAGAGGGGGCACAGCAGCGCTCCCCAGAGCACCGCGATCGTCGGTAAGGCAATGCCGGGCCGCCAGCGGTGCGAGAGCCTGGTCAGCGTCAGCACACCCGCGAAGGACCCCACGCCGAAGCCGGTCCACAGCAGCCCAAAGCCTCCGGCGTTGGCGTGTAATGTCTGGCGGCTGTAGACCGGCAGGGCCGCTTCCAACGGGCCGTAGGAGAAGAAGAACACCAGCGTGAGGAGCGTGAGCGCTGGCACGTAGGGCAGGCTGAACAGCGCGCCGAAACCGAGCCAGCGATTGGCCGCCGTATGCTGTGTGGCACGCGGTTCGCGAGTGATCGTGGGCAGGGTCAGCACTAGCAGGCCCATCAGCAGGAAGCTGGCAGCGTCGATGAACAGCGCCCGGGGACCGCCGAACCTGGCGACCGCGAAGCCTGCTGCCACGGGGCCGGCGAGATACGAGAATTGTGCGCTGGCCCCAGTGAGCGCATTGGCACGATCGAGGCCGGCGTCGTCCATCAGGTGCGGCACAAACGCCCGTACCCCAGCCGCGGTTGCCGGCGAGAGCGCTCCGGCCAGCGACGCCAGCACGTAGACGTGCCAGAGCTGTAACGATCCCAAGGCGTGGAGCGTGGGAATCGCCGCAATGAGCGCCGCTCGGGCGAGGTTGTCGAAGCCCATCACCAGCCGCGGCTGGTAGCGATCCAGCAAACGCCCGAGGATCGCCCCAGTGACCACGCCGGGGAGCTCGAAGCAGAGGATCACGAGACCCACCGCGGCGCCGGAGCCGGTCAACAGCAGCACGAACCAGAGCAAGGCGATGGTGGTGAACTGGTCCCCGAGGTAAGAGAGGCTCAGCCCCAGCCAAAGCCGCCGGAACGCGGGATGGCGCAGTGGAGCGCCTCGAGCAGCGGTTGGCGCCATCACTTTTTAGGCGCTTTGCTCTTCAGTTTGGTCCGATTGTAATCGACCGCGGCACGGACGAGATTCTTTAGAGCACGCGCATCGATCTTATCCCCCTCGAACAAATCGATCGCGCGCCACACCTTGCCTGCGAAGCCCGCATTGAAGAGCTTGTCGGGATCCGGGATGCTCGCCCCGTGGGCAAAGGTAAGTTTCACCTTATCTTTGTGGGCGTTGCCGACCGCGATGATTCCGTCGCGAGACCACACTGGGCTTCCCATCCATTTCCATTCCTCGACGATCTCCCGGTCGGCCTCAAGGATGCTCTTGCGGACGCTGGCGAGCGTTTTGCCGCGCCAGTCTGTAAGTCCCCCGATCAGTTGGTCAATACGTTCCGATGGATTCATTGGATCTCGCCTCGAATTCTTGTCTCGTCTTCATGCGGGTGGCTATAAGCCGTCGCAGGACATGGCCTTTCCACATCCAAAGTCCCGAAAGGAGCAGTACAGGAAGAAAGACATACCTGACACTGGGGGCGTAGTTGTGAGTATCCGAAGGCGAATCGTAAATGTAACCGAGTATCGGAATGCCAAAGACGATGTGAATCCAGCGAAAAATCGAACGTTTGGTGGCTTCTTTCATCATTGAATTTGTCCTCCATTCACGAATTCTTAGGCGCCTCAGGCGGCCAGTTGGGCGCTTCCATACCGAACTGCTTGGCGTACTCGGCGTGCAGCCGCTTCCACCCGCCGAACTTCACCGCATCACCGCCAACCATGCGGCCGATAGGAGTTCCGCCGAGAAGGCGATCCAGAACATCGAAACAAATGTGCCACCCCGCGGCGCCCATGGCGATGAAGCGGCGGCCGATGTTGGTCCACAGCGTCAGGCGCGTGCCGCCGCCGAGGGCTTCAAGCTCCCACCGCATGTCGTGTTCGCCCCAATTGTACTCCAGCAGCTCGGGAGCTTCGGCTCGCGTCACTGTTGTTTCGGTAACATGCGGCGCCGGCGCTCCCACCGTGGTGAGCTTCACCTTGTTTCCAAACCTACCCAGGCTCCCATCGGCTTCAAAGGGCGCCCACTCGCGCAGATGCGCCGGGTCGGTAAGCGCCTGCCAGACTTTTTCCGGCGAGTGGCGCAGTTCTCTGACGAGAATGAGCGTCCACTTCTCTCCGTCTTTTCGTATCTGCGCCCCGCGGGCCGGACCCGGTGTGTACTGCTGGCGATCGATCATCTTCTTCTCCTTACCAGCGCGCCAGTTGGGTGAGTTGAATGCGGTTGCCGCAGGTGTCGTTCAGCATCGCAATGGTCGAGCCGGTCACGGCGGTGGGCGTCATGGTGAACTCGGCGCCGCGGGCCTTGATCCGCTCGTAGTCGCCATTGACGTCGTCGGTGAAGAACATGATCGCGGGCTGGCCCTGTTGAAACAGCGCCTCCTGATACGCTTTGGCCGCGGGGTTATCGTTCAGCGCCAGTTGCAGCTCAGTGCCGTCCGGCTCCTCGGATGAGGCTACGGTCAGCCAGCGATATGGCCCCTGACTGAAATCCACCTTCTTGATAAAGCCCAGTACCTCCGTATAGAAGCGCAGGGCCTTGTCCTGGTCGTCCACGTGTATGGTGGTCACTTTGATTTTCATTTCGTTTCTCCTTTGTCACGTTCGCGGTTTGGGCCGCGTCGTCTTTTCGTTGTCTTCCCTTTCGTTGGTGTGGGCGGATCCATGCGGTCGAGGTGGCGTTCGAGAGCATCTATGTGAACGGACCAGAACCGGCGGAACGGAGCCAGCCAGGCATCCACCTCCTGAAGCGGTTCGGGCCTCAGGTGGTAGAGACGGCGCTGTGCGTCCACCGTGGATTCCACGAAACCGGCCTCGCGCAACACTCGCAGGTGCTTGGACACGGCCGGCTGCGGCATACGAAGTTGACGCTCGATCTCTCCAACCGATTGTTGCGACGAGACCAGCAGGCTCAATATCGCGCGGCGGTTCGGCTCCGCAATGACTTCAAACACGGATTCCACTCTCTGAGTATACTCGGCAGAGTATATGCTTGTCAAGGCATGTACCAAAAAAAGAGAGGGTGCCCAGGCAATTATTACAGTCGGCGTGCCGGGACGCACAGTGCGATGTGGGGCGCCAGCTCGGCGCGCGCTGATCACCGCCTCCGAAACTCGCCCAGCGCCATCTCCGACCGGCGGCGAACCAGAGCCGAAATGTTCCCGAGCGGGAATATCAAAAGGCCAGTTAAAGCGAAGACCAAGAGCTTGTTCCCGAACGGAACTCCCGCCACCCGGCCGACGCGCGAAGCACAGTACCTCCACCGGGAATCGACCCCGACGGCTGGCAGTTCGGGCGAGTCCAGATAGGTCTGAGTCGTTGTGTTTTCAGTGCAGTTGGTATTCCAGGATGCTCCGAAACGCCGTCACGGACCGCCGACGTCACAGCGCATTCGTGGACAGACGGGAGCGGGCAACCAGCGCGCCGCTGACGTCTGGGACTCCATCGTCGAGAGCAAGGTGCAGTAAAATTCAAGTATGAAGCTGCTCGTGACGCTGGAGCCCGACGAGACCGGCATGCTCGTTGCGGAGTGCCCTTCCATTCCTGGCTGCATCTCCCAGGGACGCACGGAGGCCGAGGCCCTGGATAACATCCGCGAGGCCATTGCTGGGTGTCTCGAAACACGCGCGGCTCATGGCATGCCTCTGACAATTGAAGTCCGGGAAATTGAGGTTCCTGCGTAAATGGCAGCTTTGCCCTCCGTCTCAGGGGAGCGGGCGGTGCGAGTTTTCCAGAAGGCGGGATGGAACAAGGACCGCCAGCGCGGAAGCCACGTTATACCGATCAAGCCGGGATACGCGGCGAGCTTATCAGTGCCCCAACATCGCGAGATGGCTCCGGGAACCCTGCGCGCATTGATCCGCGCGGCGGGGATGTCGGTCGAAGAATTCGTTGCGCTGATATGAGGCAATCTTTGGGACTCCCTCGTTGGGAGCAAGGCGCAGTGGGCGGTTGCTATCATTCCCCAGCACGGGGCGATTGTTGAAAAGTGCGGAAGGGTGGAGGAGCCAGCTAAGTCTCCGTAAACGCGCGGGTGTACTATGGCGTGTGAAGACTATGAATCGTCGAATCAGTCTGGCGGCATGGTTCGGGTGGCTTGCGACCATGGCCTGCGTGAACGCTGCGGTGGCAGCGGACGAGGCGATGCCTCATCTTAGGAAACAGGGAACGGCGGCGCAGTTGATGGTGGATGCCGAACCGTTTCTAGTGATCGGCGGAGAACTCCATAATTCCAGCTCATCGAGCCTAGAATACATGCAGCCTGTCTGGCAGCGGATGGTGGATATGAATTTCAACACCGTGCTGGCCGGCATTTCGTGGGAGCTGGTGGAACCGGAAGAAGGCTACTTTGATTTCTCGCTGGTGGATGGCCTCATCCAGGGAGCCCGGCGCTACGGTCTGCGGCTGGTTTTCCTGTGGTTCGGCAGTTGGAAAAATGGCATGTCCAGCTACATCCCGGTGTGGGTCAAGCAGGATTTCCGGCGCTTCCCGCGCGTCAAGCTACAGGAGCACGGGACTGTGGAAGTATTGTCCGCGCTCGCCGAGGCGAACTGGCAGGCGGATGCCAAAGCCTTCGCCGCCCTGATGCGGCACATTCGTGAGGTGGATGGCTCGGGCCATACCGTCATCATGATGCAGGTGGAGAATGAGGTGGGCGTGTTGCGGGATTCCAGGGACCGGTCTGCGGCAGCCAATGCCGCTATCTCAAGCCCGGTTCCAAAAACATTGATGGATTATCTGAAGAGGAATCGCGAGGTTTTGGTCCCGGAGATCCGTCAGCGATGGGAGGCCGCGGGATTCAAAGAAACCGGCACTTGGTCAGAGGTTTTCGGTGAGGGGCCGCAAACCGACGAACTCTTCATGGCCTGGAACTACGCGCGCTACGTGGACCACGTCGCGGAGGCCGGCAAGACACAGTACCCGATTCCCATGTACGTCAATACTTGGCTCGGAGGTCACGGAACACCCGGCCAGTGGCCCAGCGGCGGACCTCTTCCGCACGTCATGGATATGTGGCTGGCGGGAGCACCGCACATTGATGTTGTGTCTCCCGATATTTACGCCCCCGATTTCCAGGGCTGGTGCCAGAAGTATACCCAGCGGGGCAATCCGCTGTTTATTCCGGAGATGAACCGCGAGGGCGACGGACCCAGCAACGTATTTTTGGCGATCGGACAATACAGCGCAATGGGGACCTCGCCGTTTGCAGTCGACTCGCTCGAAAACCCCAAGGAGTCGCGGCTGGCCAGGAGCTACCAGATCCTGCGGCAGATTGCGCCCCTGGTGCTCGCAGCACAGGGCACCGGCCGCATGACCGGGTTTCTGCTCGATAAGGACCACACCACCGTGACTCGGGAGATCGGTGATTACCAGTTGGAAATTTCGCTGGATAATATTTTCGGTTCCCAGGCCAATTCCGGTTATGGCCTCGTTATGGCCGTGGGCCCGAACGAATTCGTGGGGGCAGGCAGCGGATTTCGCGTGGCGTTTCGGTCAAAGGCGCCGGGGACGCTGGTGGGCATCGGGTCGGTCGACGAAGGCACGTACCGCGACGGGAAATGGATTCCCGGCCGGCGCCTCAACGGTGATGAAGACGACCAGGGCCAGAACTGGCGCTTTTCGCCGCAGGGCTTAAATATCGAACGCTGCACTGTGTATCGCTACGAGTGAACCGGTCGGCGTATCACGCTCGGCCAACGTCTCGCGAATGAAAGATTGCTTCCGGAGAGCAACTCGTCGCCCATCGCTGTCGCCCATCCGCCCGCCCGCGGTCGCGGCGACGGACAACGCGCCATCGGCGCCGGCACGGGCCGCCGGCATCGGGCCGCGCGAAGCGCTTGCCATGCTCCTGCGCTGCGTGCCGCGCCGGTCCGAGGCGCGGCGCGCGCGATGGGGCGCGTTGAGTGGCGGGGTGGCAGGCGGTGCGGCGGGCGGCGTATCGCGCGCAGCCTACAGGTCGCACTTGAAATGTTTTGGCTTTAGGGTACCATGATCTCATCGGCATAGGCCGAAAGGGAGAAGCATGACACAAACGCAAATCGTGCAAGCATTGGCGGAGAAATGCGATGTGAGCAAGAAAGTCTCGCAGGGCTTTCTCACAGCCCTGTCTGAGACAGCCATCAGTGAGGTTAAGAAAAATGGCGTATTCGTTTTGCCCGGTATAGGGCGGCTGGTCCGCGTGGATCGCAAGGCGCGCATGGGACGCAACCCTGCCACTGGCGAGGCCATCAAGATCGCCGCGAAGAAGGTCGTAAAGTTCCGGGTAGCGAAAGCCGCGAAAGACGCTATCATGCCGCCGAAGAAAGCCAAGGCTTAGGAGAACGCCTCAATCCGTGCACCGTGCGCCGCGGCGCATTCAGATTCGCACATTCAGAGTTACAGGGGAGAGAACCAGAATGGCAAAAGTAGACACCTCCATGCTGGAGATGGCCATCATCGGGTATCAGAGCGAAGTTCAGAGGATCTCAGCGAAGATAGCCGACATAAAAGCGCAACTCGGTCAGCCCGGTCCAGGCTGGCCAAAGGCCACGGTAGCCAGCGCAACCGCAACGGATCAGGCGGCTGCGCCAAAGCGCCACACAATAAGCAAGGCGGGTCGCGCCAGGGTCGCCGCCGCGCAGAGAGCGAGATGGGCGGCGCAGAAACGGCAACCAGCCCAACCGGCAAAGCCCAAGAAACGGAAGTTGTCTGCGGCAGGGTTGAAGGCCATACGGGAAGCCACGAAGAAGCGCTGGGCGGCTTACCGCAAGGCCAAGAAAGCGGCGGCGTAAGGTCTGGCCGGCGCCGTCGAGACCTTAAAACCCACCCCAAGATCCACTTTTCGGGGGGTCGCAAAAATCGCGTTTTCGCGTGCAAACAGCGCTGAAGTGCCTAATTGACAGGCACTTCACGCATGTTCAACATGCGCAATTTCGCGTCGCGAGTGTCACACGACAATCTGGCCGCAATCAGCGTCCGAGAGCGGAGAGGTACACGCTCGGCGCCGCCGGCGGCGGCAACCGCGGATGCCCTCGGACCGATGCGCAAAATATTGCGCATCGTCCTCGTCGGTGGCAAATGCCGGCCCGCGCGGCGACGGACAACGGGCGGCTGGCGCCGGGACGGGCGCTGGCATCGGGTGCGCGAAGCGCCAGGCGCGCGCCACGCTGCGGGCGGCGCCGCTCCGAGGCCGCGGCGCGCGCGAGGGGCCACATTGCGGCGGCGTCGGCGCATGTCTCGCGCGCGTTACGGCGCGTGCCGAAACGATGGTGGGAAATGCGCGCGGCTTCCGCGCAGCGCGTCCCCACCGAGCCACAATCACGCTCGCCAGGTGGCCCTGTGTGAGAAAATCGGCATTGATCCCTTTTACCTTCGTTCGCGCGCGGCCGATCGCGGTGGTTGCCTTGGTCCTTTGGTTCACCATTCGCGCTTCCGGTCAGGTGCAGGGACGGATGCATGGCCTGATTCAGGACGCCGGCGGATCGCCGGTCGCGGGTGCTCAAGTCGTCGCCCATAGCTCCCGTGAAAACACTGATCGGGCATTCGTGAGCGCCGCGGACGGATCTTTCACAATGGATGCCCTCAACCCAGGTCATTACCAGTTCAAAGCGACGAAGCGCGGGTTCGCCGATTCACCGGTGGCGGAAAGGGACCTGACTGCTGGCGAGGATCTGACCCTGAATCTCACGCTGCGCGCGAACAAAGGATTCCTGAAAAGGCTTTCTCAAGCTTATGTCAAAGACTGGCAAGGTACCGGCGACAGCGGCCCTGAACCTCCCCGCCGTACCTTGCCCTCGCCCCTGAACTCGCCGCCTTTCCCCAACTCCGACTGGTCCTATGGCGGATCGCCCGAAATCGGCGCGCCGGATACCAATGTGCCCCCGCTCATGGAAGCTCTCTACGGCGGCGCGAATGGCCAATCCTGGGAGCAAAGCAGAATCAAGGTCTACGGCTGGCTTGAAGGCAGCTTCAACCTCAGCACCTCACACAATTCGAATTATCCGGCCACCTATGACATCTACGCGAATCGGGTCGAGCTCGA
>Ga0187867_10001293_pt1 | contig 21594 bp, 16 predicted proteins | sample June2016WEW_13_1_FD_132976 | JGI IMG/M metagenome (GOLD analysis project Ga0187867, IMG submission 132976) | Peatland microbial communities from SPRUCE experiment site at the Marcell Experimental Forest, Minnesota, USA - June2016WEW_13_10 | ecosystem: Environmental > Terrestrial > Soil >...
ATGTGTCCGCACCAGTGGGTTTTCCGGATCGCGGGGGTTTGGCGTTCGGATTAGTTCCTTGCAAACCCGCCGCACTTTAGCAACGCCAGGGAACACGCGATGGATCGCCCGGCCAAACTGATAGCGGGTGAGCGGCTTGGCATCGACAGGCGGAGCGAGCACCACACCATTTACACATTCCTGACGCCAGCCCCGTTTCTTGCAGGCTTGCCAATGGCGCAAATAGGCATCGTAGAGCCGGTCCAATGGCGTCCAGATACGCGGGTCAGAGTCGATGGCCGCGTGATACCAGTGTAGAGCCGACCTAACTTCAAGTTCTTGGCCTGTCAGCGGGCCGCGTTCGCGTCCAGTGTACGGCATGGGTCATTTCCCCTTTACCGATTGGATCGTGGCCAGAATCGCTTGCCGGGCGGATTCGAGGAGCGATGGCCATGCGTCAATGACGGTCTGCAAACCGCTGTTTTCTACACTGACTGCTGTCAAACATGCTGTACCCGACTTGGCGTCGGATCGTAACTGGCTTGAATTGTCTGAGGTTAGATGGTCGGTACTATTAGCCAACTGAGCTAATCGCCCGCGCGTTATTTCGATGGTATCTCGATGCGGCATTTCCTTCAAGCCGGCGGGGAAGGCTGGCGGCTACACAACGTGCGATTGCGCCGTCGAACGATCGGCCGATGCCAGCGCGGCCTCGGCTTCGTGCACCGCGCGCTTTTGACGCGAACTCATGAACGGGCGCTCGAAGATCAGGAAAAATAGCCACGCAACGCCGATGCAAGCCGGTATGGCGATGGCCACCAGCGCCCCAAATCCGGCCAGGCCGCTCAGGTGCAGCGGATGAATCACCAGTTGCCAGACGACTTGGATCACGGGGGCGTGCAACAGATAGAGGCTGTAGCTGAAGGTGCCGACTAAATAGAGCGGCCCCCATTGCAGGATTGATTTGGTGATTCCCGCCGGCCCGCCCCAGACGATGAGCCACAACGCCAGCACGACGCCGGCGAGCATTTCGCTGGGCAGGGCCGGCGTGTCGACGCCGCCCCAGTAATAGCAAAGCCCGATGAAAACCGCGGTTGCCAGCAGGGCCAGGCGTCTGACGGTCGCCGGATTCTTCCACGGCCAGGGCGCCGGCCGATACGTCACGTTGGCGGCGAACATCCCCAACGCGAAAATGCCCAGATAATGAATCGCCAGATTATGGATCCACAGGTGCGAGAAGATCTTATAGGCGAGGAAATGGCGCGCCACCGGGGTCGTGACGGCCACTGCCAACGTCGTCCAACCCGGGCTGCGGCGGAACAGGATCACCAGCAGCGGGAAGCAGAAATAAATTTGCCATTCCAATGCGATCGACCAGAACGCGTAGTTGATCTGATGCCTCTCAAAGAGGTTTTGGATCATCAGAAAATTCACGGCCACGGCGCGCCAAGTGACGGGAAGGGCCGAATCCCAAACGGTGCCCGTGAAATGGCGCGCGACGGTGGCGCCGACGATGGCGCAGAAGACGACGGCGGCGTAGAAGGTCGGCAGGATTCGCCGCCCCCGCTTGAGATAGAACCGTTTGGCCCCCCCGCGGAGGATTCCGTCGCCGCGGGCCACCGGCAGCATCAGGCAATAGCCCGAAACCGCGATGAACCCCGCCACCGCCAGACGTCCGAACAGCAGCCAGTTCACGGCCCGCCCTACCGCCGCCGCCGGCAATCCCGCGCCGCGGTCGATCGGCCAGATCGACAGATAGCAGTGGTGCACCGCCACGTACAACGCCAGCACCGCCCGCATCCCGTCCAGGTGCGGCAAATGGCTGTCAGATTGCGCGGGGCGCTGCATCATGCTAAATTGTCATTTGTCATTGGTCATTTGTCATTGGTAAGACAACTCGGAACTGGCGACACCAATGACAAGTGACCAATGACAAATGACATTTTCCGCGATATATATCGGCTCATGCTCGACCCCCGCATAGATAAGCTGGCCAAAATGCTGGTGAATTACTCCTGCGCCCTGAAGAAGGGCGAGAAAATCCTCGTCGAGGCGATCGACGTGCCGCACGAATTCAGTGCCGCCCTCATCCGCCATGCCGCCCAGGCCGGCGGCCATCCGCTGGTCATGCTCAAGAGCAACCAGATCAACCGCGCCCTCATGCAAATCGGCCGCAAGGAGCAATGGGACCTCATCGCCCGCGTCGAGAAACTCCAGATGCAGAACGTTCAGTGTTACATCGGCGCCCGCGGCAGCCCCAACGTTTCCGAACTTTCGGACGTCTCGGCCGACAAGCAAAAGTTGTACGAATCCACGGTCTGGGAAAAAGTCCATCGCGACGTGCGGATCAAAAAGACCCGCTGGTGCGTCCTGCGCTGGCCTACGCCGTCGATGGCCCAGATGGCCGAGATGAGCACCGAGGCGTTCGAGGATTTTTATTTCAACGTCTGCACGCTGGACTACGCGAAAATGAGCCGCGCCATGCAGCCGCTGAAGAAGCTGATGGAGCGGACCGACGTCGTCCGGCTCAAAGGCCCGGCCGACACCGATCTGGCCTTCAGTATCAAAAACATCCCCGCCATCTGTTGCGATGGCCGCGTGAACATCCCCGACGGCGAGGTCTTCACCGCCCCGGTCAAAACCAGCGCCAACGGCGTCATCCATTACAACTGTCCCACGATCTACCGCGGCGTCACGCACAACGACGTTCGCCTGGTCTTCCGCAACGGCAAAATCGTCGAGGCCTCCAGCACCGACACGAAAAAGCTCAACGAAGTTTTCGACACCGACCCCGGCGCGAGATACGTCGGCGAATTTGCCGTCGGCTTCAATCCCCACGTCGTCAAGCCGATGAAGGACATCCTCTTCGACGAAAAGATCGCCGGCAGCATCCATTTCACCCCCGGCGCCTGTTACGACGACGCCAGCAACGGCAACAAAAGCGCCATCCACTGGGATTTGGTCATGCGTCAAACCCCGGAAGTCGGCGGCGGCGAGATGTGGTTCGACGGAAAGCTCATTCGCAAGGACGGACGGTTTGTGGTGAAGGAGTTGGCCGGGCTGAATCCCGAACGTCTGAAGTGATGCTCCATTCGCTTTTTTCCCCTCGCTATGAGAAGGCTCGAAAATCGCAGAATTTACGGACACCGGTGCGGACCCTTACAATCCCCCGTCGATGACCCCCCTGCCGATCGATTCACATCTGCCGGAAATTGTCCGGCGATTGCGGGACTCCAGATCGCTGATCATCGTCGCCGAGCCGGGGGCGGGCAAGACCACCCGGGTGCCGCCGGCGATTCTGCGGAGCGGGATGCTTTCCCCAGAGCATCCCAATCTGGTGATGCTTCAACCGCGCCGGGTCGCCGCCCGCGCGGCGGCGCAGCGGATCGCCGAGGAAAACGGCTGGGAACTCGGCCGCGAGGTCGGCTATCAAATCCGATTCGAAAAGCGGATGACACGCGCCACGCGCCTGCGCGTCCTCACCGAAGGCGTCCTGACGCGGCAGATGCTTGACGATCCGTTTCTCGACGGCGTTGGCGCGGTCGTGCTAGACGAATTTCACGAGCGGTCTCTGCACGTCGATCTGGCGATCGCCATGCTGCGAGAAATGCGGCAGACCGTGCGCAGCGATCTGCTGCTGATCGTGATGTCGGCAACGCTGGAGGCCGAGCCGGCCGCGAAATTCCTGGGGGATTGTCCAATCGTGAACGTGCCGGGGCGGACGTTTGACGTCGAGATCGAATATCATCCGCTCGGCGACATTGCGGTCGTTTCGCGCGTGGCGGCGGCGGTGGAGGAGATCGTCGGACGGAAGGATTCGGCCGGGCACGTGCTGGTTTTTCTGCCCGGCGCGGACGAAATCCGGCGCGTCATGCGCCATCTCGAGCCGCTGGCGGCGCGATTCGATCTTGCCCTCCTTCCTTTGCACGGAAGCTTGCCGGGCGAGGAGCAGATGCTGGCATTGCGGCCCTCGACGCGAAGAAAAATCATTCTGGCGACGAACATTGCCGAGACATCCCTGACGATCGACGGCGTTCGCTGGGTGATCGACGGCGGACTTGCTCGCGTCCCGGCATTCGATCCTCGTCGGGGTTTGGATCGGCTGGAGTTGAAGCGCATCAGCAAAGCCTCGGCGACCCAGCGCGCCGGACGCGCCGGACGCACGGCCCCGGGCCGATGCGTGCGCCTTTGGTCGGCCAAGGAGCAGTTCGCTCTGGACGACTTCGAATTGCCCCAGATCAAACGCGTGGATTTGAGCACGGCGGTGCTGGACCTTCACGCCTGGGGTAAGCCGGATGCGGCGGCATTCGGTTGGTTCGATCCTCCGCCGGCCGAGACGCTCCTCTCCGCTCAACGGCTGCTGGAAATGCTCGGCGCGGTGGATGCGCGCGGGTTGACGTCGCTGGGAAAACGGCTGATGAAGCTGCCGCTTCATCCGCGACTCGGCCGGCTGCTTTGCGCCGCGTCGGACGCGGGCTGCCCGGCGGAAGGGGCGACTCTGGCTGCCCTGCTCTCGGAGAAAGACATTCGCCGGCCGGATTTCGCTCAGCCGCCGCATTCCCGCGGCCCCGCGACTCAGGGCGATAGCGATTTGCTTTTGCGGATGGACGACCTTGAAGAACATCTGCGCGATGGATTCGATCCCGTCGCCGTACGGCAGGTGCGGCAGGTCAGAATGGAACTGCTGCGGTTAGCCCGACGTCTGAGCAATGTTCCCGCTCAATCTCCGTCGCATGAAACGCTTCTAAAACTGCTGCTGTCGGCCTATCCCGACCGTGTCTGCCGGCGGCGTCAGCACGATCCCAGCGCCGGCGTCATGGTGGGCGGCGGCGGCGTCCGCCTCGACGCCGAATCGGTCGTCCGCCAAGGCGAGTTCTTTCTCGCCCTCGACGCCCGAAATGACCCACAATCGCAAACTCGCGAAGCCCTCGTTCGCATCGCCAGCGCAATCCGCGTCGAATGGCTCATGGAGACGTTCCCGCAATCCTTCTCGCGCCAGCGGACGATCGTCTTCGACGAAGCCCGCCAGCGCGTCGTCGGCCGGGGCGTCGTGCGATATCGCGACCTCATTTTATCGGAGGATTTTGACGCTTCGGTCGATCCCCAGGAAGCCGGCAAGACGTTGGCGGTGGCATTGCGCCCGCGGGCGGCGGAGATTTTCGCAGCCGACGACGCCGCCGCGAATTTCCTGGCGCGCGTGGCCCTGCTGCGCCGAGCGATGCCCGAACATCCGTGGCCGAATTTCGACGAACGGGAGCTTGGAGACGTGTTGGAGGAACTCTGCGGGGGTAAGAAATGCGTCGAGGACCTGGCGCGTCTGCCGCTGGCCGACGCGCTTCAGGCCAGGCTGCGATATCCGATGGACCAGGTTCTTCGCCGGGAAGCGCCGGAAGCGATCGAAGTGCCGAGCGGCAGCCGGATTCGGCTGCAATATCGCCCGGATTTGCCGCCGATCCTGGCGGTTCGGCTCCAGGAGATTTTTTCCTGGCGCGACACCCCGCGCCTCGCGGCCGGCCGCGTGCCGCTGTTGTTGCATCTCCTGGGCCCCAATTTCCGGCCGGTCCAGATCACCGACGATCTGCGGAGTTTTTGGGCGACGACGTATTTTCAAGTCCGGAAGGATTTGCGGGTGAGATACCCGAGGCATTCCTGGCCGGACGACCCGATGAACGCGATGCCGCAGGCGAAGGGACGCGGTCACGGGGGGAAATAGATGCAAATTCGAAACTCGAAATTCGAAATTCGAATCAAATTCGAAACCTAAAATTCGAATTTCAGACTTCGAATTTGATTCGTCATTCGAATTTCGAATTTCGATATTCCGTTCCCGCGTCCGCCCACCGCCTCCACATGTACCGATACGCCCCTTCCATCGCCCTGGCAAACCCCTCCCGGTCCATCAGCGGCGACCGGCGCATTCGATCGCGCAGGGTGCGGCGCAGCTCCGCCAATCGGAGCAAATCGCCGGCCAAAGCTGTCGCGATCTGAACGTATTGGTCGCCGTCGCGCGCGGCCAGTTCGTGCAGGCCGAGATTCTCCAGAATGCTCGTGCCCGCTCGCCCGGCCGCGGTTGCCCCAGCCAACGTGACCAGCGGCACGCCCATCCACAGCGCATCGCAACTCGTCGTAATCCCGTTGTACGGAAGCGGATCGAGGCAAACGTCGATCCGGTCGTACAGACGCAGATACTGGGGCCGATTGGGCCGGCCGACAAATTCAACGCGATCCGCGGCGATGCCCGACGAATTCAGAACCTGGGCGATCCGCCGCTGATGTTCCTGGCAAAGCGATTGCACGATCAGGCGGGAATCGGAAACGCCGTGCAGCACCCTGGCCCAAAGCTGGAGCAGCGGATCGTTGAGCTTGCAGGGATTGTTGAGCGATCCGAAGCGGATCGGTCCAGCGATCCTGTCAGCGGCCGGCGCGGCGTCGCACAGCGGATCGTAGCAGGCCCAGGTGCTGGGCAGCCGAACCGATTGCTCGCGATAACACGATTCGTCCATTCCCGGCGGATCGATCCAAGGATCGGTGATGCGATAGTCCATCGCGTCAAGCCCCGTCCCGCCGGGATACGCCAGCCACGCCGCCTGCACCGGAGCGGGCCGCTGCGCGAACGTCAGCAGGCGGTTGTACGACATGTGCATCGCCAGATCGACCAGCACGTCGATGCGGTCGCGGCGAATCTGCTCTGCCAGTTCCTCGTCGGTCCGGCCGAGCGACACGCGCCACACGTCGGCCCCGCGTTGGAGCCGCACGGTCACCGCGTCGATACGGCGGCCGTCGCTGTAACAGTAAGCCTCGACCTGCTCCCGATCGTGCGATTCCAGCAGGGGAACGACAAAGAAGGATTCGGCGTGATCGTAGAAGTACGGCGATACGTACCCGATGCGCAACCGCCGATCGGGCGAGCGGTCGTTTTCATGCGGCCGGATGAATTTTCGCATCGGCGCGGCCAGGAGATCGTTCCAACGCCGCTGCTCGGCCAGAAGAAATTTGGCATCGGCCCGATGATCGAATTGCAGGATGTAAACCCTGTTGCTGTAGTTGACGCGATCATTGGGCTGCAATTTCAGGGCGTGATCGAGCGCATCCAGGGTCTCGGCAACTTCGCCCGCCTCCTTCAATGAATTGGCCAGGAGGTTGTAGGCCTCAGCCAAGCCCGGCCCAAGCTCCACCGCCCGCCGCGCCGACGCCAAGGCGTCATCGATCTGCCCCGAATCCAGCAGCGCCCCGGCAAGGTTGACGTGGCCCTGGGCGAGATTCGGCGAAATGGCCAGCACCCGCCGCGCCGCGACGAGCGATTCTTCCAACCGGCCGCTATCCCGAAGGATTTTCGCCCGGTTGTTCCAGATCACATTCCAATCCGGTCGTAGCGCGATCGCCTTGTCCAACGCCGCCAGCGCTTCGTCATATCGCATCCGCCCGCTCAGCGCCAGCGCCAGGTTGTTGTAGCTCGCCGCCATCACCGGCGGCAGCGCGATCGCCCGCTCATACTCGGCAATCGACTCGTCGATCCGCCCGGATTCCCGCAGCACCTCCGCCAACAAATGATGCGCCCTGACGGATTTCGGACCAATGCTCAACGCCCGCCGGCAGCAATCCGCCGCCTCCTCGAAACGGCCCAGCCCCTTCAGCGCCGTCGCCAGGTTCACCAGCGATTCCCCGTCATTGGGGTTCAGCCTCACGGCCTCGCCAAACGCCCCGGCGGCTTGCTCCGGGCTTTTGGCGGCCACAAACACTTTGCCGAGATTCGCGTGATAACCCGCGACCTGCGGATGAATCGCGATGGCCCGGCGGATCAATTCGACGCCCTCCTGATGCCGCCCGCACTGCGCGCAGACAACCCCCAGCAAATGCAGGCCATCGGCGCAATCGGGCTGTTGCGCCAGAATCTGGCGATAAAGCCTCTCGGCCTCGCCCAACTGTCCCGCCTGCTGGCGCTGCATCGCCGCGTTCAGCGCTTGCTCAAGTGGAACCGATGGCATCGGCGTCGAATAATAACCGATTTCCGGCCGCTCCACCGGCCGGAATGGAATTGACCGGCGCCGCGCCGATCGCGAACCGCGATCTCGCAATTACGGCCGGCACCGCTGGGGTTCGTCCTACGGAGCGGTTCGTTTTTGCGCAACGATCAAGACCTGCGGGGCGTTGGCGCGATCGTCAAGGTGCTCCACGAGATCCAAATGGCGGGACCAGAATTTACGGATGTAGGCGGGTGAAATGATCGCTTCACCATAGAACTCGGCGGACCGAACTCCGCCTCCGCCTGTCGGACAGAACAGGAATTGCCCCGCGTCGTAACCGGCTTGCCAGCGCTCACAATCGAATTCGACTTTTCGCAGGAACGCCTTCCACCACGGCGGACCTTCCCGCATCAACCGGTCCCAAACTCCTATGTGGGCCCGCTTCAAGGTGGTTACCACCAGCATCCCCCCGGGGCGCAGGATTCTCGCGAACTCCTCCACCCCGCGAAGGTGGACGGTTTCGCTGAGATGGGAGAAGACCGAATACGCATAGACGATGTCGAAGGAGCCGTCGGCAAATCGAAGCGGGGGTTCGACCGCGGACTGCTCGAAATTCCCCGTGGGAATTGTCTGCCGGCAAATGGCCACACATTCCGGATCGATGTCGATCCCGACATAGCGAGCGGGCATTAGTTCCCGCAGAAATATCCTGTAGTGCCTGCCCCACCCGCATCCGAAATCCAGCACGCGGCTCTCCCGGGTCACCGGCATCCCCAATTGCCCCGCGTAACGCCGCACATCCTGGTAAAACACAAACGCTTCCCGCATGGCTTCGGCGCCGGAACTTCCCACGAAACCTGATTGCATCTTTTCGGAAGGGAACCGCGGAAACTCGACGCCTTCGATCACCGGCTGATCAATGCTGCGAATCAACAACTCAAGCCATGCTTCGTCGGAAGTCTTCCCGAATCGCTCGAAGAACAATTGATCGCGGTTCATCTGAGAACTCCCTAACGGAAGGCCCCGCCGCCTTGGGCACGGTCGGCAGATGCCTCCAGATCATTAATCGCGACGACTCCATCCATTAGCACACCCGGCAATTCCCGCGAATATGGGATTGTCATTTATTCACTGCGTCAATTGCCGTCGCCAATTGGGGATTGACGGCAACGGGAATTGGAGCCGCCGGATGCGGATTCGATCTTTGCGTCATTCGCCTGCCCCAGGCCATGGCGGGCTTTTCGATGAAACGATTGGTCAGCCAGGCGAGGGGCAAAAGAACCGCAAAAGTCAGAATTGTCGCCACGGAAACATAGACCAGCATGTTCGGGAACACGTGAGCCAAGGCGGCGTAGGCCGGCTTAAGCATCATGATCATCCAGGGGTGCAGCAAATAGATGCTGTAGCAGGTTTCTCCGAGAAACCGGGTGGCGACGTTGGAGAGGGTTGGGAGAAGTGCCTGCGCCAGAACCAGCGTGGCCAGTCCGGCGCCCAGGCAATAGAATTGGGTCCGGCGCAAGGGCGAGTTCATGAGAAAGCGGCTGAATTGACAGTCGGCGGTAACGGCCACGATGAACACGAACGCGGCCGCCAGCGCCCCAACGCCCAGGACTTGTCGCCACCGGGGGCCGAGGGGTTGGGCCTTTCGGTACACGTAGTAGGCCACGTAGCCCATGCTGAAGAAGGGGAGATGGGTCAGGATATGCACGGCGTCGTCTTGCGCGGGACTGGTGTTCTGGAAACCGTAGGCCGCAAGCAGGGCAAACAACAACAGCGCCACCGACGCCCGCAGACCACGTACGGCCGACAACATGATCGGGAAAACGAAGTAGTCGACGAACTCAACGCCGATGGACCACCCGGCCCAAACGATGCTGTATTGGTAAGGTCCAACCAGATTGAACGTCAGAGTCAGATTAGCCAGCAGGCTGGCAATGGAAACGGGCTGGTGGAATTTGACCAGATCGGTCAGAACCCAGACCGCGAGCATGCAATAAAAGAGGGGCGCGATGCGCATGAATCGCCGGATCAGATAATTTCGTACCGCGACCGTCCCGTCGAATCGCCCGTCATAGGTATAACACAGAGAGAAGGTGCTGATCACGAAGAAGAGGGGCACGGCGTAACCGAAGTAATCCGGGATGGCATGCAGCGAACGCGGCACCTCCAGCCCATTGATGCCGACGACGTGATGAACCACCACCGCACTGGCCGCCAGGCCGCGCAGGGCGTCAACACCGTGGAGCCTCGGTCGGGATTTTACGGCTGCGTCCGTCATTGACTAAGCTTGTGTGGTGGACGAGCGTCGTCAAACCACGCTGATGGTTCTTTCATAAACTAGAGGGTGGGCCGGTACAAGGCCACGGGACGTCCCGTTAGGATTTGATTCCTCTTTGGCATCTTGCACTGCGCATAACTCCTGATTGTGTCGGCGCCTTTCTCTGGCCCCCTCGCCGCTGGATAAATGCGTTGACAGACCTGATCCATCCTATATAATGAATACCGTTCATTTGATGAACCTCATTTGGAGCACCCATGGGCACGCGGCGGCGGCGGGATGAGGAGGCCAAACGGCGGCGGCAGAGCATCCTCAATGCGGCCAGGCACGTGTTTTTCAAGCATGGGTATGCCGCCGCCACCATCCCCATGGTAGCCGCGGCGGCGGAACTGGCGCCTGGAACACTCTACCTGTATTTCCCAAGCAAGGACGCCCTCTACGCGGAATTGCTTGCCGAGGGATATGAAACGTTGCACCATCGGCTGGCCGCCAGCCTTCAGCCGGGCGCGGCCCCGCGGCGGCAAGCCGAGGCTCTCATCGACGCGTTCTTCCAATTCGCCCGCGAAAACCCCGAGTATTTCGACATCGTGTTTTTCGTCCTTCAGCGCGAGGGCGCCAACCGCGAAGGACGCTTGGACGCGGCCCAAATCCGACGGCTCAAGGACTTGGAACGCCGGTCCCAAACCGTGGCCGGTCAGGTGCTGCGCCGCGCTGGCGCGGGAAATGCCCGGCGCGACCGGGCTACCCTGGACGCGCTGTGGAGCATGTTGGCCGGGGTGATCTTCTATTTCAGCGACGATCCCTCGTTCGACGGCGTGGCCGCCCAAGCCAAGCAATTGCTTTTGTCGGCGATGTTCCCAGTCGACTAATCAGGCCTCGTTGAATGCGAACAACTTGCTCCTTTGGCCGTGCAATGAATGATATTCATTAACTGATCGCTGTTCAGGAGACAACATGAAGATTCTGCTCGTATTGCCCGCGGCCGATCACCTGCGGGTGGAGTCGCCCGGCGGCCGGCCGCCGAAGCGCGCGATGCTCCGTTTCAGCGTCTTGCCGCTGACGGTTGTCGCCGCCCTGACGCCGCCGCGGCACCCGGTGTCGATCTGCGATGAGAACGTCGAGGCGATCGACTGGGATTGCGACGCCGACGTCGTGGGAATCACGTTTATGACGGCCCTGGCCCCGCGAGCCTACCAGATCGCGGCGGCTTTCCGGGCCAAGGGGAAGATCGTCGTGGCCGGCGGATATCACCCCACTCTTTGCCCCGACGAGGCCGCCCCACATTTCGATGCCGTGGTCGTCGGTGAAGCGGAGGGCAACTGGCAGCAACTTCTGGCCGACATCGAAGTCGGGAAACTCCAGCGAATCTATCGCCTCCCGCAACCGGCCGACATGGCAACCACGCCGGTCCCCCGCCGCGACCTGACGGCCCGCACCGCCCGCCACTACGTCACGACTAACGCCGTGCAGACCGGGCGCGGCTGCCCGCATGGCTGCCGCTACTGCTCCGTCACCGCGTTTCATCGCCGCAGCTATCGCCACCGGCCCGTGCAAAACGTGCTGGAAGAAATTCGACGCATCCCCGCGAACCACTTCATGTTTGTGGACGATAACATCATTGCCGATACGGATTATGCGCGGCAGCTTTTCCAGGGCCTGATTTCCCTGGGTAAACGCTGGGCGAGCCAGTGCTCGCTGAAAATCGCCGACGATCCGGAGCTGCTTCGGCTGGCTTACGCCGCCGGATGCAGGGGACTGTTCATCGGAATTGAAACGCTGGACGAGCGGAACCTGGCCACGATGGACAAGGGATTCAACGAAAGCCGGCGCTACGCCCAGCGTCTGGCCGCCATCCGGCGACAAGGCATGCTGATCGAACTCAGCGTCATGGTCGGATTGGACAACGATGACGTGTCGGTCTTCGCTCGCACGCTGCATTTTCTTCAAGCCGTGCACGCATCGGCCCTGCAAGTGAACATCCTGACGCCGCTGCCCGGCACGCCGTTGTTCCAGGATTTCCAGCGCCAGGGCCGGATCACCGACCACGACTGGAGCCACTATGATTTCCGCCACGTCGTGATCCGACCCACCCGCATGACCGCCGCCCAGCTTCAGGACGGCACTGATTGGCTCTATCGCCAATTCTATCGCCTGGATCGCATCCTGCTGCGCACGTTGCGATCGCTGCTGACGCTGGGCCCGATTACGGCCTACATCATCTGGCGGCTGAACATGACCTATCGCTACGACAACATCCGAGAACGGATCATCGGCCGCAATCCTGCGGAACTGGAATGAGGGGTGCCCCAACGCCGGCCAGTGTCGATTAGTATCCTTCCAGATTAGAATTAAATCATGGCGCCAATGTCGGTCACAAAGGCCCTGGAACTGGCAATGCAACACCACCGATCGGGTCGTCTTGCCGAGGCGGAGTCCTTCTGCCATAGCGTTCTTTCTCAAGAACCGGGAAATGCCGATGCTTTGAACCTCTTGAGCATCATCGCCCGACAATCCGGCCGCATCGAGTTGGCCGTCGAGTTCGCGGCACGTGGTGCCGCGGCACACCCGCATATCGCCGAATTCCACGCCAATCTCGGTGAGTTTTCACGACTGGCGGGAAAGCCGGATATGGCCGTTGCGTCGTTTCAACGAGCCATCGAACTCAAACCCAATGAGCCGACGTTCCATAACCACCTGGGCATGGCACTCGGAGGAATGCGTCAATACGAAATGGCCGCGCGCGAATACCAGCGGGCCATCGAGCTTAAGCCGGATTACGCCGAGGCGTACGCTTGCCTCTCCGGCCCTCTGCGCCAGTTGGATCGGCTTGCCGAGGCCGACGCCGCCATCCGTACCGCGATCCGCTTGCAGCCGGACATGCCGGCGGCCCAACACAATCTCGCGGTCGTTCTAGCCGACCAGGGCCGTTTTCAGGAGGCCATCGCGGCCTATTCACGGGCCATCGAACTCAAACCAGACTCTGTCGAGGCGCGCTGCCACCTCGGCGAGCTTTACTTGCTCCTGGGCGATTTCGAGCGGGGATGGAAAGAACACGAGTGGCGATTGCCCATCGCCTATCCGAATAATCCGCGACGCTGGGATGGCGGAGAGCTGAATGGCAAGACCATCCTCCTTTACGGCGAACAGGGATTTGGCGACGTGATCCAGTTTGTCCGGTACGTGCCGATGGTGGCTGAAAAGGGAGGGCGAATTATCCTCGTGTGCCACGAGAAGCTTGTTCGTCTACTGGCCGGCGTGCCGCACATTGCGCAGATCGTTTCGCTGAAACAGCCGACACCCGCGTTTGACGTGTTTTGTCCGCTGCTCAGTCTGCCATTGGCGCTGGGAACCACGCTGCACAACATTCCCGCCAACGTGCCATATTTGAAATCCGAACGGCCGCGATTGGCCAAGAAACCGCACGTGTTGAGGGTTGGACTGGCGTGGGCCGGCAACCCGGAACATTGGGACGATCTACGCCGCTCGATTCCGCTCGAACAATTCGCTCCCTTTTCGGCCATTCCAGGGATCGAGTTTTACAGTCTCCAGATAGGCCCTGCGACACGGCAGAAAAACGATTCGTCGGCCCCCTTGCCGCTGATCGACCTAACCGCCGATCTTCACGATTTTGCTGACACTGCCGCGATAGTGGCCAATCTCGATCTCGTGATCTCCGTCGACACCGCAGCAGCGCATCTTGCCGGAGCTATGGGCAAACCCGTTTGGATTTTGCTGGCCGCAATGCCCGATTGGCGATGGATGTTGAAACGAGAGGATTCGCCGTGGTACCCAACGATGCGCCTGTTCCGGCAAGAATCGACCGGCAGTTGGAGTCACGTTATCCGGCGCGTTGTGGATTCGCTTGCGGAATTTCGTCAAGCGTCAACCCAACTATCAATAGGAGACAGAGGTCAACCCCAATCGTAGCTTGAGTTCGGTTCAAATGCAGTGTGCCCTTACAACGGCTTAAGTAAAACTGTAGACGCGAAAATCAATAGGGATAATACAACCACGATTATCGCGCAAACAACGTTTCCTTTTCTTCGAAATAAACCAACAATCGCGATCAAAAGTGCGAATAACGATGCAACGGCCACAATTCCGCCAAGCTTTAGTGCTGTATCGTATGTCATAACGGAGAGCGCGACCGAAAATGCCGCTGACAAAATTAGCGCAAGTGTCAGGAAGCTCAAAGAGGCCGTGTTGTGCGCATCCCATCGGCCACCCATTTCGGGGGTACTCGGCTCTCGGTCTTTTCCGTCTGCTGGCGTCATGGTCCCAAATAAGGCTAGAATCCACAAATCGGGTTGATCGGCCCGAGGGTAGAGAATGGCGGTCTACTCGGAGGTGGTGGTGGCGATCCATTGATGTAGGTATTCTTGGAACCGATCGCACTATTCCAGCCGGTGCGCAACGCCGTACCGGATATGCCTGTTACCGCGTGATTCGGAAGCGCAACGCTCATTTGCTTTGCTAACTGGTCTGTATCACAGGCGTTCAATTCAACAGTCGCGTTTGGTGCAAGGGCTTTCTTCAGAGGCCCTGTCAAATCGTTCCCTTTGCCGTCCACGATTGGAGCCTTGCCCTCCTTGTTTGGATTTCCCATCTGTAAGAAATCAGTCTTGTCATTCATTATCCCGTTTTCGTCGCCAGGCAACCATGCCCCTGGTCGCCATCCGGAAAACCAACCGTTTGAGTCGCCCAACCACACGACTCCATCCGCGCCATGGCCGGTAATCACTATGCCCTGAATTGACCCTGGCGGCGCGTTTCTCAATATATCCCCCAGTCCTTCGCTAGTTGGCGGAATCTCTTGCGGCGGATTTCCATTCCCCCAGATAATTTGTATCGACTCGCCGGATGGATCCACGAACCTGACAGGATTGCTCATTTCAGCCTGATATAGATTCATGCTATCGAAGCATCCCAGCGGATCCTGCTCCACCCACGTCCCCAGACTCGGGCTGTAATTCCGATGCTGGAAGGTATACAACCCCGTCGCAAGGTCAACCCGGCCGCCCTGGAACAGATAGACCCAATTGTACTGGTCGGTAATGGGTTCTTCACCGCAATTACGCACCGTAACGTTTCCGTAAGGGTCGTAAGTGAACCTTTCCAGCACGTAATTCCCCGTAAAATTGATCAAGCTGGTCACGTTCCAATTGGCATCCTGCAGGGCATAAATCCTTTCGTCCAGGCCGGAGTTGGCGATGCCGTAATTATACCCGAGGCCCTCGCCGGAATGCCGGTCCCGCAGGACCAGTTCGTTGACGTTGGCTTCGCCCCAGACGTACTGGTCGGCAATTTGCGGAGTGGCCGATGGCGAGACCTGCGAATCGTCCTGGATGACCTGCCACTGGCTGGAGTAGTAGAAGGTCTCAATGCTCGTGGTCGAAACGGAATTGAGGCCGAGGACGATATCGCCGAATGGGCCGCTGAGGATGTTGCCTCCGGTTTCCGCTTTTTGCGCCGCGCCACGGGGCGGCCACATCTGCAGAGCGGATCGTCCAGGTCCAACGCTTTGGCCATCCGTTGCATCCATAGACCGCTTCCCACCGGCCGGCTCCGCGCGACGGAATCCTTGACCATCTTCTCCTCCGCTCCGCTTTGCGGCAAGTTCGCCGTTGTCAGTCACATCTTCCAGATATCGGGGCAAGATCGAGATAAATTGCACACTTTTCCGCCGCGCGAAGAGGCCGGCTCACGCCTCATCTATCACAAGCCAGTCCAGGGAAATGGGTTACGACGCGAAATCAAACTAGCAAAGACTAATTGCAATTTGAAAAGTGTGCAATGTGTGCAATGAGGCAAATAGAGCCCGGCGAAATGCAACGCTCACAGCAGCGGGGAAAGGAGACCCACCGCGCGATCGACGTATTCGTTAACGATCGGCCGGCGATTCCAATCGGCCAATTCCAGCCGGCGGGAATGCGACAGATAATCCCGTTGAATCTCCCGCAGGCGTTCGGTGATCGGCTGGCCATAGAGCAGCACGCTCAACTCGAAGTTCAGGCTGAAGCTGCGGACGTCGAGATTGGCCGATCCGAAGAGGGCAAATGCGTCGTCGACGGTGGTGGTCTTGGCGTGAAGCAGGCCGGGCTGATATTGGTGGATGGCGACGCCGGAGCGCAGGAGCGAATGAAAATGCGCCCGTCCGGCGGCGGCGGCGAAAAAGTGATCGGGATTTCGCGGGAGGATCAATTTCACGTCCACGCCGCGATCGGCCGCCATCATCATCGAAAGCACGGTCGTCTCATCGGGGACGAAGTACGGGGTGGTGAGGATCAACTGGCGGCGCGCGGACTGGATCGCCGCCAACAGGAGCCGGCGATAGGTCGCATCGGGCTGCGAGGGTCCGGTGGCCACCACCTGTGCGGGCACGTCCTGAGCCGACGGATCGCCGGGCGGAGGATCGTGACGATCGGGATAGGGGATTTCGATTTCGACACCGGTTTCAAACGCCCAGTCCTCGGCGAAGATGGACGCCAGTTCTCCGACGATCGGCCCGGTGAATCTGCCCGTGATGTCGAACCAGGGGTTTCCCCGTCGTCCGCCGTAGTCCGGATTGATGATATTGTGGCTGCCGGCGTATGCGGTCTGTCCGTCGATGATCGCCAGCTTGCGGTGGTTGCGCAGATCCATGCGCCCCAGCCGGCGGCGGATGGGCGCCACCGGCAACGCGGCGACCACCTCCACTCCTGCGGCCGTTAGTTCTTTCGAGAGCCCCTTGCGATGCAAGAATTTTCGTGATGCCAACCCATCCGCGATCACGCGGCACTTCACCCCGCGCCGGACGGCCTCGGCCAGCGCGTCGGCGACGGAGCGGGCGGTTTGGTCGTTGGCGAAGATATAATAAAGCAGATGGACGCTGTGGCGGGCGGCGGCGATGTCGGCGCAAAGCCGCCGGCGAAAATCCTCGGCATCGGGCAGAAAATCCAGGCGATTGCCCGCCAGGACCGGAAGTCCGCTGATCTTCTCCGCCTGAAGGATCATGGGCTGATACGGCGGCGCGGAGTCGGGCGTGGTTTGATGCGGGATTCGGCCGGCATGCCGGTTGGGATTGCGGAAGCGCTCGACGATCTCCCGGTGCCGCTGCGTGCGTCGGGACCCGAGGCGGCTTTCCCCCAGCAGGAGATATAACACGAGCCCGATGTAGGGATGAAGGAAAACGATGCCCAGCCAGGCCACGGACGCCCCCGGCGCGAACTGCCGCCGCAGCACGACCGTCACCATGCCCGCGCGAATCCCCCACCCCACCACCGCGTACACGAGGTAAAAGACAAACCAGGTCATTTCGCATCGGGCGTATTGCGGATGGCGAATCTCAGAAGTTCCGCGCTGCTCTTGATGTTCAATTTCTCTTTGATGTGTTCGCGATGCGCCTCGACCGTTTTGATGCTCAGGAAAAGCTTGTCGGCGATCTCTTTCACGCTGTGGCCGGCGCCGATCATGCGGAAAATCTCCAACTCGCGGTCTGTGAGCCGGTCCATCGGCAGGCCGCCCCCGCGCTTCTTGCCGCGAACCATGTGCTGCAAAAGCGTCGCGCCCATTTTGCTGCTGACGTAGACTTCGCCGGCCAGCACGGTGCGGACGGCGGCCAGCAAGGTTTCGGGCGATTCCTGCTTCATGACGTAGCCCCCCGCCCCGGCTCGCAAGGCCCGTTCGGCATACAACGATTCATCGTGCATGCTCACGACCAGGACCGGCAGGTCCGGCGATTGCGCCTTGAGTTCCTTCAGCAGCTCGATTCCATCGCTCTCCTTGAGCGACACGTCCACCAGCACCAGGTCCGGTTGGGACTCGCGAATGGCTCGAAGCGACTGGTAGGCATCTTCCCCTTGGCCGATGACCGTCAGATCGGCCTCGCTGTTTATCAACTGGGCCAATCCCTGGCGGACGATCGGGTGGTCGTCCACGAGAAAGATTTTCCGCTTGCTTGGCGCCGGCTCGGGAGCCTTGGCCGGGCCGGCTTTGGCGGGACCGGTCTTGGCGGAATTGGTTTTGGCCGGGCTGGTTTTGGCGGGGCTGGGCTTGCTCATATTTGCCCCATCCTGCCTTTAGATTGCGAAACCGGCAAGTCCGCCGCCCAGAAATATCGCGCCGACCGGAAATATCGACGACTGCCTGAATTGATGGAAGGGCTAGAGCGTGTTATGCACTTTTCCACACCCCGCGACGCTTCTGCCTCGATCCCAGGCAAGGAGCGAGGAGGAGATCAGCTCTTGATGAGCTATCGACGACGAGCGACGCCGCATGGGATCGAGGCAGAAGCGTCCCGAAGGGTTGGCCCGGAAAGGGGCCATCTGCTTCGTTGCCGCGACTCCATAGCTCATCAAGAGCTGTATTTCCTCGCGGACGCCTCGCATCTGGCCCCTTTCCGGGCCAACGCGGGGTGTGTAAAAGCGCATAACACGCTCTAGAGCAGATGTCCCCAACGCCGGTCCAGGATGGTTCCGTCCCCAAATATCTTCGAGGGCAGCACGACTGGGGATTTGGCCTGCTTTGGGCCGCGGTGGCTTTGGGAATCCGGCGGAACATGGTGCCGAGGCGCCCGGCGCGGATGAATTGGAAGCGCGGCGCATCCGGCCCCCGTGCTGGGATGCCGCCGATGGCTCGTATTCGGCTTTTGTCGCATAGCGCACCTAACAGTGGTTCATCAGCTTGCTTATTATCGCCTAGGCAACGCCTTGTGTTCATCGGGACGGTCTACGATTCGGACGTGAGGGTTTCCCCGATGCCGCGGGGGATGGCCGGTTGGGCGCGGCCGGCGGTTTTTGGCTCTGGGCACTGGGAACCGGCTCAGACCTGATGGTGCAAACAACGACCGTGCCGCCTCCCTTGCGCTTGTTGGCGGTGAAACTCCCTCCAATGACCCGGGATCGAAATTGCATCGTTTGCAGCCCCATCCCCATCTCGGCCCGATGGATCCGGTTGGAAGTGCCCATGGTAAGCCCCTGCTGGACGCCGTCCGTAAGCGCCTTGTCCATGCCCACCCCATTGTCGGCGATGGCCAGCACCAGCGTTCCACCTCGGGCCGCCAGGCTGATCTCGATGGCCCGCGCCTTGCCGTGCTTGATGGCGTTACCCACGGCCTCCTGCGCGATCCTATAGAGATGCGTGGCGGTGGCATCCTCGCGCACCTGGGCAACTCGGTCCCAGCGAAAGGTGCACCGGACCCCGAACGACTGCGAGACTTTCGTCGCCAGGCTGTCCAGCGCGGCCCAGAGTCCGGATTTCAGGTCCACGGGATTCAGTCCGCGAGCCAGATCGCGGGCCTGGCCCGCGGCACTTCGCACGGAAGCCGACAGATTGGACATCGACTCGCTGCCCTGCGCCGCGTCGGCCGGCAGGGTTCGGGCCGCCGCGTCGATTGCGAAGGCGATGCCGATCAAATCCTGGCACAGGCCGTCGTGCAGGTCCTGGCCGATCCGTCGCTGCTCGTTGGCGGCGGCCTCCAGGATCTGCCGCTCCAGCCGCCGGCGCCCGCTCAGATCGTGCAAGATCCCCGTGAATAGCCGCCGCGTGCCCAACTGGATCTCGCTGACCGACAGGTTCATCGGAAAGGTCGTGCGGTCCTTCCGCAAGCCGGTGACCTCCCGGCCGATCCCGATGATCTTGGCGCGGCCGGTGCGAAGATAGTTGCGAAGATATCCTTCGTGTTCTGAATGAAACGGCTCGGGCATGAGAACGTTGACGTTGCTGCCAAGAAGCTCGCTCTGGCTGTATCCGAAAAGTCGCTCCGCCGCCGGATTCGCCGACTCGATGATGCCGTGTTCGTCGATGGTGATGATCGCGTCGGCGGCGGTGTTGACCAGGGCCTGAAGGCGCTCCTCCCGGTCGCGAAGCGCCATTTCAGATCGTCTGCGTTCGGTCACGTCGCGCATGATGGTGGATGCGGCGTTGACGCGGCCGGCGGCATCCCGCAACGGCGCCACCGACATGGAGACGGCAATTTCGCGCCCGTCTTTGGTCAATCGAATCGTTTCGTAGTGCTCCACCGGCTTCCCGCGCCGCAGACGGCCGAGAATTTGCCGCTCCTCGCGCAAACGGTCGGGCGGCACGATCAGCGTGATTTTCCGGCCGATCGCTTGGGCCGCCGAATAGCCAAAGAGCCGCTGCGCCGCCCGGTTCCAGTCCAGAATCGTGCCATCGAGCGATTTGGCGATAATCGCGTCGTCGGAAGATTCGACGATTGCCGCAAGCCGCGCCAATTCCTCTTCATTGCCCACGGAACTGCCGCCGCCCCGGACGGTCTTGCCCCGGTGAACCCGAAGCGCTCTCGCTGCGCGGCGATTTGGCATGGCGGACCTCAACCGGAACTCAGGGGGACAAGCGGTCAATGCTCCATTTGTCCTCGGCCATTCGAGTATAGCAGAACCGATCGTGCAGCCGGCTCGGACGCCCCTGCCAGAATTCGATTCTCTCGGGCTTCAGGAGATACCCGCCCCACTGCGGCGGAATGGCAACGTCCTTTCCGGCGAACCGGGCTTCGATCTGCCGAAACTTCGCGGCGAGCTCCGCCCGATCCGCGACCACCGCGCTCTGATCCGACGCCCAGGCGCCGATCTGGCTGTCGCGCGGGCGGGTGTGGAAATACTCTTCGGATTCTTCCCGCGACAAGGGCGTGACCGAACCGACGATGCACACCTGCCGCTCCAGGTCCGGCCAGTAGAAAACCGCGGCGGCGCGCGGATTGTCGGCAAGTTCGCGGCCCTTGCGGCTCTGGTAGTTGGTGAAGAACGTGAACCCGCGCGCATCCACGCCCTTCAGCAAAACGACTCGCGCCGATGGCTGGCCGTCACGCCCGGCCGTGGCCAGGACCATCGAGTTGGCCTCGATGGAACTTCCCGCGACCAGCCCGTGGAACGCCTTGTAGAGATCGATGCAGAATCTCCGCAACCGGCCGCCGCTTTTGAACGAGGCGGCGTCAAACCAGCGTTGAAACTGAGACACGGGATCGCTCGCCAGATCGGCCCGGTCCAATACCCCCAAACCGTATTCCCTTCGCATATCTGAGATCGCCATAGCGGGGCAAGTCTATATTGGATCGCAACAGGCTGACAACTTCGCCGGCAGAGTCGCTTTCGGCCCTGCCGCGGCCGTTATCGGCGGTTTCCCTTACGCCAAGAGTGGGGATGCCTCCGATATTCTCCAGAATCTCAATGCTCGATATTGCGTTTTCATCGAAATTTCCGAGACGAAAGGAATTCCTTATGTCGCTTTCTTCGCTTTTCAAACGAAGTCTTTTGGCCGCGGTCGCCATCGCCTTTTTGCTGTGCCTCTTCCTCCCCGCCGCGGCCTCGGCCAATGAAGCCGGGCTCAGAATGCCCGACCTCAACCAGGCCCGGTTCTTCGGCAATTCCATCGGCGGAC
>Ga0187867_10001296_pt1 | contig 21577 bp, 17 predicted proteins | sample June2016WEW_13_1_FD_132976 | JGI IMG/M metagenome (GOLD analysis project Ga0187867, IMG submission 132976) | Peatland microbial communities from SPRUCE experiment site at the Marcell Experimental Forest, Minnesota, USA - June2016WEW_13_10 | ecosystem: Environmental > Terrestrial > Soil >...
CGGTTATTATGAGTATATTGGCCGGGATATGGCGCAGGCTCCTCGCTATGGCAAGGCTACGCCGAATATGCCCCAATCCGTAGGTATCATGAGAATAGAGCATGATCTTACGAAGGATTGCCTTCGCGGCACGCTTAGGACGTATTTGCGGAATGGATGAGGCTGGCATAGCGCTCCGGCAATCATTGTATCCGTGCTCTGGCAGTCGAAACATAGCCAAAGTAATGATTGTTCTTACATGGATAAAGAGGGCGGCCAAAAATATAAATATTTAAGCCGGGTCAGAGATACAACAGTGCCCGGTAAAATACAAGCCTGTCCATGCCGCCAAATACGCCCGAGTGTAGGATTTTAATACAGCGTATTCATATATCTAAATACAGACAACCCTGCCAATAATCTACTGCATCGACCGGATTCTATTTCCTTCGCTATAGGCTTACATTATGAGTGCACTCTAGGAGGAGGAATCTATGACTGTATACCAGATCAGGCGGCTGGTCAGCCTTCACGAAAGGGCCGAGCAGCACGCAAACGAGTACAAGAAGCTATTAATGGACCCGAACGCACGTTCGAAGGCGTCCTGGCATAAGCGGAAAGCGGAGCAACTTTATTCTCAGGTTTCGGGCCTGATCAGGGCTACTTCGGCCACAGCGTGATCCGGAGTTGATCAAACCCGCGAATCGAAATATTCTGCCCCGGCGGTTCGATGGCGGTACGTCCGATCCTTGGATATTGCCATCCCCCCCCGATCGCCGGGGAGACACAATAACGGCCGCACGTCGTCATAAATCATTCGAGTTGACTGCACAGTAGTGCGCTGTCAAAGTCAAACCTCAACCCCCTCCTCGGCGGCATGTGTTACCACCAGTTCGCCATCCTGAACGTCAACTGTTATAGTGGATCCGTCGATGATTAACCCGGCAATTATGGCCCGTCCAATCCTGGTTTCAACTTCCCGCTGCACAAACCTTTTAAGGGGCCTTGCCCCGTAAACCGGATCGAAACCGGCCCTGGCAATGAACTCGCGGGCATCATCGGTCAGGCGAAGAGTGAGGCGCCTTGCCTTGAGCCGCTGGTTGAGGTCTTCAGTGAGCAGGTCGATTATCTCCTTAATCTCATCCATCGTAAGCGGTTTAAACATGATGATATCATCGACCCGGTTGAGGAACTCGGGCATGAAGTGACGTCTGAGAGCGTCCATTACGCTGGCTCTTGCGTCTTCACGAATTTCACCGTTTTGGATCACGCCCTTGAGCAGGTACTCCGAACCGATATTGCTGGTCATAATTATAACCGTGTTCTTGAAGTCAACCGTTCGGCCCTGAGAGTCAGTTAGACGGCCGTCGTCCAGGATCTGGAGCAGGGTGTTGAACACGTCCCTGTGGGCTTTTTCTATTTCGTCAAACAGAATGACGGAATAGGGCTTCCTGCGGACGGCTTCGGTAAGCTGGCCGCCTTCTTCATATCCGACGTATCCGGGAGGCGCTCCAATAAGGCGTGAAACGGTATGGCGCTCCTGGTATTCGCTCATATCGATCCGGATGAGGTTCTCCTCGGTATCGAACAGAGCTTCCGCAAGGGTTTTTGCAAGCTCTGTTTTTCCGACGCCGGTCGGACCAAGAAAGATAAAAGAACCAATTGGCCGCCTTGGGTCCTTTATTCCGGCACGAGCGCGTATGACCGCATCGGCCACCAGTTTCACCGCTTCATCCTGACCGATAACGCGCCTGTGCAGCACCTCATCGAGCCTGAGCAGCTTTTCCCGTTCTCCTTCAACGAGCCTGGTTACCGGGATCCCGGTCCATTTCGATACGATATCGGCGATTTCCTCTTCGGTGACCATCTCGCGCAGCAGTTGGAAGCCCTTCTGTTTGTTTGAAAGCCGTTCCTCCTCCTCGCGCAGCTTTTTCTCCAGATCCGGGAGCACTCCATATTTCAACTCAGCCGCTTTCTGGAGGTTGGGTTCACGCTCATACTCTTCGATTTCGTGACGGACCTTCTCGATCTTCTCTCTAATCGCCTGACCTTTTTTGATCGACTCTTTTTCGGCCTCCCATTGGGCTTTCATGGAATCGGACTTGGCCCGAAGATCCGCCAGTTCCTTTCTCAGCGCCTTAAGCCTTTCCAGGCTGGCTTTGTCCTGTTCTTTGCGCAGCGCCACCTCCTCGATTTCAAGCTGCCGGATTCGTCTTTCAACTTCGTCCAGCTCGGAAGGCATCGAATCGATTTCCGTTCTGATCATTGCGCAGGCTTCATCAACGAGATCTATTGCCTTATCAGGCAAAAAACGGTCGGTTATATACCGGCTGGACAGCACGGCTGCGGCTACAAGAGCACTGTCCTGAATTGTCACGCCATGGTGAAAACCCTCGAAACGCTCTTTGAGGCCGCGCAGGATAGAGATCGTGTCCTCGACCGAAGGCTGGTCGACAACTACCGGTTGAAAGCGCCGCTCCAGGGCTGCGTCTTTTTCGATATGCTTGCGGTATTCATCGAGCGTGGTCGCACCTATGCAATGCAGCTCGCCCCTGGCGAGCATGGGCTTGAGCATGTTGCCCGCATCCATGGAACCTTCGGCCCGCCCTGCGCCGACTATGGTGTGCAACTCGTCGATGAAGAGCAGAATCTGCCCCTGGGCTTCTTTTATCTCCGTCAGGACCGCCTTGAGCCGCTCTTCGAATTCTCCGCGGAATTTCGCCCCTGCGATCAGGGACCCCATATCCAGTGAGAAAATGGACTTGTCCTTCAAACCCTCCGGAACATCTCCTCTGACGATCCGGTGAGCCAGACCCTCCACTATAGCCGTTTTGCCTACTCCAGGCTCGCCGATGAGGACGGGATTGTTTTTCGTCTTGCGGCTGAGAATTCGGATAACCCGCCGTATTTCAGAATCCCTGCCGATAACCGGGTCAAGTTTTTGGTTGCGGGCCTCCTCGACTAGTTCGCGTCCGTATTTCTGAAGGGCCTCATAGGCCGATTCCGGTGTAGCGCTGGTTACCCGCTGGCTTCCGCGGATGGAGGTCAGGGTCTGTAGGAGGGAATCCCTTGTGACGCCGAATTGCTGGAGCACCTGGCCGGCAGGGCTGCTCGTTCCCTCCTGCAAAAAGGCAAGCAGAATATGTTCGGCCGAGACGTACTCGTCTTTTAGTCTCTTTGCCTGCTCCTCCGCGTCGGAAAGCAGCCTGTTCAATCGGTTGGTTATATATATTTTACCACGTTCGACCCCCGGACCGCTGACCCGTGGCTTCCTGTTCAACTCATCTTCCAGCCGTTCCCGCATTCTGTCTACGGGCACGTCCATTTTCCGGAAAAGCCTCGATGCCAGCCCGTCGGGCTGTTCAAGCATTGCCAAAAGAAGATGCTCACCGTCAACTTCTATATGGCCGAAGCGTATGGCCTTGGTTTCGGCGGCCTGTAAGGCCTCCTGAGACTTGGTCGTAAATTTGTTGATATCCATGCAAAGAAAATCCTTGTGGGATCATGATTTGTGTTAGCCGGATTTGTGGTTTCCCTTTCATAGAGGGTCTACAAAATCTGGCTCAGTGTGGAGGTGCGCTTTCCAGATCTCGAATCCGTGCTTCCAGAACCTCAAGCCTGGAAATAAGGTCCAGGATCACTCCAATACCTGCATAATTGACTCCGAGTTCGTTTCGCAGCCTTAGAATTCGCCTGATAAGCGGGATCACTTCCGAATCAAAGAACGGCTCACCATCGTCGCTGTTGCCGGTAAACTCGATCAGACCGAGGCTGATGAACCGGTCGATCAGCTCAGGGTGCAGTCCCGTCCGATATGCCACCTCTGTAAGCGTGTGGCTTGAGTAAAACTCACTATCCGTTTTCACCTGAAGCATGAAAAAGCGTCTTTCAGACATAGCGGCTCGGCTCCACCTCGGTTACTCTCTCGGGTTAAAACCGGAGTTATTTCTCAGTTCTTCAAACAACGCCCGCTCTTTTTCGGAAGGATGTGTCGGGACTTTTACAACCACTGTCACGTATAGATCGCCGGGCGCGTCTTTAGGGTTTGGCATTCCTTTTTCTCGCAGCCGCAGTTTCTGACCGCTCTGCGTGCCGGGAGGAATTTTCAGGTCTACGTTGCCCGAGATCGTGGAAACCCGTACTTCAGAGCCAAGTACGGCTTCCCAGGGTGCAACCGGCACATCCATGTAGAGGTTACGTCCGTTCAGCTTAAAAACCGGGTGCGGTTCAATTTCCACCTTTAAATACAGATCGCCGCTCGGGCCGCCGCCTGTTCCCTCTTCTCCCTGGCCTGTGAGGCGAATCCTTTTGCCAGGCAAAATGCCGGGGGGGATTTTTACCTCATAGCGTCTTTCCTTAACCTCAAGTTGTCCATCTGGATTCATCACCTGGCTTTGGAGGATGATGGGTTTGATCCCGCCGCGAAAGGCTTCCTCAAGGGAAATTCGAATGGTGGTTTCCTGGTCCGACCCCGCCTGACGCCAGACTGTCCCGCGTCCGAAGCCTCCCGGCGAAGTACCTCCACGGGCCTGCCTGAAACCCTTGCCGCCAAACATTGCTTCGAAGAAATCGCTGAACCCACCGGGTCCACCCCATTGGAACTCCGACTGGGCGCCCCCTCCGCCCTTGCCGAAATTAAACTGGGTCTCCCATCCCGGCGGGGGCCTGAAATCCTGGCCCGATCTCCAGTTCTGCCCCAACTGGTCGTACATTTTCCTTTTTTCGGGGTCCTTCAAGACCTCGTGGGCTTCATTGATTTCCTTGAATTTCTCTTCCGCGTCGGACGCTTTATTGACGTCCGGATGGTATTTGCGCGCAAGCTTGCGGTATGCCCGCTGCACATCGTCCTGGCCGGCATCCCTCTTAATTCCGAGTATCTCGTAGTAGTCCCTGTATTTAACAGCCATAAGGTACTTTCATATCCGTTTAATAATGCGATACGCCGTTATCAGCAGCAAAGGGGAAGAAATCCCCTTTATTTGGTAAAAACTACCACACAGGGGAAAGCAGTCGATCAGGGAACCCCGCCTGTGCCCAAATTTACCTGCCTTCCCCACCGGACGACTTTACTTGACCTATCCTGTCGAATTGCAAGCGCTCATCGACCGTTGCAGTCTATGGGACCCGTCAATGTTCGGTAAACTCGGCGTCAATAACATCATCTCCGCCACCTGGAGGCTGTCTGCGTCCTCCCCTGTAATCGTCTTCCCGTCTCTCCTCAGTGCCGGTTCCAGGCTCCGCGCCTGTCCCGGCCTGCTGATATGCAGCGGCCGATATCATTTGAGCGGCTTGCTGGAGATCGCTTGCAAGCTGCTGAAAGCGCTCTTTTGTCGTGCTCTCATCCTGAACGGCCTTCCTGGTCTCCTCGATCATAACTTCGGAGCGGGCTTTTTCGTTTGACGGGACCTTATCACCCAGTTCGCGCAGGGAGCGCTCAAGCTGGTAGGCCAGAGTGTCCGCGGTGTTGCGCGCTTCGATCGTCTCGCGCCGGCGCTTGTCTTCTGCGGAGTGAGACTGAGCGTCAGCGACCATTCTCTCAACTTCATCCTTTGCTAAATTTGTGGACTCGGAAATCGTTATGGCCTGCTCTTTTCCTGTTTCCTGATCGCGCGCTGTGACGCTGAGGATTCCGTTTGCGTCAATGTCGAACGTAACCTTGACCTGCGGCACTCCACGGGGCCCCGGGCGAATCCCTTCGAGACGGAATTTTCCAAGCACCCGGTTGTCCCTGGCCATCTCCCGTTCTCCCTGGAGCACCACGATATCAACAGCAGTCTGGTTATCTTCGGCTGTCGAGAAGATTTCTTCTCGTCTTGCTGGTATTGTAGTGTTTCTCTCTATCAGCCTGGTCATTACTCCACCAAGCGTTTCGACTCCGAGCGAAAGGGGGATGACATCCAGAAGAACGACGTCTTCGACCTCGCCCTTGAGCACCGCTGCCTGTATCGCAGCGCCAACGGCCACCACTTCGTCGGGATTGACGCTCATGTTCGGTTCTTTTCCGCCCGCAAGCTTCTTGACCATTTCCTGTACGGCAGGCATGCGGGTGGCTCCGCCCACCAGGATCACCTCATCGAGGTCCTTTGCGCTGAGGCGCGCGTCGGAGAGGGCCTGCTGAACAGGTCCCATGCAGCGCTGCACAAGGTCGTGAGTCAAGTCCTCGAATTTTGCACGCGTAAGCTTCAAAACCAGGTGCTTTGGCCCGGTCGCGTCAGCGGTAACGAAAGGAAGATTGATTTGAGTCTCAGAGGTGCTTGAGAGCTCGATCTTTGCCTTTTCCGCCGCCTCAAAGAGCCGCTGAAGCGCCTGGCGGTCGTTTCGCAGGTCTATCGCGTGGTCTTTCCGGAATTCGTCCGCAACGAAGTCAACGATCCGCTTGTCGAAATCGTCGCCGCCAAGATGTGTATCGCCTGATGTGGAGCGCACTTCAGCCACCCCGTCCCCGACATCGAGTATGGAAACATCGAATGTGCCCCCGCCCAGGTCGAAAACCATGATTGTCTCGTTCTTCTTTTTTTCGAGCCCATATGAGAGCGCTGCGGCGGTCGGTTCGTTGATGACCCGCAGCACCTTCAGGCCGGCAATCTCACCGGCATTTTTTGTCGCCTGACGCTGGGCGTCGTTAAAATAGGCAGGGCAGGTTATGACCGCCTCCTTCACTTTTTCTCCAAGATACTTGGAAGCATCGTCCACCAGTTTCCGCAGTATCTGGGCGGAGACTTCTTCAGGCGAGACGAGCTTGCCGCGTATTTCGAAGCGGACCGCGTCATTTGGCCCCTTCACGACTTTGTAAGAGACCATTCGGGACTCTTCGTCGACTTCGCCCCACTTACGGCCGATGAACCTCTTTGCTGAGTATATGGTAGCCGTCGAATTGAGTATAGCTTGACGCCTGGCAACCTGGCCGACAAGCCTCTGGCCGTCTTCCGTGTAGGCTACCACCGAGGGGGTCAGTCGCGACCCTTCGGAATTCGGAATAACTGTGGCTTTGCCCTCTTCCCAGATTGCCACCACAGAGTTGGTAGTGCCAAGATCGATGCCTACTGCTTTAGCCATTTGAACCCCTCCCCAAAACGCTGGATTATGTTAAACCTGCTCCCCTTGGGATTGGCGCAGACTCGCCTTATTCCGCGGAGAGCAGGAAGTTGAAAAGAAGATAAGCATGCAGGCAGGATGGAACAAGATTCTTGTCAGCAATTAATTGAGTCGAGTGCTAATTTTCCGGGATGGAGTTTCTACGCGTCTTTTCGTGGCTTCGGGTGTCCCGGCGGGACATCCGATACCGTAGTGAATGTGGATTATGGGACAGTGCAATCGCCGCCTCCGTCTGCACAGAATTTCCTGAGCCTGGAAACCTGTTCAGGATTTCCAATGACGACTATTACCGATTGCGGGGTCAGCACTTCATCCTGGGATAGATTGTAGGTGAACTCAGGATCTTCGGGACGCTTCAAGGAAACCGGAATCAGCCCGGCCGTGCTCTGAATTTGGATTTCGCGCAGCGAGTGCCCGATCCACGGCGACCTTTCGCCGATCGTAACTTCCTCGACGCGCATCTCGCCGGTTCCTCTGAGCATCCGGTCGAGAAATGAAACAACATTGGGCCGGATCATCTCACTGGCCATACGCATGCCCCCGATGAAAGAGGGATTGACCACATAATTGGCTCCGGCCCTGTAGAACTTGTCTGCCAGATTATTTTCATGGCATCTCGCCACGATTTTGATCTCGGGGTTGATGAAGCGGGCCTGGACCGTGATAAGCAGATTGTGGCTGTCTTCTCCCAGCACTGCAAGAATACCCGAGGCCCGCTCAATTCCGGCGCGCAAGAGGACATCTTCCTCAGTCGCGTCGCCCTGGATGTAATGAAGCTCCGCGAATTGGTTGGTGATCCATTCGATGCGTTCGGGTTTTATTTCGATATACAGACACGACTGTTTGGACGTAATCAGCTCTCGTAAAACGTTAACGGCGGTGTGGCCACCCCCGCATACGATGAAATGGTTTTTGAGCGCGGCGATGCGCTTTTCCATTTTACGCTCCCTCAATATATGAGAAAATTTCCGCTCGACCACAAAACCGGTGATTGTCGATACGGCATAGAGAGCTACCCCCATCCCGGCCCACATCAGGACCATGGCAAAAGAGCGGCCGCTTGTACCGAAGTCCTGGAGTATCTCGCCATAACCGACCGTGGTAAGAGTAATGCTGGTCATATAGGCGCAATCAAAAAGGCTCCACTTGCCATCGCCCACAATGAAAAATCCCAGCGTGCCGAATACGAATACAATCAGAAGCAGGGCCGCCGGGAAAACCAGTTGTTGCAGGTAATCGCGACTCAGAGCATGTTTTGGTGACGTGGACTGCAAACGCTGAGCCTTGCCCATGGAGCTCCTCTTTTAAGCACCCGGTGCGCCGAACAGATGGCTCAAACGGGCTGGCGTAAACATCCAACTCTATCGGCGAGCAGCGTGTGCACATGGTTGAGGACGTCTACGGAGAAAATTGTTTGGCGAAGCGAATTATTCAGCAAAAAGAATGCAATGTCCAGGATTTCGGTATAGAGAACCGCGATTATGGAAATAGAGAGCCTATAATCACTGTGCAACAAGGCTCTCAATGGAGCAGGATGTGAACCTGTTGAGGACCCGGAGGCTGGCGCCGTGCCTACTGAGGACTATTACAGGATACTGTTCCGGAAGTCGCAAAATACATGATTTACCTCATTCTCTTTTTGCCGGAATATGACTATCGTTTTAACCGTTCAGCTATACCATCTCATGTTTCTCTCTTTGGAAGCCAGGTACCTCCCACCTGGCTTTCTCTTTTTGGCGAATCGGCCGCCCGGGAGTAGAACGAATATCTTCCGTGTTCCGGGGCCGTCGAACCCCGGGAATAACATCCTGCCCCCGGTGCAGAGAACCAGCTTTCCGGAATTGACAATTACCTGCACGCCCACCCCGGTCAGTATCGCTTTAATGCAGGCTGTCGAGTTGCCTTCGGTGCGCCTTCACGCTCCCTCCCAAGGAACGGCAATGGGTGGAGGCTGGCCGAAAGAGGAAAATGACCGAATCTTCTATGATATAATTAAGCGTGGTTAATGACGAATGCCGCTCTCTAACCTGGGCTACAGCGGACATTTTACAGCTTTGGCCCTCTTGCCCGGTCAACACAGTCATTGCGGAGACCGTGTTTTTCGCCTGCCTTATTTCGTCGCTATTGTCATTTAGGCCATATATTAATATAAGCGCCTGAGCAGAAGGCAGACTCAAAGGGCAGTTTCATTTGGCCTATTTTTGCGGTGGACTTATAATTGTTTATTTACGGACTCCGTTTTGGAGCAGGGTCACTTCAATTAGAAAACGGTAAGAATATTCAGTGAGAGGCGGTTTAGTAAAAAGAAGTCTGAGTACGGTCTCGAAGGATTCCAATGGAGAGGGTTCGTGGCGATCGGCCAGACTGCTCAAACCCTACTTCAGACGTCACCTTTTCAGGCTTCTGGGCGGTTTTTCGGCCCTGGTAATAGTTGATCTCCTTCAGCTTTTCATTCCCCGAGTCATAAAGCGCGCGGTGGATTCGCTCCAAAAGGGCGTTGCCACCCCGCGCGGCCTGCTGCAGTACGGGTTGTATATCGTCCTGATCGCGATTGCTATTGCAGGCTTTCGGTACATCTGGCGACAGCTTATCCTTGGATTTTCACGCATTCTGGAAATCGACCTGAGAAACAGGATGTTCTCTCATCTGCTAAGCCTCGATAAGGTTTTCTTCCAGAAAACCACTACGGGTGAGGCCATGGCCCTTGCAACCAACGACCTCACTTCCGTGCAGCTTGCGAGCGGAATGGGGATCGTCGCCTTTGTGGACGCCATTTTCATGGGTATCGCCGCGTTTGGTTTCATGTTGTACATTGACTTCCGTCTGACCTTTATAGCCCTTTTGCCGATGCCCATTCTCGCCTTTTTGACAAGGATGCTGTCATCCCGCCTGCATGGAAGGTTCAAAAAAGTCCAGGAACAGTTTTCCCTTCTGACCGAATTTGTCCGCTCAACGTTATCATCAATACGTCTGGTAAAAGCTTATAACCAGGAGGAGGCTCAAACCCGGATCTTTGCCCAAATGGGTGAAACCTATGTGAGAAACAATCTTAAGGTGGCGTCTATCTACGGGACTCTATTCCCGGTGTCCAGCTTCATTGGGAACTCCAGCATGCTGCTGGTGCTGGTTTTCGGGGGACGTCTGACGATATACGGGACGATCACGGCGGGGGATTTTGTCGCCTTCATCAGCTACCTCTTTATAATGACCTGGCCGATGATGGCAATGGGCTGGGTAGCGGACCTGTTTCAGCGCGGGGTTACATCACTTTCACGAATCGAAGCGCTTCTTAACCAGAAACCTTCTTTAGCTGATCACGACGGCGCACCTGGCGAGGCCTTGAATCCCCTGAGCGGTGAAATCCGGATAAACAACCTGTCGTTCAGGTATCCAGGGCAAGTCGAGCCTAATCTTAAGGGAATAGACCTCCATATTCGCAAGGGAATGTTTCTCGGGATTGTGGGCCGAACGGGAGCAGGGAAAACTACCTTGTGCAATCTGCTGGTGCGGCTCTTTCCGGTCCCGGATGGGACCCTCGTTTTCGATGGCTTCGACGTGAATTCAATTTCGATAAATTCGGTGAGAAGTGCGATAGCATATGTGCCTCAGGATGTGGTTTTGTTTTCGGATACCATAGCCTTCAATATCGCTTTCGGTAAGCCGAATGCCTCCGCCTTGGAGATCGAAAAAGTTGCCAGAGCCGCCGCCATTCATGACGAAATTGCTGCCATGCCACAGGGGTATGATACGAGAATAGGGGAAAGAGGAATAAGACTTTCCGGTGGCCAGCGGCAGAGAATTGCGATAGCACGGGCGCTCATTCTGGAAAGGCCGATAGTCATGATCGACGATGGTCTTTCCGCCGTGGATATGGAAACCGAACACTCGATAATCCGCTCCATCGCTTCCTACCTCGAGGGGCGTACCTGCATTATTGTGTCCCACAGGATAGCCCCTTTGGCCGATGCGAACGAAATTGTGGTAATGGAAAACGGGCGGGTAGTGGATAGAGGGACCCATGAGGAATTAATCGTGCGAAACGCATTTTATTCAAACATCTACAGGCATCAGACTTTGAGTGGACACACAGACGATGACGTGACTGGCGGCGGACAATGAATCAAGATCAGGAATTTTTCGACGAAGAACAGAAACTATACCTGGGAGACTTCAAACTCTGGGGGCGATTGTTCGAGAGCATAGTTCCCCAGTGGAAGTGGGTCCTTGTAGCCGTTGGTCTTGCCTTTATCATCACCGCCACAAGTCTTATCTGGCCGAGACTGGTCCAACTGTCCATGGACAGGTATATCCTCAACAACTCACTGCCCGTTGATGTGCGGGTGGACGGTGTAACCAGGATCGCCGCCGTTTTCCTGGGGGTTATCATTGTCGGGTTTGTTGCCAATTTTTTCCAGGTTATCGCTCTGGAATGGACCGGCCAAAGGATCATGCAGTCGCTGCGGCAGCGCCTGTTCAGCCATGTAATCCGCCTGAACCTTTCGTTTTTCAGCGCCCACCGTGTTGGAAGGCTCGTAACCCGGCATACGAACGATATTCAGAACATGTATGAGATGTTCACATCGGTGATCATTACTCTATTCAACGAAGGAATCAAACTCGTGGGGATCCTCGCGATCCTTTTCTGGATGGACTGGAGGCTTTCGTTCCTTCTTGCTCTCACTTTTCCATTGATGATTATAATAACGCTTACTTTCGGAAGCCTCAGCCGGAAGGCTTTTCGGAGAATACGCGCTCACCTTGCAGGAATTAATGCCTTCTTGCAGGAGGCGGTCTCGGGGATTTCTGTAATCCAGCTTTTTCTGCGCGAAAATGACGCCCGGGAGCGCTTCTCGATCTTGAACGGAAAGTATTTTGACGCCGCAATGTACCAGATCAGGGTATTCGGTATCTTTGTACCCCTGATCGAGGTCATGAGTTCGGTTGCTCTCGCTTTGATAGTGTGGTACGGCGGCGGCCAGGTTCTAAGAAAATATATGACGCTGGGGGATCTCACGGCCTTCATCGCGTATATGCGTCTTTTTTTCCAGCCTCTTCGGGAGTTTTCGCAAAAATACACCATCGTGCAATCCGCGATGTCGTCGGCGGAAAGGATTTTTCAGCTTCTGGAAGAAAAAGATTATATGCCGCAGGTAATAGATCCTGTAACCGTCAGCGGGATCAGCGGGCACATTCAGTTTCGCGATGTCGTGTTCTCATATGAACCCGGCAGGCCGGTTTTGAAGAATATCTCCTTCGAAGTCAATCCGGGTCATACTCTTGCCATTATCGGGGCGACCGGATCAGGCAAGAGCACTATCATCAATCTACTGGAAAGATTCTATGATCCTCAGCGCGGGAGTATCCTTTTGGACGGAATCGACCTGTGCAGGTTCGAGCCGCACTGGCTGCGTGAACACATTGGGCTTGTGATGCAGGATATCTTTATAGTGCCGGGATCGATCAGGGAAAATATACTGCTTGACCGTGAGCTGCCCGAATCGGAGATTGATCGAATCGTTCAGCTTTCACAGTTAGAAAAACTGATTCGAAGCCTTCCGATGGGACTTGGCACAGTAATAGGGGAGGGTGGCATGGACCTCTCCGCAGGGCAGAAACAACTGCTGGCGTTTGCACGAGTTCTTGCCCGTGATCCGAAGATCCTGATTCTCGATGAAGCGACTTCGAATATTGATTCAGAAACGGAAATGCTGATCGAGCAGGCAATCAGGGCGGTAATGGCAAACCGGACGAGCATCATAATCGCCCACCGTCTCTCCACGATCAGACGGGCGAATCAAATCATTATCGTCGACCGGGGACGCATAATTGAGCAGGGGACTCACGAAGACCTGATGGAGAAGGTAGGCTTCTATCATCACCTCCAAATGCTCCAGAACGGAGTCTCTACGCAGGAGGCGCCGCATTACGGCTCATGACTGCCGCGCTGACGCGCTGGGCTTTCGTGCTTCGGCAACGGCAAACGGGATGGGAGTGGAGCCGTTTGCAAACAGGTGCGGCCCCGGCCGGATGAACCAACCCGGCAAGGGCTATTTCCAACTGACGACGTCGGCGTTTTCTCCTTCACCGCCTTCTTGTCCGTCGGCTCCAAGGGATACCAGGTCATAGTCACCATGGTCTCCGGGGCATTTATAAAGATAGGGTTTTCCCCAAGGGTCCATAGGGACATCTTTTTTGAGGTATGGGCCGTCCCAGAGGTCAAGACCGGGATTCTTGCGAAGGGCATCCATGCCTTCAGCGGTTGTCGGGTACCTTCCCACGCTAAGCCTGAATGAATCCAACGCCGTGCCGAACATTTCAATCTGAGTTTTTGCGGCTTTCTGCTTGGAAGTGCCGATATGCTTGAGAAAATCGGTTCCAACGAAGGCGGCAAGCAGGCCGAGAATAACCATGACCACCAGCAGTTCTATAAGTGTGAAACCTTTTTGTGAGCAGACGCGTCCTTGCTGACAGGACTCTCTATTTGCCAGAAACATAAGTTTTCGACTCCGTTGTGGGTGCAGGCGAAACGCCCTTCGACCAATAAAATCGACACTGTCAAAGACAGATTTCGCCTAGATTAACCGTATCTTATGACAGTGTCAATCATGCAGCCGGTAATCGGGCGTAATCCCGGACAGGTAAGGAACGGCAAAGACGGCAGACCGGTAAAAATCCCTTGGAATCAGCCCCCGTTATCGGGCTCTTGCTCATGTTCGACTATCGCAAGAGAGTTGACCGTAAAACCCGTGGACTCGCCCCGCAGAAAAAGAGTCCCGTCGGCGTCAACTGAAAGGGGAGCTCTATACGGTCTTTTGAATTCCAGGATGAATCTTTCCCCGATCAACCTGGCGGTAACTTTCTCGCCGTTTGGGAGGCAATACATCTGGCCGTCAACGAGGCTCATGAAAACTCCTGTTCAGAGAAAATGAAAATCGGCCGAATCTACTGTTAAGCTCTACAGGACAGAGCCCATAGGATACAACTATTTGCTCGGCGGACAAAGCGAAATGATAATGCGGCCGGTCGGACAATTCGCCCAATTTTCAAATAGATAGGAATAAGTTTCAGTTTACATAACAAACAAAGATGATTATCTTTTTTCGAATAATTGCCGTACTGCACCTATGTGAGCGCGGCGTCTTTTGGGGAGGAAGAAAGTATGAACTCTGAACAAATTGAGAACCTTGGGGCAAAGCCTTTCGAGGTGAATGTTGAGGCCCCCGAGAAACCGGCTGAGTCCTTTGTGGTGGAGCAGACTCAAACGGCGGTCAAGGCCGGCGAAACGCAGGAAGCAGTTCAAAAGCAAAGTGATGAGAAGCTCGATCTCTGGATGAAAAACATAAAAGAATTCATCCGGAATATCGACGTAAAATCGCTGTAACAGATCCAGTTTTCACAAAAAGCTGAATCAACTGCCTGTGGGTGCGCGGGCATAAAACCCCCTTTTGCAATGCAACTCCGTGAAAGGGGTTTTTTTATGCCTTGCGCGTGCCTATTGTGTAACAACTGAAAATCGGTGCGTGGCTGTCGGGTATATCCTGCAGTCGAGATTGATAACACTGCGGACTTTGGATATAAAAGAAAGCTTCGTCCACTCAAATCTGAAAACCGGCCGGTTTTAAGGGGAATTATCGTAGTGAAAATGAAGGCCCTGAAGTCTTTTGCAGTTCTTCTTGTCAGCCTGGTCTTTGTGTTCAACTGCCTGGCGCCTCCCGCACGTGCTTTCGAGGAGTTGCAACAGCCAAAGGACAGGGTTTTTGGCGACTGGCTGATTACACATCTGAACGCAGAACCTGCAACCCTGAATCCGATTACGGCAACCGACGCCTATGCGGGAATCATCGACGGCTATATCTATGAATCGCTTCTCAAAAGAGACGAAAAGTCCCTGGAAAACGTGCCCGTTCTTGCCGAGAAATGGGAGATCTCGCCGAACCATCTCATGTACACTTTTCACCTCAAAAAGAACATAAAGTGGAGCGACGGACATCCTTTCACGGCAAGAGATATTCTTTTTTCATTCGACCGGATACGAGATCCCAAGGTAGACGCAGCCCACCTGCGCGGCTATTACCAGGATATTGAAAAGATTGAGGCCCTGGACGACCATACGGTTCGCTTTCATTACCGGATACCTTATTTCCGGGCGCTTGAGTTTTGTGGGGGGATGCCGATTGTTCCCGCGCATCTTTTGAAAAAAGAGGAAGATTTTAACCAGCATCCGATCGGACGAAATCCCGTGGGCACTGGACCGTACAAGCTGCTGCACTGGGAGACGGGAAAAGAAATCGCCCTGGTTCGAAACGAGGACTACTGGGGTGAAAAACCTGCCCTGAACCGTATTGTTTTCAAAATTATCACGGAACCTGCCGTCGCTCTTCAGGTGCTGAAACAGGGTGGCCTGGATGAGATGGGTCTTTCTCCAATTCAATGGGAGAGGCAGACCCAGACCAAGCGATTTGATGAGAACTTCCAAAAGCTTGCCTATTACCTACCGAGCTACAGCTATATCGGGTGGAACTCCAACCGGCCGATTTTCTCGGACAAAAGAGTTCGGCGGGCAATGACCATGCTCGTCGACCGTGAAATGATTTTGAAGAAAATCCTCTTTGGACTCGGAACGATTATCAACGGTCCTTTTTATGTAAACGGCCCGGAATACGATAAGGACATCAAGCCTTATCCGTATGACCCGAAAGCTGCCCTGGCGCTGCTCAAATCGGCCGGATGGGATTACCTCCCGGGCGGGGACGTTCTGCAAAAAGACGGAAAACCATTTGAATTCGTATTCCTGCTCTCGGCAGGTTCCAAGCTCGGCGAGCAGATTGCGACGATGCTCCAGGAGAACCTCAAAGAGATCGGTATCGCAATGTCGATCCAAAGGCTCGAATGGGCGGTTTTCATTCAGAAGATCGAGGTGCATAATTTCGACGCCTGTACTATGGGCTGGTCGCTCGGATGGGAGACCGATCCCTATCAGATTTGGCATTCTTCCCAAGCCGTTGAGAAAGGTTCAAATTTCGTGGGGTTCAAGGATGCGGAAGCGGACAAATTGATGGATGAGGCGCGCAAGGAATTCGATCCGGAAAAAAGGCGGCAGATGTATTATCGCCTCCAGGAAATCATTCATGACGAGCAGCCTTACACGTTTCTTTTCACGAATAAAGCGCTGGTAGCTGTATCCAGGAGGTTTCGTAACGTCGAGGTTTACCCCATGGGCATTGCGCCGCTATACTGGTGGGTGCCGAAAGATGCTCAAAAATATAAAGGTTAGACGGCAGGCGTGCTTGTGATGGATAATTTCCAAAAGTCCTCGAAAAACATGTTCGTGGCGCAGGGTCTTGAACGTTTGCATGATCGGCGCAAGGACCCGGATTGGATTGCTCGGCGGATGCGCGACCCCACTTCATTTTTCGTGGTTGTATGGAAATCGAAAATACTCGTTACCGAAGGAGAGGCCCCCGGCCCTGTTTTACTGAAGTGGAGGCAGTTGGAAGGGCACGCCGAAGAAGATTTTGCTTTTTTTCTTGGTGAGAAGAACGGAAACTCTTATTTTGCCGTGGGCATAGATGGAGAGGCGCCGGATGCTTTTGACTCGCCAGGGCGATTCAGGGATCTGCGAGCCGTTGCGCCTTTGCTTTCGCGAGAGGATGGAGCGCTTCTCGCTTATGCCAAAACCCTGGTATACTGGCATAAGCGCAATTACTTTTGCGGCGCCTGCGGAAGCAGAAACGAAATGAGGGATGGCGGGCACTGCCGCGCGTGTGTGAATCCGCAGTGCGGAGTTGTGCATTTCCCGCGCACCGACCCGGCAATAATCGTTATGATAAAGTCCGGAGAAAAATGCCTGCTGGGAAGGCAGTCCATCTGGCCTGAGCATATGTACTCCGTTGTGGCGGGGTTCGTCGAACCGGGCGAGAGCGCCGAAGGGGCTGTTGCGCGGGAGGTTTTTGAGGAAGTGGGGCTTCGGGTCAAAAACATCCGGTATCATTCCTCCCAACCCTGGCCGTTTCCGTGCTCGCTGATGCTGGGATTTACGGCTGATACCGATGATGGGCAGATTACCCTTGGTGACAATGAACTCGAGGACGCGCGCTGGTTTGAGCGCCGCGAACTGCGTGAAGCCGTTGAAAACGGAGTAGTAAAGCTCTCCACGCCGATTTCGATTTCCTATCGGCTGATCGAGGACTGGTTTGACGCCGAAAGCCCGTTTCGTTTGCGTGATCTGGGGGGCCGGAGATTTGCGGTTCGAAAAGAAGAATAGATAAGGATGATATTGACCTAAATGACAGCTTATCTGGTTAAGAGGCTGCTCCAGATTATTCCGACCATGTTGGGAATAACTTTAATTACGTTTGTTATTATCCACCTGGCGCCCGGAGACCCTGCCATGCTCAAACTCCAGATGGGCAAAGGAGAGGGGACGCTTGGTGAGAAGGCTTTTTCCGAGCAGATAATCCAGCAGACAAAAGAGCTCTACGGCTTGGACAAGCCCCTGCCTATCCAATATCTCCGGTGGGTACAACGCATCTTTACCCTCGATTTCGGTTTTTCGTTTAAAGACCACCGGAATGTGTGGGAAAAGATTTCCGAACGGCTGCCGATTACGATTCAACTAAACATAATCTCAATATTCCTGGTCTATCTGATCGCGATACCCTGCGGCATATATTCCTCAACTCACACCGGGTCGATTACTGATAACATTTTGACAGTCGGGTTCTTTTTACTGTACTCGCTTCCTAATTTCTGGGTGGCAATGCTCCTCATAATGCTCCTCGGAGGTGGGGATTTCTGGGACGTTTTCCCGGTCTACGGCATATCTTCCATCGGGAGCGAAACAATGAGACTGCTGCCCTGGCTGCTCGACCGGATGTGGCACATGGTGCTTCCGGTTGTCTGCCTTACCTACGGAGGACTGGCTTACCTTTCGAGATTGACGCGGGCCAGTATGCTCGAGGTCATCCGGGAAGATTATGTCAGGACGGCCAGGGCAAAAGGACTGAGCGAACGTGTGGTGATCTTCAAACACGCATTCCGCAATGCTTTGCTGCCGCTTATAACCCTTTTCGCCTTCCTGTTGCCTTCCATGTTCGGCGGAAGCGTCATCATTGAAAGCATTTTCTCGGTTCCCGGAATGGGACAGTTGGGGTTCGAAGCGGTCCTGAGCCGCGACTTCCCCGTTATAATGGCGATCACCGCTATCTCGGCGTTTCTTACCCTGATAGGACTGCTGATTTCCGATATCCTCTATGCCGCGCTCGATCCGCGCATCAAGCTGGAATAAATGACATTAAAACTGGTCTGGCAAAATGACTGATCCTGCAAAAACTCCGGATTTTCCCATTCTGGAAGCACAATCAGAGGTGAAAGGCGAGGTCCCCAACACCTACTGGAAAATGGTCTGGTATCATTTCAAGAAAAGGAAACTGGCCGTCATCGGGCTATGGGTAACGATGTTTCTATTTCTTGTCGCTGTCTTTGCGTCTTGGCTCGCCAGCGACAAACCCATTTTTTTCTATCACGGGGGCAAAGTCTATTTTCCCGTCTTTTCCGATGTGGACAAGGTTGGCCCCTTCGTCTGGAAGGACCTGAAGAAAAAAGCTCCCTTCATTTACCAGCACGTTACGGGGAAAGAGGATGCGATAGCCATATGGCCTTTGGTGAAATATTCCCCGACCGAATACAACCTGCTCGAGTACCTTGCTCCCCCCGACGCCAGGCACTGGTTCGGGACCGACGACAGCGGCCGTGACGTGCTGAGCAGAATGATCCACGGCTCGCGCGTTTCTCTTAAGGTGGGTTTCGTTGCCGTAGGGATATCGCTGATCATAGGGATTTGGCTGGGAGCACTGGCGGGTTATTTTGGTGGATGGACAGATATAGTGATCAGCCGCGTAATCGAGATCATGCTCACGATTCCCACTTTTTTCCTGATCATCGCTATTATTTCGGTCAAGGGGTCCAGCATATACAATATCATGGTGGTAATCGGTCTGACCGGCTGGATGGGCGTTGCGCGGTTCGTGCGCGCCGAATTCCTCAAGCTCAAACAACTGGATTTCATAACGGCGCTGCGCGCTCTTGGCGCATCAAACAAGCGGATAATTTTCATGCACATGCTGCCGAACGCGATGGCGCCGGTGCTGGTCTCAGCGGTCTTCGGAATTGCGGGAGCAATTCTTACGGAGTCGAGCTTGAGTTTTCTCGGGTTCGGGGTGCAGCCGCCAACTCCGAGCTGGGGAGACATCCTTTCCCAGAGCCGCAACTACATCGAATTTGCCTGGTGGCTGACCATCTTCCCGGGGTTTGCGATATTCATGAGTATCACAGCCTACAACCTGGTCGGTGAGGGACTGAGGGATGCGATGGACCCGAGATTGTTCCGGTAAGGTATTTATTGAAGTCTGATCTCGGGAGCCCTGAAGGGCCTGGTTGAACTCTGAAAAGTGAGAATATGCTCCAGTTGCACATCGGAGATGAGAGCGGGATACTCACCGTAAGCAAGCTGAACCAGCAGGTAAAGATGCTGCTGGAGGCGAAGTTCCCGTTTGTCTGGGTCAAAGGAGAGATTTCGAATTTTCGGGTCCCGGCTTCCGGACATTTTTATTTTACTCTAAAGGATGCGAAGAGCCAGATTAATGCGGTTTTTTTTCGGGCACAGAACCGGTTCCTCAGGTTCCTGCCTGAATCGGGAATGCAGGTCATCTGTCAGGCCCGGTTGAGCGTCTATGAACCCAGGGGCGAGTACCAGATAATCGTAGAGGTCATGGAGCCTCTTGGGGTCGGCGAGCTGCAGCTTGCTTTCGAGGCCCTAAAAAGGAAGCTGGATGCCGAAGGTCTATTTGACCCGGCCCGAAAAAAAATTCTCCCACTTTGCCCCCAGAATATCTGCCTGATTACTTCAAAGAGCGGCGCAGCAATCAGAGACATTCTCAAGGTTCTCCAGAGAAGCCCTTACCCGGTTACGGTCACTCTTTTTCCGGTAGCGGTACAGGGAAATGAAGCGCGCATTGAAATAGCCCAGGCCATTGAATCGGCTAACATGCTCACATGGAGGCATGAGTGGGATGTGGTCATCGTCGGGCGCGGGGGTGGAAGTCTGGAGGACTTGTGGTCATTTAATGAAGAGATTGTCGCGCGGGCGATTTCCGGATCTTTGATTCCGGTAATTTCGGCCGTCGGCCATGAGATTGATTTTACGATAGCCGATATGGCCGCTGACCTCCGCTTGCCCACTCCGACCGCCGCCGCCGAGTGGGTGGTAAAAAGGCTCGAGCAGTTCCATCGTGAACTGCACGGAGGCCGCGACCGGATGGTCGAGGTCATGAAGACAAGGCTCGAGAATCTCGGCTTAAGAATTCAATATCTGGAGCGCCGGATAACCCATCCGAAAAGGCGGCTCGAGAGCATGCGGCTTACTCTCGACGATCGGCTCGAACGCCTCCGTCTTGCCATCGAAAGAAGTCTAGAAAAGACGCGCATTCGGCATGCCCATCTCGGGCAAAGGCTCTTGTATCTCAATCCTGAGGCCAACATACTGAGATGTCGAGCGCAACTGGACCGCCTGTGCAAAGAATTTGCGCTCCATCATCACCGGATACTGGACGGATACAGGCTCAGGTTTGAGCATTACAGCTCGCGTTTGGAGGCGCTGAGTCCGCTTTCGGTTCTTCTGCGCGGATACTCGATTACATATAGAGCAGTGGACAAGAAAGTGATCAGGAGCTACACCGAAACCGGCCCCGGAGATCGTGTTCTCGTACACCTTGCAAACGGCCTGTTGGAGTGCCTGGTCGATAAGGCGCAAGACGTTCAGACCGAAAAGGAAAGGTGATTCCGTGGTTAAGAAGAAAAGCGATATGTTCGAGGAGACTCTGAAAAAGCTTCAGGAGTTGGTGGAGAAGCTGGAGAAGGGGGATTTGCCTCTTGAAGAGGCAATGGAATGCTTCTCCGAAGGGATTCGAATTGCCCAGTTTTGCCACAATAAATTAGAAGAGGCCGAAAACAAAGTGCAGATGCTTCTTAAAGACCAGCAGGGCGGGTGGGCCTCCGCGCCTTTTGAAGTCGTCAATACAAATGCTGACGAACAGGGTAAGTGAATGGATCGAGCCTTCATTTGCATTCAGCCCGGCTGCAGCCGGATATTGAGAAAGTTTACTCATTTGGAGTTGGAAGTACTAACTCTTGCGTGTTAGTATTACCAACTTATCTTCTTTTGGCAAGTTAACCCTCACTCTGGGTGTTTATGGGTGAATTGGATCTTAAGACTTATTTAAGCAGGCGAAAGCAGCTTATTGAGGACGCGCTGGAAAAAGTCTTTCCCGTGGCCTCGGGGCTTGAAAAGAGGGTAGTCGAAGCTGCGCGCTACAGTCTTTTTGCCGGAGGAAAGCGGCTGCGTCCGATCCTGTGCCTGGCGGCGTCAGAAGTGGTGGGCGGTGATATAGAGCAAGTCCTTCCGGCAGCTTGCGCCCTGGAGATGATACACACCTATTCTCTCATC
>Ga0187867_10001298_pt1 | contig 21565 bp, 17 predicted proteins | sample June2016WEW_13_1_FD_132976 | JGI IMG/M metagenome (GOLD analysis project Ga0187867, IMG submission 132976) | Peatland microbial communities from SPRUCE experiment site at the Marcell Experimental Forest, Minnesota, USA - June2016WEW_13_10 | ecosystem: Environmental > Terrestrial > Soil >...
GGCCCTGATCATTGTGAAACAGCTCCGGTCGTCCCCATTTGATCAGAAACAAATCTTCATACCCATCATTGTCGTAGTCTCCCCAAACCGCGCCCGTCGAAACCCCGGTTCCGGGCTGGTTCACGTCGGCAATGCCCAATTCTCCAGCCACATCTTTGAATGTTCCGTCATGCATGTTGCGATAGAGAGCATTCTTGCTGCCGATCGCGCTGTTCGTAACGTAGATGTCGGGCCAGCCGTCACGATCAAAATCGACGATCGACACGGATGCCCCCATCGACGCAACCTCCGGCATGATGGGATCTAACTTAGGATCGAGTTTGGGCGACTGATGAACAAAATTGATGCCCGCTGCATGAGAGACTTCTTCAAGATAAAAGCCATGGCGGGCCAATGCCGTCTTCGAATCTGACTTTGATTTGTCGGCGTCCCGTGCAGCCGATATCCGTTTAATAGCGAAAGGCGTCGCCAATAGCGCTAGAAAGAAGAGAACTAGAAAAACCCTTGCGATTCGGTTGCCAGTCATTTGCCGGTTTCATCTCTCAAAGCGTTCTTAAAAACCTCGGGTGTGACGTAGCGCGTATGGTAAGTCTTCCAATCTTCGGGATGCTGCTGGTAGACCCATTCATCTTCAAGGCGACCAGGCCAGGTGGTGTACGCATTCTTGGCGTGATACGGAAGAGGCAGCACGGTCTTGGAAAAAGTTGAATTGTAGTCTCCGTCCTTGATCCAGCCGTCCCCGACGATTACGAAGTCGCGCACCCAACCCGCAGACGGAGGCGGTTGCTCCGGAAAACGCAGAGAGAGCTCATCTCCTGAATTCACAATCACGTAACGGTCGTCGATGCGGCCGACAAGTTCGCGCACGTCGCCGTAGCGTGTGTAATAACCGATCAGATCGCGCCAACGCTGCTTGGTCCCTTCAATCTGGTTGTAGTCGGGCACCTCGGGCGCTCTCGCGGCCCCAGGCATGTGCATGACGGAATATCCGCGATAATGCAGATCGGCAACGTTGGGACTTAGAGTCACAGTCTTCAGCTGTGTGTCTGGCGCACCCTGTGCCCAATGAATGGCATCCCAGTAGATTTCCAGATTGGTTCGTATTCGCACACGGCGCTGAGTGCCGGCTCGAAAGATGTTGGTCAGATTGAAAAGAATCGTCTTCTTCCGGCCCGCAGGAAAGCCCAGATTGTCCTGCGCCGTAACCCAGCCACCGAAGCCATCCGGGACTTCCAGGCTCAACCCGTGAGCGCGCCAGCGGCTGCCTTGGGTGATGGCGACGTTCACCGACGACTCTGTGTCGTGGATTGATCCCTGTGCGATCAGGTAGAGGGGGCCGCTTTTCGGAGCATCGTCGCCGAGGTCCACTTCAAGATAATGATCCCGTGTTATGCCCTGATACTGGCCGCGTCCAAAGCTGGCAAGGGCTTTTTCGTCGAGCGCACGGACGATATCGGTAACGTCTTGGCCTCTGTCGTCGATGGCCCGCGCGATTTCGTGCGGCGTAGCGACGGTCGTGAGGCCCAGCTTCAGCGGAGGAATTACGAAGCGCTCATCGACAAAAATCTCCGTGCCCACCGGGTGGTCGACGGCCATGAGCGCCAGATAATCGTAGTAATAAACCTCCCACAACTCCGCCGTGATCCGCAGGTCGTAGTAGCCGTCGTGCGGCACGAGTTGGTCGCGGCCAATCTTGTACCATTCTCCGGTCGCCGCGATTTGCGCCGAACCAAGAGTATTGATGCGCAGGCCGATCGCCGAGCCCCAGGGAACCGCATCTTTCACGAACTCCATCTGCTTCCCGTTATAAGCGAAGAGGAACGGACACGAAGCCTTCAGGCGCTGCTCGGTCACGATGTCCATGTCCGCTTTCACGCCAAATTCGGCGCGCACCGTTCCGTTCGGCCAGACTACTTGCACGATCTCCGCCTCCGTCTGTTCTCCCAATCCGAAATGAAGTTGTGGACCGGTGATCGGTTGCTTCTGGACCAGCAAGCCGGAACGTATTTCGATCTCGCCGCCGACGCCGAATGGATTGATACGCTGGTCTCCGACGGCTTGGACCGCGTGCGGCCGAACTATCTGCCAGTGATACTTCTTCGATCCCTGATTCATCGCCCGGACGGGCGCTCCATCGGCGGAAAGGCCCACTAGATCGAGTTTGCCATCCCCATTCAAGTCCGCGGCGTCAAACACCAAAGCTGGTCCTGCGGGATGGTCCAGTTGCACGAAGTTTCCCTTGGCATCGCCAAGCCAGATCAGCGCGCCGGCTGCACCAGACGCCAGCTTTGTTGGAGCTAGAAACAGATCGAGGGCTCCATTGTTGTCGAGGTCAGCGACGTGGAGTCGCACTTCTCCAGCAAGATTGTTGGCAGCGTCCCGGACTCTGGCGATCTCTGCCATTTCCCAGCTTTGTCTGTCATTCTTGTCCGAGATCCGAATGATGGCTCCGTCAGCCTGCACTGCCAAGAGATCGAGAACTCCATCGTTGTTCGCATCAGCGACGGCTATCGCTTTGACGAGCAACAAACCTGCGGGGAGGGCACGCTCGCGGAACTGCCCTTGGCGCTCATTCATAAAAACGTGCAGTCGGCCGGTGCCGTCGATGATGGCGGCGTCGGGGTTGCCGTCGCCGTCAAGATCAGCCCAGGCAAATCCGACCGCGCCCGTGATTCCGACAAAAGGATGGATGGCTAAGAATGTGCCATCTCCATTGTTTCTCAATACAGTCGGAATCGAATCCTTTGAGCCCAGAACGATATCGAGATCACCGTCCGCTTCAATGTCGACTGCCCACGCGCCCGTATAGCGGGAGTTCGTCACGGACTTCGGCAACTTGGTCTGCGTCGTTATGTCGGTGAACGCGAGCCGACTGTCTTGGCGAAATAGGCGTACTCCTCCCGCGCCCGCGAGCACAAGATCGGTTTTGAAATCGTAGTTAAAGTCGACTTGCAAGACTCCCTCGGGCGAAGGCGGAACAGAAGACGGTCCACCGGGAAAGGGAAGCGTCGCACCGGTCGACAAATGCACTTCGCGGCCAGTGGCCTCGGCAATGACGGGCACGCCGGCGCTGCCCAGTTGGATGGCTCCAATCCAATTCCAGTGACCATTGCTGTCCGCGACTGACTGAGTGGGGAACTGGATCGCCGTGTCTGCAGGGGCAGGCCTGAAGACCGGCGATTCCATTCGCACAAAGTGGGTGAAGGGCCGCGCCTCTTCGCCTGCGGGCGCCTTGATGACTGAGAGACTCTGGCGGTACTCGGGAACGCGCATGAGCACGTTGCGCAGAAAGGTGGTTCGCGTGGCGGCCGCACGCAAATCTGCCCCGGACGCCGCAGCCTGCACGATTGCAAGTTGCTGCTGCACTTCGGGCGGCCATGCGGAGGAGCGGGCGCTGATCTCGGCTACTGCTGATTTGAGTGTGGCGGCGTCGCCGCGCTTCGCGGCTACGCGGCTCAACTCCAGCAAGGCAGCGAGATTGTCCGGCTGCGCCGCCAAGATCTTCAGGATCACCTGCTGAAATTCGGCTTCTCCGTTGGCATCCCCCTGGCGTTCGATTTCTTCCGCAAGTGCATAGGCGGCGCGCAGGTTCTTCGGATTGAGGTCAACGGCTTTCCGCAGATCAGCAATCGCTTCCGGGGAATGGCCGCGATCAGCTTCAAGGATTCCCAGCAGATCGTAGATTTGATCGTTTTGCGGGGCGAGATCGCGGGCTCGTTCCAATCTTTGCGCGGCCAAGTCGTAGTTTCGCTGGCGCAATGCGAGCACTCCCCAGTTCGCCCATCCGGCAGGTTCTGTGGGCACGAGTTGGGTCAACTCCGAAAGCTTACTCTCGGCGTGAACGTCATCGCCAACTTGGAGCGCTGCCAATCCGACATAGAACGCCGAAACAACATAGGCATAGGCCTTCGATCCTTTCTCGGGCAGCTTGGGGCTGGAATGGCATCCGGAGAATGCGGCTGCAAGGTTTCCAATAAGAAGGGCGGACACCACGCTTCGAAAACCGGCCGATTGCCTGCCACACAGAGCGAAAGCCCGGCCGCAGCGGCGAAACAAGTTAATAGACATTAGATACTAGTCTCCACGCTAGGCAACAATTCAGACACTTACACGGGCGCGCCGCATCTGCATTGGTGCGGCTTTGCTCCGTGAGTCTCGCCCCCAATTGCCCTTGCTCTGCCACTTTCGCGAGATACTGTGGAACCATGATAAAGATCAGGCTGAGACAACGAGGGTTCGCGATCTGCCTGCAACATTCTTACACCAAAGTCTTTACCGCCTACACCGGACTGATCATGCCAAAACACCGGGGCAGGTGCGCCGAGGGTAGATTTGATTGCCGGGAATTGCCGGGAATGTTAGGTCCTTGCGCCGCGGGAACTAACCAATGCCTGAAGCAGATTGGATCATCCAATCCGTCCGCGCGGTCACAGCCAGCTCGGGATGCCGATGTGGTGGCGAGGAAACGCTGAAGGCAGTAATGCGCAGCGGCACAAATCGAATGCGAATGATCCTACGAACCGCTCGGCGATTCAATAGGGGATTTATATTATTCGGCAGTGCAAGTTCGCCAGTTCCTTATGGTCGACTCGGGTCACTCTACTCCTCTGAACAATCCCGAGGTTGTTGCCGCCGAACCGCTCAGCTTCTTCTGGGGAGCCGCCACCGCGAAAAACGCAGCAGCTTACCCTTAATTAAGCGCTCATCCTGAAAAATCAGGAGGAGATTAAGAAGAATCAAGCGACTCTGGATGTCATCGTAAAGAACCAGGAAAAGATTCTAGCTGCCGTCCGCCACTAGAGATTGCCACCTTGGCTTTAGGGAAACAACTGCAACCACATCCCGGCAACGGATACCTCGACGCTCACCCGAAGCTTTTTCACGCGGTATTCTCCCTTCCCGCAAGATGATCGCTAGCTTAAGCTTAGTTGTTTTATGCTATTGAGGCACTTATACCGACGATGATACTTTCCCGCAATGTCGGGTAGCCCATCCAAAACAAGAAGCACGGTGGGTGCTCGAACAGCCTGCGAAAGCAATCGCGGGAGAGCGCCAAGAAGCGAAGAGCAAGGAGTTGGTGAGCTTTGAAACTGCTCGTCCGGCTCCGCCCATTCGCGTTTATCGCGGTTCTGCTAGCTATTTGGCAGGTAGCCGTCAACCGCCATCCAGCGCAACTTTTGCCCGGCCCATTGGGAGTGGCACACGGCATTGGCGACCTCTTGAAGCACGGATTGATGCTGAAGTATGTGGTTGCCTCGCTGTTCCGTGTCACCTGGGGTTTCCTCCTGGCCGCTGTGATTGCGATCCCTCTAGGATTGACGATTGGCTGGTACCGCCGCGCAGGAATGGCTCTTAGCCCGTTGGTGCAGGTCTTTCGCCCGATTTCACCGCTTGCCTGGATTCCGATCGCGATTCTCTGGTTTGGAGTCGGCGATCTCGCCGCTATCTTTCTTATCTTCGTCGGCTGCTTCTTTCCGCTCATGCTGACGGCAATGAGCGCGGTTCATAACATCCCAGCCGTTTACGTCAACGTCGGTCGTAACTTCGGCTTGAGCGCGGCGGATTTCATTTACCGTGTCTTATATCCAGCCGTCGTGCCGCAACTGATCATCGGCTCGCGGATCACACTGGGCATCGCCTGGCTCGTGGTCGTGGCGGCGGAGATGATCGCGGTGAACTCAGGCCTGGGTTTCTTGATTATCGACGCACGCAACGCCGGCAATCGCTATGACCTGGTGATCGCCGGCATGATCATTATCGGCACCATCGGCTTGCTCTTGGATCTGGGGATGCGGTCCTTGGAGCGGGTGAAGTCATTTCGCTGGGGTTATTCGGAGGACTAAGCTTGTCGGCAGAAGCGGGGATGTTAGCGCCGGTTCGGGATGTGAAGCTGCGGATGGAACGCGTCGGCATGGCGTTCGAACGGGACGGCAAGAGCGTCTCTGTCCTCGAAGATATCAATCTCGACGTATCCGATGGAGAGTTTATCTGTCTGGTCGGCCCTTCAGGATGTGGCAAGTCGACGATGCTCAACCTTATGGGGGGCTTTCTTGCCCCGACGCAAGGATCGGTAACCATTGACAACCAAGTCGTCCGTGGACCCGACCCTCGCCGTATCCTGGTTTTTCAGGAGCGCGGGGTGTTCCCGTGGCTGACGGTCGAGGGCAACATAGGTTTCGGTCTGGCGAAACTATCGCGTGCGGAACGTCGCGAGCGCATCGACCACTATGTGCAAATGGTGCGTCTGCAGGGCTTCGAGCATACTTTTCCCTCCGACCTTTCCGGCGGGATGCAGCAGCGGTTGCAGGTGGCGCGCGCTTTGGCGGTTGATCCCGACATCCTCTATCTGGATGAACCTTTCGGGGCGCTGGATTCGATCACCCGACTCCTCATGCGGGGAGAGCTGTTGCGTATCTGGCAGAGCGAACGTCGCACCATCATCTTCGTGACCCACGATGTCGACGAAGCGGTGCAGCTTGCCGATCGGGTCGTGGTCTTGAGCGCGCGCCCTGGCAAAATTCAGGACGTTCTCACGATCGGCATCCTGCACCCGCGAAACATCAGTTCCGCGAGTTACCTAGAACATCGTGACGACCTCTTGAAGAAGATCGGCCTGGCATACACGGCATGAATGCACTCACCCAACCGAGCAGATGGGAGAAGTTTTTCTGGCCGCTGCTCGCGGCTGCGCTGCTTCTTTTGCTGTGGCACTATTCCGTCATCTGGACGGCAACCCAAGTTTTTCCCTCGCCCCTCAGTGTGGAAAAAGGCCTGGCTGAGCTATTCCGCAAGCATGTCCTTTGGAGCGATATCGGTGACTCGCTGCGCCGCGTTGCCATTGGATTCGGTACGGCTGCGGCGCTCGGAATCCCGCTGGGGCTTACGCTGGGTTGGTATCCAGCCGCGAACCAAGTACTGAACCCATTGCTCCAGATACTGCGTCCCATCAGTCCCATCGCCTGGATTCCGATCGCGATTGTTTTATTCGGGATCGGAGATCATGCTGCCACATTTCTAGTCTTTCTCGCTGCTTTCTTTCCCATCGTTGTTGCCTGTGTCAGCGGAGTGTCCAACGTGCCAACTATGTTCCGTCGCGCGGGTCGCAATTTCGGCTTATCCCCCGCGCAAATCCTGGCTAGAGTGGTCTTTCCTGCTGCACTGCCGCAGATCCTTATCGGCTTGCGGATTGCCCTGGGAATCTCGTGGCTTGTAGTGGTCGCTGCGGAGATGATCGCCGTCGATTCCGGTCTCGGTTATCTGGTCATCGATTCGCGGAATTCCGGCAAGCGCTACGACCTGGTGGTTGCGGCCATGCTGCTGATCGGTCTCATCGGATTAGCCCTGGACATTGGCTTCCGCCGCCTGGAAAAGATACGATCCGTTCGATGGGGATTCGGTCATGAGTCTTAAGGGCAAAATCGGCTTATTGGTGTTCGGATGGCTAGTGTTAATTTCAGGCCTGCACGCTTATCTGAACGTGAATTGGGCGGCCTTTCTGAATGACTATCGTCCGTTGGAGAAGCGAAAAATCACTGTGGCTTACCTCCCTGTCACCTGCCAGCTCACCTGCCCTGTGACGGACTACATTTCCAAATTTTCTCTTTCTGGCGAGATGTTTCTGCCTCGAATGTTTCAGGGCTTCCCCGAGATGAAAGAAGCGCTTATTTCTAATCGCGTACAGGCCGCCTTTATCGTTGCTCCCATGGCGCTTGCCCTCAAGGCGCAGGGGGTTCCCATCAAGGTGGTGTATTTGGGACACCGCTACGGCAGCGCGGTCGTGGTTCGCAAGGACGGTCCTGTCAAAACATTTGCGGATATGCGCGGCCGCACCATCGCCATTCCGAGCCGCTTCTCCGACGAACGCCTCTTGATTTTTCGTGCGATGAAAGTGTGGGGCATCAAGCCCAGCGAAATCAAAATGGTCGAGATGGCGCCTCCAGATGTTTCCAGCGCCCTCGCAGCACATGCCATCGATGCTTTTGTGATGGGCGAGCCGTTTCCATCTCAAGCGGAAATGGCAGGTTTCGGTAGGGTGCTGTTCCAGGCACGCGAGTACTGGCCAGACTACATGTCCTGCATTCTCGTGGTGCGGCAGGAGTTGATCGATACTCGTCCCGAAGTAGTTCAGCTGCTGGTGGATGGTATCGCCCGCTCCGGTCTCTGGCTGGACACCAGCAAGCCTCACCGCGAGGACGCCGCCGATTTCGTGGGCCGCTTCTACTACAACCAGAAACCCGCGCTGCTGCGATGGGCGCTGACCAAGCCCATGGACCGGGTCGTTTATAGCCCGCTCGCTCCACGGAAAGCGGACTTCGATATGGTGCGCGATTTAATGATAGAAACAGGCGTCTTGAACAAGAAACTCGATTTCAGCGAGTACACCGATACGCGTTTCTCTGACAAAGCCAGCATCGAGACGCCATGGAGATATGAACCCGGCATGGCAACAGCCCAGTAACTTGGCGTTCATGCCCTATATACGTTCTTAGGGAGGGATCGGTAATGTTTCGCAGAAGATTTCTTCAAGTGATGACCCTTGCGACAGCAGGCGGCCTTGCTCCTTTGGAAGCTATGGCAACTGGAGCAAACGCAATCGTGACTCTTCATGTCCGGGGGTTCAGTTGCATCACCTGCGCCTCTGGCCTCGATACTATGCTTTGTCGACAGAAAGGGATCAGGTCGAGCAAATCAACCTACCCAGATGGCAAAGTGACAGTGGCTACGTTCCTGAGCAGATAAGCGAGAAAGCCATCGTGACGTTCATCAGCGATTTAGGTTTTACTGTCGAAAGAGAACATAAAGGTGGCGATTCCTTACCCGCAGGCAGGCTGCCACAAAGCAAGCGCTAAGCACGCAGCTGCCGATCGACACAATCATCTATAAGCCAACGGTCAACCTGCAAAATCCCGTTCGGCATGGAGTTCAAGAATCCCAATTTCGCCAAGGTCGCCGAGGCCATGGGTGCGAAAGGCATCCGCATCGAAGAGCCCGGCGACGTTCGGGATGGACTTGCTGAGGCCCTTGCGCACAAAGGTGGTCCCGTCGTTGTGGATGCGGTAGTCTAATGCCGTTGGGCCTCTTGCTGCTCGATATTCACGAAGTCGAGGGATCCGTTGCTGAGGATGATCTGAACCACCGAAGTCGCTCATTCCAGTTGGGTTAACAGTCGCCCAGCGCGAGCATCGTGAAGCCCCCGTCGCCGGTCAGGGCGATCGTTTGCCGGCGCCTGGGTAGGCCAGCTGCCGAAGGCATTGGGCGCGGCATTGGCCATAGATGCCCAGCCAGATGACGATCCCTAACCCACCCATCCTCTGCCCTTCCGATGCCGACCTGAATCAGCTTGTGAAGATGATCGACGATGCGAAAACGGTAGCGATTTTCGGGGGCGATGGCTGCAGAGATGCCCGCGACGAGGTGGTCCAACTGGCAGGCAGACTGAAGGCGCCGGTGGGCTATGCGCTTCGCGGCAAACAATGGTTGGAACACGACACTGGGAAGAATGATCGGCGACATCCGCCGCCGCGACGTCGCCCGGGATCGAAATTACCGTAGGTCCATTCTCCAAGACCGCGGTGAGAATAGCGGTGTTGATGATGGACCGCGCCTGCTCAGGATTGATAAGCCGCCCGGTGTAGAGCGATGCGGCCTCGAAGCACTTGTAAGGATTGAGTTCTTCGAGCGCTTCCGTATCGATCAGCGATGTCTCCACGTCGCCGGCAATGGCGATGATCGGAGCGCCCTCTTTGCGCGCGTCCATCAGCCCGTTGAATAAATGGACGACACCGGGGCCAGCCGTTCCACACACCGCAACGGGGTTGCCGGCCAGGTAGGCTTCCGCGACGGCGGCGAACACGCCGTACTCTTCATGGCGGACATGGATGAACTCGATCCGGCCATTGCGGCGTAGCCCGTCGATGACGGCATTGAGAGCGTCACCAACGATGCCATAGCAGCGTTTGACTCCAGCGTTTGCAAGCATCTCCCACAAAAGGTCTGCCACTTTTTCCGCCATAGAATGACCCCCTTTCCAGGCTGGAATCCCGGTTTTGAGCACCGCAACTCCGTTCTTCGAACATAGCCGATCGGTGAGGGAGTCGAAACCCTAATAAAAGGCTGGACCTTCACTCTTTCGAGGGATTACAGTTCGATGATTCCGCGCTTCAGTCCGACGGTGACGGCATGCGTCCGGTCGCGTGCCCCCAACTTGTCAAGGATGTTCTTTACGCGGCTCTTGACCGATTCTTCCGGAATCGAGATGTGCCCCAATCTCTTTGTTGGCATTGCCCGCGGCGATCAGCCGCAGGACTTCCAGTTCCTTGGGTGTCAACGCTTCTTCGCCGCTGTGCTCAGCAACCTGGGCGGCGGCCTCCGGAGCCATAACCTTGCGTCCCGCATAAACCGCGCGGATGTTGTCCGGCAGTTCCTTATGCACTACAGCTTTCAGCAGGTAGCCCTGCGCTCCGGCTTTGAGAGCGCGGAAAAATCTGTACGTGACCGGCGTACGTCGTCAGCATGATAATTTTTGCACCGGGGAACTCGACACGGATCGAGGAAACCGCGTCGACACCATTCATCTCGGGCATCTGCAAGTCCATCACTGTTACGTCCGGGCGATGAATGCGAAACTGCTGGATGGCTCCGAGTCCATTCGACGCTTCGGCGACGACCACGATGTCCGGTTGAACAGCAATGCGCCCGCGGAGTCCTTCGCGGACAACTGGGTGGTCGTCAGCGACGAGAATGCAAGAATTGCAAAAATCAGGGTTCCACGTTTTGATCCCGGCTCAATGGTGTACAAGCGCAGGCGCTCCGCTTCGGCAAAAGCCTGCGCTTCTGTGGGAAAGTCTTCGACCCGCGCGATGACACGGGTGCGTTCGACCCGATTGTGATCGGAGTCCCGTTTCCCTTTAGAGTGCGTTGATCACTGGTAGCTTAACGCCATCCGTGATCGGGGATCGACCTTCTCCCATCTAGCGTGACCCACCCAGAAGCGGCTGCCTTAGCAATGAGGGAAATCCATATCCACGAAGGTGGGCAAAGTCCGTCATCAGCGTGCTGGGGATTTCTCCTCTAAGATCAAGACTCCACTGGTTTAAGCATACTATCGAGAACGCCCTAGAAGTCCTCGTTGTCGGACAACGGGGGCGTGGAAAAAATTTGCGGCTGAGTCCAGTCCGAGACGGGCATCGACTTCACCCGCTGATCGGCAGCATCGGAAGCAGGAAGAATGTCATGAAGCTCGATTTTGGCAAGAAGACGATGGATATCGGGACACCAGAATTCAATTTCGTGCGGACCTTGATGGTCGCGGGGACGGGAGGAGCCGAAATCAATGAGTGCCTCCTTGCCATCGAGAAGATACAACGGAGTGACGACGAAAGCTGGATTCAGGAATGGGCAGCCATCGCGGAAAGTGCAAATCGGAGTGCTGAGCAGGCAATGCGATCGGAACAAACCATCACAGCCCGTCAGGCGTACCTGCGAGCGAGCAACTATTACCGGGCGGCCATGTTCTCATTGCCCCACACCGATGCTCGTCTGGATGGTTACCTAACATCAAGCCGTGAAAGCTTTCATAAGGCGGCCAAACTGTTTTCACCGCAAATCGAAGTCGTGGAGATTCCTCTCGGCGAGGCTCGCTTGCCGGGATACTTCCTGTCCGCCGGCGGGTCCAAACGCCCTACATTGCTCGCCCTCAATGGTGGCGATTCCACCAATGAGGAAATGGTTCATTGGCTCGGATTTGCGGCCATCGCGCGCGGTTGGAATTGCTTGACGTTCGAGGGTCCGGGTCAATGGAGCGCTCTCCAACTGAACCCCGGATTGGTGATGCGCCTCGATTACGAGGTTCCGGTGAAAACAGCCATAGACTATCTCGTACGGCGCGATGATGTTGATCCCGCCAGGATCGCGATGTACGGCCCGTCATTAGGGTCTCTTCTAGCCGCGCGCACGGCCGCATTCGAGAGGCGCTTATGCGCCTGCATCTGCGACGGCCTTGTCGTGGATGTATATGAAGCTTGGCACGCTGTCTGGCCGCGAGTGCTCCAGAACGCCCCACCGCGCCTGTTTGACATCATTTTCGCATTGCTGGAAAAAATGAGCCCGCAATTCCGGGGACTTACGAACCGCTTCCGGTGGATGCTCGGCGTTTCCAAGCCTCACGAAATTATCGAAGCCTGGCGGCCGTACAACATCAAGGATCTCGCGCCCCGGATTCGTTGCCCGCTCCTGGTGCTATATGGAGAGGGGGAACTGGCGCAAAGCAACCAGCGAGTGGCTCTGAGCGCGCTGCGGTTCATAAAAGGTCTACCTTGCCCCGTTTCGATCCGGATGTTCGGATTCGACGAGGGCTGGGCATCGAGCCACTGCCAAATCGGAGCCCTGGCTGCCATGCAGTCTCTCGTCTTCGGCTGGCTTGACAAGGCGATACTCGCAAAACAGCCTTTGCCAAAGCTAGATGTGGGAACCTCGCTCGACGTATTCATGCGCTACGCAGGCAGCGGAGAATTGGGAAGAGAAGCGGAGGAACTCGTGAACAGCATGCGCAAAGTGGCCGTTTCAAAGAGTTGAGGCAACATGATCGAATCCGGAGCGGCACACGCCGGGCCAATGTCTAGTCATCATAGCCGCGAATCGCAAAGCAAGCTGGCTTAGTGGTCTCACTCGCCCGCTTAGCGTGCCACCCATTCAGTTGAACCTTTTCGGCATGTCGATCTGATCACGCTACAGCTCCCGGTTTAGCCAACCGGAGGTTGGCCGGAAACGAGGTTGGGGGAGATCAATGGCGATCTCCTCGAAGCCTTCTGGACAGTCTAGCTTCCGTCGTTCAACTTTCGGATTGCCCACTGGAAAGAGACGGCGATCGTTTCTCTCGCGTCGATTTCTCCTTGCCGTTTAACGAAATCGCGACCTTATCATCGCGCCGCACCGAGCTGCTTGAGTGTGTCCAGCACGCCGCTACGAATCTCGGCCCGCCGCTGCTCGGTATCGGACCACGACGACAGAGGCGCTTTGTGAGAATCAATCATGCCCAATGCCTTTTCGGCGTACTGACGTGCCAAGTCTTTCTGTCCATCTTTCAAATAGGCATCGGCAAGGTTATAGTGCGCGTCCGCGGAGTCCGGATAAGCGAGGAGGTTGAGCTTGAAGATCTCGATTGCCGCCTTCATCTCCGGTGCGGCTTCGCGCAGATGGCCGGCTTTCTTGTTTGTCTTGGCCTGGAACACAAAGCCCGAGCCGATGATGTCCAGGCTGACCTCGGGGAACAGCTGGGCTTTGGGATCACGCTTCCGCGCTTCCATCAATTGCTGCGTAACCTTAGCGGCTCCGCCGGGCACTGCCAACTGATTGAGGATGGCGGTGGTGGCCAGCGGATCGACGGGGGCGTGCCCTGGAGTTTTGATGAGTGTGGTGACAAACCATCGGACGATGATGCCGGGCAGATCCGGATGAGTCTTGAAGAGATCGGTGCCGTGGCTGCCGGTGTCAGGAACTTTGTTGGGATCGCTGGTCTCATACCAGAGCCAGGGCGCGTCCTGCGCAGCGGGATAGCGGATCAGCTTCCTCATCGGACTGGAGGCGCTGGCGTAGAGCCAGAGCATGGTTTGGACGGTGGGGGGATATTCGTCCGTGTCGGCAATGACGAAGAGTTCGGGCAACTGCGATGCTTCGTGGAGAAATTCGATGCCCGGAGGGAAGGAATCACCCGACAACATGACGAGGGACCTTATGCCGGCGGGATGCAGGCGGGCGGTCTCCAAGGCATGGATAACACCGTAGCTGCCGGCGCCTGCCAAGCCAATGACATCGCGCTGGACGCCGGGCTGAGAAATCAAGAACTGGAAGCAAGTTTCCATGTCGGCCTGCGTCTTCTCAATAGCATCTGCGCGCGTGCCGCCGCTTTCGCCGTGGCCGCGGCCGTCAATTGTGAGCGTGTTAATTCCGGCAGCGGCCAGTTGCGTGGCCATTTCATCCCACGACTTGCGATCGCGGTTGCTCTGATGAAACAGCAAGACGCCGGGCCCCGCCTTGCCGGCAGAAAAGTACGTGCCCTTGAGAACGGTGCCATCGGCAGACTTAATATCACTGACGCGCGGCGCGGGCAATGATCGCGAGGTCGCAGCTTCCTGAGCGAAGCTGGCGACGCTGGCGCTTAGTGCGAGTGACAAGATGATGTGCAGTTTTCTCATTTGCGTCATCGCACTAGCTTCACGGGAGCGTTCGAGCGACGCGGAAACCCATGATGTCATTGCGGTAGTCGGCAGGATTGCGTTCTCGGGTGGCCGGTCGCAGCAGCCACGCCGGAAACATCCACGAGCTGCCGCGATCAACTCGGAGGCAATTGCCTTGGCCGTCCTTCGCCTTGGGGTCGCTCGAAGGGGCCTCGTTCGCGCGCTCGTCGGCGGGAATGCCGGCGTAGCTGTTGTCGTAACAGTCCTCGGTCCACTGCCAAACGTTCCCGGCCATGTCGTAAAGGCCGAATGCGTTCGGCGGCTTCGCGCCCACCGAATGTGTCTGGCCATGGTCGCAAAAAAAACCCTCCACTTTTTCGCAGCCGGAGTTGGCATTGAACCAGGCGTGGACAGCAGCGGCAGCGTCGTCATCGCCCCAGTAGAACTTAGTTGTCGTTCCGGCGCGTGCGGCATATTCCCACTCCGCTTCGCTGGGCAGCCGATAAGGCTCGTTTGCTGAGGCCGCGCCGCCGCGATGCGCCTTGCGGTTCAACCACGCGATATAGGCACGCGCATCCTGCCAACTCACGCACACGACTGGGTCACGGTCAGTCTGCGCCTGGCCGGGATTTTCCCAAGTCAACTTCGGATCCTTCTCCCATTTGAAGATGGAGCGGCCGCGGCCGCAACCATCACCGGCCGGGTATCCAGTCTCCCGAGCAAATGCCGCGTACTCGCCACGAGTGACGTCGTACTTGCCCAGCGCGAACGACCGCAATGCGACCTGATGTTGCGGCGCTTCATCGGCAACTGCATACATACTGCCACCGTGACTCGCGGCCCAGGATTTTTCCTCGGCGGATGAGCCCATGGCGAAATTGCCTGCCGGGACTACCACCATTTCGGGGCAATCCGGGCAGTCGCGAAACACGGTGCCCGGCGCGCGCTGCACAGCCGCCGGCTGCGATTCCTGCGCCTGGTGCCGTCGTGTGTCCGGCGGCACCAGATTGTTCGCGCGGTAATATACCACCAGCTGGCCGTAGTGCTCGCCGCTGTGCTCGATGGCGAACGTCCAGATGGCGGAGTTGTGGGCCATCCGGTTCCCGAAGAACTTCGATGTTTTGTCCAGCCCCGCGTCGCCCTGCCGTTGAATCACTAGCGCTCCGTCCGCGACGGCCTCTTGCACGAACTTCACCACGTCGGCTTTGGTCTCGAAAACGTCACGCGAAGGATTGTCGCCCTCGCCGAAATCGGGCCCGAGGTTTGATCCGGAAATCCTGCGTATCAGAATGAAATCCAGTGCGGCGGCGTGGAGAAGATTTTCCGCAAATGTGCGCTCGTCTTTCTGCAGCCTGAAGTCGTATTTGTCTTCGGGAAAATCCTGGGCCATCGCAATGAGTTTGTTCCCGATGTCGTTCCACCCGTCCAACATCTCGTCCGATCGGGAGCGCTCAGGACTCGGAGGTTGATTCTGCGTTTGGGCATGACTGTAGAGACTCGTCCCGGCGGCAGCCAGCAGAGTGAGCACAACCACCACGAACGAGGACCGCTTCGAAGATCGCTTCATCGTGGATCTCTCCTTTGGATTGAGTGCCAGGTTGTCCCGACCACAGCCTGCACTTCAATACGCCATAAGTTCATTCCTGACCACTTGGCCGTCCTTCATCACGAATCGAACGCGTTCTAATTCCGTTATATCCGCAATTGGGTCTCCAGCGACCGCGACGAGATCGGCAAACTTACCAGGCTCAATTGTGCCGATGCGGTCTCCCCAACCCAACATTTCGGCCGCATTCACCGTGACCGCGCGAATCACATCAAGGGCCGACATCCCCGCTTGCCGCAGCTTAACGAAGGTCGCAGTGCTCGCTTGTCCGCGCGTCTGTCCCGGATAGAACCAGCACATGTCCGACCCAGCGGCAAACTTCACTCCCGACTTCAACACTCGCTGGACCAACTGGTCGTAACGCTGCTTGCTGCGTGCCGCGGAACTCAATCGTTCAGCGCGGGCGGCGGGCGAGATCACGATGACTGGCTCGGCGAACTTCAGGTAGCCGCCGCCATAAAATGTCGGAGTCAGGTCGAGATAGATGCCCTTATCACGCATCTGTCCGAGCTGTTGATCGGTTGCATCGTTGCCGTGTTCGATGGAATCGGCGCCGGAATCGATCGCAGTCTGTATGGAGGTCTTGTCAATGGCGTGGATGGCGACTTTCAAATGGTTGCGGTGCGCTTCTTCGATCGCCGCCGCCAGTTCAGGGACGGTAAGGTTCTCCTCAGCCGTGACCTTGATGACATCCACGTTGTGGAAGACATTCTGCCTGACCGCCTGTCGCGCCTGGTCGGCACCGTCAATGAACAGGAATTCCTGTTGAAGGATGCTGTCGGCAAGCGCGGGATTGAGTTTCTGAACATAAGTTTCACCTCGCGTCTCCAGCTTGCGGCCGGAAGCGAGCACCCTAGGACCGGGGACACGGCCTGCATTGATCGCGTCGCGCAGTTCGGTATCGCCATCAATTCCGGAATGGCCAAGATTGCGAACCGTGGTGATGCCGCTCTCCAGGTCTTCGCGCGCCATTTGTGCGCCGAGCAAAGTGCGTTTGCTCGGCGACTCGACGATGGCCAGCAACAGTTCCGGAGCAAACAGACCATTGGAATGGCGATCCTGCTCTACTTCGGGCAGGACAACGATGTCCAAGAACAAGTGCGTATGGCCATCAATCAAGCCGGGCAGCAACGTGGCACTGCCCAGATCGATGATTTTGACTCCGGCCGGCGCGGCGGCCTGCAGCTGAGAAGGAGAACCAACCTCCTTGATCTTGCCATCTTCAATCAGCACGGCGGCGGGCGCGAGGATATTTCCGGTGCGTGGATCCAGCAATCGGCCCGCTTTGATCAGAGTCACAGGAACTGCAGATTGGGCGGGCGTCTGCACAGCCGACACCGCGGCCACCAGCCCTAAAACGAGCGATATGCCCAGTTTTCGCATCCGATTAGACGCTCCTGAGAGATGAACTCAAACGGCTGCGCCGTAGAGACCGGCTCGCCGTCCACCTACTACATCGTCAAGCAATGCTACTACATTACACGTATTAGTCAATTGGACGCACTTAGCGGGAGGAAGTGAGCGCTTCGCCGTGGTTATCGCTTCAGGATGAAACAGCAGGCCGTATGTGCGACGGTTTGAAAGATGGCAGCGGCGATGACCATGGCAAACAGTGATGTCAATAGCAGGCTTGCCGCGCGGTAGGTCGTTTGCGCTGGACCCCTCAGGCGTGCCAAGCGATAGCTCAGATACGATGACGCTGCCGCTTGCAAAGGCAACCCTCCTTCCGGGAGTGCAAGCTTTGCGAGCGCAGAAACTAGTTCTGTTCCATGCGCACGCTGAATGACGGACTCATCGCAGGAGAGTTCGCGGTAGAGCGCCATTCGCGCCCCGGCTAGCCAGACGAGCGGATGGAACCAGAAAGCGCACAACGAAAGTTCGAAGAGCAAGCGAAGCAGATTGTCACGCCTTCTTGCGTGGGCGAGTTCGTGAAGCAGAACGGCGTCGAATTCTCGTTGATTGAGCAGCCGATCGATGCCGATGGGAAGCAGGATATATGGCTTAAAGATGCCGCAGACTGCGGGAGCTCGATGCCTAGCGTCGAAGCTCACGGGGATGCCAGGGGCTATCAAACCAGAGACCACGTCGTGGTTGCCCAGACTGACTGAGGCTTGAGACTCGTGCTCTCGGCGTACACGCGAGATCAATCGCAGAAACATCGCGAAGGCCCCAGCGATCCATATGACGGCAAGCGCCACTGCCATCCAGCCTTGCGTCATGTCCCATATGGGCCCGCCAATGGCACCAAGCGGTGTGGCCCATCCCAAATGCGGCGCCCAGAGCTTATCCATTAGCGCGCCTGTTGGCACGATGAAATTGAGTGCCGTCACAACCCAAATCCAATACTTCGTGGTGGCGCTGGCGCCACGGATCGCCGTCAGCACCCACGCGGCAGCGCCGACTAGGGACGCATATAGCAAGTGGACGCTGAAGTAGTACATCGCGCGTGCGATATGCTCATGCACGTTTGCCTCCACGACTGCGACCGTTCTTATCACTGGGGGCCGCAATCTGCAGCGCCTTCAGATCCCGCAAGGTTAGGGCGCCATTCTCAAGCAGATTGGATACGAGAAGACATGGCGAGCCGCCAAACAGATCCAACAGGTCGCGAATTAGTCGGCTGCGGTATTGGCTCTGATCGAGGGCCGCCTGAAAAAGCTGGGCATTACCAATCTTTTTCACCTTCCTCAATGCGCCCTTCTCCTCAAGTCTATAGACGAGCGTTTGCACTGTTGTGTAAGCGACGCGTTCGTCCTCAGGGAGGCTTTCCAGAACCTCGCGCACGGACGCAGTCCCTAGTTTCCAGTACTGTTCCAGGATGCGAGTTTCGGCTTTTGAAAGACGCGGCTCTGTCATAATCTCCTACTTATCCCGGCAATGCTACTACAAGAAACGGCATATTGGCATGATTCGTCTTCGGGATGCAACAGAACAAGCTTGTGCTTCGACACCGCAAATCGCTCTTGCCATCAAAACTCACCAACTCGGGCTACTGGCAATCGCAACATTCGCCGAGTTACATAATTACGCTTATGGGGATTGGTCTTGCAGAACAAGCAACGAAAAGCATGCATCCTGGGGCTGAGTTGGGTATTGCTGACGTGCTTCGAAGCCCTGGCTCAAAAGGCTACTGTCGGCCGCATCGTTGGCCATATCGAGGGAATCAGCCAGGATGGTGATCACTACTTCCTTCTAGGCTGGGCTTGTCAGCAAGGGCAAAGTAAATCCATTAATGTTCAGTTGTTCGCCACGCAGAAGACGAACGGAGCGTCATAGGAAGGCCCTGTTTTCGCGGAAACCGCGAATTTGTTCAGCGAGGCTGGCGTCGGCGAGGCCTGCCGGGATCCTCAAGACGGAAAGCACCGGTTCATCCTCGTACTGCCCTATGGCAATGGGCCACAAAGCAAGCCCTTGCTGCATGGGATTCGCGTTGTGAACGGAGTTCCGAATGATCTGATCGCAGGCTCGGGACAACAACCCGCGCCGCGGCCTCTGGACGCACCGTATCCCACTCTTCCTAATCTTGGCGGCACCTATCGCAGTCTGACGCACCCCGGCGTGTTTATGACAGCCGACGAGCTACAAGACATCGCCGCGCGCATCAACCGTAAGGAAAGCTACTCTGAGCACCGGTTTGGCCTGCTCGCTCAACAGATCAAACGGGATCTCAACTCGGGGATTGATTGGGACGTGACCTACTCTGGCCCAATCCCAGGAGTTTATGAATACACGTTTTCCTACGAGCCTCAAGATCAACATGACGCCGAGACCCGCGCCGCTCGGACGATACCGCCTGGGGGTAAAGGCGCCGGCTGGGGCGGCCGTCGTCGCTTCACGGCTCGCGCTCTATGCGGCCCTGGTGAAGGCAGGGGCAATGCCGCCTGGAGGATCGCCGGGCTCCGATGCGGCAGCCGCGCTCGCGAAACGGATTCTCCTCGCCTGGGCAGACCGGGGATTTCGCGACGCGAACGGCCACTTCCTGGAGTTGGCCGCGTTCACCCGCGATGGTCACGGGAGGCCGGATTCGGGGCTCGGAATAACGCTCGGGAGAGGGATCATTTGTTCAGTCCATGCGCAGGACCTGCTCGAATCGCTGGGTGCGCTCAATGCCGATGAAGTACGCCGCCTGAAGGCCTTTCACGGTGCGATTTTCGAGCGACGACGACAGTCGGAAAACGTGCTCTACGCGGGCGTCGGATTTCCCTACTCGGACTGTTCTCGCTACACCAATCTCGCGACCAAGGCCAGGCTCGGCATGCTGGCGACAGCACGCCTCTTGAACGGCGAAAGCAAGGTCAATGCGGTCCTGTTCGGCGGCAACCATGCGATTCCTGTGCTGGCTCCCTGGACGCATTTGTTCGACCACCTCATTTATGGACGATCGGACGGACAGCTCCCGGCTGTGTCAACAACCATGAGCCGGATAGCCAGAGCAGCCTGGGCAATCATCATGACTACCAGACACTGCGCGCCGCACCAGGCGAGATAGCTGCCGCTTCCGCAACGCGAAGGCTGGACAAGGTATCGGCTACCCGATGTTTACACTGGAACGGCTCTTCGACGCGGCGGAACTCATGCCAATCGCCGGCTTTGATCCTTACGGCTATCGCGGAGCTCACGGGCGATCGATCGAGATGGCAGTACAGTACTACGCCTGTTTTGCGAAGGGCGCGGGTTTCTACAAGACCATCACGCGGGAAAATTCCGGCTCGTGTCTGAACGCCGCGCAGTACTATGGCAGGCTCGTCAACGGCGTTGATCGCATGCTGCTCATCGGCGTGGAGAGATCTTCCGGGAACAAAACCATTACGGGGCTTGAGGCAGATGCGCAGAAAGCGGCATCAGGCGGAGCCTTTTCCACGGATGCTATTCTCTTCGGAAAATGGAGAGATTGAAGGAAAGCTAATGTTGATTTGAAAAACGCCCGATCGCTGCCCTGTCACCGACCCCAACACAAAATCAATCAGGGATCTGGTGTTTCCGCGCATAGCACACGTTTAGCATGTATAAACAAATAAAGGTATCAACCATCCTTATCCTTCGACGATGTTGGGGCTAATGGGGTCTGATGACGTAGTTCCATTCGCCATGAAACCTATCAGGTTGAAGATTGATGGCCTTCATCTGTTCTTTGGTGACTTTGCGGCCGGTTGGATATTTGCAGCGGTCCAATCGGCATGTCACTTTTCGCCCTTTTTCAGTTGTCGTCTTAGCAATGAGATGGACGACGGTTTCGTAATCTCGCAATGGTTCGCCACGCCAATTCGACGCGATGAAGGAAAAAAGGCGGTGCTCGATCTTGTTCCACTTGCTCGTCCCTGGGGGAAAATGACAGACCGAGATGGGCAGGCCAGTTTTATCCGCGAAGGTCTGCAACTCCAGTTTCCACAGGCGCAACCGCCAGCCATTGCTCCCCCCGCCGTCGGCGGTAATCAGGATCTTAGTTGCCGCCGGATAGAGCCGTTTGCCTTCCTGGCGCCACCATCCCCGGATGGACGCCACCGCAAACGCTCCGGTGTCGTGATCGGTCCCGACATTGACAAACCCCGTGTTGCGCCCGATGTCGTAGATGCCATAGGGATAGGCACGCGGCACGTCGGGCGTGGGAAAATCGTGCCCGCGAACCTTCCTCGGCCGTTTTGCTGGAAGCCATTGCTGGCCGGCGTTATTGTAGTTGCCGATGAGTTCTTTCTTCTTGGGATCCACCGAGATCACGGGGCTGCCCTGCGCCAGGCATCTTTTCACCGCGGCATTGATATACCGAAATTGCGCGTCGCGGTCGGGA
>Ga0187867_10001301_pt1 | contig 21528 bp, 19 predicted proteins | sample June2016WEW_13_1_FD_132976 | JGI IMG/M metagenome (GOLD analysis project Ga0187867, IMG submission 132976) | Peatland microbial communities from SPRUCE experiment site at the Marcell Experimental Forest, Minnesota, USA - June2016WEW_13_10 | ecosystem: Environmental > Terrestrial > Soil >...
ACAAGCACAGATCGCCGTGATCTGCGTGGCACGATTGGCGCGAGCGCAGCGCAGCAGCGAAGCTCAGGTCGGCCATTTGGTGTAGGCGGCGGTTCGGACCCGGACCCGGGGCCGGCAGCGGCCGGGCCCTTGGTGGGCCCGGCCGTGTAGTGGGGGTCAGGCGGTGACGTCGTGGGAGGCGGTTGCGGTCGTTGCGATTGTGATGGGGGAGGGCTTGCGCACGCCGACCAACCTCATTGCCCCGATCTAGCGCGTGCTGGGCTAGGTGCTGCCCGAGCTTACCCTGGGGCTCCCACGATGCAGACTTTCATCACACGTATCCCTCCGGTCGCTAGAACTGGCTATTTTCTTGTGCGTTCACTTGCTTCGGCTCTTGCCGCCGGAGCTGGTGAGGTCGGGGGCGGGGATGCGCTCGTCTGGTTCTTGGGTTCTCACGCCGATTACGAGCAGGTAGACGACCATGCAGATTTCGGCGATTGCTGATGGGATGGTGATGAAGGTATTGATGGTTTGTCCGGAGCTGGGAATCAGCAATGCCGCGAGCGTGCCCATCAGGTAGCAGGCGCCGCCGGCGATGAGCAGGACGCCCAGCACCTTGGGGAACATCGCTGATTTGTAGGCGAGATAGCCCAGCGGCACCAGCCACAAGCCGAAGAAGATCTGCGCGATGAGGAATCCGTAGTGCTGGGTGTCGAGCAAGAGCAGCACCAGGGCATGCGAACCTGCTGGGCTGAGGGAGGCCAGGTTCACCGCACCGGTTGCCGCCCGCAATCCTGCAAACTCGAAGACCTCGTTGAGGAAAACGATGCCGGCTCCGATGGCGACGAAGACCACCATCACGCTGGCCGCGTTCTTGTTCACGTGCTTGAGCAGCAGGTAGAGGGTCATCGCCAGGAAGACCCAGACTGTCGCCTGGAACAGGTCGGCGACGATGGCGGCACGTACGAGCCCGGAGTGCGCGACTACGTTCCTGGCCGTGGCGGCCGCGTCGCCGGAGACGTACACCTTTTTTTCCATGAAGTAGGCAAAGGCGCTGAGGATGGCGTTGAGCAGGTAGAGGACGCCAGCGGTTCTCGCAAGGCGCTTGGGTGAGTTCATAGTGGTCTCTCCTTCGAGGGGCCGCGCCACGAGCATGCCGCGGGTGGCATCAGCGTTTACACGGCGGGATGCGGTCATAGTGGGCATGGCCATGCGGTTGTGTGGCAGCCGGGAAGCTGGCTGGCTAGGTTCTCGAAGTCGTCGTTCTTTCCCGCGGGCTGCCGGAGCATGGCGGCGATGCGGAAGGCGAGAGGGTCGCAGCCGATGCTGGCGAGGTGTTCGCGGAGCAGGTCAGCTGCTCGCCTGGCATTGCCGGTGGCTGCGGCGCGGACCACTTCGATGTGGTGGCGCTCCCAGTTCATCTGCTGGTGACTGGGAGCTTGGCTTGCCGTTCCGGTGATGGCGTTGAGGTCGGCGACGGCGAGCCCGAAGGCCGGGTCGGCGTCGACGGCGAGCCGCAGTGCCGTGGTAGCCAGGCGTGAGTCGGCGGCGCGCTGTGCCTGCCGGTACCGTGCAGCGGCCCGCTGGTTTGCGGTTACCACGCGGCCGTGGACGTCAACCGCTGGCCCGGCGCCGGCCATGTGGTCATGGTGGCTGGTGTTCTCGTCACGCATTGGCTGCATGACGGCAAGGTTGCCCGGGTGCCCTGAGGTGGCGCTGAGGTGCTGCTGAGGTCAGCTGGCTGCAGATGGTTGCCAGGGCTTCGGCGCGTAGTTTTGCCGAGGGTCACGCCGCCGGCGCCCGAAAGAACGCGGCGGAATTACCTGTGGCGACGGCTGTTTCTGCCAGGACGGGCCGCTCAGTGAGCGGGCCGCGCCAGCCGGGCCGCAAGCGCGGCCACATCAGGTTCATCGGTGAGGGAGCGGGAGCGATACGCGACCCCATGGGCGCGCTGCTGCGCGAGCGCAAGAAAGGCTTCGATGTTGTGGCGGGTCGGCTCGGCGGCCACCTTGACCGCGGCGATGGCCGTATCGGCGAGAAGCTGGGTTGCCCGGTCCCCGCTGGCCGCGGCCCCATCGGCGGCGTTAGCGGCGAAGATGGCGGCCTCGCCCAGGCGGTCGGCGGCGAGCGCCCACCACGCCAGGCCGGCGAGCACAGTGGGCGGGCCGACGGGAAAGTCGAGCTGGCGGTACTGGTTTCCTGCGGCGTCCAGCAGCGTCCGGGCACGCGCCAGGTCTCCGAGGCGACGTGCGACAGCCGCCTGGCCGACCATGGCGTCGGCTGACAGCCACGAGCTGGACGAGCATCCGATTGCCTCCTCGTAGAGGCGGTCGGCTGCGGCGTCGTCGCCTTGCCTGGCCCGCAGCGCGCCAAGAGCCACAAGACACAACGGCACGTGGATGCGCTGCCTGGTGGCCCGGCATCGCGCCAGGAGGTCTTCGTAGGCCGCTGAGGCAGCATCGAGGTCCCCCCGGGCCTCGGCGATGCTCGCGAGGGCGTGCAGCGGAGAGACGACCACCAACACCTCTCCCTCAGCGTAGAAGCGTTCGAGGCTGGAGCGGGCGACTGGCTCGGCGTCCTCCAGTCGTCCCAAGGACAGCAGGTTCCAGACGGCCATCAAGTCGTGCGTGGCGAGGATCCAACCGTGGCGAGACGGTTCCAGCAGATCGCGCGCCTCGCCCAGAATCTCTAGTGCTCTGCTGAATTGGGACGCGAATCCGAGCACCGCCGCATAAAGCACCAGCGCCTCTGCCACACGAGCCCCGCTGCCGGCGGCCCGCATGACGGCAATGGCCTCCTGGCATTCAATGATGCCGGCCGCTGGACTGGCGGACATGCCCACGCAATAGCCGTGCCATACCCGCGCGGTTGCTTCCAGTTCGGCGTGGCGCGCGCCATCCGCGCCCAGCGCGTCACCGAGCCAGCGCGCTCCTTCGGCGAAGTCGCCGTTGATGAACCACAGCCACGCGATCCCCGACGCCAGCGACAGCGCGGCATCAGCGTCGGCGGCTGCGATGTACCAGTCGAGCGCGGACCGCAAGTTGCCCGACTCCGATGTGATGCGATCCCGCCACACCGGCCCGGTCACGCCGCGCAGACCGTCGGGGGCTTGCTCGGCCATCTGCAGGTAGTGAGCGCCGTGCCTGGCGCGCATGGCGTCAGCCTCGCCGGAGTCCTCGAGGCGATCCCGGCCGTACTGCCACAGCGTCTGAAGCTGGGTGAACCGCGCCTCACCAGCGGCGCCGGGGCCAGTGACGAGAGACTTGTCGACCAGTCGGCTGAGCACATCGAGGATCTCGCTGTCCGGCACTTTCTGGTCGGCGCAGACCGCCTCGGCGGCGGCGAGCTCGCAGCCGCCGGCGAACACCGAAAGCCGGGCGAACAGGCGGCGCTCGTCCTCGAACAGCAGGTCGTAGCTCCAGTCCACCACGGCTCGCAGGGTTTGCTGGCGGGGCAGCGCGGTGCGGGCGCCGCCGGTGAGCAGCCGGAAGCGGTCGTTCAGCCGCTCCGCCAGGGTGGCCAGCGGCAGCGCGCGAAGGCGGGCGGCGGCGAGCTCGACGGCAAGGGGCAGGCCGTCCAGGCGCCGGCAGATGTCCTCGATGACGGTGCCGGCCTGCCCATCCCCGAGAAAGCCTGGCTGCACGCCCCGGGCGCGGTCGGCGAACAGCTCCACGGCGGCCGGGATGGCCAGACCGCCCACCGGCAACAGGACTTCCCCAGGTATGCCCAGCGCCTCGCGGCTCGTGGCGATCAGCCGCAGACCCGGCACCGCCCTGGCGAGGGTGTCGGCCAGCGCAGCCGCCTCGCCGATGACGTGCTCGCAGTTGTCGAGGACAACGACCAGCGACCGTCCGGCCAGGTGACGGACGATGAGCTCCGCTGTCGATCCCGCAAGCTGCGGGCCGGCGAAGGCAGACGCGGCCGCCCCGAGTGCGCTGGCCACGGCCGGCGCCACCCCGTCAGGGCCGGCAACGCCAGCCAGCTCGACGAGCCAGGCACCATCTTGGTATTCGGCGCGCAGGGCGGCCGCGGCCTCGAGCGCGAGGCTGGTCTTGCCCGTCCCGCCAGGGCCGGTCAGTGTCACGAGCCGACTGGAGCGGACCGCCTCGCGCAGCTGCTCCAGCTCGGCGCCGCGGCCGATGAAGCTGCTCAGCCGCTCCCGCAGATTGCCGGCTGACGCCGCCGGCGCGGCCACCCGGACCGGAGCCGGGCTGGCTGCGGCGAGGGAGGAGTCCTGCGCCAGGATGCGGCCCTGAAGTTCCCGCAAGGACGGCCCGGGGTCGATGCCCAGTTCGTCGGCCAGGCGGTCGCGGACTTCGGTGTAGGCGTGCAGAGCGTCGGCCTGCCGTCCGGCCCGGTAGAGCGCGAGGATGAGCAGTTCCCAGAGGCGCTCGCGGAGCGGGTGCTCCCGGCACTGCGCCTCCAGCTCGCCAGCGAGCTCCCCGTGGCGGCCCAGCACCAGGTCCGCTCCGGCCCGGGTTTCGATTGCCACGAGGGTCAGCTCATCCAGCTGCGCCCGTTGGGTGTCAGCGAAGCCTGCGTAGGCGAATTCGGCCAGCGGCTCGCCCCGCCGCAGGCCGAGCGCCTCAGCCAGCGTGGCAGACGCCAGGGCCACCTCGCCCTGCTCTGCCAGCCGCCGCCCTTCCGCCACCAGCTGCTCGAAGCGGACGACATCGACCTCATCAGGACCGACGGCGAGTGCGTATCCGGCTTCGGTAGTGACGATCGCGCCAGCTCCGAGGGTGCGGCGCAGCTGGCCGATCTGGGCCTGCAGCGCGTTGACCGGGTTCGCTGCCTGCCCATCACCCCACAGCGCGTCGATCAGCCGGTCGGCGCTGACCGGCTCGCCGCGATGCAGCGCCAGCAGGGCCAGCAGGGCCCGCTGCTTCGCGCCGCGGACAGCGAACGCCACGCCCCCGTCCGCTGCCTCGAGCTGGCCGAACAACCGGACGTCCATGACCTCCACCGTACGGCTCTCACCTGGCCGCTGCTGGGCAGCTTGCGCTGCCCTGACCGGTATGCACGACTCGTCCTCGCCTCAGCGGCACGACAGTCCCGCCTCAGGCCCACGGCGCAGGCTTCACCCAAGACGGCTGCGAGCGGAAGAAGGAAACCCATGTCAGCGAAAACCATCGGGCGAACAGTAGGAGTCCTGTTCCTGCTTGCCTACGTCGTGTACCTCGCCGGCGGCGCCCTGGCCGGTGCCGGCTCAGCCAGCACGGTCGTGCTATCGCATGTCGCCGGCCATCAGCTGCAGATATCGGCAGGAGCCCTGCTGATGCTGGCCAACTCCGCCGCCGTCATCGGCGTCGGCGTACTGATCTTCCCCATCCTGAAACGGCACCACCAGAACTCCGCCTACGGCTACCTGACCGCCCAGGTGGCTCAGGGACTGCTGCTGGCCGTGGGAATCGTCTTCCTGCTGCTCCGCATACCACTCGCCCAGCAATACACCGGCATTCACGGTGTGTCGGCCATCCCGGCGCTGGCGCGGGTCGCGCAGGAAGCCAACCACTACTCCTTCTGGATCGGCATGCTCGCCGTGGGCGCGGGCGGCCTGCTACTCTGCCGGGTCCTGCTGAAAGAAAACCTCGTGCCCAAGTTCCTGGCCGTGTATGGGCTGGCCGGATATGCCATCTTCCTGGCGGGAGCGATCCTCGAGATCCTCGGCCGCAACGTCGGCGTGGCCCTGTCCATCCCCGGTGGCCTCTTCGAAATCGCCTTCGGGATCCTGCTCATCGCGCAAGGATTTCCCGAAGCGCAGAGCAGTGACTACGAAGGCCTGGCCCGCAACGCCCCACCTGCCAGGACAACACCATCGACAGCGCCCACACCCTGATGCGGTGGGGCCGGCCGGGCTCAGCCTCCGACGCCGCTGAGCCTGGCCGCCGGCTTGGACCAGCTGTGGCTGAAGGGCGCAGAACTGCTGGTTCTGCCTGTCGCCTGACCGGCTAGCTGAGGCTCAGTGTGTAGCGCACCTCGTCTGTGCCCGGAACCGGGCCAGTGAGGTGGAATCCCTGCCGTTCAAGCAGGCGGCGGGAAGCGGTGTTCTTCACACCGGTAACCGCGGTCAGCCGGCGGATCCCGGGTACCGCAGCCAGGCGCTGAACGAAGGCGGCCACGGCGGCGGTGCCCATGCCCTTGCCTCGCGTGGACGGGGCGAGGCTGTAGCCGATCTCAACGCAGCCCTCACTGTCGGGCGGGCCGTGGGTCCCCAGATCGCCGAGGACCCATTCATCAGCGCGGCGGACGATGAGCCAGACGGTCGGCAGGACGGCGGCCGTGCCGGAGTCGATGTCGCGGATTGCGATGCTCATGGCTTGGGGGATCCTGTCGTGCAGGGCTCCTGTCTCGAACGTGCGCGTGATCGGCCCGCCCGCGAGCACGTCTTCCGCGATGCGGCGAGTGACCGGCTGGAGCAGCACATCTCCGGCATCGATGGTCCACTGGCGCTGCCAGTTAGCGGAGCCTGGAACGGCTGGCTGTGTCATGTTCGGCTCCTCCCAGGCCAATTGCCTGCCTGACAGACCCTAGCCAGCCGCAGCGCGCCGCGATCGCGGATTCCGTTGCCTGGCACCCGATCAGACTCCCGACAGGCCGAGGGCCAGCTACCTCGGCGCAGAGCACCCATTTGGGCGCGACATCGCGATCGCAGCGATCGTCATCTTGCCGCGCCGGCGGGAGTGTGCGCGGGCAGGTCGCGAGGGGTGGCCACTTTCCGCGAGCCCAGCACTCAGCGGGTGTGAGAGATGGCCGTGCAGATCGGATTTCCAAGGTGGGACAGTATCCGGCGCATGTCGGGCCGGGGAGTACCCGGTACTGGCGTGCGGATCATCAAGACGCCCATACGGCCGCCCCGGGCGTATTCGTTTGCCGAGCGGTATGCAGGGACGCTACGGCGCGAGTGCCTGGACCACCTGCTGATCTACGGCGAACGGCACCTCCGGCGGGTCCTGGCCGAGTACGCGCAGCATTACAACGAGCACCGGCCGCACCAGTCGCGCGGACAACGACCTCCGCTGCACCAGCCCGGCCAGCCGATCGACATTACCGCGCGGATCAAACGCAGACAGATCGTCCACGGCCTGATCAACGAGTACCGGAGAGCAGCCTGACGGGCACAGAAAACACCAACTCAGAGCCCATGCGCGAGTTTTGGCACGGCACAGGCACCAAGCCATCGCCCGCTGGCACCACTCCAGCGCCCGGCTCCTCGCCATAACCGGAACCGGGTAACAAGCCGCGGCCGGGAAGGTGGTGACGCAATGTGACAACGTCCGGCGCACAAAGCATCACGCCGAGCAGTAGCGCGGCCACGCGCCGGAAAACCGCGACTGTAGTACTGAGCGGAGACTTTCGCGATTGCGGGATTGAGCACGTACACATGGGTATACTGTCCTGCTATGACAGCTAAGCCTCGTAAACATAGAGTATTCGTGATAACGCAAATAGGTGAACAGGATTCAATCCAGCGGAAGCGCGCCGACACAATCGTCAGATTTATAATAAAGCCGTCTTTAGCAGCTATTGGGCTTGAAGTGTACGGAGTCAGTCTCGATCCTACGCCAGGCCAGACTCCACAGATGGTTAAGGCACTCATAGAGTCGCCGGTTGTTATAGCCGATCTGACTAGCCGTAATCCTAATGTTTACTATGAACTTGGAATAGCTCATTCATTCGGGAAGAAGACCATTATTATCTGCGATACTGTCGAGTCTCTCGCCTTCGACGCTAGGGATGAGCGAGCAATTACCCTTGGGGGTACATATCCGATCACTGCAGAGCAGGCCGAGAAAGGTATTGCCGACCTAACCGAGACGTTGAGAACGGTGCTGGATCCGGCTCACGAGGTATCGTCAGTCGTTTCCAAGGCGGCGGCTTCGAGGAGTCTAGAGGCGCTTGCGCCTGATAACCCCATTGTCTCCGAATTGGAAGCCATTAAAGATGGCATAGAGTATCTGAAATCGGCGGTAAAGCCACGAATGGACATCCCGCGCAGCCTAAGCGCTGACATGGTCTCGATGCGGCATATTATCGAGACGCTTGTCGCCGAGGGCCGAGTCAGTCCCTCAACTCTGTGGGGCGCGGAGAACGAGCGTACATCGTCGTCCTTTGGTTCGTGGCTAGAGGGCCTGCGCGAGAAGTCACGTCGGAACCTGTGGGAGCCTGGGGGTGAGATCCTCCCGGGCGACCCGACCGCTGTATCTCAACTCGACACACCACCGTGATCGGGACTCCTGCCGAGTCACTCCAAGATCAGGATAAACAGTGCCTCGCTGTCCACTCCATCATGAACGCCAGGAGAGCACCAGGGAAATGGGCGGATTAGTCCGCTTTGGGCAGGTTGCGGTGCGCCAAGATGGAAGTGTTCTGCGAGGTAGCGGCAGGCGTGGCCGAACCGGATAGCTTGGTAAGCCCGTTGGACTGGCAGACCTGGTCGTAGCATCCTCTCGTGGGGTTAGAGCGGAAAACTGGGCATTGGGTACTGGCGAAGGCTGGGGGCGCGGTGAGTGGTGAGACTCGCGTGGAGGCCGGTGGCTTGCCAGTCAGCGTCGCCGCGGGCTCACGGATCGCGGGATACCGCTTGGAAGAGCAGGTCGGGGCAGGCGGGATGTCGGTGGTATTCCGGGCGCGCGATGAGCGTCTTCAGCGACTGGTGGCGCTGAAGGTTCTGTCCCCAGCACTGGCCGCAGATGAGGCGTTCCGGCAGCGGTTCATCCGGGAGTCGCGGGCAGCGGCAGCCGTCGATGACCCGCACATCATCCCCGTGCATGAGGCCGGCGAGGCGAATGGTGTGCTGTTCATCGCGATGCGCTACGTCCCCGGCGGGGACGTGCGGACGGTGATACGCCGGGCAGGGCCGCTTTCTCCGAGTCGTGCGGCGGCGATCATCTCTGCGGTGGCGTCAGCGCTGGATGCCGCACACACAGTCGGCCTGGTGCACCGTGATGTCAAACCAGCGAACATGCTGGTGGACACACGGCCCGGTCGACCCGATCACGTCTACCTGTCGGATTTCGGATTGAGCAAGGGCATGCAATCCTCACTCGGACTGACCGGGGCAGGGCAGTTTCTGGGAACCCCAAGCTACTCGGCCCCAGAGCAGATCCAGGGCAGGCCAGTGGACGGGCGAGCGGATGAGTACTCGCTGGCGTGCGCGGCGTTCGAATTGCTCAGCGGAACGCCGCCGTTCCCCCGCGAGCACCCCACAGCGGTAATCTGGGCACACATGTCAGAGCCGCCCCCGCTCCTGACGTCCCAGCGGTCCGGCCTTCCTCCTGCGGTCGACGGCGTCTTGACGCGGGCGCTAGCCAAGACCGCAGAGGACCGTTACGACAGTTGCCGGGAGTTCGCTGACGCACTGCGCACTACTTTAGGCCTCGCGCCATATGGCTCCGGTCCAGGGGGCGTCGCGCAGCATCTCCCGCCTGCCGAAACAATCTGGCCTACCGACCCTGCCCCATGGGGAGACGGCCTACCGGCCGCTGCCGACCTCGCTGAGGTCACAGGTCACCTCCATGAGCAGCTAATAACGCCGGACATCGGCCATGCAAACAGGTACCGGCCAGAGGGTGAGAGTCCTTCGGCCGCCACCTCCGGTACCAAGAAAGTGGGAACTCCGGCCTTCCCCGCTGCGGCCGACACGGGAAGTCCGCCCTCTCTGCCCGGAGTAGCGGCCGGAAGGCCCGCTGGGTCACGGGACGCTCAGGTCGGGTGGCCGCTGTTGTCGGGCGCCGTGCCCCCGCTTGCCGAAGGCTTCATCGCGAGGCCGGCGAGTGCGCCAGACCTTGGGGCGGCGCTGAATCCGGGCGCAGCTGTGGCGCTGATGCCTGGCCGGGGAGCTGCGGAGGGTCCGCAAAATTGGCTGGGGTCGTGCGGTAAGACCCAGCTCGCGGTGGCTTTCGCGGAGTCATTGTGGCAATCGCGCGGGGTGGATTTGCTGGTCTGGGTTGCCGCCACGAGCCGTGCCTCAGTGCTGTCCGGCTATGTGAAGGCAGCGGTGGCAGCGATGGGCGCCGATCCTGCGGGTGATGCCGAGTCGATCGCGGCACGCTTCGTCAGCTGGCTCGGCGAGACCAGCCGACCATGGCTCATGGTGCTCGAGGATCAGTCCGACGCGGCGGACTTGGCGGGGCTGTGGCCGGAGGGGCCAGCAGGCAGGGTTCTGATCACGACCGCGGGTTCTGCGGCTCTCGCGGGCGATCGCCGGGCCCATGTCCTGCCTGTCGGGGCTTTCGGTCCTCGCGAAGCCCTGAGTTATCTGCGGGGCCGCCTGACAGCCGACCCTGGCCAGCGCCATGGAGCGATGGACCTCGTCGAAGCTCTTGGCTGCGAGCCGCTGGCGCTCGCCCAGGCCAGCGCTGTCATCGCAACGTCAGGACTGTCGTGCCAAAACTACCGGAGTTACTTCCTGCGCAGGCGGGAGCAGTTGGCGGAGACGGCTGGCGGATCGCTGTCTGCCGTCTCAGTCACATGGACCCTCTCCGCTGAGCAGGCCGACCGGCTGTTGCCCCGCGGGGCTGTCCGGTCGTTGCTGGCGTTCGCTGCGCTTCTTGACGGCCATGGGATTCCCGGAGCGGTCTTCACCGCTCCGGCAGCGTTCAGGTTTTTTGCGGCCGACGGCGCAGGCGGGCTCGTGGATCGGGAGCGGGTCCGGGGAGGTTTGCTCATTCTGGATCGGGTTGGCTTGCTTTCCATCGACCAGGCGGCCACACCGCCGACCGTCCGGATGAAGCCAGTGATCCAGGCGGCAGTCCGGGCGGCTATGCCCGAGGAATTGTTCGATCGTGCGGCCAGAGCAGCCGCGGACGCCCTGCTTGAGGTGTGGCCGGAGGATGAGCAGCGGGCATGGCTTGCTGCGGACCTGCGCAGTTGCGCGGCCAGCCTTCAGCAAGCTGCCGGAGACTTGTTTTGGGCGGGCAACTGTCATCCGCTGCTGCTGCGCGCCGGGCGCAGCCATGACGGCGCACGCCTGGTCGGCCCCGCCGTCACATACTGGAGGAATCTCGCCGCGGTCAGTCAGAGAGTCCTTGCGCCGAACCACCCGTGCACCCTGACGATCGGCCAGCGACTGTCCGGCGCATATCTTACGGCGGGGCTGGCAGAGGAGGCTTGTCCGTGGTTTCAGCGGGTCATGGCGGACCGGGTCGGCACGCTTGGACCGAATCATCCCGGCACTATCGGAGCCAGGCGCGATCTCGGTCATGCTTTACTGGCGGCGAATCAGCTCCAAGATGCGCTTACCATCCTCAACGAGGCAGTAGCCGACTACGAGCGAGTCCGCGGGGCTGACCACCCCGACACACTTGGCGCGCGAGATGAGCTCGCAGCCACCCACCACGCCGCTGGGCAGTTCGATGACGCCATCCGCTTGTACCAGCGCACGCTAGCCGACCGCGAGCGCATTCAGGGATCCCCGCACTCGGACACCACGACAACCCGCCAGCATCTCGCCGACGCTTACCTGGCCGCCGGGCGGCCCAGACATGCTCTTTCCCACTACAAGCGGGTGCTCGCCGACCTGGAGCGGATCTTTGGCCCCGACCACCTGGACACGATTGCGGCCCGCGGTAACCTAGCCGCAGCCAATTACTCGGTCGGCCGGATGGCCTCCGCGCTGCAACTTTACGAGGAGACCGGCGCAGCCTACAGCCGGGTGCTCGGTGCCGATCACCCGGATACCCTGGCGCATCGCGCGAATCTGGCGAACGCTTATTACCGGGTGGGCCGGCTCAGCGATGCGATGACGCTGCTGCGCGAGACCGTCGCACGCTGTGAGCGGATGCTGCCACCAGGGGATCCAGTGACGCAGACCGTGCGAGAGAGCCTGACCCGCATCGCCGGAGGATGACGGTACTCCCGGCACGCCCGCCACACAAAATCAGCCGCACTCCATCCGCGAGCTGGTCGGGTCGCCCGGGGGTGCAATTCCCCCGGGCGACCCGACCAGGGATTACCGGCGGATCTGCGGCGAACTGAGCGGCCTCGGGCACAAGATCGCGCCCTCCACCATCTGGGAGATCCTCAAGGAAGCCGGAATCGACCCCGCACCACGCCGTGCAGCCGCCAACTGGAAGCAGTTCCTGTCCGCCCAGGCCAAGACGATCGCTGCAGTGGACTTCTTCCACGTCGACACCGTCTTCCTGCGCCGGCTCTACGTGCTGTTCGTCATCGAGCACCACCATCGCCGGGTCCACCTGGCCGGCGTCACCGCCCACCCGACCACCGCGTGGACGGTCCAGCAGGCCCGGAACGCGCTCATGGATTTCGGCAAGCGGACCGACGGCCTGAAGTTCTTGATCAGGGACCGGGACGCCAAGTACACCGACGCGTTCGACGCGGTCTTCACCGCGGCCAGCATGCGAGTCATCACCACGCCCGTCCGGGCGCCGCGCGCGAACGCGATCTGCGAGCGGTGGATCGCCAGTGCGCGGCGCGAGTGCACCGACCGCATCCTCATCGCCGGCCGGCGACACCTGCACCACACGCTCAGCGAATACGTCGATCACTACAACACCCACCGGCCGCGCCGGACCCTCGGCCAGAGACCACCCGACGGAAGGTCCCACATCACGCCGGCCGACGATAACATCCGCGTTCTCAGACGCGACCGGCTTGGCGGCCTCCTCCAAGAGTATTCGCAGGTCGCATGAGATCAAGGCATTATCGGCACCCACAAGAGAGCAGGTCACCTGCACGATCGTGTATTCGAGCCCCACAGGGCTCGCCGGTGGCCGCGGCGATCGACCTCGCGTCCATCGACACCGGCAGCGAACCGCGTGACAACCACCTCCGTTCCGCCGACTACCTCGAGGTCGGGAAGTACCCGACGATGAGCTACCGCTCCACCGGCATTCGCCGGGCCGGCGACGACTGGGTCATCGACGGTGAGCTGACCTTGCACGGCGTCACCCGGCCGGTGCCGCTGGCCGTCGAGGTGAACGGGTTCAGGCCGGACCCGTTCGGCGGGCAGCGGGTCGGCTTCTCCGCGACCGCGCAGATCAACCGGCGCGACTTCGGCATCGATAGCATCATCCCGATGGACGGCGGTGGCGTCGTCGTCGGCGACAAGGTGTCGATCAGCCTGGAGATCGAGGCCGTCCTCCAGAAGTGACCCGGCCCGGACTTGGCTGTCGCACTCCGGCAGCCAAGTCCCCGGCTGTGAGCAGCGATAACCACCCGAATGCTCATGTTCGCAAGCCACCCGGGCCTGGCCAGCCTCCATCAGTGCGCCTTATGAATAAGTCTCATTGCATACTCGCCGTGATTCTCGTTCGGGTAGATATTGTGCGGCAAATGTGTGTGTGACGTGCTCCGTCACGGGCGCGATTTCTGGCAACTGGCCGGCTGGGCCGTGTGAATACGCCGGGCAAAGAGTACGATCATGTCGGGGGCGAGTAATCGCGTATCTAAAAGGAGGAATTGTAATGACAACGGGAACGGCAGCGTCGCCGAAAGCGGATCCGAACATCGTCAACGAGGTCTGTGCCGCGCTCGTATCCAATCTGAAGTGGGCGGTTAAGAATAAGGCCAAGTTCGGCTATGTCGAGAAGCGCCCCATGGTGCTCGCGCCCCACCGGCAGATCCCCGCGGGCTTCGCCTGCGACTGCTCGACTTTCGTCACGCTGATGTGCCAGTGGTCACAGGCGCCCGACCCCAACGGCTACGGGTTCAACGACTACGGCAACAGCGACTCGATCGACGTCCAGCTGAACTCGATCGCGCTCAACCAGACCTGGCGCGGCGACCTGGTGGTCTACGGCACCGAGGGCGCGACGCAGCATGTCGCGATGTTCCTGCAGGGTGGCGTCAAGTTCACCGACCCGCTGGTGGTCTCGCACGGTGACCGCCACGGGCCGACGCAGATGAGCATCAGCGCGCTCAACGCCGGGTTCAGGGGCATGCGCGTCGCGTACAAGCAGCTCATCCCCGGCAACAACGCGCTCTTCGCCTAAACGACTTTGCCGGGGCCCTGGGGCCCCTGGGGGGCACTGTTGCGTTGGCCGATCGTGGGAGGCTGGAGACTGGTCCTGTGACTGCGCCTGGCACGGCCTCGGTCTTTGCTGGCTTCCGGTTCCCGCGGGAGGTGATCTCGGTCGCGGTCCGCTGGTACCTGCGCTATGGACTGTCCTACCGGGACGTCGAGGAACTGCTGGCCGAGCGCGGTATCACCGTCGATCACGTCACCGTCTACCGGTGGGTGCAGCGGTTCACTCTGGAGTTCATCGAGGCGGCCCGGCCGGCCCGCCACGCTCCCGGGAACCGCTGGTTCGTCGATGAGACCTACCTGAAGGTCGCCGGAAAGTGGACCTATCTCTACCGGGCGGTCGATCAGCATGGCCAGGTCATCGACGCCCTGATGTCCGCGAAGCGCGACCTGACGGCCGCGCGGCACTTCTTCAGCCGAGCGCTGCGCACCGGCACCATCCCGGCCGAGGTCACCACCGACCGCGCAGCCGTTTACCCGAGGGTCCTCGACGAGCTGATCCCCTCGGCGCTGCACACCGTGGAGCAGTACGCAAACAACCCAATCGAGGCCGATCACGGGCGGCTGAAAGCCCGGCTCCGGCCGATGCCGGGCCTGAAACGGCACCGATCAGCGCGGATCCTCGCCGCCGGCCACGCATTCGTGCAGAATCTGCGCCGCGGCCACTACGACATCGCCAGCGACGTCCCTGGCTACCATCGGCTCCGCGTCGCCTTCCACGAGATCACGGGCAGGCAAACCCAGCCGGCCTGACACGCCAGCGGACGCGGCGCCAACGTCAGAACATAGCCGGTTAGTTCAGAGAACCTCAGGGTCGTTCCCCGCGAACGCGGCCTGGCTGGCCTGCGCCGCCATGGCGCACAACCTGCTGCGCGCCGCCGGGTCCCTGGCCAGCCTCACGCACGCCAAGGCCAGAGGCGCCACGCTGCACCGCGACCTCATCAGCGTCGCCGCCCGCACCGCCCGCCACGGCCGCGGCCACATCACCCTGCACCTGCCCGAAGACTGGCACCGCGACACCGGATGGATGAACCTGTTCGACGCCGCCTGCGGCCCGCCCGCCGCCGCGGCCTTACCAGCCCAGCCCCGGTCACCGCATCCCTACCGCCTGCACCGGCCACCTGGCCATCCCAAATCCCCAGCACGGACCCATGGGCACCCCGCAGAAACGTGAGCGGCAGATAAACCATGCCCGCAGTTGCCATCAAGATCAGCCCACAGGCCCGGCCGCCGCGGAAACGATCACCTGAATTCATGCGGTGGATCGAGGCTGAGATGTAAGCCGTAGAACTGGTGCCGCATGCAGCGAAGGATAAAGTTGCTGCCAGCATAAACGCCGCCCGCCAAGGAAACGTCATGTGCAAAACATAGACGCAAAGCGACGTCCCGTGCCGAGACCCTCTAGCAGCACGGGACGTCGCTTTGCGAGTGACTAGTAGTTACGTGCAGGGTGTATTTGCGGACCAGTTCAAATCGCCGCTGCTGTCGTAAAATCCGTTGCCGAACAAGGAGGTGAAGGTGGAGGGGGTGACAGTGGCGCCGGGCGCTGTCTCAGGCCAGATGATGGTCCAGCCCGGTGTTTCCCACACCCCCGCTTGGTCGGCGCTGTACGCTGCGCACTCGCCATTGTTTGCGGGTGCGTACAGCTCGCCGCCTACCTGGACGCTCGTCGGGTGATGATACCCGTCGTCGATCGTGCTTTGCCCACTGTATGCGTAAGCACCTGTGAAGTTGAGATCCCAGTCGTTGTGACCGGAATAGTTCCAAAGGATGTCGACGAACTCATTTCCTCCCGTCGGAGAGAGGAAACGGACGATGTGCATGTAAGTGTATTGCGTGCCGCCGGAGTTATGGTGGTCCTCCCAGTAGAGAACGTAGGCTCCACAGCCGTTACTGATGCATGACTGCGAGGCACCGCTGCCAGACTCATACGTAACACTGTCGCATGAGCCGTTGCCGCAGTGGTTGTAGTTGTTGGGCTGGACATACCCGTCTCGCACTCCCCCTTCGATGTAATCGGTGGAGCTGAAATTGACCCAGACGGTGTTGTTGACGTGATAGTCCGAAGCGCCGTTGTTGGCGCCGCTCGACGGCCCGGATTTGAGATTCGTAAGCGGGAAGGTCCCATGGCCACCTTCGAACTGTGCTGCGCCGCCGAGATCGAACTCCGTATAGGAGTAGCAGTGCAGGTACGGGGAGGTCGTGCCGCAGTCCGGCGTGTTGCCAGCGAACGCTGGCGTAACACTGCCGAAGCTGAGGGCGGCGGCGATGGCAACGACGAGAGCGCTAAGCACGCCCGTGCGTTGCCGTAGGGCGAACTTGAAGCGTCGCGTTCTGGATAGGGTCACGGCCACTCTCCTGCCGTCTGGGCGACGGGCCTGCCAGGCAGCTGCGTCGTGCATCGCCTTGGCTTGCGTTTGCACCCAGGGCGGCTGACCTGGGGCATGGCGCTGAACATCAGGAGGGTTGTAGTTCGGGCCGTCATACATTTTGCAGCTCCATCTCTGGCCATGATGGCCGAGCTGTGACGGACCCAGTTAGCCAGCCAGGAGCCTGTCTCCTCCGTCGCTGGGGCCCGTATCTGGGGACTTGCCACAACTACGGTGTCTGTCGCCCAAACGGTTCGCACCGCCCCCTGTTTTCTTGGCGGGGCAGAGAACGGCAGAACCGCCGCAGAGTGCGCCTTCAACGCAGGCGTACGCCAGTCGCCGGACCGGAGGGAACGCAAGCTCGTCGTGTGTCGGTGCTGGCCAGACGCAACGATCGAGGCGAAGTCGAGCGACTAGCCGATGGCGCTCTCGACCCCCGCCGCCGGTAGCAAGCGCCCTCCAGGCCGGGCGCCCCGGCCGAGCATCCTTAGGGATCGCCTACGGCGAGTACTCCCCCAGGCGCCGTACCGGGCTCGACGATCCCAGAGGACACCGACGCCGAGGTCCTCTTGCAAGACGGTACATGGTGTTGGCCCGAGTGATCGGCCAGCGCAAGGATCGCCACGGTCGCTGGTGCATCGGCCTGCGCTGGTGCGCCAGCCCCGCTCGGGCAAGGTCGGCGGCTACGCCGTCGTTCGGCCGATGAGGAGGAACGGCCGATGCAAGGCTCCGTCACCGGGGGCCTCGGCAGTGATCACCATCGTGGGGAACTGCCGGGGGTCGACTCCGGTCGTCATCGGGACAGTAGCCGATCCCGATTTGTCCACAACGAAGGTGCCACCACTGGCGAAGGTATTGCCAGCGCCGACGTACCAGCACTCGTAGAAGTCATCGCCGGGCAGCGGCTTGAGCCCATGAGCGGTCATCTGGAATGTCCAGCTTTCGCCGTTCTGCCGGGCCGTGGCTGTTGCAGTGGCGGCACCGTCACCTCTGGCCTGGGCGGCTGACGTGGCATGCATCGACGAGACCAGCACGGTGCCGCCACCGCCAAGGCGAGGTATGACAATGATGGCGAGAAGGACGATCGCGGCGGCGGCAGCAACCCAGGCGCTGGCCAGTCGGCTTCGGTGACGTCGCCACAGAGGCAGGGGAGTGACCGTGGCGGAGGCTTCGGCCACACCTGGCGCCGGATCGCCGGCAGCCGGAGGCGGAGCCTGGGGTACCTGGTAGGTCCGTGTGGCCGCCAGGTCCTCGGCGCCGGAGGAGGGTTGATCGGCCTTGGTCGGCTCACCGGCTATAGCGATCGGCTGACCGGCCATAGCGAGGAGCACGGCGGCGACGGTCCGGTCTTCGAGGTCGGCAGGCGGCTCAACGTGGGGCGGGAGGCTCTGGACGATCCGGCCGATGTCGCTGTAGTCGGCGACGATGGTTTGGCAGTAACGGCAGCCGTCGAGGTGGCGATTGAACTCCTCGGTTGCATCAGGCGGCAGGTTGCCGAACACGAAGTCGAAGGCCTCGGGATGGGCAAGCTCAATGTCTTGGTCAGACGGCATCGAGAGCCTCCATGTTGGCCAGCTCAGCCCGGAGGATGTCGGCGGCCTTGGCCGACCGGGACTTGACCGTGCCGATCGGGATCGCGAGCCGGTCGGCTATCTGGGAGTGGGTGAGGCCATCTCGCACTAGCCGCATCACGTCGGCGTAGATCGAAGGCAGCTTGTCGAGGGCCTGGTCCACGGTGAGGACCGTGATCATCTGGTCGGTGGTGTCGTACTGCGTCGGGAGCTGGAAGTCTTCCACGGGCAGGAGCGGCCGAGACGAGGGACGCCGGACGATGTCGTAAGCGGTCGAGCGGGCCATCGTGAACAGGAAGCCCCGCACCGGGCCCCGGGCGTCGTCGTAGGTTCCGGCTCGCTGGCAGAACTTGATGAAGGTCTCTTGCACCATCTCTTCGGCTAGCCCCTCGTCGTGCAGGACATGGAAGCCGAATCGGAACAGCTCCATGCGGTACTTGCGATAGAGCCTCCTCGCTGCCTCGTCGTCTTTCCTGGCGGCGAGCTTAGCGATCAGCCCTATCTCATGCGGGCCGGTATGTGCCCCGCTGTCGGTCCACGGCACGCCCGCCCCCTACCTAACGCGGATCACCACCCGATCGGTTCGCTTCCATGACCAGGTTTGCGTCTTGATCCCAGTATCCCGTCGCGGCCGGAACAAACATGCTCATCGAGCGAACCGGAGACTCCATCCTGGTCATCATCTGGCACCTGCTCGCCGACCCCGCTGCCCGCTACCAGGATCTTGGCAGCGGCTACCACGCCAGCCGCCTCGACACCAGCAAGAAGGTACGCAACCACATCCGCCAGCTGGAGGCGCTCGGGTACACCGTCGCCCTCACCGAAGCAGCCTGACCTTTACCGCGCAGGCAGTCACCGGCCAGGGTCCGGTGCCGCCCGCATGGCAGAGGTGGGTGGGGATTCTCCGGTTAGGGCTTCTGGCCGTCATCCGCTGCTGAGCGGCAGGCAGCCCGCCGCAGCGGTTCACGGCAGGTCAGATAGCAGCGCTGACGTCACCTGGGGCGGCACGTTGAACGGCAGATCTGATGGCAGAACCGAACGCTGGCCTGAGCTCCCACCTGGCCGCACGCCCGGGCGCTGGCCTGGTCCCATAACTGATGGCCTGCTGAGCCGTGGCGGTGTCCGGTAACCGGCCGGGTGGGCCTGGGACGAGGGCACGGTATGGCTATTTAGGGCGGGCGTGACCAGGTGAGGGTCTTGCCCGAGGTGATCCGGGCTGAGCAGCAGCACGCCTGCAGCGATCAGCGCACTCATCATCGTGACCAGCCCGCCGGTTGCGGCTCGCTTGAGCAGAGCCCCACGCTTACGGTGGGGTGGCGTGGCGGCGTTCGACTGCCCGCTGTGTCGCTGGCCGCGCCGCGGTGGCGGTACGGAGGCGCGCCGGGCAGCCCAGCTATTGGCGGGCGCGGCGGCCAGACCGAGTGTCGGGAAGAGGAGCAGCACGGCAAGCAGCGCTCCGTCCAGCGAGGCGGGCTTGCTCAGCGCCGCGGCGATACCGGCCGCACCGAGGAGGGCCAGGGCGGATTCGGCCCAGTTTGCCCTCAGTGGCTGCCACCACTTTGCCTGCTCGCTTGTTTTCGGTGTACGCAGGAAAGCTGCGTTCCGCGCGAACAGGCCAATAACAGAAGCCCTCGCCACCACCAGCGAGGTGGACTGCCAGATGAAAAACGCGCCGATCGCCTCACGCCACGAGGCACTGGTGCCCCGGCGCAGCAGGGCCACCACGCGCAGCAGCCCGAGCCCGAAAAGCACCGGCACGGCCTTGACCAGGAGCGGGGTGAGCAGACGGAGCATCTTGCCGCCGCCGGCCGCTTGGTCGGCTGCCCCCGCGAGCAGGAAACCGAAGAACACAAGGCCAAGCAGGTCGCCATACCACTGGATGGCACCGGCGAGGTAGGCCCAGCGCTGCGCGGTGGACAGGCGGTTGCGTTTAGAGACACCGCCCGGCAGCAGGGACCGCCAGTGCATGCGCAGCATCTGGATGCCGCCGAAGCACCACCGGTACCGCTGGCCTTTCAGCGCCTCGAAGGTCAGCGGCATGAGGCCATGACCCCAATCCTGCTCCAGGTGCAGGCCTGACCAGCCGGCCCGCAGCAGGCGCAGGGACAGTTCCGCGTCTTCGGTGATGCACCACTCGTCCCACCCGCCGAGTTGCTCCAGCGCCACCCGGCGAACCAGGCCCATAGTGCCAGCGAAGATCGCTCCGTCGTATTCGTTGCGGGACGGCTGTGAGATGTCGAAGAAGTACTTGTAGGAGTAGTACAGCCGCCGGTAGTAACGTGCGTGCCGCCAGGCCCGGTAGTCCTGCGGCGCCTGAACGAACCCGATCCACGGGTCAGCGAAGGCCGCCACGCAGCGGCGGAGGAACCCCGGCTGGATCCGGTAATCAGAGTCCACCACGCCGATCAGCTCGGCCCGCGGGTCCGTCAGGTGACGCAGGGCATAGTTGAGCGCGCCGGACTTGTAACCCGGCCAGTTTTCCAGGTGGGCAAACTTCACTCCATGCCTGAGGCACCAGTCTTGGACCGGCCGCCAGAGCGCCTCGTCGTCGGTGTTGTCGTCGATGACGATGATCTCGTACCGCGGATAGTCGAGGCCTTCCAGTGTGCGCAGCGTGTCCATGACCATGTCCGGGGGCTCGTTGTGCGCTGGGACGTGAAGGCTGATCATCGGAAAGTCGCTGTTCTTGGCGCCCACCACGATCCCCGGGGCGCGCCGCCGGCGCCAGTGCTCGGTGCCCAGCGCTTCGCAGATCTCCCACAGGTAAGCACACGACAGCACTGCGGCTCCCACCTCACACAGCCACAACAGCACGCCACCGGCGGTGCTGAGCGGCCCCAGCCGGCTGGTCAAGGTTCCCCGTAGCGCGAGTCCCAGATATGCGGTAACCAGGAGGATGCTCGATGCCCAGCACAGGTGGGCCCGTGCGGTCCACCGGTGAGTCGCCGGGAGCCAGACCAGGCTGGCCGCGGCCACGCCGGCGGCGCCGGCCACCTGGCCGTGCCGGGACCCGCCGAGCACGCTCAGCGTCACCGCCACCACGGCGGCCAGCGCTGCGGTGGCCAGCATTGCCAGCCCGACCCTGCGGATGGCCCAGCAGGTGCCAGGTGCGCTACGGATGTGCCGCTTTACCGGCGTGAGCAGGCCCAGCAGGCTTAGCGGTGCCGCCAGCAGGCCAGCCCGCAGCAGAGTTGACAACATGAATGCTCCCCAACACGTCGTTATTGCGCCCACGGACGCATGAATCGACCAAGGTCGCGTGGCTCGGATTTCGCCTGTCGTCGCCTTGTGTCGTAGCGCTTCACTTACGGGGCCAGGGAGTGGTTCGGTTCGCTCGGCCGGCATGTTTTTTCCGGGGCAGGCCCCCCATACTGGAAAACCGGGGGGCCGTGGCTGAGTGAACGATCGGCAGGTGACCTCGTAGAACTCGGTAGGGGTGGGTGCTGTGTCGTGGAGCGACAGCGGGGCACGCACCGGGCCTCACGAGATAGGCCTGATTGCCAAGATCGCGGCCAAGAACGACGGCGTCGAGGCACGGAGGCTCTATCGCAAGTACCGCATGGAGCTGTTCAGGTTCGGCTTCCATGTACTGCACGACCAGCGGCTAGCCGAAGAGATGGTG